>ERZ836877.5173-NODE-5173-length-12683-cov-2.495961_pt1 | contig 12683 bp, 9 predicted proteins | sample MGYA00519469_ERZ836877 | MGnify/ENA primary metagenome ERZ836877 (study PRJEB31850, sample SAMEA3708809) | human gut metagenome | biome: human gut; feature: human-associated habitat; material: faeces | place: China | collected 2014 ... | reverse complement strand
CGATATCCTTGACGAAGAGTTCGTTGGCGCCGAGGCTAATGAAAATGAAATCGGGTTTCAGACGGTTTATGTAGGCTTTCAGTTTGCCCGAACGCCCCCATACCTCGGTTGTGGAACTGTACCACATCACCGAGTAGAGCGTATGGCCGTTTTCGGCGGCATATGCGGCCATTCGCGGCGACAGGCCTTCGAGCATCGAATCGCCGATGAACAGCAATACCTTGGACGTAGTGTCTACCGGAGCGGGCTGTTGAGCCAAGGCGGTGTCGAATACGCTGTCGGCGCCGGTCCGCTGCACTTCGACAGCCTGAAAACCGCCGTCGATGCCGGTGGTATCGGGCGGCGACGTCAGGGCGCCGTACAGGCCCGAGTCGCGCAGTTCATATCCCGCGATATTTACCGGACTGAACGCCGACAGCAGCATCGTGGCCACGAAGGCTGTGGCGAGCAATGCCCATATTCCCAGGTAATTGCGTTTCATGGTGTGGTTTTAAGGTCTTTACTCGTTATGCTTGCGGATTTGTCATCCGTCAAAGCCGGCCGGTGGCGTCAGTACACCACCATATATTCGCCGTTGCGGCCGTGGGAGGCGTGGTACACCTGCAGTCCGTAGCCTTCCTGGGCCGCTTTGCCCGAAACGGGACCGCCCATCAGCGAGAATACGTCGTAGCAACTGTGGCACACAGGACATTCGGCGTTCATGTCCTCGTTGATAAACACGGTGACGTCCGGATTGCACTCAACGGGGCAGGCCAGGTCAAAGGCCTGGACTTCGCCCAGATATGTTGTGCAGAGCAGGATGCCGCCGAACCCCGTGCTTTCCGAGTCTTTGTAGGGATAGTCGGCCGGAATCCGTTTGGCGCGGATGAAGCGCTCGTAGCCGCCGGCGCCATGGACGCCGTGCGTAATCCAGTCGGCCTCGGTCCAGAATATCAGATTCACCGGTACCCGCGGCAGGCGCGTGTTGTCGACCTTGTCGCAGCCCGTTATCAGCAGAGCCGCGGCACCGAGCGCCAGATATTTCAGCCACCTGCCCATTGCGGTCGGCTCAGGCCAGTTGCTGCATCAGTTTGCCGAACTGGTCTACGGCTTTCTGCATCGTTCCGCCAATCATGGGCTTGAGGAATGCGGGAATCTCCACGTCCATGTCGGTGGCCAGTTCAGTTGTGCTCGGGGTCATCTCGCGCAGGCGCACAATCAGCGACAGGGGTACGGGAGCGCCCTGGGCCTGGAACACGATGCGCTGGGGCGTGCGTTCGGTGATTACGAATTTGATTTCGCCCACCTGCGGGGTGCGTATCACGATTGAATCGGCCGTGAGGTCGATGTCGCCGATTTTGTCTTTCTGGTCCTGGGGCAGGTTTTCAAACACCTGCTGCAGCGACGAGAGGTCGCTGAATTTTTCGGCGACGGCTACCGCCGGGCGGTCAATTACGACCGGCTTTCCTGAGAATACTGCCATAATATGGTCGGGGTGTGTTTGTCAGTCGTTTATTTTACGTGTGGAGGGCGCCCAGTTGGCGGGGTCCTTGCGCCATTCGGTCAGCGAGTTGACGTCGCTTTCCAGAATGTAGCCGGTTGCCAGCGCAGCCTCGATCAGGGCATTGTAGTTGCTCAGTGTATGCAGTTTCACGCCGGCCTTGCGGAAATTCTCCTCGGCCAGGGGGAAATTGTAGGTGAACAGGGCCACCATGCCCACCACCTCGCCTCCGGCCTGGCGGATTGCTTCCACAGCCTTGAGCGACGATTTGCCTGTCGAGATAAGGTCTTCAATCACCACAACCTTCTGACCGGGGCGCAGATTGCCTTCGATAAGGTTTTCCAGACCGTGGTCCTTCGGGGTGGAGCGGACGTAGATATAGGGCAGCCCCAGCGTGTCGGCCACAAGCGCTCCCTGGGCAATCGCTCCGGTGGCAACGCCGGCGATGACATCCACATCCTTGAACTGTTCGAGTATCACGCGGGTCAGTTCGACCTTGATGAACGAACGTATTTCCGGATATGACAGGGTTTTGCGGTTGTCGGTGTAAATCGGTGAGTTCCATCCCGATGCCCATGTGAAGGGGCTTTCAAGTTGAAGGATGATGGCGCTGATTTTTAATAACTTTTCAGCAAGAAGACGTTCTACCTTTTTCATTACAGGCTATTAGATTATAATTTGTGCAAAGTTAGCGTTTTATGTCGGTCCGTCAAAAAAAAAAAATGCTAAAAGGGCAACGGCGGATACCCGACCGGGTGTCCGCCGCGGGAAGGATGTATGAAATAGTTCAGTTTTTGAGCAGTTTGCGCACGCGGGTATATTCCACCACGGTGTTTATCGCGTAAAGGACCATCACGATTCCGGTGACAAGCACGATGGCCGACGAGTCCTTGTCGCTGCCGGCGAAAATCATCACCACGCCGGTAACGGCCACCAGCACGGGGACCACGTAGAAGCCCCAGGGCAACTGCAACCGACTCAGAGTGATAATCTGCGAAATGCCGCCGAGCAAAAGCACGAAGGCCAGCAGATAGATCATCACGCTCACGAACACGCCTGGAATCAGACACAGCACCACGCCAAGCACCATGCTTCCGACGCCGGTGGCTATCGCCGTGTTGTCGCGTGCCGGTTTCGGCGCGGCCAGTTGCGTTATGAGTCCGTAGGCTCCGGGGATGATAAACATGATTCCCAGGGCAACGACTATCCAGTTGAGAACATCGCCGCGGTTTTCAAAGATGATGAGCAGCAGCCCCACGATTCCGACTATCGTTGCCGTCACTAAGGCGTTTTTTGAGTTGAACATGTCCTTATGTGTTTTATTTGTTGTTGTATGATTTTCATTTTACAACAAAGATGCGCGGCCATTTGTTTGGCCTCGTCAGAACAGTGCCGAAACCTCTTTGAAGGCGTATGTCCGCGGGGGTACGGTGGCCAGGGTGAGCATGCCGTCTGGGGCTATGCCGGCGATTTCGGCCTCGATGGTCTCGCCGGTCAGGTTGTCGTGCCAGCGGTGTATTCCGCTGCCGTGCCACTGGCGTGCGCGGTAGCGTGCGGTCAGCGCCTCGATGTCCGGGGCGGCGGTATAGGCGTCGAGGTCGTCAAGAATACGGTCTGTTACCGATTCGAGCACGGCGTCGAGGTCGAAATCGTGCCCGGAAAGCGAGGCCATTGAAACGGGATTGGGCGCGTCGGAGAGGAATTGACGCTGGTTGACGTTGATGCCTATGCCCACAATCGAGCGCTCCACGGCCGAACTGCCTGAAAATGAGTTTTCGATGAGTATGCCGCACAGTTTGAAGTCGCCGACATAGATATCGTTGGGCCATTTGACGGAAACCTGCCGGCCGGGGAGCATGGCTTCCAGGGCGTCGGCGATGGAAAGGGCCGTGAGCATAGAAATCGAGAAGGCCTCGCGCGGCTGTATGGCCACGGGCCGCAGCAGCATCGAGAAGGTGAGGTTCTGCCCCGGCGCCGCCTCCCACGAGTTTCCGCGCTGTCCGCGGCCTGCAGTCTGGTTGTGTACCGTGTACACCGCCCCGTGGGGCAGCGTCGCGGCGTCGGCGGCCATTGCCGTCGATGTCGATGCCAGGGCCTTGAAGCGCCTGATTATTCCCCGCATTGCGTCACGGTGATGTCGCGCGAGCCGTCGTTGTTGGCCTTGATGTCGACGTAGACCGTGTCGTCCGGCAGCACGTCGGCCACGATTTCGGGCCATTCAATCAGGCACAGGGCGCCGGAATCCAGATAGTCCTCGAAACCGATGTCCATCACCTCGGCCAGGCTGTTCAGGCGGTACAGGTCGAAATGGTATATGAGTTCGGCCGTTGTTTCCGAGCGGTATTCGTTGGCAATGGCGAACGAGGGCGAGTTCGCTTCCTCGGGGTCTACGCCCAGTGCGGTGCAGAGCGCGGCTATGAAGGTGGTTTTTCCGGCGCCCATTTCGCCCCGGAAGGCATATACGGTCTCGTCGCCCATCAGTGACATGAATTCACGGGCAGCGGCGGGCAGGGCGGCGGCATCGGCTACGTGGATGGTTGTGGTTTTTGACATTGCGGTCTGTGTTTTATTTTGCGGTCATTGTGATCAGCGGCACCAGCATTTCCTCCATTGAAATGCCTCCGTGTTGGAACGTGCCGGTGTAATATTGTACGTAGTAGTTGTAATTGTTGGGGTAGGCGAAGAAATCGTGGCCCGAGGCGAAAATATATGTGGTGGAGATGTTGGGCGACGGCAGGCCGCACTGGGTGGGCCGTTTGATTTCAAACACCTGCCGCTGGTTGTAACCCAGGTTCTTGCCCAGTTTGTAGCGCAGGTTGGTGTTGGTGTTCTTGTCGCCCGCCACCTTTATGGGATTGTCCACGCGGATGGTACCGTGGTCGGTGGTGAGGATTATCTTTGCCCCGGTGGTGGCGATTTTGCGGAACAGGTCTATGGTGGCCGAGTGGCGGAACCACGATTCGGTGAGCGAGCGGTAGGCGGCGTTGGTCGACGCCAGTTCGCGTATCATCTTCGATTCGGTGCGGGCATGCGACAGCATGTCGATGAAGTTTATTACAATCACGTTCAGGTCGTTGTGTTGCAGCGAGGCAAAGTCACGCAGCAGCCTTTCGCACGACAGCGAATCATTCAGTTTGTTGTATGAGAAGCGGTATTTGCGTCGGTAACGCTCGATCTGCGTGGCAATCAGCGGCGATTCGTTCAGGTTCTTGCCTTCCTCGGAATCGTCGTCGACCCACAGGTCTGGGAACATCTTCTCGATTTGCAGGGGCATCAGTCCCGAGAAAATGGCGTTGCGGGCATACTGCGTGGCGGTAGGCAGAATCGACGTGTACAGTTCTTCCTCGAAATTGAACATGTCGGCCAGCAGGGGCTTGACGCTGTGCCACTGGTCCAGGCGGAAATTGTCCAGGAGGATAAAGAACACCTTTTCGCCCTTGTCAAGCAGGGGGAACACGCGCCTCGGGAAGATGCGCGGACTCATCAGCGGTGCGTTATCGCCGGGCTCGGGCATCCATTTTTCGTAGTTGCGGCGTATCCACTTGGCGAAAGCGGCGTTGGCCTCGGTTTTCTGCATTTCCAGCAGTTCGTCCATATTGGTTTCGGTGCGGGCCAGTTCCAGTTCTCGGTAAACCAGTTTGCCGTACAGGTCATACCATTCCTCGATGGTCGAGGCCGAGTTGATCTGGTCGGAAATCTGGCGGAAATCCTCTCGGTAGTCGCGTGTGGTCTGCTCGGAAATCAGCCTGTCGCTGTGCAGCAGGCGTTTCAGCGCAATCAGTATCTGGTTGGGGTTGACAGGCTTTATGAGGTAGTCGGCGATTTTGTTGCCGATTGCCTGGTTCATGATGTTCTCTTCCTCGCTTTTTGTAATCATGATTACGGGCGTCAGGGGGAGAATCTGCTTGATGCGGCTCAGAGTCTCGAGTCCGGTCATGCCCGGCATGTTCTCGTCGAGAATAATTAGGTCGAAGGGGCGCGAGGAAATGAGGTCCAGGGCGTCGTGGCCGTTGTTGGCTGTGTTCACTTCGTATCCGCGGCTGCGGAGAAACAGTATGTGGGGTTTCAGAAGGTCGATTTCGTCGTCGGCCCAGAGTATCTGGTGTGTGGTGCTCATGTTTTCAGTCGAATAATGGGTCGTCGCCCTCGCTGCCGGGGTCGAAGGCTGGCAATGGCGTTTTTGTCGGAGCGGGCACTATCACGGGCGCAGGCTGTGAGGGCTGTGCAGGCGTCGGCGCAGGAGTTGCCGGGCGTCCGGGTTGTGCAGGAGCCGGTGTGGACTGTACAGGTTGGACGGGTGCAGGTGCCGGTTGCGGCGTTTCGGCAGGCGCGGGGTGAGATTCTTGCGCCGGTTCCGGTACGGGTTGAGGGTCTTCGGTCGGCTGCTGTTCTTCTGCTGGCTGTGGTTCGGTTTCCGTTGGCTGGATGCCGGCGCTGTCATCGGCCTCTTCAAGGGTTTCGACCTGTTCGGGAACCAGCAGTCCGGCCTGGGTGTCCACGTAGTTCTGCTCTTGCAGGAAACGGAAATATTCGTCGAACGAACGTCCCTGCGACAGCAGCAGTTTGAAGTTCTCGTCGCTGATTACGACCGGTCGCACGCCGGGCGGCAGACGGAAGTCGGGCGACGAGGCCATCACGCTGCGGTAATGGTTCAGTTCGTCCATCGAGGCGAAATCGCGTATCACAATCATGCCGAGACGCCCGAAATTCAGTTGCTCGAGGTCGAAATCCTTCACGACAAACGATTTGAAGTTATGTCGGGCTATCTCATAGAGCAGTGCGTTGGACGACACCTCGTCTGTGGCGAAGGTCATCACCAGCAACTGGCGGTCGTCGGGCGAGAGGGTGAACGCAGCGTCGCCCTGGGCGGTCAGCGTCGAGTCGTTCGACAGGCGCAGGTCCCATATCATGCCGCGCATGTTGCCGCTGCCGGCATGCAGGGCACGGCCCTGCGCCATCCCTTTGAGCCAGGCAGAGGCTATCGGCGTGATGTCCGTTTCTGGATAGCGTTCCAGAAGTTCGCGCAGCACGGCGTTGAAATCGTCGGGCCGGTTTTCGGTCACGTAGGCCAGGGCGTGCAGGAACATGAATTTGGGCATGGTCTTGCTCAGCGGGTACATTTCCACCATCCGGTTGTAGGCATCGTGGACGGCTCCGTTGCGGTTGTCGAGGTATGCCTCGTAGGTGCGTTCGTACAGTTCGGCCACGTTGCGGTCCATGTCGCGCAGGTTGGCGATATAGTCGGGGTTCACCAGCGCCTGCCCGTAGGGCGAGTCCGGGAAGTCCCGGAGAATCAGTTGCCTGTATGTCTCGGCGCGGTCCGGATAGTTCTCGCGCATGTACATCAGGTATTCGTTGTAGTACGTTTCCAGGCGGTAGACGTTGTCGGGATAGTCTTTCAGCAGTCGTGCGAACTGTGCCCGCGCCGCCGGATAGTCCTCAAGTTTGTCCTTGAGAATCACGCCCATATTGTAGAGCCCTTCCTGGATGATTTCGTGGGCCACGGCCTTCTGTTCGTCGGTCTCGGGAATCTGTGCCAGGTAATATTCGGGGTAGTGAGGGTCGGAGGCGTGGCTGGCGGCTTCGGCCTGTTCGGGGCTGACGGTGTCGGTCTCCTCGGCCGCGGTCTGTTCCTCCTCGGTCTCCTCTTCGCCGATTCCGGCGTTGAACTCGTCGGCGTTGAACTGCGACTTGTTGCGGCGTCGCCAGTTGTCTTCCAGTTTACGCGCACCCCAGCGGCGCTGGAATTCGGTCTTGCCGGCGTTGCGGGTGGCGGTGTTGTAGAAATACCACGAATTGTCGCTGTTGATTACGAATGAGTTCGGGGCCGACGAGGTTCCCTGGTTCAGGTTCGAGCCTTGTGCGGCCTGGTTGGCCAGATATTCCTCGCGGGCGGCGGCTTCGGCTTCCTCGCGCTCGCGTTTCTTGAGGTCCTCGATGATGCGGTTCACCACCTCGAGGCGCTGTTCCGGCGTCATTGCTGCCAGTCGCAGCAGCGAGTCCTGCAAGGTGACGTTCTGCGAGTAGACGGCCAGTTCGTCGAGCACGTCGCTGCGCCGGCGCAGGTTCTTTATGTCAGGAAAGTCCTGAGGCAGCAGGGGAACGGCCTCGGCATAGCAGGGCTGGGCCAGGTCGTAGCGGCGCTGCTGGAAGTACAGGCCGCCGAGTGTTATCTGGCTCAGGGCTTTGTCGATGCCGTTGCGGGTACTTTTTTCGGCTGCGAGCACGTAATTCTCGATTGCCCGGGCGGTGTCGCCGCGCGACAGGTACAGATTGCCTATGGCATAATATATCTGGTCCTGGAAATCCTTGTTGCGGTCGTAGCGCAGCATGCGCCGCAGGGCTTTCACCTCGGGCTCGATGTCGGCGCCGGTGTATACCTCGCTCTGCTTGATGCGGGCGTTGAATTTGGTGCGGTAGGGAGCCGAGGGCGAACTTCCGGCCTCGTGGAAGGCCCGGTAGGCCTCCTCGCGACGCCCCAGGCGCGCCAGTATCTGCCCCAGCAGGAAACGCAGACGGGGTTTCTGTGCCCCTGAGGCATCCTTGATGGCGCCGCGCAGATAGGGCAGCGATTCCTCGTATTTGTTGCTGCGGATGCACCAGTCGGCCATTGTGAAGTCGTATAGCCCTCTCAGGGCCTTTGATGTGAGTTTTTCGGGCTTGATGCGGTTCAGAATCACCTCTGCCTCGAACAGCCACCCCATGCCGATGTACGACCGCGCCTGCCACAGTTCGGCCTCGGTAACCACGTCGGGCAGCCATGTGAAATGGCGCGTGATATAGAAGAATGTCGACGCGGCGCCGGCGAAATCGCTGTTGAAATACTGTCCCTTGGCCATCAGCAGCCAGGCGTTGTGCAGGAAGGGATTGTATTCGTCGCGCTTGTGCCATGCGCGCTGTTCGGGCGTAAGGCTGCCTCCGCGGCGTGCCGGGCGTTTTTTTATCGAACGCAACTGGATGGCTTTCTGGCCTTTCTCGATAGATCGGTTGAAATCGCCCTGCGGCTGCGGCGCCGACTGGTTGGCGCGTGCCTCGGCCGGGTGCATGAACAGCAACTGCGAGTAATCGTCCTCGTAGTTCGTCTCCATATCGTGGAGTGTCTCGCGGAAATGCTTGTCGCCGTTATAATATATATTGTATCGGGTGATGAACGCCTGATAGTGGCGTGTGGCGGCGGTGTTCTTGCGGGTGGAACAGGACGCACCGAGCAATCCTGCCAGCATAATCGCGGCAAGAAGCGTTGTCAGAGCCAACTTGCGTCCATGTTTCATACGTCTGGATAACGTAAGGGCGGGGTTATTTATTGTCGTCGGCAGCCGCTTGTTGCTTTCCGGCCGACGTGGGGTAGGCTATGCGCGTGTGGTAGACGGTCATAAGTCGTTTCACGAAGGCTTCCTTGATGACGGGCACGTCGCGGAACTCAAGGGTCGAGTCGTTGTGCAGTCCTTCGGCAATCTGGGTGTCGATGATTTTGTTCACCAGGTCGGTAATGCTCTGCCGGGAATAGTCGCCCAGCGAGCGCGAGGCGGCCTCGACGGCGTCGGCCATCATCAGCAGTGATGTCTCGCGGCTGCGCGGGTTCGGGCCGGGATAGGTGAAGGGTGCGGGGTCGTGCTCGGCCTCGTCGGGATGCGCCTGGCAGTATGTGTAGTAGAAGTATTTTGCCTTTCCGGCTCCGTGGTGTTCGGAGATGAAATTGCGTATCACGGCGGGGATTCCGGCCTTTTCGGCCATTTTCAGACCGTCGGTTACGTGGCCGATCACGATTCCGGCGCTTTGCTGCGGCGACAGGGCGTCGTGTGGGTTCACGCCATGCTGGTTTTCGGTGAAGAACGCCGGGTTCGACATCTTGCCTATATCGTGGTACAGCGCTCCGGCGCGGACCAGTTGCTCGTTGGCGCCCATGGCACGGGCGGCGTCGGTGGCCAGGTTGCTCACGGTCATCGAGTGCTGGAATGTGCCGGGACACGCGTCGCTCAGTTTCCGCAACAGGGGCTGGTTTGTATCGGCAAGTTCGGTCAGTGTGACGGTTGATACGAAGCCGAACATCCTTTCGACGGCCGACATCAGTATGTAGGCCGTGGAGGTGAGAACGGCATTGACCATCAGGAACACGGGCATGCGCCACGAGAATCCCTCGAACGAGCCGTTCATCAGCAGTTCCAGCGACAGGTAGCCCACCAGATAGGCCAGAGCCACGGCGCCGGCCGTTGCCAGCAGTTGCGAGCGGCGTTGCAGTTCACGCAGAGAATATACCGCCGCGGCGGCCGCCGAGAGTTCGATGAAGATGAATTCAAGCGCGAACGATGTGATGGGTGCGATAATCATGATTGTGGTCATGCTCACGAACAGGGCCGTGCGGCTGTCGAAGAAGACAAGCGTCAGTATGGCTACGATTGACAGCGGCACCACATAGACGCCGCCGGGAATAAAGGCACTCAGCCCGGCGCCGAACAGGAAGAACACCGTCACCATGCCGTAGATGAACACGATAGCCTTTAAATTGGCATAGACCGCCGGGGCCAGCAGCGCCAGATACAGCATCAGCATCGCCAGCAGGGCGACGACATACAGCGTCTGCCCCAGAATGGCCAGCAGCCACGAATGGGTGTCGCTGGCCAGGCGTGCGTCGAGCAGTTGTTCGTAGGTGCGCAGGTTGGTGAAGTCCTGCGCCGAGATTATGTCGCCTTTGTTTATGATTGCCTGTCCCTGGAGTATCACGCCGCGGTCGGCCGTCAGGGTCAGGTATTCGTTGTCATAGTGTCGCTTGTTTTCCTCCTCGCAGAATGTCAGGTTGGCTTTCATCATATTGTGCAGGTTGGCGCCTATGAAATACTGCCGCATGCCGGGGTCGGTTATCAGGCTGTCGAGGGTCATGTAAAGGTCGCGCGGCGACAGCAGGCCTTCTGTGGAGCGTTCGCTGAGGATATTCTCGTCCAGCACGCGCAGGCGTTTCAGTTTTCCGCTGCGGATGTCGTTCATCGTCTCGGTTTCCACCACGCCGTCCTCATAGAGCCTGCCTATAAGTCTCAGCAGTGTGGCGCGGTAGGGCGAGCGGGGCAGCGCCGCCTCGATGCTGTCAATCACCGAGTTCTCGATGGTGTAGATGGGCACGAAATGGGCGTCGAGCGTATCGCGCAGGCGGTCTACGGTCAGCGAGTCGGGATGTATCGGTATGTCGAACGGAGCAATCAGTTGGGCATAGTTCCACGGGCGTCCTTCCTCGTAGAAATATTTGTTGTTGCGCTGGTGGGGATAGAACCACACGATTATAATAGCGGCGGCCAGCGCTACGGCCACCCGCTTGACGATGCTGTTGTCTGTGAAATTGTCGAATCCTTTCATTTGGCTGGATTTCAGGAGTGTTTGACGCGGGCGGCGCTTTTGATTCCGTCTATTGTCAGGGCCTTGGCGCAAAGGTCGCGGACGGCCGACACGGAAGTCACCCTGACGGTCAGGTCGCAACTGAACACCTCGCCTTTGGCCAGGATGTTCAGGCTGCGGATGTCGATGGCCAGGTGCGTTGAAATCATGAATATCAGTTCCTGGAGTATGCCGTGGCGGTCGATGCCCTCAATCTGGATTTCGGCTGTGAAGCGCGCGCCGTTGTTTTCCCACACCGTGGCAACGATGCGCGGGCCGTAGCCGGCCTTGAGAACCTGGGCGCGGGGACAGTCGAGCGAGTGCACCTCGACGCTGCCGTCGTCGGTTATGAAGCCCAGGGTGTCATCGCCCGGTATCGGCGTGCAGCACTCGGGCATGCGGAAGTTCAGCGGGCCGCTTTCGTCGCATTTCAGGGTGTATATTTCCTTGGTATCCACTTTCTGCGGCACGGCCTGTTCTTTCTTGCCTATACGCAGGATTTTGCTGAAGATGCCCGGCTTCGAGGCTGCCTCGGTGGGCTTGCGCAGGGCCTTTACAAGGAAATCTCCCAGCATTATCTCCTCGTTGCCGAGTTGATAGCACAGGTCGTCGCGGTTGGCTATGTGGTAGGTCCCGAGAATCTTGGAAATCACCGCGTTGGTGTCGGGTATGTTGTGGCCGGCCAGCCATTCGCGCAGAATCTCGCGGCCCTTGGCCGTGATGGGCTGCCGCGCCTTGCGCAGTGCCGCGCGCAGGCGGGTCTTGGCATGGGCCGTGACCAGGAATTCGTTCCACTCGGTCTGCGGTGTCTGCGACTGGGAGGTAAGAATCTCAACCTGGTCGCCGGAATTGAGCGTGCTGCTCAGCGGCACCAGTTTGTGGTTCACCTTGCCCGCGATACAGTGGATGCCGATTTCGCTGTGCAAGGCGAAGGCGGCGTCGAGCACCGTGGCCTTGGACGGCAGTGTAATCAGTTCGCCCTTGGGTGTGAATACCACGATTTCCGAGGCGAACAGGTTCAGTTTCAGAGTGTCCAGAAAATCTATGGCGCTCGGCTCGGGGTTGTCCAGAATGTCCTTGATGGTACGCAGCCAGGCATTGAGTTCGCTTTCCTCGTCGCCCTCGCCGATTTTGTATTTCCAGTGTGCGGCAAAGCCCTTTTCGGCAATCTCGTCCATGCGCTTCGAACGAATCTGGACTTCGATCCAGTTGCCGTCCGGCCCCATGACGGTGAGATGCAGGGCCTGGTAGCCATTGGCCTTCGGGGTAACAATCCAGTCGCGTGTGCGGTCGGGATGCAGGCGGTAGAGGTCGGTGATGGCTGAATAGATGTTCCAGCAGATAGCCTTTTCCTTAGACAAGTCGTCACAGTCGAACACGATGCGCATGGCATAGAGGTCGTAGACTTCCTCGAATGGCAGGTGCTTGGTCTCCATCTTGTTCCAGATGGAATAGACGGATTTCAGTCGCGCCTTGGCCTCGTATTTCAGACCCATGGCGTCGAGTTTCTCCTTGATTGGCAGCGAGAAATCGGTGTATACGGCCGAGCGTTTTGCCTCGCTCTTGCGGATTTTCTCGGAAATGTCGGCATAGGCCTTCGGATGTTCGTATTTGAAGGCCAGGTCTTCCAGTTCGGTCTTTATGGCGAAGAGTCCCAGACGGTGGGCCAGCGGGGCGTAGATATAAAGAGTCTCTCCGGCAATCTTGTACTGCTTGTTCGGAGCCATCGACCCGAGGGTGCGCATGTTGTGCAGGCGGTCGGCCATTTTGATGAGCACCACACGGATATCCTCGCTCATGGTCAGCAGCAGTTTGCGGAAATTCTCGGCCTGGGCCGATG
>ERZ836877.5171-NODE-5171-length-12685-cov-3.317656_pt1 | contig 12685 bp, 8 predicted proteins | sample MGYA00519469_ERZ836877 | MGnify/ENA primary metagenome ERZ836877 (study PRJEB31850, sample SAMEA3708809) | human gut metagenome | biome: human gut; feature: human-associated habitat; material: faeces | place: China | collected 2014 ... | reverse complement strand
CTTCCGGTCCCTTGCTTACCGTAATCGTTACCGTTGTATCTGCCGGTACAATCTTGCCGGATGATACACTCTGTGAAATTACCTGACCTGCTTTGACAGAATCACTGTATTCTTCTTTCACTGCAACTTTTAAGCCAGCCTTCTGCAAAGCCGCCTGTGCATCTTTCTTGGATTTACCCTGAACAGATGGCACCGTACTAGACTTCTTTCCCTGACTGATCACAATCGTAACCGTACTTCCCTCCTGTGCATTTCCGCCTCTCGGGCTCTGGGAAACAACCTTTCCTGCATCTACGGAATCATCATATTTGTATGTTTTGGACACTTTAAATCCGGCAGCCGAAAGGGTAGAAGAAGCATCTTTTTCCAGTTTTCCAACTACATTTGGAACCGGAACATCGTTCTGCTCACTCTGACTCTCCGAATCTGTGAAATCCACATTTTCTGTTCCGGCAACAATTACATTGATTGTCGTTCCGGCAGATACTTCAGAACCACCAACCGGGTCCTGATTCAGAACGGTTCCTTCCGGCTGATCCGACTTCTGCTCCTGAATAACAAACATATACAGCCCCTGTGCTTCCAGTTCAGACTGTGCCTCCTCCTGTAACTTTCCGCATACATTCTGTACCATGACAGGCTGTTCACTTTCTGTCTGTGTCTGTGTCTGCGTCTGTGTCTGCGTCTGCGTTTCTGTATTCTTTGATGAATTACTGCCAAAACGGAATAAGCCAAAGAAACTTCCCACAAGGTAAATAATCACTGCAAGGATTACAACAAACACCACAATTCCCATGATGGTCATTGCCTTATCCATCTTCGGACTGAGTCCTTCGTTTTCGTCCTCATCCTCATCGTCCTCATCCTCATCCGGATCATAGGAAGATTCCAGCTTGGAAGCGTGCCTGTCTTCTTTTGGCTCCCCCCCGTGTTCTTTGATCTGCTTTAATTCTTCCCCACTGATGACCTTGGTCTTTCCATTGTCCACAAGCGGAGCAATCACAACAAAATCCTCATCCGGATGTACCAGCGATCTGCGCAGGTCCGCCAGCAGATCTCCAATGGTCTGGTAACGGCGGTCCGCATTCTTCTGTGTACATTTTAAGATAATCTTCTCCATGCTGATCGGCAGATTCTTTGCATACACACTTGGAGGTGTCATCTCTTCCTGCAGATGCTGAATAGCGACTGCAACCGTTGTATCTCCGTCAAAAGGTACACGTCCGGTTACCATTTCATACATAACAATACCCAGAGAATAGATATCGCTTCTTCCGTCTACAAACCCGTTTCTCGCCTGCTCCGGAGAAGAATAATGAACCGATCCCATCACATCCGAGCTGACGGTATTGGAAGATGCGGCTCTGGCAATACCAAAGTCCATGACCTTGACTTTTCCCTCTGTGGAGATCATGATATTCTGCGGTTTGATATCCCGATGGATGATCTGTTTGTTGTGGGCAGCTTCAATACCTCTTGCTACCTGAATGGCAATACTGACGGCTTCCTTAAAGGATAACTGTCCTTTCTTTTCAATGTATGTCTTAAGTGTGATTCCCTCAACATATTCCATGACGATATAATGAAGCCCCTCTTCGCTTCCTACATCATAGATATTTACAATATTTGGATGCTCCAGCCCTGCTGCTGACTGTGCCTCCGTGCGAAATTTTGCTACAAATCCACGATCTTCCGAAAATTCCGGTTTTAATACTTTTATTGCCACAAAACGGCCAAGCACATGATCCTTTGCTTTATAAACATCGGACATTCCGCCTGCACCAATCTTACTTACGATTTCATAGCGATCTGCTAAATACGTCCCAACTGTTAACATTCTTTCACCTCATCAAGAAAATGGTTCTATAATCATTACTGTAATATTGTCTTTTCCACCGTTGTCATTTGCAGTTTTTACAAGAAGTCCGGCGCGTTCCTCAATGGAAGCATCCCGCAGAATAATACTGCAGATTTCTTCGTCTTCCACCATATTCGTGAGTCCGTCCGTACAGATTAAGATGTGGTCATCTTTCTTTAATTCCACTTCAAAAAAATCTGCCTCTACTTCTTCCCCTGCACCGACTGCGCGGGTGATAATATTTTTGTCCGGGTGCTCACGTGCTTCCTTTGCACCTACTTCACCGATCCTGACCATCTCTGCCACAAGAGAATGATCCCTCGTGATCTGCCGGATGCCATCCGTACCGATGATATACAGTCTGCTGTCTCCGACATTTGCAACATAAAGCCGTCCGTCAATAATGGTGGCTGCAACAAGTGTCGTCCCCATACCTTTTTTCGCTTCATCTTCTGCAGCTTCTGTGATCAGAAGTCTGTTTGCAGTTGTTATTGCCTCTTTTAAAATTGTAACTGGTTCTTCTCCCGAACTCCGGGACACGGATGCAACGATGCGCTGCGTTGTGTAACGCGATGCGTAATCTCCTGCCTTGTGTCCCCCCATGCCATCTGCAACAATGTACAGATTCGGGAGATTCCCAACGGGTTCATCCGACGCGAAAAAATAATCCTGATTCATTTCACGAAGAATGCCTGTATCCGTTATGGAATACGTCTTCATCCGCTTTATCCTTTCTCAATTACATGTAATATACATACTCTTCCATCATCTGTCTATCTTAGCACATGACTTTTCGTTATGCAAGTCTCTGATTCTCTTTGTACTTGCGCCTTAATTGTCCGCAGGCACCATCAATATCACGCCCCATCTCACGGCGTACTGTCACCGTTAAACCACTCCGTTCCAGTTTCTCCTTAAAAGCTTCGATGACATGTGCATTTGACTGCACATAATCCCGCTCCCTGATCGGATTCACCGGAATCAGATTTACATGACAGTTCATCCCGTGGATCAGTTCCGTCAGTTCTTTTGCATCTTCTTTTGTATCATTGACACCACCTACCAGACTGTACTCAAACGTCACACGTCTGCCGGTCTGTTCAAAATAATACCTGCAGACTTCCATCAGTTCTTTGATGGAATACCTGTTGGCAATGGGCATCAGTTTTCTTCGTTTTTCATCGGTGGTGGCATGCAAGGACAATGCCAGTGTGATCTGCAGCTTTTCATCCGCCAGCTGCCGCATTCTGGGCACGATTCCACAGGTGGACACCGTGACATTTCTCTGGCTGATGTTCAGACCGTTCTCATCTGTCAGAAGATGCAGAAATTTCAAAATATTGTCATAATTATCCATCGGTTCCCCAGTGCCCATGACTACCACATTGGAGACCCGCTCCCCCGTCAGTCTTGTGATGGCGTAAATCTGATCCAGCATCTCGGAAGGAGTCAGATTCCGTTCCAGTCCGTCCAGCGTGGACGCACAGAATTTACAGCCCATACGGCATCCCACCTGTGAAGAAATGCACACACTGTTGCCGTGCTTATACTGCATCCAGACACTTTCCACCACATTGCCATCAGATAATTCAAACAGGAATTTTTTCGTTCCGTCGATCTTGGACTCCTGTATTCTGACAGGGTTTACACAAGTGTATTCATATTTTTCCTTACATTGCTCCCTGAATTTTGCGGAGAGGTTGGTCATTTCATCAAAGCTCCTGACCAGCTTCACATGCATCCATTCATACATCTGCTTTGCCCGGAAAGCCTTCTCTCCCATGCTCTCCATCTCTGTCTTCAATTCTTCCAGATTCAGGGATTTGATATCTTTTTTCGTATCCATTTTTCGTTCTCTTACTTCTTATCTCTCACGCTTTTCTGCGCAGTCTTGCATAATAGAATCCGTCGGTCTCATCCGTTCCCGGCAGAAGCTGTCTCTCTTCTTCCAGTACAAACGGGAAATTCTCTGTGATCCAGACTGCCATCTCCTGATTTTCCCCGCGGTGGATCGTGCAGGTACTGTAGAGCAGTACACCGTGCGGCTTCACATACTGCCATCCGGCTGCCACGATCTGCCTTTGCAGTTCTGTGATGGATTGCAGGCTTTCCGGTGTGGCATGATATTTGATATCTCTCTTTTTTCCCATAACACCAAGACCAGAGCAGGGGACATCCATCAGCACCACGTCCGCATATTTTTCCTTCTCCGGATCATGCACCGTGGCATCATACACCTGAACCTCCACATTCCTACGGTTCATGCGCTCCAGATTCTCCCGGATCAGGTCCGTCTTGTATTCAGATATATCACGGGACACGACGTGGCCTGCTTCCCCTGCAAATTCCGCCGCCAGGATCGTCTTGCCACCCGGAGCCGCACACAGATCCATGACCGTATTACCTGGGCATATACCTGCCGCTTCCACTGCAAGTGCGGAGCTGGCATCCTGCACGGTAAATTTGCCTTCCGCAAAGCCCGGAAGTTCACTTACATTTTCCAGATTCTGTGCCAGATACACATAAGGAAGTTCCCTGCTTTGCTGCAGACGTACACCGGTTTTCTCAATTTTCTCCGCCAGTGACTCTCTCTCCGCTTCGGTCAGTTCCGTGGAGAACCGCAGGGATACCGGATGAATGGAAAGGAGTCCTTTTAAAAGTGTTTCCGTTCCTTCTCTGCCATATGCAGGCAGCCACAGATTCACGATCCATTCCGGCATGGAATATTTTATGCTCAGATATTTCACCGTATCCTTGGGATCTGGCAACGGCATCTGTTCCTTGCTGCGGGAAATATTACGCAGCACCGCATTGACGAAGCCTTTCAGGGTACGGAAGCCTCTTTTAGCCGCCAGTTTGCAGGCCTCATTGCACACCGCACTGTCGGGAACTGCATCCATATACAGGATCTGATAAGTACTCATGCGAAGAAGACAGCGGATCAGAGGCTTCATCTTCCGGACCGGAACAGAAGAAAACCGATCCAGATAATAGTCCAGCTCCAGCTGTCTCTCTATCGTACCTTCCGTGACTCTTTTGATAAACGCTTTCTCTCTGGGATCCAGATAATCGTATTTATCCAGAACCGCTTTCATCAATTTATGGGAAAAATCCTGCCCCTTTTCCAGACTGAGCAGGATCTCCACTATAATCTCTCTTGTATCGGTCGTTGCATGATCACTCAAGATTAGTCTCTCCTTCTGCGATTGCCGCCGTACAGCAGGATCAGTCTGAGCAGCTGTAATGCGGAGGAGGCCGCTCCTGCCACATAGGTCAGAGCCGCTGCCGTCAGCACCTTTTTGCCGCCGCTTACTTCTTCACTGCCTAATAACCCGTATTCTTCCACCTTCACGATAGCTCTGTGGGAAGCATTGAATTCCACAGGCAGTGTCACCAGTTGGAAAATAACGGTCAGGGCAAATGCCCAGATACCAAGCTGGATCAATGTCTGATTCCAGCTGAGCAGTACTCCTAAAAAGATCAGAGGAATGCTTAAATTGCTTCCGATATTCACCACCGGCACCAGTGCAGCACGAATGCTCATGGGGGCATAGCCATGGGCATGCTGAATGGCATGTCCGCACTCATGGGCCGCAACACTGACCGCAGTCACCGAGGTTCCGTTAAAGTTGTTGTAAGACAGTCGCACCGTATCCGTCCGGGGATCGTAATGATCACCGTCATCGGAGTTCAGGCACTCGATCTGTACATTGTATAAACCTTCTCTGTTGAGAATGTTGCGGGCCGCTTCCGCTCCCGTCAATCCTCTCATATTCCGGACTTTGCTGTATTTGCGCATGGTGGAATTCACCAGTGCGCTGGCACCCAGACACAATACCAGTCCGACCAGTACCAGAAAATAAGTAGGATCCCAATAATAACCATATCCGTAATAGCCACCGTACATACGAAAGTCTCCTTTCTGTCAACACCGCTTACCCGATCGTTGCTTTTCGTTTCGTCGTATCCTAACGCTCGCCCAGAAGCTCTCCCGGCTGTACCTTTACCCCCAGCAGGAAATCGTGAGTTGTCATACGCTTTTTACCTTCCAGCTGCAGTTCCATCACCTTTAAGGAGCCTTCCGATGCAGCCACTTCAAAGGAATCCTTATTCACCGTAAGGATCGTGCCCGGTGCTTCCTTATGCGCAGTTGCCATAGGAATGGCTTTCCAGATTTTCAGCTGTTTTCCATGATAATGCGTATATGCACTGGGCCAGGGAGTCAGTCCACGGATCAAACGATCCAGTTCTGCCGCTGTTTTCGTAAAGTCCAGCTTTCCCATCTCTTTGGTGATCAGGGCCGCGTAGCAGGTCTTGGTATCATCCTGCTTTTCCGGTACCAGTTTGCCTGCCTCCAGCAGAGGCAGTGCCTCGGTGATCGCTTCCCCGCCCAGCACCATCAGCTTGTCATGCAAAGTTTCGAAGGTGTCCTCCGAAGTAATGGGGATTTTCTTCCGGTACAACATATCGCCGGTGTCCAGTCCCGCATTCATCTGCATGATGGTCACACCAGTCTCGGCCTCTCCGTCGATGATCACTCTCTGGATAGGAGACGCCCCGCGGTATTTCGGAAGGAGGGATGCATGGATGTTCAGACATCCGTATTTCGGCAGATCCAGAATCTCCTGAGACAGGATCTGTCCGAACGCCGCCACGATATAAATATCTGCTGGATATTTTTTCAGTTCCTCAATGGCTTCCGGTGTCTTGATCCGACGGGGTTGGAATACAGGAATGCCATGTTTTACCGCACATTCCTTCACGGGAGGAAACTGTAATTCTTTGCTTCTGCCCTTTGGCTTATCCGGCTGGGTCACCACTGCGGTGATCTCATGGCCCTGTGTGATCAGTGCCTCCAGCGCTCCCACGGCAAAATCGGGAGTTCCCATAAATACGATCTGCATAGTCTGTCTCCTTTCCGGAAAGCTTACTCTTCTTCCTCATCCTCGTAGGTCATATCCTGCAGCGGTCCTTCCGCCTTTTCCACATAGAGATGACCGTCCAGATGATCCAGTTCGTGGCAGATAGCTCTGGCCAGCAATTCTGTTCCCTCTACTTCGATGGGCTTCATATTCACATCCAGTGCTACCGCTTTCACATAATTAGGTCTGGTTACGATGCCGAACTTACCGGGTACGCTAAGACACCCTTCCTGTCCGGTCTGCTCTCCACTGCTCTCTACGATGCGGGGGTTGATCAGAATATACGGATCCTCTCCGGTGGTATCGATCACCACGATTCTCTTCAGGACACCTACCTGTGGTGCCGCCAGCCCTACGCCATTGGCATCGTACATAGTCTCCAACATATCCTCGATCAGTTCTTTGGTCCGGGGTGTCATCTCCTTGACCTCTTTGCAGGTCTTGGTCAGTACTTCATCCCCATATTCACGAATGTTTCTGATTGCCACAGTTCTTTACCTCCTATAACACGCTTACCGGGTCAAAATCAAATTGTATACTCATCTGTCTGGGCTGCCACTGTCTGAGAGTTTCCTCCAGTCTGTCCTTTACTTCCACCAGGACATCATACTCCGCATGCTTCACATAGAACACATACCGGTAGATATCATTGATCTTGCTGATGTTGGCAGGGGCAGGTCCCAGTACCTGTATCTTCTTATTGGACTGTTCTTTTTGCTTTCCTGACAAAAAGTCCATATTAGACTTTACCACATCTGTCAGTCTCAGGGCAAGCTGTTTTACATTTTCTTCCTCTTTCCCGTAGATCTGTACTGCCAGCATATGAGCCACCGGTGGGTAGCCGGACAGCTCTCTATACAGAATCTCCTCCTGATAAAAGCTCTCGTAATCCTGAGCCGCAGCACAGGTAATGGCGTAATGATCCGGCTGATAGGTCTGGATCACCGCTTCCCCGGGGAGCACTCCTCTGCCGGCCCGGCCCACCGCCTGGGTCAGAAGCTGGAAAGTCCGCTCTCCCGCCCGGTAATCCGACGCATTTAACGACAGATCCGCCGCCAGGATCCCCACCAGTGTCACCTTTGGGAAATCATGTCCCTTGACGATCATCTGGGTGCCGATCAGCACGTCCGCTTCCCCGTTTGCGAAGGAGGATAATATTTTCTCATAGCTGTCCTTCGTCCGGGTGGTATCCGCATCCATGCGTAACGTCCGCACACCGGGGTACAGCTCCTTTAGCTTTTCCTCGATCTGCTGGGTACCTGCCTTAAATCCCAGAATATATTTCGATCCACACTTGGGACAAAGCTTCGGCATCGGCTGTGTATAACCACAGTAATGACAGATCAGCCTTCCTCCCTTATGTTCCGAGAGAGAGACATCACAGTGCGGACACTTCATGACCTCACCGCAGGAACGGCAGGACACAAATCCCGCGTAGCCTCTTCGGTTTAAAAACAGGATGGTCTGCTGGCCCTTGTTCAGCCGGTCTGTCATCAGTTCCTGCAATTTTCTGCTGAAAATAGAACGGTTGCCCTCCTGCAGTTCCTGTCTGAGATCCACCGTGTACACCGTGGGAAGTTCCCCGCCGGTGAGCCGCTTTGTCAGTTGAAACAGCCGGTATTCTCCCCTACCGGCACGATAATAGGCCTCCAGGGAAGGTGTGGCTGAACCCAGCACTACACTGGCTCCGTACAGTTCTGCCACTTCCAGAGCAGTCTCTCTGGCATGATATTTCGGAGTACTTTCACTTTTATAGCTGTTCTCCTGCTCCTCATCCATAACGATCAGTCCCAGATTCGGAAACGGTGTAAAAAGTGCGGATCTTGGTCCGATAATCACATCAATCTCACCTGCCTTGGCACGTTCGCACTGATCATATTTTTCCCCGGGGGACAGTGTGGAATTCATCACGCTGACCCGGTCTCCGAATCTCTGATAGAATCTGAGCAGTGTCTGATACGTCAGGGCAATCTCCGGGATCAGCACAATAGCCTGCCGTCCCCTTGCGATCATCTCTTCGATCAGCTGCATATATACTTCCGTCTTGCCACTGCCGGTAATGCCGTGGATCAGATAGGTCTGTCTCCTTCCGGCATCAAAATCCGCAAGCACTTCCGTAACGATGGTCTGCTGTTCCTCACTCAGCGTATTACGCACTGCCTCTACGGACTGCATTTTGACTGGATTGCGGTAGCTTTCAGAGCTGACCAGTTTTGCCGCGCCGCTTTTTACAATACTGTTCACTGTGGCAGCACTGACACCCAGTTTCCCCGTGATCCACTCATAGGGAATCGTTTCCTGCTCTGACAGGGCTTTTAACAGTCTTGCTTTGGCCACCTGTCTTTTCCGTTCACATTCTCCTAATAATGACAAAATCTCTTCTCTGTTCATCAGACGTACCAGCTGTCTGTGTTCCAGCTTTTTTACCGACTGTTTTGCCGGCAGTACCGTCTTCAGCGCCTGGATCATGGTACAGCCGTAATTCCGACGGATCCAGGCAGCCAGAGCAATCATTTTGTCCTCCACTCCGGTCTCTTTTTCCGGCATTCCTGCGATATCCTTGATCTTCTCCGGAGCGAACTGACATGTTTCCCCAAAAGCCACCACGTAACCCTTGATGAGACGATTGCCGTTGCCAAACGGGATCATGACACAGGCTCCCGGCTCCAGTCTGCCCCGCAGACTCTCCGGCACCCGGTATTGAAAGGTTCTATCCAGTTTTTCGTGGGAGATATCTACAATGATATCCGCATATAACGTATTCAATCTGTTTTCCTCATTATTTTGCTGCAGATCCCGGAATATGTCCTTCCGCCAGAATATCCCGAATCAGATCTCTCTCATCCATGGGATGCTTCACCCCGCGGATCTCCTGGTAATCTTCATGTCCCTTGCCTGCCAGCACGATAATATCTCCGGGTTCTCCGTGTTCGATAGCATAAGTGATGGCTTCCTTACGATCGCAGATCTCTACATAATTTCCATCCGTTTTTGCCATACCGGTCTTGATATCGTCGATAATATCCTGCGGTTCCTCAAAACGGGGATTGTCGGAGGTAATGATGGTCAGATCCGCCAGCTTGCCGCTGACCTCTCCCATCTCAAAACGACGCTGTCTCGAACGGTTGCCTCCGCAGCCGAACAGGCTGATCAGTCTGTGAGGTTCATATTCCCGCAACGTGGTCAGCAGACTCTCCAGTGCCATGGCATTGTGGGCATAATCGATCAGCAGGGTGAACTGATCGGATACCTTGATCATCTCGATACGGCCTTTTACCTTTGCCTGCAACAGCGCCTTTTTAATGTTTTCCTCATCTACCTTGAAATGACGGCAGATGGCAATAGCCGCCAGCGCATTGTACACGCTGAATTTGCCGGGCATGGGCACTTCCACATCAAAATCCATCAGTCCGGCTACGTGGAAAGTCACGCCCAGTTCTCCGGGCTTATGCACCAGTTTCCGTTCTTCCGCCCGGAGCATACAGTGCTCTCCCATTCCGAAGCTCTCCAGTGTGCAGGTATGTCCTTCCGTCACTGCCTGCCAGTGCTCATCGTCACCATTCACAATACCTACCTTGCACTGTTTGAACAATAATCCCTTGCAGTGCAGATATTCCTCGAAGCTGGCATGCTCGTTGGGACCGATATGATCCGGTTCCAGATTCGTGAAAATACCGTAATCGAACACAAAGCCCTGCGTACGGTGCAGCATCAGCGCCTGAGAGGATACTTCCATCACAACCGTATCCAGTCCTGCCTCCACCATACGGGCAAAATACTCCTGCAGCAGATAGGATTCCGGGGTGGTATTGTTGGCATGGATATGTTCGTCTCCGATGATCACTTCGATGGTTCCCACCAGTCCCACTTTATAGCCGGCATTTTCCAGAATGGACTTTACCAGATAGGTGGTCGTTGTCTTACCTTTGGTACCCGTGATACCGATGACTTTCAGCTTTTCTGCCGGATGGCCGAACCAGGCCGCAGAAATAAATGCCATGGCATATCTGGTATCCGCTACTTTGACCACCGTCACATCCACATTCTCCGGCAGTTCCACGTCTTTTTGCACCACTAGTACTCCGGCTCCCTGCTCTGCCACCTGTGCAGCAAAATCATGACCGTCAAAATTTGCTCCGCCGATGCAGAGAAATAAGCATCCCGGAACGACCTTGCGGGAATCATAGACCACCGCAGGGATCTCTCTGTCCAGTGTTCCCTGTACCAGCTCATATTCCAAGTGCTCCAGAAGCTCTGTTAATTTCTTGTTTTCCATCTTATTCTTATCCTTTTCCATAGAGGTATCCGCCTTTCTCTCAGGAATCTTTTTCACATACTGTATTTTATTTTACTCTTTTTTCTCAGAATGTACCACCCTTAAATTTAGTTGCATCTTTTGCTTTTTCCGAAGCAATGGTATAATATTACTGATTTTTATTTAAGGGGGAATTCTCATGAACGGTTTCTATGGATCTGCATTCGGAAATATCCTTGGCACACTTTATTTTCTTCTATTTCAATGTGTGGGGTTTCTGTACATAAAACGTATTTTTCCTAAAAAGGGACTTCTGTTCCATCTGCTGACCGGCAGTGTATCCGGCTCTGTTCTGTTGCAGTGGATTCCTGCTCTGTTTGCCTTCTTCTTCGGTTTTTCCATGACAGCTCATATTATGGCTCTGCTTTTCGTAGTCATTTGTCTGGTCCTGCTATATGTCTTTTACCATCCTGCCACGGCAGTATCTTCGACTGCTCCCACCAAAGACTACCGGCAGCTGTTGCGCAGAAATTATGCCTTTCTTCTGCTAGCAGGCGGTACCTTTGTTCTGTTTTGTATTTTATTATCCACCCACACCATCCTGCCGAAAGACGACGGTCTTCATGTGGGGCAGTGTACTTATGGGGATCTGCAGATGCACCTGGGAATCATTACAAGTATTGCCAATCAACAGACCTTCCCTCCTTACTACTCCATCTCTCCCTGGGATAAGCTCTGCTATCCTTTCCTGTGCGACAGTATTTCTTCCAGTATTTACCTGTTTGGTGCATCCCTGCGCTATGCTTATATGCTCCCTATGTATTTTGCCTTTTTCCAGGTCATAACGGGATTTTATGCCATTGCCGATGTTCTGTTCCATGATCGCGCCAAATCTCTGGCTGCCTGGGTCTTATTTTTCTATAACGGCGGTCTTGGCTTCGTATATTTCATTGACTGGAGCAGAGAAGGCGGTTATAAATTCAGTGATATTTTTACCGGCTATTACACTACCCCCACCAATCTGGTCGACCGGAATATCCGCTGGGTCAATATCATCGCAGATATGCTCCTGCCACAGCGTGCAACACTCTTTGGCTATGCGGTCCTGTTCTGTGCCATCTGGCTGCTGCTTCGGGCCATCCGGAACGGGGAAAAAGAATGTTTTCTCCCTGCCGGCATCCTGGCAGGGGCATTACCTATGATCCATACCCATTCCTTCGTTGCCATCCTGATCTTAAGTGCCTGTTGGATGTTGCTGTGCCTTTACCGGTCCGTGCCGCATAATACTTCCCCGGTAGCGCATCCGGGAGCCGTTCTGCTCGGATGTTTCGTGACCTGTATGATTCTTCTGGAAATTCTGAACGAAAGTTCTGCTGCCGTTGCACCTGTACTGCTCTTTCGTTTTGGCATCCTTGTTGCGGCATCCCTCGTGCTATACGGTCTGTCCTTACTGTACCGGTGCTTTTCCGGTAAAAGTACAAACAATGATACACTGCAGAAGTTTTTGACCACCTGGGGAGTTTTCTTTGGTGTGCTTCTGCTTCTTGCACTTCCGCAGTTATTGGAATGGACTTTTGGCCAGACAACGCAGTCCGGCTTTTTGCTGGGGCATTTTAACTGGGGAAATCAGGGCGATACTTATTTGTGGTT
>ERZ836877.5164-NODE-5164-length-12693-cov-12.253838_pt1 | contig 12693 bp, 9 predicted proteins | sample MGYA00519469_ERZ836877 | MGnify/ENA primary metagenome ERZ836877 (study PRJEB31850, sample SAMEA3708809) | human gut metagenome | biome: human gut; feature: human-associated habitat; material: faeces | place: China | collected 2014 ... | reverse complement strand
AAGCTGCCGGATGCGCACCTTTTGAGCGTAAACATCTCGGGCGACTCGGCTCCGTTGCAGCTTGGAAGCAAGGCAGGGGCGATCCAGGCCGATTTGGGCGCCCTGCTCTCGGTGGCGCGGGCAGGTGGCGAGTAACGCGGAGCGGTAGACGCGCAATGAGGTTTTAGCCGCAGCCTCCGAACGAGAGGGCTCGGAGGCTGGTATTCCTGAATCGCAGGTCACGATGGGTTATCGGAATCGCGAAGAGCGGATACCGCCAGTAAGCCCCCTTCGGAATAGGCGTTGAGCAGCTCCTGGGCATGGGTGAACTCGGGGCCTCGTCTCCAGCCGAGCAGGCGGTTGACGGCCAGATTGCCCTGGACGTTGTGGACGAAGAGCAGGAAGGCGTCTTCGCGTGAAAGCCCTGTTTTCTCCATGACCCAGGGAACCATCTGCTCCGCTCCGCGTTCTATGACGCGCTGGGCTACGCGAGCGTATGAGTCGCTGTCCGAATAAAGCAGGCGATAATCGTCGTCTGCCGGCGGACGCTGGCAAAGCGTTGCCGATTCAACCCCCTCAAGCGGGGGAGCCGCTGCCAATGCCTCGTCGATAAGCGCATCGAGCAGCGCGTACTTATCCTCGTAATGCAGATAGAACGTTCCCCGGTTGATCTCGGCGCGGCGGCAGATGTCCGCCACCGTCATCTTCGCGAAGCCGACCTCGGCCAGCAGCGCGAAGAACGCCTCCTGTATGACCGAGAGGGTGTAGCGCCGCCGGCGGTCGATCTTGGTTTCTCCCATCGCCTCTCCAATCTGAGTCGTTTGACAATGTCCAGTAGCTGTTCGTTTATCGACAGGTGCGCGCGTTTGTTCATTGCCCCTGCGAAAATCAACAAGGATACTGTTTATAGACACCTGTTTTTTATAGCTGAAAGGGAGCACGGATGACCCTGTGCGAGAAGCTCGGCATCGGGCTTGTCAGCCGATCGTTTTCCCATCGGGCCGTCTATCGAAACGGCGGCACGTCATACGATTTGAGCGATTGCGAGCCTGCTGCTTGCAAGCAAGATATCGAGGCTTTTGCCCGCAAGGTGGGGAAGGCTGATTGCGTGTTTACGGGAGAGGCAGGTAGGCAGGCGTTATGAGCATCTGCATCAAAAATCAGATTCAGAATATGAATATCGTCATCGGCTGCACGGTGGGGTGTCCATATTGCTATGCCCGTAACAATGTGAAACGTTGGCATATGATTGACGACTTCGCTGATCCTGCGTTCTTCCCGAGCAAGCTCAAGATGATGGAAAAGAAACGCCCGCAGAACTTTCTCCTTACCGGCATGAGCGATCTCTCCGGGTGGAAGCTGGAATGGCGAGACGAGGTATTTGCAAAGATCCATGAGAATCCACAGCATCAGTTCCTGTTCCTGACCAAGAGACCCGATTTGCTGGATTTAGATACCGACCTGGAAAACGCATGGTTCGGCGTTACGGTGACGAGGAAAGCGGAGCTGTGGCGTATCGACGCCCTTCGGAAAAACGTCAAAGCAAATCACTTCTTCGTTACTTTTGAGCCGCTATTCGACGATCCCGGTACGGTCGACCTTTCCGGAATCAACTGGATCGTCGTCGGTACCATGACCGGGGCGCAGAGCAGGAAGGTTCATACGGAACCGGAGTGGGCATGGTCTTTGACGGACCAGGCGCACGCGCTTGGCATTCCAATGTTTATGAAGGAAGACCTCGTCTCTGTCATAGGGGACGAAAACATGATTCAGGAATTGCCGGAAGAATTCGAAAGAGTGCTGGAGGTGCAGAGAACATGGCGGAAGTGATCGATGGAATCCTCATCAATGAGGTGGAAGCAAAGAACATCATGACCAAGTCCAGCCTGCCGGTAGGCGGCTACTCGGTCAATCCCTATGTAGGCTGCACGCATGCCTGCAAGTATTGCTATGCCTCCTTTATGAAGCGCTTTACCGGACACAAGGAGGAATGGGGCACCTTTCTTGATGTGAAGCATTGGCCGGAAATCAAGAATCCGAAGAAATACTCTGGACAGCGGGTGGTTATCGGTTCTGTGACGGATGGCTACAATCCACAGGAGGAGCGATTCGGGAATACCAGGAAACTCCTGGAGCAGCTGATTGGCAGCGATGCAGATATTCTGATCTGCACAAAGTCCGATCTTGTGGTACGGGATATCGATCTGCTGAAGAGGCTTGGACGAGTGACCGTTTCATGGTCGATCAACACGCTGGATGAGAACTTCAAGAACGATATGGACTCCGCGTCGAGCATCGAGCGTCGTATCGCTGCTATGAAGCAGGTGTATGACGAAGGTATCCGTACGGTCTGCTTCGTGTCCCCGGTATTTCCCGGCATCACGGATTTTGAGATGATTTTTGAGCGAGTAAAGGATCGGTGCGATTTGTTTTGGCTCGAAAATCTCAATCTTCGGGGTGGTTTCAAAAAAACGATCCTGGATTATATCGCCGAGAAACATCCCAATCTCGTACCGCTTTACGATGAGATCTATAACAAGCGCAACCGTAGCTATTTTGAAGCGCTTGAAGTAAAAGCCGAGGAAATGGCCAAGAAGTACGATTGCCCCTTTGTGGACAACGAAATGCCTTATGGCAGAGTCCCCCAGGGGCATCCGGTGATCGTGGACTACTTCTATCACGAGGAAGTCCGAGGGTCAGATAATAGCGGAAAAAGAAATCGTTAAACGGAAACCGACGACGATTCGCTCGAGCGATTAGCGTCCACGCGTGGCTTCTGCCGATTGGCGCAACGGGCGACGGATTAAGGGATCGCTCGGGCGGATGATCCCGCTGCAGTACAGGCGGTCGCTCAATTTAGCGGCATGAGCGTTTTCGCACGGAAAACCAGTATCCCCTGTGCCGAGTTTAATCGTAGCGAATACAATGGGCACTGAGCATCAATCGAAAGTAGTCAAGAGCCTTTTCGACGGCTTCTACCACCTCTACCCCAGCCTCGAGCAGCAGTGGGCATACTATGCGCGATACATCGACTTCATGCTGCGCGAGCCGACCTCGCAGCCCTATCTCGACCTACGGTCCCTCATCGGCCATAAGGACTACTTCATCCTGAGCACCAATGTAGACACCCAAGTCGAGAAGACGTTTCCCACCGAGAGGATCTGCAACTATCAGGGAAGCTTCGCGCACCTTCAATGCAAGCAGCCATGCTGCGACGAGCTCTTCGATGCGAGCCCCTACGTCGAACGCATGCTCGCGGGCATGGCGGGGTTCGAGGTCCTCAGCGAGGATATCCCCCGATGCCCGCATTGCGGCTGGCAGCTTGTGCCGTGGGTGCGCGACGACACGTTTCTGCAAGGCGGAGCATGGCGCGAGAGCCTCGAACGATACGAACGCTTTGTGCGCGAGCGCAGCAGTGGCCGCGTGCTGTTGCTGGAGCTCGGCGTGGGCGAGATGACCCCCGGCATCATCACACTCCCGTTCTGGAGCATGACCGCAAAGCTGCCGGATGCGCACCTTTTGAGCGTAAACATCTCGGGCGACTCGGCTCCGTTGCAGCTTGGAAGCAAGGCAGAGGCGATCCAGGCCGATTTGGGCGCCCTGCTCTCGGCGGCGCGGACGGGCGACGAGCAGCGCAGTTCATCGCGCCGTGTTTCATGCGTGGACGCTTAAATCAAAACCACCCCTAGAAGGGGTGGTTTGCTCTTAGGGTGTAACCCTTGGATTTCCGGCACGCGTCTAAAGGCGCCGGCCCTCACGGGGTTCGGGCCGCACTGCAGATTGACCCGTGACGGGCCGGTCAAACCGGCGCTATTTACGCCCCGGCCCCCTATCGAAGGGGTCCTCGTACTCCTTGGCGCTCAGCCGGTCGAGCGCGATGTCGGCCTTCTCCTGCTCCCGGATGTACTTCGCGATCGTGGCCTCGTTCAGGCCGACGGTGGACACGCAGTGGCCCTCGGCCCAGAACTTCCTGTTGCCGAACTTGTACTTCATGTTCGCGTGCCTGTCGAATACCATCAGCGAGCTCTTCCCCTTCAGGTAGCCCATCACGCTCGACACGCTGTACTTCGGCGGTATCGCCAGCAGCATGTGGACGTGGTCGGGCATCAGGTGCCCCTCGATGACCTCTATCCCCTTGTACTGGCAGAGCTTCCTGAAGATCTCCCCAAGGTCGGACCTTATTTGGTTGTAGATGACTTTGCGCCTATACTTCGGCGTGAACACGACGTGGTACTTGCACGTCCACTTCGTGTGCGACAGGCCGTAGGCCTTCTGGGCCATACGCCACCACCGCCCTCTCGACTCGGATTCCTTGCGGCCTGAACAATCGCAAGTGTCCGGCGAGGGGGCGGCTTTGTAAAGCCGTTTGGCCCCACCCGCATAGCGGGTGGTTTCTGATGCGGCGCGCTGCGCGCCCCGCACAGGCTAAAGCCTGTAAATAAAAATACCCCCGATTCCAAGTGGAAATCGGGGGTATCTCATCGGGTGGCTTTCAAGCAGTTTGCAAAACTGCAGGTCGCAGACCTTCATTGCTAGTAGGAGAAATGAGTAGTCTCGGGTGGCTTGCCCATGAGTTGACGAATAAGTTGGAGCTTCGCCATTGGCTCAATCGCTTCGCGCGCTCGATAAACTTGTTTAGTAAAAGGCGGATCGGTCACCGATGGACGCACGACGAGAAACACGTACCTCCAGTGGTTCAAGCACGGCGCGCGTGAGGATCTCTGCAAGCAACCGCCTGGTACGCTACTGTTGCCAGCGTGGCTTAGCGGACTGGCGAATCCCGCCCCGTGCGCGTCATCATCCAATCAAATGCCCTGGCAAGCAGCAGCACCGCCAATCACACTACGTTCTTACGGCGCCCTCTGCGATAAAATTAGCGAATTGTGTTTTCACCTCGCAGCTACGGAGACATTAGATGATTACTCTGGACAATCTTCGCGACGCACTTAGGGCTCTGTGCTACGAGCCCTCGGGCGACGGCACCGTTTATCAGAAATCCTGGGAAGAGACCAGCGCGCAAATCACGGTCGATTTTTCCAAGAAACGCATCGGCTACCCGAAAGACCTGGGGTTCAAAGTCAACAAAGACACAACTTGTAACTTTTCCGATAACGAGAACTTCGTCGTACTCGCCTGCGTAACCATGCTCCTCGACAAAGGATATCGCCCCGAATCACTTGAGCTGGAGCGCGAATGGGCCCTTGGGCACGAACAAAAGAGCGGCCGCGCTGATATCTGCATTAATGACGAGAGGGGCGACACACTCGCAATCGTCGAATGCAAGACCCCTGGAACCGAGTTCAAAAACGAATTCAAGAACATGCAGTCAGACGGAGGGCAACTCCTCTCCTATTGGCAACAAGAGCGCGCGACTCGCTGGTTGGTACTCTTTGCATGCGATTTCATCAACAACGAAATCGTGCCAGACCAGGTTTCAATTAACTGCAGCGATGACGAGAACTTCATCGCGCTCGCCAAACGCGATGACACCATTGCGCTCTACCGCGACGCCCATACAGTGGAACAGCTCCATCAAGTTTGGACGGAAACGTACAACCAACAAGTCGAGGGAAACATCCTCTTTGGCGATAGGTCGACGGCATACCACCCGATGGTTCCTCCCCTTCTCAAGAAGGACCTTGTCGACTTCAGGGCCGAAGACAGCATCGTCAACCGCTTCGAGGAAATCCTCCGCCACAACAACGTCTCCGATAAAGAGAACGCCTTCAATCGCCTTATCGCGCTCTTTATCGCGAAGCTCCAAGACGAGCTCTCGAAAATGCCAACCCAGGAGATTGAGTTCCAATACCGCCAAGGACGCGACACCTACGAAACGCTCCAGGACAGGCTCCAGAGACTCCACTCAGACGGCATGAGAAAGCTCATGCGGGAAGAGGTCCTGTACGTTCCCAACGACTACGCCGAAAACCTCATAAGCAACTATACGGGCCAGCACCGCAAGAAGCTCATCGAGGAGCTGAACGGCACGCTGCGCAAGCTCAAGTTCTATACCAACAATGACTTTGCGTTCAAAGACGTCCACAACGAGGAACTCTTTCTTCAGAACGGCAAGGTACTCGTAGAGACGGTGCAACTTCTACAGCCGTATCGCATCGTAGGAACTCAAGACATTCAATTCTTGGGCGACCTCTTCGAACAGCTCCTTAATCAGGGCTTTAAGCAAAACGAGGGCCAATTCTTCACACCTGTGCCCATCACCCGTTTTATTTGGAAGTCACTCCCACTCGACAGCATCGTGCAGGACGAGGCTGGTGCCGTGCACTATCCACGCGTTATCGATTACGCCTGTGGCGCGGGGCACTTTCTCACAGAAGGATTCGAAGAAATCTCCGACGCCGCATGCCAATATGATCCGACCATAGAGGATGACCTCGGAGACGCCGACTGGGTCAGAGACAATCTCGTCGGCATCGAGAAGGACTATCGACTCGCTCGCGTTTCCAAGGTCTCGTTCTACATGCATGGCGCAGGGCAGAGCAACGTGGTCTTCGGCGACGGACTTGAAAATTATCCCGACAAGGGAATCGACAGCCGAACCGACAGGGGACGCTTCGACATTCTTGTCGCCAATCCCCCGTACTCTGTCGCGGCCTTCAAACCGCATCTCAAGCTTCACAACAACGAACTCAAAGTGCTGGAAACCATCAGCGATAGCGGCTCGGAAATCGAGACCCTCTTTGTCGAGCGTGCGGCACAGCTTGTTCGGCCCGGAGGCTACGCCGCCATTGTCCTCCCCACCTCGATCCTCGACAAGAGCACGAGCTCGAGTTTCATGGCCGCACGCGATGTGCTTTTGAGCTCCTTCGAGATCGTCTCCATCGCCAGGTTTGGATCAGGCACATTCGCGGCCACAGGAACAAACGTCGCAATTATGTTCCTACGTCGCTTTGACGAGATCCCGCCCCGCAATGCGAACGCACTTGATTTCGTTGACGCTGTTTTTGAGCGCAGGAAGCTCACTGGTTGGAAAGACGAAAGCGCTTTCAACGCTTATCTCGACACAATTAATGTAGACGGAGATACTTACCGGGCTTTTCTCGCAGGAGAGGCTGGCTGGAACGAATGGGCAAACACTCGCCACTTCAACGTTTATTGCCATCTTTTCGAATCATCGAAGGAGCTCAAGACCCTTCGAAAGAGCAAGACTTGGAAGGCGGCCGACAAGAACTCACAGCTCAAAGCAGAGAACGAGCTGTTCTATCGCTATGCGCACAAGGAAGAGCGCAAACGCCTGCGCGTTTGGGGTCTCGTCTGCGGCGAACAGACGCTCATCATCAACTCACCTAACACGACCAAGGAAATCGCCTCTTTCCTTGGCTACAAATGGAGCAATCGCAAAGGCAACGAGGGGATACAGCCCATCGATGGTGAGGGCGTGCTCTATTCGGACGACGAATCGGACGACACGAACTCGCTAAGCGGCATCATCAGAGCATGGTTCTCCGGCGAGCAGGTTGAGCCCGGCGACCTTGCCCAGTACTACTACTATGCCAAGACCACCGATTTCATCGACTTTGATGCCGAGAAGTTCGACGAGACTCTTACGATTCCCCGCTCTTTCTACAAGCCCCGCTCGTTCGCCCAGGGCACCGTAGTCAAGACGCTTAGAGACATCACATCCTACGTTACCAACAGCGTGGCCCAGAGTTCCATCACCACCGACACTTACGTAACAACGGAGAACATGGTCAAGGATCGTGGCGGCATAACCGCCTATAGCGGAGAGCTTCCGGCAAGTGCTGGCACCGCATACAAGAAGGGAGACACGCTCGTCTCCAATATTCGCCCCTATCTGCAGAAGATTTGGCTCGCAGACCGCGATGGGGCGTGCTCCAAGGACGTTTTGGTATTCCGAAGCATAAATACCGACAGCCTATTGCCCGAGTTCCTCCATCTGCTCCTGTGGCAGAAGGACTTCTTCGACTACGATATGTCCACCTTCACGGGAACCGGCAGGCCTCGCGGAGACAAGAATGAGCTGCTCAAATACCCCATCCCAGTCCCGACGCTCTCCGAGCAGAGAGCCCTCATCGACGGTTTCAATCGCTTAACAGATGAAATCAATAGCAAAAGACAGCAAATCGCCGCTCTCAAGGAAAGCGTCAAATCACGGTTTGTCGAGATGTTTAGAACCAAGACACACGCATCATGGCCAATCGAAACAATCGGCAACTACAGCATAGAAATGCACTACGGCACTTCAGCAAAAGCCGGCGCCGATGGCGATTATGTCTACATCCGAATGAACAATATCACCGACGACGGCATCCTTGACCTAACCGATACAAAGCGAATCACCCTAAAGGGCCAAGCTCTCGAAAATGCTACCGTCCGCTATGGCGATATGCTTTTTAATCGAACCAACAGCATTGACAAGGTTGGGAAAACTTGCGTTTTTCATCAGTCAGAGACCATGGTTATTGCTGGGTACATCGTGTGCGTAAGGTTCGCTGACCACAGCTCTGCCGAATATGTATCTGGTTACCTGAATTCAAAGGAAGGAAAGCGAGTCCTTCGTAATATAGCGAAGGGAAGTGTCCATCAGGCAAACATCAGCGCAGCAGACTTGGCCGCTATTCCCATTGCAATTCCCCCGTTGTCCCTCCAACAGGAGTTCGCCGACTTCGCTGCCGAGGCGGACAAATCGCAATTTGCACTCGAGCAAGAGGTCGACGCCCTTTCCGCAGAGCGCGACGCCCTTCTAGACCGATTCCTCGCGTGATACGTTCCTCCCATCCATATCGGGATGGGAGGAACTGATGCACACGACGATCGAAATAGCAAACGCGGTTCTCACAAAAATGCAGGCACTCGTTAGCGGCGAAGTGCTTTCGTATCTCGAGAGCGTCCTTATGAGCGAACTCAGGGGCATCGAACTTGAAGTGAACGCGCTCAGCAATGTCGAAGACGAGGCCTCAAAGTACATGGAGCGATTCCTCGCAGCCAAAACCATCGAGGGATGCTCGCCTAAGACCATCAGGTACTACAAGGCCACACTTACAAGGGCGCTCGAAGCAATCAAAAAACCAATTGTCCGGATTAGTTCAGATGACTTACGAACATACCTGAGCGAATATCCCATGGGTAATAACGCAGGGAGCATCACCGTCGACAACGTCAGGCGCATCCTGTCGTCATTCTTCTCTTGGCTTGAAGACGAGAACCATATACTCAAAAGCCCTGCACGACGCATTAAAAAGATTCGCTCAAAGAGAACGGTCAAGTCCGTATATTCTGATGAAGAACTTATAGCCCTCACAGACGCCTGTTCTTGCAAGAGGGATCTGGCAATCATCAACCTTCTTAGTTCAACAGGGATGAGAATAGGCGAACTCGTCTCGCTCAATCGAGAAGACGTTGATCTAAATCGGCGAGAGTGCATTGTACTCGGAAAGGGCAACAAAGAGAGAGTCGTCTATTTTGATGCGACTACAAAGCTGCACCTAAACAACTACCTGCAAGAACGCAGCGATAACGTCGCCGCGCTATTCTGTAGTCTCACAAAGCCGAGTTCTAGGCTGCAAGTAAGCGGAGTCGAGCTCCGCCTTCGCTCCTTGGGAACAAAAGCAGGCGTCAAACACGTCCACCCACATAAGTTCAGGAGAACGCTGGCCACCAAAGCAATTGGAAAAGGAATGCCCATCGAGCAGGTGCAGAAGCTGCTTGGCCATCAAAAGATTGATACAACGTTGATGTACGCAATGGTCGATCAGGACAACGTAAGGGACTCTCATAGAAGGTATATCTGTTAAGTCAAATCACGGTTTGTCGAGATGTTTAGAACCAAGACACACGCATCATGGCCAATCGAAACAATCGGCAACTACAGCATAGAAATGCACTACGGCACTTCAGCAAAAGCCGGCGCCGATGGCGATTATGTCTACATCCGAATGAACAATATCACCGACGACGGCATCCTTGACCTAACCGATACAAAGCGAATCACCCTAAAGGGCCAAGCTCTCGAAAATGCTACCGTCCGCTATGGCGATATGCTTTTTAATCGAACCAACAGCATTGACAAGGTTGGGAAAACTTGCGTTTTTCATCAGTCAGAGACCATGGTTATTGCTGGGTACATCGTGTGCGTAAGGTTCGCTGACCACAGCTCTGCCGAATATGTATCTGGTTACCTGAATTCAAAGGAAGGAAAGCGAGTCCTTCGTAATATAGCGAAGGGAAGTGTCCATCAGGCAAACATCAGCGCAGCAGACTTGGCCGCTATTCCCATTGCAATTCCCCCGTTGTCCCTCCAACAGGAGTTCGCCGACTTCGCTGCCGAGGCGGACAAATCGCAATTTGCACTCGAGCAAGAGGTCGACGCCCTTTCCGCAGAGCGCGACGCCCTTCTAGACCGATTCCTCGCGTGATACGTTCCTCCCATCCATATCGGGATGGGAGGAACTGATGCACACGACGATCGAAATAGCAAACGCGGTTCTCACAAAAATGCAGGCACTCGTTAGCGGCGAAGTGCTTTCGTATCTCGAGAGCGTCCTTATGAGCGAACTCAGGGGCATCGAACTTGAAGTGAACGCGCTCAGCAATGTCGAAGACGAGGCCTCAAAGTACATGGAGCGATTCCTCGCAGCCAAAACCATCGAGGGATGCTCGCCTAAGACCATCAGGTACTACAAGGCCACACTTACAAGGGCGCTCGAAGCAATCAAAAAACCAATTGTCCGGATTAGTTCAGATGACTTACGAACATACCTGAGCGAATATCCCATGGGTAATAACGCAGGGAGCATCACCGTCGACAACGTCAGGCGCATCCTGTCGTCATTCTTCTCTTGGCTTGAAGACGAGAACCATATACTCAAAAGCCCTGCACGACGCATTAAAAAGATTCGCTCAAAGAGAACGGTCAAGTCCGTATATTCTGATGAAGAACTTATAGCCCTCACAGACGCCTGTTCTTGCAAGAGGGATCTGGCAATCATCAACCTTCTTAGTTCAACAGGGATGAGAATAGGCGAACTCGTCTCGCTCAATCGAGAAGACGTTGATCTAAATCGGCGAGAGTGCATTGTACTCGGAAAGGGCAACAAAGAGAGAGTCGTCTATTTTGATGCGACTACAAAGCTGCACCTAAACAACTACCTGCAAGAACGCAGCGATAACGTCGCCGCGCTATTCTGTAGTCTCACAAAGCCGAGTTCTAGGCTGCAAGTAAGCGGAGTCGAGCTCCGCCTTCGCTCCTTGGGAACAAAAGCAGGCGTCAAACACGTCCACCCACATAAGTTCAGGAGAACGCTGGCCACCAAAGCAATTGGAAAAGGAATGCCCATCGAGCAGGTGCAGAAGCTGCTTGGCCATCAAAAGATTGATACAACGTTGATGTACGCAATGGTCGATCAGGACAACGTAAGGGACTCTCATAGAAGGTATATCTGTTAAGTCAAATCACGGTTTGTAGAGGTATTTGGCGATCCGGTCGATGGTAAAAAATGGCCTTTCGTTAGGCTTGAAGACCTCTGTACCAAGTTGGGTTCCGGAGCAACACCACGAGGCGGCAAAACGGCATACAAGGCCGAAGGTGTTCCGCTGGTCAGAAGTATGAATGTTCACAACGGTCGTTTCGTGTGGAAGGACCTTGCTTGTATTGATGATGAACAAGCCGCAAAACTAGAAGGCGTCACGCTGATGAAGGGTGACGTGCTTCTGAATATTACTGGCGCTTCGGTTGCTCGTTCATGTCTTTTGCCGGATGAATTGGCTGGTGGACGTGTTAATCAGCATGTCTCAATTGTCAGAGTCGACCAAAAACGGATGCTGCCGGTGCTATTGAACACGGTGCTGATCAGTGATTCGTATCAGAGACTCCTGCTAAACGGCTCAAGAGCGGCTGGAGCAACAAGGGAGGCAATTACCAAAGAAGCTCTAAAGAGAATGACGGTTCCCTTGCCTCCCCTTGAGCTTCAGCAAGAGTTCGCCTCTTTCGTCGCTCAGGTCGACAAATCGCAATTTATCATCCACCAAGATCTTCACGGCTTTTGAAAAGACAGATAGTTACATGTCCAACGCTACAGAAGCCCGAGGACCGTCGCCTTTGATAGCATCTCGTAGGCTCGCGGATATGTCTCTTTGTCGCGCTCGGCCATAAATGCCCAGTTCGCCGTCACGTCAGCCGCCCTCACCATAGCCACCTTGGAGGAGTCGACATAGGAGACTGGAATCTTGGGCAGCCAGTCGCTAAATACAGGAGGGTAGGAGGTCTGCCACGTTGGGTTGAACATGCCGCAGCGCAGCTCCTCATCAACCGATTCTGCCAGGTTGTACTTTCCGTCGATCGAAGTCGAATGCTCGTCAACCACAACAGAAACTGCATCAACCTCGCTCGCGGCAATTCCCTGAAGCCTCAGCGCGTCAACGATGCCGGACTTCACGCCACGCTTTAGAGCGTAGTCAAGATACCTTTGCTTGCGCCTTTTCGAGCTTGAATTCTCAGAGCAACTGCAACACCCCTGAGTAGTGGACCTCGTAGGGCGTCCTGAACCCCAGGCGCTTGTGGGGCCTGCGGTTGATGGCATCGTACACCCGCTCGACCTCCTCGTCCGAGACCGCAGAGAAGCCGGTCCCCTTCGGGAAGTACTCGCGCAGCAGACCGTCTGTGTTTAGTCAAGCCTGATTTTCGGGTTGGGGCTGCGGTGGAAATCCTGGTCCTCTTTTGGTCCAGGATTTCCACCG
>ERZ836877.5162-NODE-5162-length-12699-cov-6.372113_pt1 | contig 12699 bp, 9 predicted proteins | sample MGYA00519469_ERZ836877 | MGnify/ENA primary metagenome ERZ836877 (study PRJEB31850, sample SAMEA3708809) | human gut metagenome | biome: human gut; feature: human-associated habitat; material: faeces | place: China | collected 2014 ... | reverse complement strand
GCGCACCAAAGGCGCGCTTGCGCGGGCCTATTATTGTCAACGCTGCTCCGCAGCTTATCTGCCGCTACGCGGCGGACGGGCAGCTGAGCGGTTTCTACAACTTTGGGGATAGGAGCGGTGTTATATCAGTGAAATAATTTATACTGATATGACAACGAAAATCACTTATCTTGAGAATTCGGGCTTTCTGGTTGAACTTCCCGATGTATTTCTCGTATTCGACTATATGGCAGATCCGGCCCACGACGTGAAAAAAGCCCTCGAGCACAAACCCGACAAACCCGTGGTATTTCTGGTGACGCACAATCACCGCGATCATTTCAACACCGATATATTCAACCTCGGCCAGAGCCACAGACGCGTCTATGTTCTCTCAAACGATATTCCGACCCGCGAAATCCACGACACCATGCCGATTGCCTGGATGAGTGAAGGCGATACGGTCGAGGATCTGCCGGGCGACCTGACGGTACATGCTTTCGGAAGCACCGACGCCGGGGTGAGCTATCTGGTGACAAGCCCCGACGGCTACCGCATATTCCATGCCGGCGATCTCAACGACTGGCACTGGGATCAGGAAAGCACCGAACGCGAGATCCAGAAAGCGAAAGAGGCGTTTACGGTCATCACCGACCGCATTGCATCGATCTGTCCGGCCGTCGACGTGGCCTTCTTCCCCGTCAACACACGTCTGGGCGCCAACTGTGCCGCCGGGGCCGAACAGTTCCTCGCCGCAGTCAAGGTAGCCAACTTTTTTCCCATGCACTTCAAAGGCAGCTACGAGCAGGCATGCGATTTCGCCGCCTACCGCCTCCCCGACGCCGTACGCGCCCGCACGGCCATGCATTGTCTCCACAAGCCCGGCGAAAGTGTGGAAATATGAAATATCCGGTATTATCCGTAGCGAAATGGAGCCTGCCCAAGGCCCCATTTCTTTTTTGTATATTTTTGGCAGAGACGGAGACACCCCCAATTAAGCTCCGGATGTAATTTCGCAGTGTTTTTTAATCTCTGCAATATGAAAAAGGTTTTAAGTCTGCTTGCCACAGCCGCGCTGCTGTCGGCATGCTCCGAAGCGCCGACGGTAAGTTCGCCCGACGGCACTATCAAAGTCGACGTGAGCCGCGACGGCTCGTCGCTGAGCTATGCCGTGACCGTGGGCGGCGATACCCTGATTGCGCCATCGCGCCTGGGATTCGACGCCGACGGCCTCACACCCGCCGCCGACTCCAAAATGACCGTGAAACATTCGTCGTTCGACCAGACATGGACACAGCCATGGGGCGAGAACAAGGAAATACGCAACCACTACAACGAAGTAGCCGTGACACTGACCGACGCGGCTCTCGAATACACGGTGCGTGTACGCGCCTTCGACGACGGCGTGGCATTCCGCTACGAATGGAACCTTGTCTCGGGCGACTCCGTGATTGTCCGCGACGAACTCACCGAATTCGCATTCGCACGCTCCGCCATGAGCTGGGCCATACCCGCCAATTTCGACACCTACGAGCTGGAATACCGCAACGTGGCCGTCGACGATGTGACCGACGCCAACACGCCCTTTACCTTCGAGGTGGATTCAGCCGGTATATTCGGTTCCATCCACGAAGCCGCTCTCTACGATTATCCCGAAATGACCCTCGTGCGTACCGCGGGCCGCACCCTCAAGGCAAATCTCGCCCCGTTGCCTGACTGTGTGAAGGCTTATCTGCCCTCGGCCTTCGCCACACCCTGGCGCAGCATACAGCTGGGCAAATCGGCATGCGACCTCATCAACTCAGGCCTTATCCTCAACCTCAACGAACCGTCGAAAATCGCCGATACATCGTGGATCAAGCCTCAGAAGTATGTGGGCATATGGTGGGGCATGCATCTTGGCACCATGACATGGACCATGGGCCCGCGCCACGGCGCCACAACTGAAAACGCCATCAGATATATCGACTTCGCCGCCGAAAACAACCTTCAGGGCGTGCTCTTCGAGGGCTGGAACGAAGGATGGGACACCTGGGGCGGCAAACAGCACTTCAACTATGCCAAGGCCTATGCCGACTTCGACATCGACTCCATCGCTGCCTATGCCGCCTCAAAGGGCATAGAACTGTGGGCACACAACGAGACAGGCGGCAACATTCCCGAATACGAGGCCGCCATGGACAGCACTTTCGCCTACTACAAATCGCTGGGCATACACACCCTCAAGACCGGATATGCCGGCGGCTATGTCGGCGGACAGTACCACCACTCCCAATACGGCGTGAAGCACTACCAGCTTGTGGTGGAGACCGCCGCAAAATACCAGCTTATGGTCGACGCCCACGAGCCCATCAAGGAAACAGGCATACGCCGCACATGGCCAAACATGATGACCCGCGAAGGAGCCCGAGGCATGGAGTGGAACGCCTGGTCGGCAGGCAACACGCCCGAGTATCTGTGTACACTGCCCTTCGTGCGGCTGCTTTCCGGTCCGATGGACTATACTCCCGGAATCTTCGACATCAACTATGAGCGCGCCAAGGCCGACCCCGGCCGCATTGAGTGGAATGGCCGCAACGATTACTGCAAAATCAACACCACCGTAGCCCGCCAGATTGCCAACTGGGTCATCATCTACTCGCCTCTGCAGATGGCCGCAGACCTCATAGAGAACTATGAGGGACAGCCCGCGTTCCAGTTCTTCCGCGACTTCAACGCCGACTGCGACTGGTCGCAGGCCCTTCAGGGCGAAATCGGCAAATACATAGCCGTGGTACGCCGCGCCGGCGACAACTACTACCTCGGCGCCGGCACCGACAGCAATGCCCGTACACTCACCGTGCCCCTGACATTCCTCGGCGACGGCACATACACCGCCACTGTCTATGCCGACGATCCGGCCGATGCCACCAAGGTGGTGATAAGCTCGCGCGATGTCACTGCCGCCGACACTCTCACCGTAGAGATGGCAGCCGCCGGAGGTCAGGCCGTGACATTCATGCCCAAGCGATAAGCGGAAGGCAACAACATACGAAACCCGGGTAACGCACACCGACAGATGTGAATTACCCGGGTTCATTATATTCTACCGTATCAGTCTTCGGCCATAAGCTCGTCGGCCAAAGCACCTAGAACGGGGAGATCGGCGCAATGAAGACGGCTATGGATAGAGAGGACAGGAGCGACTACGGTCATATCCTTCATGCGCGACAGCGCATCGGCCATGAGACGGGCTGCCTGAGGAGCCCACGAGCCGTTTTCGACCAGACCCACACGGCGCCCGCAGAGATGTTTGCTTTCGATATGATGGAGGAAGCTGTGCATGGCCGGAAAGAGCCCTCCGTCGTAGGTGACGGAACACAGCACCATGTGGCTCAGACGGAAAGCCTCGGCAACGGCATACGACACATCGTGGCGGCAGAGATCCAGAAGCACTACCTCGCCGGCGCCCCGTGCGTCAAGAGCGGCAGCCATGCGGCGCGCGGCCTCGGCCGTGCCGCCGTATATCGACGCATAGGCCACGAGGACACCACGCGTTTCGGGTTCATAGCGGCTCCATTTGTCGTATAGCTGCCAGTAGTGCGCCAGATTGCCGGTAAGGACAGGCCCGTGGAGAGGCGCCACGATGCCGAAGCAACGTCCGGCAAGCTTCTTCATCACAGCCTGCACGCTCGGCCCGAAACGGCCCACGATATTGGTGTAATAGCGGCGCGCCTCGGCATCCCACGCGTCGGCCGAGCCCGACATGGCGAAAGATCCGAAGGCATCAGCCGAGAAAAGTACGCCGTCGGTCTCATCGAGAGTCATCATCACCTCCGGCCAGTGCACCATCGGGGCGGTCACGAAGCGGAGCGTATGCGAACCGAGGCATAGGCTGTCGCCATCGGCCACGATATGGCAGCGTGATGTGAAATCGACATCCTCAAAAAAATTGGCGAGCATCGCCGTGGCCTTGGCCGTGCATACGACTGTCGCCTCGGGATAGCGGTCGACAAAAGCGCGCACACTGCCCGAATGGTCGGGCTCGACATGCTGCACGATCAGATAGCCCGGGTCGCGCCCTGCGGCGCACGCAGCCGAGGCTACAGATGCAAGCCAGTCGCCGCAACGGCGCACATCGACGGCATCGACAACCGCCACACGGTCGTCCGCCACAAAATATGAATTATACGAAATTCCACCGGGAATCGGATACTGGCCTTCGAACAGATCGAGATTGTCGTCTTCGGCTCCTACAAACCTTATATCTTGAGTAATGGACTGCATATGCTGACTGTTTCTTTATGCCCGCAAATTTACAAAAAAACGGCCAATTTCTAAAGATATGTTAAGCGCCCCAACCTTATGACCATTGCCGCGTTATTCAATTTGCAAAACAAAAAAACGAAAACTACTATGGATTGTAACTGCAACAAAGAAAAACGCTCTTACCACTTCAATATCACCGAAGTGGTCGACGGCAAAATCGAAGAGGTGATGAATTTCAACTTCGGCGGCCATCACGACCTCGGCAAACTGGCTGAAATTACCGCTGCCAAAGGCGATATCACCGACAAACATGCCAAAGAACTCGTGATCGGCATCCGTCTGCTTCACCACGTGCTCAAGAAATGTGCCGACGACAGCCCTATCTTCTCCGACTTCTATCCCGTATTCGAAGAATTCAAGAAAGCAGTCAAGGAACACTACAAAGGCTGATCATCTGACTACGAAACATAGAAACGGCAGCCCCGCCCAACCGCGGAGGCTGCCGTTTCCGATACGACTATTCTAAAGTTACAGCCGACAATCGGAATACTGAGATACGCTATATATTACAATGAGAGTATAACCTTACTATATAAAGAAATTTAACAGCATTACACTGAGTTCTATTCCTTCAAAAATTTAAAATCATATTCATTCATTTCCTGATCGTAACATTTCAGAAGATAATATCCACTTGATTTTTCACTAATGTCAATCACTTGCGGTAATGGTTTTCTATTTACAAGTATTCCCTTATTTTGATCCAATGGAATAATAATATATTCCTTCAATTCGACAGGATTATCCACCACAGGTGCTAATCTCAAAGTATTATTATTCTGAATCAAAATATATTGGGTCGAAGGATCATAGTCGGCGGCTATTTCTATCGGAATACTGCGACTTGATCCATTGTCATTATATCCGACAACTGTAAAAGTATTATCAATATTCGTATCTATTTCTACATCAAAATAACCTTTTTTAAAATCTGAAATTTCGATCCGAGTAGGTAACCTGAAACCAGCACGTTTCTTTTCGGCAACGACACGAGTCAACCCTTCTATATTTTTCATATAAATTCGAACTGTACGTGTCAAATCGGGACTATAAAATCTTTTTGACAATTTCTTATTTTCCTGAGCAAGTTGTATTTCAACAGTCTGCGGAAGATAATCAACTACAAAATAACGTGATGTAAAACATAGTTGGCCATTCTTTCCCGGATTAGCGAATGTTATCCGTGCTCTTAAAAAACCATCGCATGTTCTAGCATATTCGGCTGCAGTATATGACAAAACCCAGTCAGTAAAAGAAAAATCCTGATACGGATAATTGTCTCCTGTGTGATATACAATATCCCATTTCCCATCTTTTTTCAACAAAGATATCGTAATTCCTTCCTTATTTTGATCCGAAAAGTCCTGGCAATAATAGCAATGAAATTGATTTATATAATTCCCTATTTCATTAAATTCGGAATTACTCTGATAACTTACATTTATATTTTGACGGGGCGGTTCTCTTTGAATGCTCTTTTCCAAATAATCATCAAATCGAATACTTCCATTATATGGCAACAACATACTCGTGTTACCAGCTCCTGATGATGTTGTACCAGACGTTCCAACCAAAAAATCCTCTTTCCAGCCCAAGAAACTCCTAAAGACATCCTCTGCATATTTATCGTTTAAATCTCGACATATAGTTCCCCTTCCAAAATTATATGACAAGACATTAGATATAACATAAGTTGTATCTGGAATAAAGTAATTTAGAGATACTCCATTTTCATAAGTTGTCGGTGCATATAATGTAAGCGGCAAGTATGTGTTCGATTCGAAAGGTATAGGAAGTGATCCCTGTGTAGCCCTGACCAATCTTTCTGAATCCGAAATATTTTTCCCCAAAGCCTGCGAAATTACATTTTCAAATGGATTAGATTTTTCTGAAGGAAAAGCCAATGTTTTCTTTGTCGGATTATATGTATAATGACTTACAAAACCTAAACCTCTGACGATGTCTCTTATAGCTAACGAGATGAAATCATATTTATCGCCACATTCTGTATCTAAACTGTATGAGAATTCCGATTTTAAATTTTCATTATATGAAATCGTTATATCGGGCCTATTTGGATTATCCAAAAAGACAACGTCAGGAATAGAATCATAAAATGTATGATTAACATGAGTCTCATACTCTTTTAGAAGGATATGTTTGATATGCGGCATATAAGATGTCGATCCAAATGTTACATCCGTAAAATTTTCGTATCCAAGAATTTTAATTTTGGAGAGTTGCTTCTTAGCTGTAATGCCTCGAAACGTTTCCCATTTCACAGAAATCGTAATAGGCAGACACGGAGGTAGATATTCTTCTACAATTTTACATGCATATTCGAAAGCACCCTGCATCTCATAGGTACAATCAGAACTATATTGAACTTTGAATATAGTGCCACCGTTAATCTCGCGAATGACCTTGAGATCTGATAGACCTCCAACAAGTTCATCACTTACAAAATTGTCAAATTCCTGGATGTTTTGTGATGAGACAGATAAAATGCTACATAGCATTATCCAGAATAGAATAATTTTTTTCATAATCAGTACATAAATTTTTTATTGCATTCATAGTCTTTGGAATCTATTATCTTAATAATATAGAACCCTCTGGCCATATCCGAAATATCAATCTCACATCGGTTTGAATCATCCAATTCAATAGCCTTTACCTCCTTCCCATTCATATCCATGATCTTGACTTCCTTCATCGCTACGCAGCCGGATATATAAAGACTTGAATGGTCGAGGCCTATTTTAATATCTGAAGATAGAGCCTGGTCCATGACACCACTGAAATATAAATTCTTATCGTCCTCCCTTATATAGTCTGTCGAACAAAATTCAGGGGAAGAAAAGAATGAACCATCTTTCCTTTGAATACGCAACCTAAAAAATACACCCGGTTTAATTGACGAATGAACAAATTTCGTCTCAACGACACCTGCAGGATCGGCAGTAAAATTATGCTGGACACTATAGAAGTGTTCTATATGACTATAGGGATTCGTATGTGCAACAATAAAGCGCGGCGTATTGCTAACTTTTACGTCAAAACTGAAATCACCTGATATGTCGTATTTACCGTTTATAAATTCAACTGCATAATCATATTTCACGTTTGAGATCTCATAATCCAACCCCGCCGAAAGTTCTGTTGTGGGTTCAAGTTCTATTGTCTCTACTGCACTCCCATATTTATTATATACCTTAATATCAACCCACGCGTAATTATAAGGATTAATATTACCTGTTTTTATTGTTGCCTTATAGGGTGAGTATATAATCTGGGATCTTAATGACGAACTATATTCTTCTTCCAAATCAATATATATAGTATCTGATCCCTGATAATAAACATCGAAAGTTAAATAGTAACCCTCGTAGTCCTCCGCCTGATGGATTTCTTGTTTTTCAACAGATAAAATTACCGGCTGAAGTTCAAGAAACACCGAAAAATAAGCACTCTCTTGTTTTCCACCTATAGAATAATCACATTTTACACGACCTATTATATCTCCTTCTGAATTTTTCTTAAATTCATTAGGCGATTCTATCGCTTTAATCATAAAATCTGAAGATGTAGCTGTAGATATTACGCGCTCTTCTCCATTCTGTTCATACAATATAAAAGACCATTCGTAAGAGCCTATTGATGAATTATCCTCAAGTCTGAAAACATGGGATGAATAAGCAGATCCCAATCCATTATCACCAATGTCATCACATATTATACGTCTGGCATTTTCGCGCTTTATTCCCCACCCAATTTCATTAAGCGCATCAACAGTATACTGATCAACATTGAACATACAATCGCCCATGCCAAAGTCGTAGTGCATCAGGCTATTGACATTATCATAATAAATCAGAGATTTCCCAGACTCAAATGGATTTGGGGAGTATAATTTATACTCAGGCTTCACACTTATTGCATATATATTTTTAAGTGTGACAAAATTTTTCAATTCTTTAGACAAACGAGGTAGAGAAGCCATTCTTTGGTCTTCTGATAAAATCAAATTATCAAAAATCGATGGATTCATGTCATAAAAATCGTAAGAAATACCTCCGTCGCTTGTTAATACACTCGATCCGAAACCACATGCCAAAGCCAGTGACCGCAAAGTGCATGAATATATATTTATACCCGTAATATCATCTGCGGGACTAAAAGATGTGTCCCAATCAGTATTGGAATTCAAAACTATAATCGCATTAGGCCAAACATCGTCAGATTGTTCAAGACCGGTTAATTCTGCAAGTAATGTTGTCGGATATAAAACATACACGTTGTCCAGATAACCATAACCAACCTCTACGGCGGCACACAAATTCGCCGGGAGATCATCCATCAGAACAACAACACGGATAAGTTGCTCATTTCTAATAACAGACGACCATCTGTCAGCCGCAGCTTCAATACCGGTTTTAAGTTCAGCAGGAACAATGCCTTCATACGACACTTTGATCCGGCCAGCTTGATTGTTCATTCTTTGAGATTTCCGCATGATCGGCCCACTCTTAGCCATTGAGCCATTTGAAACTGACGATTGTTCAAAACGATGATAAATCACTTTTTTCTCGGCTGCACAAGCATCCTCTATGCTTAAAAAGCAAATCGAAGCAAGAAAAACAAAGATAATTTTAAAGAATTTGGTCATGATAATTCGGTTTTTACAAAAGTATGCTTCACGATTTTCTTTTGCAAATATTTTTTTGATTTTTAAACATATTTAACACACAAGTTTGTTAAAGTCTACAACCCACAGTATTAGCCCGATTAACTGCCGTTTCCGCATCATGGCGGGAACATTTTCGGAGGCGGAGATGTTTTCATGTTGTTATTTCACAATTTACACTACGATTCTATGAAAAAGACCAAAGCTTTTTTTGCGGGTGCCGTCGCCATTGCCATGATGGCCGTATCTCTCCCCGCATGCAGCGACGATGACGACAACAACGGCATAAACAATGTACCCGAGGCTTTTGTGAATGCTCTGAAAAAGGTTGAACCCGACGCCAAAGACGTGAAATGGGAGACCGAAGGAGCTTATCGCGTCGCCGAATTCAAAAAGAATATGGTAGACTACGACGTATGGTTCGATGCCAACGCCGCCTGGGCCATGACCGAGAAAGATTTCGGCAAAGATTTCTTCCTCGTGCCCGACAATGCCGTGAATGCGGCTTTCGCCAAAGGAGAATACGGCACATGGACAGTCGACGACATAAGCTACTACAAGCAGACCACCGACGAATTCTACGTGATCGAAGTCGAAACCGCAGGTCAGCCCGACATGGATCTCTTCTATACCACCGGAGGAGAGATGATCAAGGCTATTCCATCCGCCTCCGTTCCCGATATTCTTCCCACTACCGTAATATCGCGATAATGCGCCCGCCGGAATGCGATACCCCGGCAAAAAGGTATCCGAAATATGATTTTACCGCATTATGTTTCCGATCAATCATATAGTAACCGACGCGATACGGACACCCGTTGACATCACCCATTTCATCGGCGACCGCGACGGCATTTCGGCGGCGATAGCCGGCTTCATCATGAATATCGTCGACTGGATTCTGGGCGTATTCGGCCTGGACAACAATACGACGATAGTCACGTTTCTCTATGCCGCCGTGGTGCTCGGCCTGTCGATAGTGGCGGGCTATATCGTGCAGTGGATCGTGCTTAAAACCGTACAGACCATAGCACGGCATTGGGATTCGGACACATATCAGTCGCTGACACGCCAGCGGTTTTTCCATAAGGTGTGCCGGATTATTCCGCCGCTTGTATTTCTTATTCTCATACAGTTCACGCTGTCGAACCACAACAGTCTTTCGGGCATTCTGACGAAGATCACTTTCATCTACATCGTATTTGTGATGACAGTGGCCCTGACAGCTCTGCTGAATGCCTTGTGGCAGCATATCGATGCCCGTGCCAACAAGCGCAAGCTGCCGCTCAACGGCCTGGCGCAGCTCGTGAAGATCATAGTGTGGATAGTGGCAGTCATCATTATAGTGGCGATACTGCTCGACAAATCGCCGGCCTCGCTGCTTGCCGGTCTGGGAGCTTTCTCAGCCGTGCTGATGCTGATTTTCAAGGACAACATTCTCGGCGTAGTAGCCGGAGTGCAGCTGTCGGAGAACGACAGCCTCCATGTCGGCGACTGGATAGCCGTGCCGGGCACCAATGCCAACGGAACCGTCCAGGAGGTGTCGCTCGTAGCCGTCAAGGTACTGAACTGGGACAAAACGACCACCACATTGCCTCCATACAGCCTGATCAGCTCCGGCTTCACTAACTACCGCACCATGCAGCAGAGCCATACGCGACGAATACGCCGCAGTTTCATGATAGATGCCGACAGTGTGCTTCCGGCGACCCCCGAAATGCTCGACATGATACGCAAAGTGCCTTTCATGGACGAATATATCACAAAAAAACTCGCTCAGCAGGCCGCAGGCGATGTACATGACGTTGACAATCCCGAGGGGCTTGTCAACGGAACAATCGACACCAATCTGGGTCTCTTCCGGGCGTATATGAAGATGTGGCTCGACGCCAATCCCGACATATCGCACACCAGCGACTGTTTCGTATCCACCCTCCCCCAGACCGCCACAGGCATACCCCTGCAGATATACTGCTTCACGGCAACATCGGGCTGGTTCCCCTACGAAGGCATTCAGGACACGGTCTTCGAGCACGTTGCCGCAATGCTGCGATTCTTCATGCTCTATACCTTTGAGAATCCTTCCGGTCGCGATACCATTGTCGACGGCTACCTCAGCCCCGGGAAAAACATCAATACGGTTTTCGGTGTGCCCTACCCGTTTTTCCTCAACGACGATGCCGCCACACCGGGCGCCACAGCAGGGAAAGCCCCTGCCCCCACTTCCGGTGACGGGCCTGCGGCGCCACAGGGATCCGGTACATCTCACCCCTCATGATGGCGGACGGCGAAATCCATACCTGTCAACCGATAAAAAACGTTTTCCGTCGCGACTCCGGTCAGCGGATGGGGCTGCTGTTCGGTATGGCTGTACGTGAAGCCGCACTTTTCGGCCACGCGCCGCGACCGCACGTTGGCCACATCGCAGCTGATCCATACAGCCGACAGTCCGAGACTGCCGAAAGCATGCTTCAGAAGCGCCTCCATGGCCTCGGGTATAAGCCCTTTTCCCCAGTAGGGTGTCCCGATCCAGTATCCTGCCTCAGCCTCATTGTCGCCCATCCGGGCGGAATTGCGGTTCTCCCCGAAAAGCAGTCCGCAGCATCCCGCCGGCTCACCGGTCTCCACCGGCACCACGGCATAGGTCTCAGGCGCCGAAAACACATCATGTATCACAGCGCGGCTCTGCTCCACAGACTCATGCGGAGGCCATCCTGCGATCGGCCCCACTGCCGGATCAGAGGCATACCGGTAAAGCGCCGGAGCATCCTCCACGCGCCAGGGACGCAGCAGAAGCCTCTCTGTCACAATCCTGCCCCCGAACAGAATGCGGTGCAGCACGCGGGGGAAATGGCGCATCTCCAGGGCGCGCACCTTGCGGTCCACATCCGCCACCGTATCACACGGATCCACCTCCACCGACGCCTGGAACAATATGCGCCCCTCGTCGTAGCGGTCACTCACAAGATGTATGGTAATGCCGGTGCGCCGCTCCCCTGCGGCCACCACCGCCTCATGCACCCTGCGCCCGTACATCCCCTTCCCTCCGTATGCCGGAAGCAGCGAGGGATGGATATTGACCATCCGCTCCCTGTAGCGGTCGATCAGATATGCCGGCACCATGAGAAGGAACCCGGCAAGAACCACCGCCTCTATTCCATAGCTGTCAAGCAGCGGAACCATAACGTCCGGATCGTTGATCTCCTCTTTCGTCACAACCTTTACCGGCACCCCATACCTGCCGGCACGGGCTATCACCCCTGCATCGGCGCGGTTCGTCACCACAAGCGCCACCCCGCCACCATACGGTGCCCCCTGAAAATATCGTATTATGTTCTCGGCATTAGTACCCTCTCCCGATGCGAAGACGGCTGTGTTAAGCTGCGACATTCCCTTTTCCATACCTTGCGACACTTGTTTAATGCTTTTATGCTCCAAAATTAAACAAAAAAGCCCGATTATCCATTCACTACCCCCCTCTTCACCCACAATACCCGCAAATAAGACGAGTGAATCGCATAAACTTATGCAAATTCCGAGGCTTGTATTTGCTATTTTGAAACTATATTCGTAGTTTTACCAAAACGGCAACACATTCATTCAAATTCAAGCCTTTTATGAACGGACTTATCAGAAATATAGCCATCTGCATACTGGTTGCTACAGTTTCCCATGCCGCCGGCGGTTTCGACCTCAGGGTAAGGATTGAGACGGAACGGAGCCGG
>ERZ836877.5156-NODE-5156-length-12706-cov-3.084262_pt1 | contig 12706 bp, 15 predicted proteins | sample MGYA00519469_ERZ836877 | MGnify/ENA primary metagenome ERZ836877 (study PRJEB31850, sample SAMEA3708809) | human gut metagenome | biome: human gut; feature: human-associated habitat; material: faeces | place: China | collected 2014 ... | reverse complement strand
ATGACCGGTCGGTGAACATGGGTGGCATTTTCGAGAACGCTGTGGCGCAGGAATTGGTGGCAGCCCAGTTCACGCCTTATTACTATCTCACCAAGAAGGTGGGGGAGGTCGATTTTCTCATCGAGAGCGATGAGGGTGTGATCGCTATCGAGGTGAAATCCGGTAACGACTACCTGACCCACGCATCGCTCAGCAAGGTGCTTGCAGCTCCCGGATACGAGGTGTCTCGTGCCATCGTCCTCTGCCGCTCTAATTTCGAAATGAGGGATGGCATTCTATATGCTCCCTGGTATGCGACACTGTGCTTCGAGAGCCTGAACGTGAGCGATGACTTCTTCTTGAAGTAGTCCTGGATGGTGTCAGCCGACAACTCGACCTCTTCTTTTGCACGAGTGCCCGTGGAATGCTTTTCTAAGAGGCGACTCAAGATGACCGCGCGGGGAGCTCCCTGCGTAGTCACTTGCCGTACTTGTAGAAGCCCTCGCCGGCGTTGATGCCCGTCTTGCCCTCGTCGATGTGCTTCTTGAGGACCGCTGCGATACTGCCTGCGGTGCTGTCCGGGTCCTGGGCGGCGGGGCTGGCGGCGACGATGTTGTACGCCGTGGTCAGGCCGACGATGTCGAGGATGCGGAAGGGGCCGAGGGGAGCGCCCGTGCCAAGGGTCCATGCGGCATCGATCGTCTCCACGTCTGCGACCTCGTTGGCCAGCAGCGCCTCGGCGGAGTTGAGGAAGGGGACGAGCATGCTGTTGAGCAGGTATCCTGGCTGCTCCTTCTTGAGCTCGAGGGCGATCATGCCGATGGCGCGGGCAAACTCGACCACTGCCTCGTACGATTCCTCACTCGTCTCGAGCGTGCCCATGACCTCGGCAGTGTTGTTCTTCCAGATGTTGTTGGCGAAGTGCAGCGCGAGGAAGCGGTCCTCGCGGCCGGTGAAGCCCATCATCGCGCTCGGCAGCAGGGTCGAGGAGTTCGTGCACAGGATGGTCCGCTGCGGCAGGATGTCCCTGATCGAGGAGTAGAACGCGTCCTTCTCGTCGATGATCTCGGCGATGGCCTCGATCACCAGGTCCGTGTCGCCGAACGCCTCCTGCAGATCGGTCGTGAGCGTTATGCCGTCAAAGGCCCTGTCGACGTTGCCGATGAGCTCGTCGATCGTTGCGGCCGGGACGTCGGGTGAGTCCGCGAGCCCGCGGCAATAGGCGGCAGGGTCCGTCTTCATGGCCTCGAGCGTCTGCTTGTAGATGGCGCGGAGGCGCTCGAGCTTGGGCTTGGCACGCTCGATGGAGCCTTCGCTTCGGAGCCACATCGTGACCGAGAATCCCTTGTAGGCGCTCTGGAGTGCGATCTGGCTGCCCAGGACTCCGCCGCCCGCGATTGTTACGTTCTTGATCTTCATGATTTCATCCTTTTCGTCTTGGACCTGCTCTATGCATCCACGGAACGGGTGCAGGGTAGGGTCGCGGCCCGGTCTCTCGAGTCGTTCTTCTTTCGAACAGTCTATAGCATGCATCATTGCTTTGCCGACATTCTTTTTCCTCGCATATAATGAGGGTAATGTATCCATAAGCTATGGCAGAAGGTCATCATGGACGACATGGAAACGCGAGCGGGGAGGGTGATCTTCGACAAGCAGGGGTGCGCCGCCATGTTGCGAAAGCAGCCGCAGCTCGAGGAGTACATCGTTCGCACTGTCATGACTCAGCTCGACCACGGCCTGTTCAAATCGAAGTTCGCCACTACGTCGCGCTTCGAGGGCAACGCTGTTCGGGAATGCCGGGTGAACGCCGGCACTTTTGGACCCATTCGCGTGGCTTTTGTCATGCAGGGCGAAACGGCCACGGTCATCTACATATCACGTACGCTGCAAAAGCGAGCCTTCACAGCCGAGTTGGACCGCTTTCTTGCAAGGAGGTCGTCATGAAGCTCATGCCCATAAAGCAGGCGCAGGCAAAGCTGTTCAACGCAACGGCGGGCAAGGGTCTGCAATCCATCACTTTGAGCACCTTCAAGAAAGACCGTTCCGTGACCCTGAGGCGCGAAGAGGACGGATGGGTTCTGGTTGAGGAAGGCTTCGAGACCGTGTGCGTTCCGGTGGATGCGGGGGCAAAGGGCAAGCGCCTGGTGAAAGACGCGTTCAAACGCGAATTTCCGAGGAGCACGAGGGCGTACGTGACCGAGATGCGCTGATACACTTTCGGTTGCATGCAATCACCAAGGATACTGAAAGAGGAACCGATGTCGAAGAAGCAATCGTTGACGAGGCGTAGCCTGCATTACTACTGGCTGGCGACGCGCAATCACCTGGGGCTGTTCGTGGCGCTCGTGGCCTCGACCATCGGGTTCTGCGGCTTTCTCACCTACGGCAACCCCTACGTGATGAGCCTCATCGTCGACCGCATCGCCTCCGAGCCGGTGGCCGCCGATCAGGTCTTCGCTGTGTTCGGTCCCTACATCGCGGCACTCATCGGCATCAACGTCGCCGGCCAGGCATGCAGCAAGCTCCAGGACTACACCCTCTGGAAACTGCAGATCGCCGTGAACTACGACCTTGCCACCATGGCCTTCGACTGTCTGTGCAACCAGTCGCTGTCGTTTCATTCCAACCGCTTCGGCGGCACGCTTGTGAGCCAGACCTCCAAGTTCATGGCCGGCTACACACAGCTGCTCCAGACCATGAACTTTCCGTTCCTGCCCATCCTGTGCTCGATCACCTTCACCTGCCTCATCCTGTTTCCCGTCGTGCCCATCTACGCCGGCGTGCTCATGGCCATGCTCGCCGTGTACGCCGTCGTCTCCTACATCATGTACAAGCGCATTCTGCACCTGAACGAGAGGGCGGCCAGCGCCCAGAACCAGCTGTCCGGAGAACTGTCAGACGCGGTCACAAATATCCTTGCCGTGAAGACCTACGGGCGCGAGGAGTACGAGCGTCGGCTTTTCGACGCGGCCAACAGGGAAGTGGTCGCCCGGGATTCCAAGCGCATGTGGGCCTCGCTTGCCCGCGGCATCACCACGGCGGCCATAACCGTGGTCATCATGTCCGTGGTGACGGTGTTCATCTCCGGCGGCAACGCCTGGTTCGGCATCACGCCGGGCACGGTCATCCTCATGTTCACCTACACGAACACGGTGACCAACCAGTTCAACTTCATCAACACGGGCCTGCAGCGCATCAATCAGGCTTTCGGTGATGCCTCGGGCATGACCGCCGTGCTCGACGAGCCGCGTCTCGTGGCCGACAAGCCTGATGCCAACCCGCTCGTCGTCACCGAAGGTGAGATCGATTTCGACGACATCAACTTCTGGTACACCGACGGCGACGTGAGGACGCAGGTGTTCGACGACTTCAACCTGCACATTCCGGCCGGCCAGCGCGTTGGGTTGGTGGGAATGTCCGGCGCGGGAAAGACCACGCTCACCAAGCTATTGCTGCGCCTTGCCGACATCCAGGAGGGCGAGATCCTGGTGGACGGTCAGAACGTGGCCGACGTGACCCAGCAGAGCCTGCGTCGCCAGATCGCCTACGTGCCCCAGGAGGCGCTGCTGTTTCACCGCACCATCGCCGAGAACATCGCCTACGGGCGCCCTGACGCCACCATGGAGGAGATCCGTGAGGCGGCGCGCGCGGCCAACGCGCTGGAGTTCATCGAGGCGCTTCCCCAGGGCTTCGCCACCATCACCGGCGAGCGTGGCATCAAGCTGTCCGGCGGCCAGCGCCAGCGCATCGCCATCGCCCGCGCCATGCTCGCCGACTGTCCCATCCTCGTGCTCGACGAGGCGACCAGTGCGCTCGATTCCGAGAGCGAGGCCGCCGTGCAGGAGGCCCTGGCGCGACTCATGGAAGGCCGCACCGCCATCGTGGTGGCGCATCGGCTGTCCACCGTGGCGAGCCTCGACCGCATCGTGGTACTGTCGCAGGGATGCATCGTGGAAGACGGCCCACATGCCGAGCTCGTTGCCAAGGGCGGTGACTACGCGCGACTGTGGAACCGCCAGACCGGTGCGTTCGGGGAGTGAGAGAATTGAATGAACGGTGTGCCAAGAACCCCATGTTCCTGACCATCGAATGTCAGGAATCACGGTCACTGACCGCTATCTTTGGCAGAATGCCAGGAACCGCGGTCACTGACCATCGAGCTTGGCAGAATGCTCGTGAATCGGGTCACGCACGCGCGATTCTGGGCAGCTTCGGACCTAGCGTCCAGCCTTGTACCTCTCCAGCTTCTCGTTGAGCGCCTTGGTCTCGCGTCGGTAGATGAGCGTGAACAGCACGGTCATGAATGCCAGGATCACGACGTAGATGACGGTCCAGGTGATCCACGCGCCCGGAATGTCGGTGGGAAACCAGCCGAAGAGTGCAGCGAGCGGCGTGAGGACGGCGTAGAAGCACGCACCAAACAAGGCGACGCGGGCTGCGTAGCCGAGCCTCTTGATGACCAGCGGCGTGAAGAAGACGAGTTGCATGATCACGGCAGCGAGCATGGCGCCCGCAATACCCCAGCAGTACATGATGCCCGTCCGGGCCTCCTCGCCGGCGAATATCATGCCGAAGACCATGCTGAACAGCATGAAGATGGTAAACGCGATGCAGAAGTTTGTTGCCAGCATCTTGAGGTACTCGCCGATGTCCTTTTTCTCGGTGTCTATGATCTTGTTGTTCATGGCAATCTCCTCCTATGCGTCCAGTCGTTTTCTTATCTCGCCCGCGTACTTGCGCGAGATCACGATCTCCTCGTCGTTGTCCAGGCGGGCGAGCAGCCGGCCTCCGACGTAGGGGCGTAGTCCCGCGATGCGGCACAGGTTCACGAGACAGCTACGGGCGACCTTGACGAAGCCGGCATTCACCAGGCGCTCTTCCAGCTCGCAGAGGCGAAGCGGCATCTCCAGGACCGCATCGCCCGTATAGGCGAAGCTGCGGCCGTCGATGGACTCGACGTAGAGGATCTCGCCCACGGCCACGATGCGCATCTCGCCGTCGACGTCGCCTGTCATCTTGCGGTCGTGCATGCGCAGGCCGGCGACGATGGATGCGATGTGGTCGTCCACGACGGCGCAGCGCACGATGACCTCCGGTTCGCGCAGGGATTCATTGGTTTCGATCTCGATCTTCATGGCCCTTCCTCTCTTGACGAGAGTATAGGGCGCGATGCGCGAGGGGAGGGGCCGCGTGTAAGCGAAATGCATGGAGGTGGCACCGAAATGCATCCATTGACGATACTTTGATATCAAAGTATTATGGCACGGATATGTTGCGACGAGGCACGATAGGAGGGGAGACGGTGACAATCGAGGCAGGTCACGTTGCCGTGCAGGCATACCCGGCGGGGGCATCGAGCTTCGTGAGCACGCTTTCGCGCACCCTGGCCGCGGCCAACAGGTTTCTGGCGGCACGTTTACGCGAGGAGGGTCTCGACACCCTCGTGCCATCCCACGGTGACATCCTCATGCATCTGTTCGCCCACGAGTCCGTGACCATGCATGAACTCGCGCGCGCCATCGGCCGGGAGCCTTCCACGGTCACCAGCCTCGTCAAGAAACTTGCGAACGCCGGTTACGTACAGACGGACAAGCACGGGAGCGACCGTCGCATAACCTACGTGACCTTGACCGATGAAGGCAAGGAGCTCAGGGACATATTCGACGGGATTTCCGCGGAGCTTGTCTCCGTGCAGATGGACAGGGTGACGCCGCGAGGATTCGACGTTACCCGCGACACGCTCGAGACCATGAGGAGAAACTTCGAGGAAGCGCTTGATACCCACGGAAAAGGGAATGGAGACAAATCATGAGAAAGAGACTAACCCTGGCATTTGCCCTGACGGCTGTCCTGGCGCTTGGCGTGCTCGGCCTCGTGGGCTGCGGATCGCAAGGCGGCGGCACGCAATCGCAAGATGGCAAGCCCGTCCTCACGGTGGCGATGGAGCTCGCCTACCCGCCGTTCGAGACCAAGGACGATGCGGGGCAACCCGCCGGTCTGGCCGTGGACTTCATGCGGGACTTCGCGGATCGTTATGGCTACGACCTCGTAATCGAGAATACGGCCTGGGACGGCCTCATCCCATCGCTGCAGACCGACAAGGCCGACTGCGTCATCAGCTCCATGACCATCACCGAGGAGCGCAAAGAGGCCGTCGACTTCTCTGATCCCTACGCCATGGCGCAGCTCGCCATCCTCGCCAACGCCAATTCGGGCGTGGCCAGCATTGACGACCTCAACCATCCCGACAAGAAGGTCGCCGTCAAGACGGGCTCGACCGGTGACGTGTACGCCACCAAGAACCTGCCCGAAGCCCAGATCGTCCGCCTGGCCGACGAGAGCGCCTGCGTCACCGAGGTCGTCCAGGGCAAGGCCGATGGCTTTCTCTACGACCAGCTGACCATCTATCGCAACAACGTCGCCAATCCGGATACCACCGAGGCGATATTCATCCCCTTCCAGCAGGCCGAGTCGTGGGGCATCGCGGTGAAGAAGGGCGATACCGAGTTGCTCGACCAGCTCAACGAGTTCATCGCCGCGTCCAAGACCGATGGCGAGTTCGATCGCCTGACCGAGAAGTACCTCGCCGACGAGAAGCGCGCCTTCGACGAGCACGGGTTCAAGTGGTTCTTCGACTTCGAGTGAGGGGAGTGCAGTCGTGTCCGTGTTGCGTAGCCTGTTCGTGGCGCCTGCGGGAGAGGCGGTCGCCCCGCTGAAGAAAGCCGTCAACTACCTGCTCGTGTGCGCGGCGGTCATCCTTGTCGTGGGGTGTTCGCTCGGTGCCGTCGGCATCACGCTGAACTTCGACTTCGTGGGCCAGTACCGGCTGCGCATCTTCGACGGCTTCATGCTCACGGTGTGGCTGTCGGTCGCGAGCCTCATAGGCAGCATGCTCATCGGCGTGCCGGTCGCCCTTGGCAAGAACTCGCGCATCCTGCCCATCCGCTACCTGTGCGACCTCTATGTCAAGATCATCCGCGGCACGCCGCTCATCGCCCAGATCTACCTGTTCTACTACATCATCGGGACGGCCTGGGGCGTGGAGAACCGCGTGGTCGCCGGCATCATCATCCTTTCGGTCTTCGCCGGTGCCTACATCGCAGAGATCGTGCGCGCGGGCTACGAGTCGCTCGACCGTGGGCCGCTCGAGGCGGCACGCGCCCTGGGGCTCACCCGCACCCAGACTGCCGTGTCGGTGGCGCTGCCTCAGATGGTGACCCGCACGCTTCCGGCGCTGACCGGCCAGTTCGCCTCCATCATCAAGGACTCGTCGCTGCTCTCGGTCATCGCCGTCATCGAGTTGACCCAGACCATGCGCGAGATCAGCGCGACCAACTACAACTTCTTCGGGTGCTTCCTGCTTCTGGGGGCGCTCTACCTCTGTCTGACCCTGCCGGTCATGCTTGTGAGCCGCTACTTCGAGAGGAGGCTCGACTATGCGCACTGATCGGCTTTCGGGCATCGGCGTGCTCTACGAGTCCGACGAGTGGTCGGACCACAAGCTGGCAGCCGAGCTCGTCACGGCGCTTGCCGAGATGTGCGGCGATGATGTGCCGACGGTCACGATGATTGACATGACGCGCGGGGATTGCGTGGAGCGGGCCCTTGCCTGCGGCATGCTCGTGAGCCGCGTGTTTGCCAGCGCGCGCTTCCGCGGGCATGACGCCGCTCTCGAGTCCATGGAGCGGCTCGTGGACGAGGCCGCCGCCCGTGGCATCGTCATGATCAACGAGCCGCGCGCTCATCGTTACGAGGTCAGCAAAGTGGCGAGTATGCGTGCGCTCGCGGAAGCCGGTCTAATGACGCCGGCGATCATCGCCTTTGGCATGTCGGAAGGGCTCGATGCCTCGGCCTTCGCGTATCCCTGCATCATCAAGCCCGATTGCGGCGGCCGCAGCACGCACACGCTGCTCGCGCATGATGCTGATGAAGCCGGACGTTTCCTCGCGCAGGCGCCTGCCATGCCCTTCGTGGTGCAGGAGTACGTCGAGCCCGAGTACGGATACGTGACCCGCATCGAGGTGGTGGACGACGCGCTGCCGCTCATCGCCAAACGCAGCATTGGCAAAGGCGGCCTGTCTTCCTACCACGCCGGGTCCACCTACGAGCTCTATCCCGATTGTCCCGATGACGTGCGTGATGATGCCCTGTGTGCGGCCCGCGCGCTCGGCATCGGCTTCGGGAGCTTCGACGTCATAGAAACCGGGCACGGCGCCTATTTCATAGACGCCAACAGCGTCTCCAACGTGTCCGAGGACTGCACCGAGCTGTTCGGATTCGACCTGATGCGCGCACACGCACGGGGAATGGCGCGCAGATATTGCCAGATGATTTCCGATTCACCGGAGAAAGGGGAGATGCCATGCTGAGCATCCAGGACGTGTACGAGAAGTTCGACGAGATCGGGTGTTGCAGCTTCGCGACGCTCGATGGCAACGGGGGAGTGGACTCGCGCATCGCGCACTTCTTCGCCTATGACGACGAGGGCCTCTACCTGCGCACCATGACGGGCAAGCCGTTCTTCCGGCAGATGATCGAGGGCGGCAAGCTCTCCGTGTGCGGCGAGCGCACCGATGCGCCCGTGGTATGGGACGACGAGAACATGCCGCACTTCCAGCCCGGCTACATGATGCGCGTGAGCGGCAACGTGCGCCTTCTGAGCGACGAGGAACTTTCCGCCAAGGCCGCGGCCAACCCCATGTTCGCCGTGGCGACCTATGACATCAACAAGTATCCCGAGACCGTGGTCCTCGTCATGGACAGCGCCTGGGGTGAGCTCTACGACTACGACTTCAACATGGTGCACCGCGATCACAAGATCCTGCGCGAGCGCTTTTCCTGGGGTGGCGCGACTTTCGTGCCCGCCGGTTTCACCATCACCGATGAATGCATCGAGTGTGGCGCGTGCATGGATGCCTGCACGCACAAGGCCATCGTGGCGGGAACCCCTTACCGCATCCTGGGGAAGCGCTGCGACGAGTGCGGCAACTGCCATTACGCCTGCCCCGTCGGCGCCGTCATCGAGAAGTAGCGCCTATCCGAACCTTCCCGCGACGTAGTCCGCGGTGCGCTCGTCACGCGGATGCGTGAACAGGGTCTCCGTGTCGTCGGCCTCGATCATCTCTCCCAGAAGGAAGAACGCGGTCTTGGTCGAGACGCGCAGGGCCTGCAGCATGTTGTGGGTCACCATGATGACGGTGTAGCGGTGCCTGAGCTCGCTGACGAGTTCCTCGATCTTGGCCGTCGATATGGGGTCCAGCGCACTCGTGGACTCGTCGAGCAGGAGCACCTCCGGCTTCACCGCCAGCGCACGGGCGATGCACAGGCGCTGCTGCTGTCCTCCGGACAGGCCCAGGGCGCTGTGCTTCAGACGGTCCTTGACCTCGTCCCAGATGGCGGCATCGCGAAGGGACGATTCGACGATGTCGTCCAGTTCGCCGCGGTTGCGGACGCCGTGGGTCCGCGGGCCGAAGGCGACGTTATCGTAGATGCTCATCGGGAACGGGTTGGGCTGCTGGAAGACCATGCCGACGCGCCTGCGCAGGTCGGTGGTGGGCATCGTGCGGTAGACGTCGTGGCCGTCGAGCTCGACGCAGCCTCGTACCGAGCAACCCTCGACGAGGTCGTTCATTCGGTTGAGCGTCTTGAGCAACGTCGACTTGCCGCAGCCGGACGGGCCGATGAGGGCCGTCACCTCGTTTTTGGGAAAGGAGAGCGAGATGTCCTTGAGCGCATGGAAGTCGCCGTAGTGCAGGTTCAGGTCCCTCACCTCCATCTTGGCTTCGCGGCTTGGGCATGCGGAGCCCATGGCCATGTCATCAGGGCACACATGAGGATCGCGAGGCCCGTTCATGACGATTGCCGGGGTCTTCTCTCGGACGCATTCCATCGGATTGTCCTTTCGCTTGATAGGGGTATCGGGTTTCGACATCGCTAGCCCCGGACGTTCAATCGCTTGACGACGAGGTTCGTCCCCGCGTTCAGCAACACGACGAGGACGAGCAACACGATGGCCGTGGCATAGGTTTCGTTCAGGTGCAGTCCCTCGCTTGCCAGGACGTACATGTGCACGGCAAGCGTGCGGCACGAGTCGAACAGGGCGAAGATGCCCTCGCCGCCAAAGTCGGGGATTTGCGCCACGGTGCCGGCGGTGAACAACAGCGCCGCCACCTCGCCGACGCAGCGGCCCAGCGCGAGCAGCACGCCACCGAAGATGCCGGGCAGCGCGCTCGGGAGCACGCAGCGGAATATGGTGCGCACGAGGCCGGCTCCCAGGGCAAGCCCGCCGTGCTTGTAGGATTGGGGCACGGCGAGAAGGGCCTCCTCGGTCGTGCGCATGATGATGGGGAGCACCATGATCGCCAGGGTGCACGCGCCCGCGAGCAGCGAGAGGCCCCAACCCAGAAGCGTTGTGAAGAAGAGCAGGCCGAACAGGCCGTACACGATCGACGGAATGCCCTGGAGCGTCTCGGTCGTCATGCGCACCACGCGCACGAAGCGGCTCGCGGGCCGCGCGTACTCGACGAGGTACACCGCCGAGGCGATGCCGACGGGGGCTGCGATGACGAGGGCGAGAAGCGCCATCAGGACCGTGTCGACCAAGGCGGGCATGAGCGAGACGTTGTCGGAGGTGTACTCCCATTCGAACAGGGTCGGGCTGAGGTTTGGGATGCCGTTCACCAGGATGAACCCAATGATCAGGACGAGCATCGCCGTCGATAGGATGGCGCCCGCGTATACCACGGCGCGAAGGATGCGGGCCGTCATCTCAGGGCACCTCGCTTCTTTATCGCGCCGAACAGCAGGCTTATGAGCATGACGAACACGAAGAGCACGACGCCGGTGGCGATGAGCGCTCCGCGATGCAGGTCTGCGGCGTAACCCATCTCGAGCACGATGTTGGCAGTCATCGTGCGAACGCCATCGAAGATGGAGGAGGGAATGACGGCCTGGTTTCCCGCCACCATGACCACGGCCATCGTCTCCCCGATGGCACGCCCCACGCCCAGGACGACGGACGCCATGATTCCCGAGAACGCGGCTGGCATGACGATGCGAAAGACCGAGCGCTCGTGCGTTGCCCCCAGGGCGAGCGCCCCCTCGTAGTAGCTCCGGGGCACCGCGTCGAGGGCGTTCTTCGACACGGTGATGATGGTGGGCAGGATCATGATGCCCAGGAGGAAGGAGGCGGCGAGCAGCGACAGTCCATTGCCCAGGCCGATCGAGCGCACGAGGGGGACGACCACCATGAGGCCAAAGAAGCCGTAGACGACCGACGGGATGCCGGCGAGCAGCTCGACGGCGGGCTTGAGCAGCCGCGCGATGCTCGCGTTCGCGAAGCGGGAGAGGAAGATCGCCGTCAGGATGCCCGCGGGCACGCCGACGACGATCGCCCCGGCGGTGACGTAGAGGCTGCCGACTATCATGGGGAATATCCCGTACATATCGCTTCCCGGTTTCCAGGTGGTTCCCAGCAGGAAGTCGGGCAGTCCGATTTGCGCCATGGCGGGAACCCCGTTGGCAAAGAGGAAGAGGCAGATGAGCGCCACGGCCAGGATGGAAATCGCGGCAGCGGCGGCAAAGAGCCACCGCGCCACGCCTTCCTTGAGGGTCTGCCTTGACATGATATGGTTCATGGGATGGCTAGCCAATCACGTCGGCCCAGGTCTTTGCGACACCGGAGAAGATGTTCTTGACCTGCTGGCTGGTCAGCTCGTCGACGGACGAGGACGGTGCGACGATCACGGCGATTCCGTCACGGGCGATGGGCTGGGACCTCACGCCAGCGGCGACTTCGGAATCCTTGAGCTCGCGGGATGCCATGCCGATGTCGCAGGTGCCCTCGATGGCCATGTTCACGCCCGTCGTGGAGTCCGACTGCTGGACCTCGATGGTGACGGCGGGGTTGACGGACTCATAGGCCTCGGCGAGCTTCTCCATCACCGGCGTGACCGATGACGATCCCGCGATAACGACCTTGCCGGACACGTCGCCCTTCTGGTAGGGCTGGGCGGCGTCGTTGACGGCGATGTAGTGGTTATCCTCGACGATGGCCTGCCCGTCGGCACTCATGACGAAGGTGACGAAGTCGTTTGCCGCAGCATTGGACATGTCGCTGAGGACGATGTTGAAAGGACGCGAGACCTTGTAGGAGCCGCCCTTCACGTTGTCCGCCGTCGCCTCCACGCCGTCGATACGGACGGCCTTGACGGAGTCGTTGAGCGAGCCGAGGGAGATGTAGCCGATTCCATTGGGGTCGTTGGCGACCGATGTCATCATGACCGACGTGGAGTTGGTGATGGCCGCCTTGTCGGTCGTGGTATCGGTCTTGTTGCCCTGCGCGTCCTTTTCCTCCAAGCCGAAGAGCTCGATGAAGGCTCCGCGCGTTCCGGATCCGTCCTCGCGCGAGTAGACGGAGATCTGCTCGGTGCCGGACGACCCCTGGGCGCCGGATTCCTGGCCCGACGACGAGCATCCGATCATGGCGAACGCCCCTACGAGGCAGGTTATCATTGCGAGGGTCGTGAGGACGACGCGCGCTATTGTCTTGGTCATGTCTAGGTCCTTTCCTGTGGTCATTGCCTATCTCCTTGTCATGGATAAGCTTTGACCACAGGATAGAATCGGCATGTAAAGCGTCTATCAGGCGTTTGTAAAGCCTCTGCAAAATGCGATGGGGGTGACAGTGGGGACGGGGAGGTGACGGCGTGACGGGGAGGTGACAGGG
>ERZ836877.5151-NODE-5151-length-12718-cov-29.969360_pt1 | contig 12718 bp, 7 predicted proteins | sample MGYA00519469_ERZ836877 | MGnify/ENA primary metagenome ERZ836877 (study PRJEB31850, sample SAMEA3708809) | human gut metagenome | biome: human gut; feature: human-associated habitat; material: faeces | place: China | collected 2014 ... | reverse complement strand
TCTGTCGGGCCGTAGAGGTTCACGAACCGGGCGTGCGGCAGAGCGGACTTCCACTTCATCAGGTGCTTGATGGGCATGACTTCGCCGCTGAACAATACCTGCCGCACGTGGGAAGGTATACGGTAGCTGAAGCCGTTCATGATGGAGACAAAGCACATGGCACTGACGGCCCAGACAAGTATGGTGACCTCATGGTCTGCCAGATAGTCCATGAGTTTTGTGGGCTGACTGAAATAAGCGCGCGGGATGATCTGCACCTTAGCCCCCGTGTAGAGTGCCGTGTACAGGTCTTTGACCGAAACGTCAAAGTCAAAGGGAGCCTGATTGCCCAGAATATCGTTTTGTGTGATGCCGAAAATTTCGGCAAACTGCGGGATAAAATCCAGCACCGAGCGGTGGCTGACGGTGACGCCTTTTGGCACACCGGTGCTTCCGCTTGTGAAGTTGATATACAGAGGGTCAACGTCCACAGCCTGACGGCGGCGGGCGGCCAGCAGGGCAGCGTCCGCAGGCGCGGCCAGCAGATCGTCAAGCCGGAAAATTTGCCCGCTGTACCCCAGCGCGGCGGCTGCGGCAGCGTGGGCCTCGTCCGTAACAAGAAATGCAGGGGCCAAAGTATCCAATACCTGCAAAGTGCGGGCAGCGGGCTGGCGGGTGTCAAGCACCGAGTAGCAACAGCCCGCGTAGACTGTGCCAAGCATGGCAGCAAAGGCGGAAACGGATTTTTCCAGGTAAAATGCCACCGGGCGGCGCGGCATCGTGCGGGACGCCAGAAAGCTGCCGGCACGACGGGCCGTGTCGGCCAGCTGTGCCCAGGTACAGTCTGCCTGGTCATCCCCCACAGCGGGGGCATCCGGGCAGCGGGCGGACGTGGCTTCAAGCCAGTCCAGAATGTTTGTTTGCATAGAAAGCTCTTTTCTTAAAAGTTGGCATAGAGGAAACCAACGGTTTCATTGACGCAGATAAAGCTGAGGAGTACCATGAAAATAACGAGATAGTATAAACTCCAGCGCAGCGCAAGCGGCAGCCGCTGTACCTCTGCGTAAGGGTCGCGGCCTTGTTCCTTCAGCACACTATGGGCAAAGACCAGAAGGGTACTGATGATGACAAGTCCCCAGGCAGGGCCGGAGACTGCCTTGAAAGCGCCGGGTGCATTCGCGGCCAATGCGGAAAAATTGAAATCTGTAAAGGTGTTGCGCAGGTAGATGCACCCCTGCACAAACTCATTGCGGTCAAAGTACCAGCCGATGTTGACGATGATAAAGGTCCGCAAGATGCGAAAAACGTGCCAGCCGCGGCTTTCGGTAGGAATGTGCAGCGCTGTGTTGAGCTTTTTGAAAGCGGGCTCCAGCAGGTCAGCCAGCGCAATGACAAGACCGTTATACAGACCCCAGGCAAGGTAGTGCGCCTGCGGGCCGTGCCAGATGCCGACCACAGCAAACACAAGCAGGTTGGCGACTGCAGCAGGCAGCACACGGCCAAAATGCTTGCCCCAATGCGATGTGGCCCACTTGCCGAAGCGCTGCATCGGCTTGGTCAGTGCAAAGGGATAGAACAGGTAATCACGCATCCACGCACCCAGCGAAATATGCCAGCGCCGCCAGAAATCCCCCAGCGAGGTAGAAAAATACGGCTGCCGGAAGTTGGGCATCATCTCAATGCCGTACAGCTGCGCAACACCCAATACCATATCAATGCCGCCGGAAAAATCTGCATACTGCTGCAGCGAGTACAGCAAAATGGCCAGCAGTGCCATAGAACCGGCCAGCTTGGGGTCATTGCCGTCGAGGATGGCGGCAATCGTCGGGGCGGTCAGGTTTGCGATGGCATATTTCTTCATTGCGCCGAACAGAAACAGGAACAGTGCACGTTTGGTACGCTCCCAGTTCCAGATGTGACGGGCGGTGAGCTGCGGGGCTATCTCTCCGTAGCGGTTGATGGGGCCCTGGACCAGCTGCGGGAAAAAGCTGATGAAAAGCAGAAAGCGGACGTAGTTTTTCTCTGCCGGGTGCCGACCACGGTAGCAGTCAATCAGATAACCGACGGCCTGAAACGTGTAAAAGCTGATGCCAAGCGGCATGACCAGCCCCAGTGAGGACGGCGCTGTGGCCGAAAATGCACCGGAGAGCAGCTCCGCAAAATAGGACCAGTATTTGAAGTAGCCAAGCACAAGAAAGTTGGCAGTCAGCACAGCAGCAACAAGACATTTTTTGCGGCGCACCGCCTGTGCTTTGATGGCCTTTTTTTCGTCCTTGGTTATGCCCGGAGCCTTTCGCTGCGCGGCGGAATCGGCATCCAGCTTTGCCAGCTGCAAGCCGCCGAGCCAGATCGTCAACGCAGTGAAAAGCAGAAAAACAAGGCCCTTCCAGCCGCTGGCGGTAAAAAACAGCAGGCTCAACCCCAGCAGGCAGATCCATTGGCAGCGGCTGAAAACAGTATAATACAAAATGAGTCCAACGCTGATCAGCAGGAAGAAACTCAGGGAATAGATTTCCACACTACACCATCCACAAAATCAAAAATCGACAGAACATTCATAATATCGCTCAAAATCGGCAGAAGAACCAACAATACGGGCATTCACGCGGAACTGGTAGGTGCCGTGCTCCGCCGCTGCGTACTCGGTCCAGGAGCGGGTAGAATACGCGGAAACCCGGCTGTATTCGCTCTCCCCCGGCGCTTTGACCCAGAACTCGTATTCAGCCTGTACGGACGGACCGTGGTAGGAACCGGCCAGCAGCAAAATCTTGTCCGGGTGAACCTCCGGCGTCAGGTAGACGTTGGTGATATAGTTTACGGCGGCCAGATATTCTGACGGCGTCTCGAACAACGATTCCACATCCTGCCCGGCGTCCAGCATGGCCAGAAACTTTGCCATGCTCAGGCTGAACGCGTGCCCGCCGGCAGCATTCATGTGGGTGAAATCCTTGTGATAGTCAGGCTCTTTGTTCTCAAACAGCTCTGGCTTTGCAAGGTTAAAGTCATAATAGGAAGCCCCATACTGTGCTGCCAGCTGCTTGAAGTAGGCGTAGTCGTCAAAATACGTCTCGTAGCTCACGACATCCAGCGTGGTCTTGGGCGCACTGATGAGCAAGAGGCGCGTGCCGTTCTCCTGACAGAGCTGCAGCATGGAGGTCAGCTCCTCAATGTGCTGCGCGCTAAAGTCGTGGGCGTTCTGGCTCCAGGTGTTCTCCGTGCCGACAGTGTCAAAGTTGATGACCGCGGTATCCTCCGGCTGGGCATGGGCCGCACCGCGCCGGTGCGGCAGACGATTCAGTACGGCATTCCATTTCTGTTGGATCGTAGCGGGCCAATCGGTGGGCCAGCTGCCGCTCTGCCAGGGAAAAAGCGCATTCAGGGAATCTGCACCTGTAAAGTTATCACGGCTGGTCATGTAGCGCAGCAGGTCAGCGGGCTTATCCTTCCAGGAATCCGTCTGCAGCTCTGCATATAAAAAAGCCTTTTGGGCTTTGGCATAGGGTTTGCCTGTCATGTTGGTCAGATCCATGACAAGGATCACATACCGGGGAGAATGCTCCCGAAGCAGGGTCTCCAGCGCGATCTGCGACATATCCAAGCTTTGGGCGTTTGTTGCCATCAGTGCAACGGTCTCCCCTGTTGCGGCGGCGAGTTCTTCTTCGGGCAGGGCGCAGGAAGCCAGCGAAGAGCCAATGACGGCAATGTCAATGGACTGCTTTTGGTGGTAGCTGCGCCACATGTCAAGGCTGGAACCGTTATCGGGCGGCATAAAGCCGCAGAGAATCAGATTTATAATCAGAAAAATCGCGGTGAACGCTGCGATTTTGGCTATGTGCTTCAAAAGATACGCTCCTAAAACAGACAAATAAAGGAAAATGTCCAAAAACAGTAAACACAACTATTATACATCAATTGGAACTTCCCTGCAATGGTGATTTGCTGACAAAGATAAGATTTTACAATTGTGCAAAAAACCGCGTTTCTTCGTGAAACGCGGCTCTATACAATCAGCCTAAAAGCTGCTTGGCCAAATCAGCGCTGGCCTTGGCATCCTTGCAGTAGTAGTCGGCACCGATGTCCCGGGCGTAGTCTGGCGTCAGCACCGCGCCGCCGACCATGACCTTGCAGTCAAGGTGCGCGGCATGCAGGGCCTCGATTGTGGCCTGCATATTGGGGACGGTGGTCGTCATCAGGGCCGACAGGCCGACGAGTTTTGCACCGGTCTGGCGCACGGCCTCTACGACACGCTCGGGGTCAACGTCGCGCCCGAGGTCGAGCACGTCATAGCCGTAGTTTTCGAGGATGACACGGACAATGTTCTTGCCGATGTCATGCACGTCGCCCTTGACTGTGGCAATGACGATCTTGCCCTTGCTGCCCTGCGCCTGGCCGGAGGCGGCAATTTTGGCCTTGATGGCCTCGAACGCAGCCTGCGCGGCGGTGGCGGCCTGCAAAAGCTGCGGCAGGAATACCGTGCCTTTCTCAAAGCCGTCGCCCACGGCGTCCAGTGCGGGGATCAGCGAGACATTCACTACGTCCAGCGGTTCGCGCATTGTCAGCGCGGCGTCCGCGGCGGCGCGGGCCTCGGCCTTCAGGCCGCGGCGCACAGCCTCAAACAGGGCGTCCCCGCCCGGTGCGGCGGCGCCGACCTCGGCCACGGTGGCGGCGGACTTGCTCGTCTGCGTCGTCTGGATCTGCACATCGGCATAGGCGGCAACGTAGTCGGTGCTCTGTAAATCCTGCGAGGTCAGCACGCGGTAGGCGCGCACAGCAGCCATCATTTCCGGCGTGTTGGGATTCATGATGGCAAGGTCGAGCCCGGCAGACATGGCCATCGTCAAAAACGTTGTGTTCAGGTAGCCGCGGCACGGCAGGCCGAAGCTGATGTTCGACACGCCCAGCACAGTGCGCACGCCCAGCTCACGCTTGCAGCGGGACAGGGCCTCCAGCGTCTGGACGGCACCCTCCTGCTGGGCGCTGGCGGTCAGCGTCAGGCAGTCAATGTAGATGTCCTCATTCGGGATACCGGCGGCGTTGGCAGCGGCGACAATGCGTTGAGCAATCGCAAAGCGGCCTTCGGCTGTCGGCGGGATACCTCCCTTGTCCAGCGCCAGGCCGACGACGGCGGCGCCGTACTTTTTGCAGAGCGGCAGAATCTTTTCCAACGTCTCCGGCTCACCGTTGACCGAGTTGACGATAGGCTTGCCGTTGTAGATGCGCAGCGCACGGGACAGGGCCTCTGGATTCGAGGAGTCGAGCTGCAGCGGCAGGTCGGTGACGGCCTGCAAATCCTTGACAAGCTGCTCCAGCGTGGCGGCCTCGTCGATGCCGGGCAGGCCCGCGTTGACGTCGAGCACCTGCGCACCGGCCTCGGCCTGGGCCACAGCCTGAGTGCAGGGGTAGGCGCTGTCGCCGTCCCGCAGGGCCTGCTGCAGCCGCTTTTTGCCGGTGGGATTGATGCGCTCCCCCACCACAGTGATGCCGTTGACCTCCACAAAGCGGACCGGCGTGCACAGACAGCTGCGGCGGATGGGGATCTTGTCAGCCGGGGTCAGCGGGCTGAAGGTCTCATGCAGCCTGGCAATAAACGCGGGCGTCGTGCCGCAGCAGCCGCCGACCATCGAAACGCCGATGGCGGCGTACTCCTTCATCTCGGCGGCAAATTCATCCGGGTCGAGATTGTAGCTGCCGTCGGGGTTCGGCAGACCGGCGTTCGGCTTGACAAAGACCGGAACACCTGCGGGCACGCTGCGGCAGAGGCGCTGCGCGAAGGGCAGAATCTCCTTGGGGCCGAGCGAGCAGTTGATGCCCACGGCGTCCGCGCCGAGACCCGCTGCCGTGACGGCGTAGCTTTCGACGGTGCAGCCCGTGAAGGTGCGCCCGCGGCTCTCAAAGCTCATTGAGGTGAAAACAGGCAGATCGCAGTTTTCCCTGGCGGCGAGGATAGCGGCCTTCAGCTCATACAGATCGGTCATCGTCTCCAAAAAGACGAGGTCAGCCCCCGCCGCCGCACCGGCGCGGATGACCTGTGCAAACTCATTGTAGGCATCCTCAAACGCCAGCGTGCCCGCGGGAACGAGCAGCTCACCCAGAGGGCCGATGTCCAGCGCCACACACGCGCCGGTGGTATCGGCGGCCTTGCGCGCACAGGCGATGGAAGCGGAAACGACCTCCTCCACTGTGTGGCCGCAGCCGGTCAGCTTCTTGGCGTTGGCACCAAAGGTATTTGCCAGCAGAATATCCGCGCCCGCGTTGGCGTAGTCAGTGTGGATGGCCGTTAAAACCTCCGGCATTTCCAGCGCGGCGAGCTCGGGCTTCTGCCCGGGCTGCAGACCGCGCGCCTGCAGCTGGGTGCCCATGCCGCCGTCCAGAAAAACAAACCGCTTGCGGTCAAAAACTTCACGAATCTGCATACGCTTCTCCCCTATCAGTCTTGTGTGAAACAGGTCGTGCCGCGCTTGCGGAACGAGCAGGTCTCCTTTAAATGGCAGGTCGCACAGCCTGCGCGGGTGCCGGTCACGGGATGGTCGGCAATGCCTAAAATGGCGGTGGTACTCTTGCGGGGGGTCAAAAGGTGCTGGGGTGTCACGGCCAGGCCGCAGCCGCGCACCGTGTCCGCCGCAAGGCAGAGCGCGTCGTTCAGCTCCAGCGGGCAGTCACCGTAGCCCGGCGCGTAGCGCCCGGTCATAAAGACGCCCTGCGCCTCGATTTGAGCGCGTATTTCGTTCTCCAGTTCGTCACAGACCTGTTCCAAAAGCACTGAGGCCAGCGCGTCCGCTGCGGCGGCCAGGGCAATGTCAGTCAGTTCCATGCGGCGCAAAAGCTTGTCCACTTCGGCCCCGAGGGTCGCTGCCAGCAGAAGGACCTCGTTGCAGCCCTGCAGATGGCGCGTCAGGTCGCTGCCGCAGTTTTCCAGCGGCAGGGCGGTACGCGGCAGACGGCGGTACACCGCACGCGGCGCAGCAGCGGTCAGCACGGTCTGCTCGGCCTTGTCCAGCAGGGCCGCGGTGGCGGCATCGGGCGTCCAGCCGGACGCACCCATGTAGCGCAGCGCCGTGGCGCGGTCAATGGCGGCGGGCTTGCGGCACTCCATTACAGCAGATCCCTGATGCCGTCGTAGACCTTCGCGGCCACGGCGGCGTCATTCATTGCGTACAGGTGGATGCCGTCTGCGCCGCCCTCAATGAGGTCGCGCAGCTGCCTGACGGCGTAGTCGATACCGGCGTCGTACAGGCCGGCCGGGTCGTCCTGATAGCGGGAGATCATACGGGTGAACTCAGACGGCAGGCTGGCCGAAGAAAGCGAAACGGTGCGCTCGATCTGGCTGCGCTTGACGATGGGCATGACACCGGCAGAGACCGGCAGCGTGATGCCTGCGCGGCGTGCCAGATTCAGAAAGCGGTAAAAGTGCATGTTGTCAAAGAAAAGCTGGGTCAGCAGGTGCTCGGCACCGGCGGCCTGCTTGATGCGCAGGTTCTCAACGTCATGCAGCAGGCTGTCGGCCTCGGGGTGGCCCTCCGGGTAGCAGGCACCGTGAACGGAAAATTCCGGCTTCTTCCATTTGATAAAGGACGTCAGGTCGCTGGCGTGTTTGAAGTCGGGGCTCTCCGGGCGGGACGGGCTGCGGTCCCCGCGCAGGGCCAGCACATCCCGGACGCCGACAGATTCCAGCTGATCCAAAATCTCCGCTGCACGGGTCTCGTCGTTGCCCATGCAGATCAGGTGCGCCAGCGTGGGGACATGCAGCTCGTTCTGAATGTAGTCGGCTACCTCCGCGGTGGAGACGCCGCCCGCAGAGCCGCCCGCACCGAAGGTGACGCTGATGAAGCCGGGGTCCATGGCCTGCATCTGGCGCAGGGTGTCCTTGAGCTTATCCATCTGGGTGGTCTGTTTCGGCGGGAAGCATTCGATAGAGAAAACGCAGCGTTTGGCTTTGAACTGTTCCGTAATCGTCATTTTCTACTCCTTATTTTTACGCCGCAAAATCGGCGGAGTCCGCGGAAGTTTCCACGTTGAGGGTGTCGTTCTGCCAGATAAAGGTGAGGCTGCCCTCCAGGTCAGTGCGCCATACCTCGGCACCGACCTCTGCGTAATTTTGCAGGGCAGCGCGGTGCGGATGGCCGTAATCGTTGTGCAGCCCGCAGCTGACGGCCACGGCCTCGGGCCGGACTGCCTGCATAAAGGTCGGGCTATTGGAGGTGTAGGACCCGTGATGCCCCGCCTTGAAAAGAGTGGCATGCAGGGTCGGGCCGTAGGTATCGACCAGGCGCTGCTCGGCGTCTGCCTCTGCGTCGCCGGTATCGAGAAAGCGGAAATCGCCCGCCGTGAACAGCGTGCAGAGCGAGGCATCGTTGACGCTGTCGGCATCCTCGCTGCCGCCCTGCAAAATTTGCAGCGTGCCGCTGCCAAGCGGGTATTCCTCCCCGGCTTTTGCTGTGAGAATATCTGCTCCGCTGTCGGCGGCCAGCTCCGCGAGATGGCGCGGCCAGTCGGCGGTCTCATCCGCCGTGGGCTGCCACAGCGGCAGCAGCAGGGTCTTGACCGGGAGGGTGCGCAGCACCGTGCGGGCGTTGCCGGTGTGGTCTGCGTGGGGATGGGTCAGCACAAGATAGTCAAGCGACGGCACACCCAGCACGTCCAGGTCATAGAGCAGCGCGTCCTCAGCCTCGACGGGGCCGGTGTCGATCAGGCAGTACGCGCCGTCATGACAAAGCAGCACGGCATCGCCCTGCCCGACATCCAGCACATACACGACGGTACTGCCGTCCGCAGTCTGCGGAGCGCTTTCCTCGGTTTGGAGCGGTACGCCTAGCGCGGCGCGCAGCTGCTGCCAGCCGGGAACGCTGCCCCTGCCGCCCAAAAGCTGGACGACGAACGCGGCAAGCACCAACAAGCAGACGGCAACCGCCGCGGCCAGGCGGGCAAAGCACTTACCCGTCATACTGGCCGTTCAGCTTGCGCTCCTCCCACTCGGCCTTGGTCACAAGCACGGCGCGGGGCTTGGCACCCTCATAGGGGCCGATGATCTTTTCCTGCTCCATCTGGTCCATGATGCGGGCGGCGCGGGCGTAGCCCAGCTTGCAGCGGCGCTGCAAAAGGCTGGTGCTGGCCTGTCCGGCCTCAATAACGCACTCAACGGCCTGCTCAAACATGGCGTCCAGTGCACCGCCGCCGTCTCCGTCATCGTCGCCGCCCTTCTTGCTGCCCTTTTCGGCAACGGCGCGGCGCTCCATTTCGGCAATCATTTCTTCATCGTACTGGGCGGTGGAGGTGGACTTGATAAAGCTCAGCACCGCGCCGATCTCCTCATCGGTCACAAAGGTGCCCTGCACACGCACGGGCTTGGACGCGCCGACGGGCAGGAAGAGCATATCACCGTTGCCCAGCAGCTTCTCGGCACCGCCGCTGTCCAGAATGGTGCGGCTGTCGATCTGGCTGGAAACGGCAAAGGCGATACGGCTGGGGATGTTGGCCTTGATAAGGCCGGTGATGACGTCCACGCTGGGTCGCTGGGTCGCAACGATCAGGTGGATGCCGGCAGCGCGGGCCTTCTGCGCGATGCGGCAGATATAGTCCTCGACCTCCTTGCCCGCGACCATCATCAGGTCGGCCAGCTCGTCAATGACGATGGCGATATAGGGCAGGTGCTCCATGCCGGTCTGGGCGGCCAGCTTGTTGTAGGCCTTGATCTCGCGGACGTTGTTCTCGGCAAAGAGCTTGTAGCGGCGCTCCATCTCGGCCACGCTGGCCCCCAGCGCACCGGCAGCCTTGCGCGGCTCGGTGACGACGGGCATCAGCAGGTGCGGAATGCCGTTGTACTCGGCCAGCTCGACGACCTTCGGGTCGATCAAAATGAGCTTGACATCCTCAGGGCCGGAGCGGAACAGGAAGCTGATGATAATGGAGTTGACGCAGACGGATTTACCGCTGCCGGTGGAACCGGCAATCAGCAGGTGGGGCATCTTGCAGAGATCCGCGACCTGCGCCGTACCGGCAATGTCCTTGCCGAGGGCCATCGTCAGCGGGCTGCGCATGTTGATATAATTCTGGGATTCAAAGACTGCGCGGATGTTGACGGTGGAGCGGATCTTGTTCGGGACCTCGATGCCGACGGCGGGCTTGCCGGGGATGGGCGCTTCAATGCGCACACCCGCGGTGGCCAGGTTCAGGGCGATGTCGTCGGCCAAGCTTGTGATGCGGCTGACCTTGATACCGGCCTGGGGCTGCAGCTCATACCGGGTGACGGACGGGCCGCGGCAGATGTCGAGCATCGTCGTCTTGACGCCGAAGCTGTCCAGCGTGTTGACCAGAATGTCCGCGTTTTTCTTCATTTCGCGGGCGGCCCCGGCCTCGTCGTCGGGGCGCGTGGCGTTGAAGAGATTCAGCGACGGATAGCAGTAGGGCTCCGGCGGCTGCTCCTCCGAGGTGGGCAGACGCATGGCGTTGGGGTCGGCCTTGGCTGCACAGGGCGGCGTATGGATGGGCGCACCGGCAGAGTTGCCGACAGCGGTGCTGACCTGCACGCGGGCAGCCTCCCCCTGCCGGGGCACAGTGAAGCTGCTCTGGGTCGTTTCCGCCGCAGGGCGAGTCATGGCAGGGGCAGACTGGTACGGCTGCGGGGCGGCAGCCGGTGCGGCGGTGTAGGGATCGGCTGCCGGGGCCGGAGCCTCGACAACAGGCTGGGCAGGGGCGGCGGGTGTCTCGGCCAGCATATCATCCAGCATTTCGGAGACAGAGCGCCCGGACTGCCAGGCAGCGCTGACCGCACTGCCGGTATCACTGAAGCTGCCGCCCAGTGTCGGGATCGGTGCGGAAACAGCGGGGGCCTCCGGTGCGGCGGGCACAGCTGCGGGGGCGGGCGTACCCAGCGGCGCAGCGTCTGCGGCCATCTGTGCAGCAAGATCAGCCGGAGAAAGGACCATCGTATCGCCCTGCACACGGCCTGTCATATCCAGCTGCGGCAGCTCGACAGGGATCGGCTCGGGCTCGTCCTCCACGGGAATGAGAGGCGTGTCAAATTTGGGCTCCTGCGGGACAGGCGTCAGCGGGGTCTCAAACTCGGTAGGCTGCGGCAGGTCCAGCGTCGTCTCGGCACTGACTTCCTGCGGCGTATAGTAAGGCGCGTGGCCGCTGACAGCACGGTTGATGAGCGCATCCAGCTCGTCCTGCGGCGCGGGGGACGCCTGTGCAGCGGGCGCGGGCGTGACCGGGGTCAGCGGGGTACTGTACACCGGCGCGGCAGGCTCTGAGGAAGGCTGCAATTGCAGCTCAAAATCCTCCTTCGGTGCGGGAGCGGGCTGGGGCTGGGTGTGGCGCAGTGTGCTGTTGGCCCGGTTGGACAGCGGATCCATACCGAACGTGCCGCCCGGGCCGATGCTGACCGGCTCCAGAGGGTCAGCGCTGACGGCCTTTTGGCGGGCACTTTCCCCTGCACTGGGGCCAAGATCCACGTCAAACGACGCATGGGTCTGGGCGGCGGGCTTGGCGGCAAACGGTGCCTCGGGCACAGCAGGTGCCACGGGGGGCGTGTAGGCGGCCTGCCGCTGCGGGGCGGGCGGGGTCTGCTTCGGGAAACGGCTCGTGTCCGCGATGACGTCGTAAACCGGATGGTGCGGGCGGCTGCTGTCCGGCAGCGCACCGGTCAGATTCTCGACGCTTTCCTCCTCGGGCTCCTGGTCAAACAGGCGGGTGTCGTAGGCGGTCTCGGCTGCGGCGCGCTCCTCGCGCTTGGCCTGCAGGGTCTTGTACTGGCCGTCTACAAACAGAACGACGTCCGCGGGGGTGATGGCAAAGAAGAACATCAGCCCCAGCAGGAAGATGAGCAGCATGATAATGTTGGAGGCGGGACGCCCGAACAGCGCCAGCAGCGTGGCACCGATGGGCGCACCGAGGACGCCGCCCTCCCAGAAGTAGGTGCCGCCGCGGGTAAAGAGCATCTTGACGATCTCCCCGACCTTGAGGTTCTCAATATTGAGCTTGGAGAAGATGACCGGCACGCTGGCGCAGAGCACGCCCATCAGCGATACTTTGCCCGCAAACAGCGCGACGCGGTAGCCAGTGGCCAGCAGGTAGGCCAGGTACAGCAGGAACGGTCCGACCAGATAGGTCGTGATACCGAAAACGCCAAAGTACCAGCTGCGCAGCGTGCGCCAAAGATTCTGCCCGGGCACAAGCACGAGCGCAACGCAAAGCAGACCCAGCCCCACCAGCAGGATGCTGCGGGCCAGGTTCGGGGTCTCGGCGCGGCGCTGGGCACGGCGGGACGGCTGACGGCTGCGGGAGGCCGCACCGCTGCGCGCGGATGCGGAGCGCCCGGTGCTGCTGCGGCCCGTGCCGCGGGAAGAGGCTGTGCTCTTTTTGCCGGAGGAGTTCTTTGTTGATTTTTTACCGGAACGAGATTGTGCCATGTTACAGTATTTCCCTCTCTTATTTCTCTGAACGCTTCTTTATATATATGTAGTCTGTACAGGTACAGGACGGTAAGGACATACGACTTTTATTTTAGCACGATTTCCAGGGATTGTAAAGAAAAATGCCCGCGGTGCCGGGTTACAAAAAAATAAATCCCCGCCCTGAGGGATGGGCGGGGATTTACAAGAAAGGAGGAGAAGAACACATGAAAATGTGATAAAGCTATTTGACTTGGGGTTCATTTAGCTTGCAACTAAATTGTAACTGTTTTGTCACCAAATGTCAATAGCAAATTGTAAATCTTTTGTCATTTTTCAATTTGTTCACA
>ERZ836877.5143-NODE-5143-length-12730-cov-3.258619_pt1 | contig 12730 bp, 10 predicted proteins | sample MGYA00519469_ERZ836877 | MGnify/ENA primary metagenome ERZ836877 (study PRJEB31850, sample SAMEA3708809) | human gut metagenome | biome: human gut; feature: human-associated habitat; material: faeces | place: China | collected 2014 ... | reverse complement strand
AAGCGCGCATTCTTCCGCTGTCGCGAGCTCGAGAGTGTCACACTCAACGAAGGGCTCGTCGAGATTGGCGAGGAGGCATTCGCCGAGAGCGGTGTCACCGGGCTACGTGTGCCCGCGAGCGTACGGCAGCTGGCCTGCGACTGCGTAGCACGCACGGGCGTACGCTGCGTCATCGAGGATGGTGGGACGCTCCGACTTGACGAGCATGGTGTGCTGTACGCGAATGGGACGCAAGTGCTCGTGGGCGCGATGGAGCCCGAACTCGCGGAGTACGTCGTTGCTTCCGGTTGCGAGATTGTCTGCGGGCGCGCGTTCGCGAACATGCCACGTTTGCAGCAGGTGACGCTCCCTGAGGGGCTCGTCGAGATTGGCGATGCGACCTTTCGTGGCTGTCGCAACTTGCGACGGGTGCGTTTTCCGGAGACCCTGCATTTCATCGGCGACGAGGCGTTCTTCGACACGGCGCTTGAGGGTATCTACTTGCCCGCGGATTTCGAGCATCTGGGCAAGCTCGCGCTCGTCACGGCCGGCGCGCGTGATATCGGTGGTAGGCCTTCTCTCGTGAACGTGCAGGTCAATCCCAACTGCGAGCGTTTCTACCATACGGGTGGCTTGCTGTGCGAGCGCATGGATGATGGCGCGTCGCGCGTCGTGCTCTACGACGAGGGCAGACCTGACGTCGCCATCCCGTGCGAGGTCGATACGCTCGCACCGTTTGCATTTGGCAACGCGACGAAGCTTTCCTCGCTCACGATTGGGACGAATGTGCGGCATATCCAGGACCGCGCCCTCAACGTGAACTGTCTCATCGAGCATATCCACGTTGATTTCGTCGAGCCCATCCAAGGGCACGATTGCATTGACCTGCACTTTCCCGTCACCTTCCGTAGCCTCAACGAGATCGTGCGCGGATTCAACTCGATGACCTACTTCAATGCCGAGGCGCTATTCGCACGTTATGACGCGTGCGTGGTCAACATGCATGACTACGATGCGAAGAGCATGGCACCCATCGATTTGTACGGCCAGCTTACGCGCATTATCGAGCGGCTGCGCGACCCGCTGTTCTTGAGCGAGAGCACGCGTCGCATGTACGGGCAGATCCTTCGCGACAATCTCGTGGACATGTGCGTTGCCGCCGCGCGTCACGATGACCGTGCGAGCGTCGATGCGCTTGTCGAGCTCGGCTACCTCGATCGCGAGACGCTGCTACCGGTGATCGAGGCGGTCACCAAGCTGCAGGATGCTGCCATGACGGGATATCTGCTCGAGTTGCAGCGGCGACTCACGGGCCGTGGGGTCGATTTCGAGCTGTAGGGAGCGCTCGACGGCGGGGGTAGTACAATGGGGCGAACCGTGAACGCAAACACGAAACGCGAGACAAGTGAGGAATCCCGTGTACGATAACTTGGAAAGCCCTGGCCGCAACGATGAGTGCTGGTGCGGCAGTGGCAAGAAGTACAAGAAGTGCCATCTCGACTTCGATCATCGCTTGCAGGAGCTATATGATGCGGGCGAGATCGTCCTCGGGCGCGACCTACTCAAAACGCCCGAGGAAATCGAGGGCATCAAGGCATCGGCCAAGGTCAACATCGGAGCACTCGATTACGTGGCCGAGCATATCGGCCCAGGCGTGAGCACCGAGGAGATCGACCGCTGGGTACACGACTACTGCATCGAGCATGGTGCCATTCCTGCCGACCTCAATTACGAGGGCTTTCCCAAGAGCGTATGCACGTCCATCAACGAAGTCGTCTGTCATGGCATTCCGAGCGAGGACGATGTGCTCGCTAGCGGCGACATCGTCAATGTCGATATGTCGACAATACTCGACGGGTACTTCTCGGACTCGTCGCGCATGTTCTGCATTGGCGAGGTTGACGAGGAGAAGCGCCGGCTCGTTGAGGTCACGCGTGAGGCCGTCGAGGCTGGCCTTGCGGCTGTGAAGCCGTGGGCGCACCTCGGTGATGTGAGCGCGGCGGTCAACAAGGTCGCGACGGATGCGGGCTTTTCGGTTGTCGTCGAGTTCGGTGGGCATGGTATTGGCCTCGAGTTCCACGAGGATCCGTTTGTGAGCTTTGTGGCGGCTGCGGGGACGGGTCCCGTGCTTGTTCCTGGAATGTGCTTCACGATCGAGCCCATGGTCAACATGGGTGCGGCGAAAATCGACATGAACGACCCGAATGGCTGGACCGTGCGCACGGCCGATGGCTCGCCGTCGGCACAGTGGGAGGTGCAGGTCGTCGTCACCGAGGATGGCTACGAACTGCTGTGCTGGTAGTCCCGTCGTTTCAGGCGCAGGAGATCTCTCCATTTCGCGGCCTTGCGGCCGCTCCAGTCGAGATGACAGGGGGGGGCACGCGGCCTTGCGGCCGCTCCAGTCGAGATGACAGGCTGGGACAAATAAAAGGGACCCCGAAGGGTCCCTTTCTTCATGCTATGTTGCCACGCCTATGCGCCGATGGCGGCAATCAGGAAGAAGCAGGCGATCACGGCGATCGAGGCGATGTAGCCAGCGGTCGTGGTGAGAATGATTTCCTTGAAGCCGCGCTTCTTGGGGGTGACGGGGGAACCGTACTGAGCCTGCATGGCGGAGCGCTCCAGAGCCTTTTCGGGGTTGAGTATCATTGTCTCATCCTTCTCTCTAGGCGGCACGCCGCCGCCGGATTTCACACTTCCTGCGATGATAAAGCTTCGCGAGAACCTGCGCAAGAGCGTGTCGGTGGGTGCGCTAAAGGACCTGGTACCCTGGCACGCGTCTCATCCATCGAGGAGCTGCTGGACGACACGAACGGAGGCTGCCGCGTCATCGGCGTAATAGTCGGCGCCGATGCGTTGCGCATACTCCTCGGTGAGCACGGCACCGCCCACCATGATGCGGGTTTGGGGCGACTGCTCGCGCAGCAGCGCGATGGTGCGCTCCATCGCGGGCAGTGTCGTGGTCATGAGAGCCGAAAGACCCACGAGAGGGGCGTTGGCATCGAGCGTCGCATCGACGATGGCTTGCGGAGCTGCATCACGACCGAGGTCGATGACCGTGTAACCGTAGTTCTCGAGCAGCATTTTGACGATGTTCTTGCCGATATCGTGAATATCGCCCTCGACTGTGGCGAGGATGATTGGCAATGTATTGCGTTTTGCGGCGCCAGCCGAAGCACTTGCTTCGCTGAGTACGTCGAAGGCCGATTTGGCGGCCTCGGCTGAGGCCATGAGCTGGGGGAGAAAGTACGTGCCCTCGTCATAACGCACCCCAACCTCGTCGAGGGCGGGTGCGAGGACGTCTCCTGCGATGGAAGCGACATCGTTGGTTGCGAGCATGGCGCGTGCAGCTTCGGCGGCGGCATCACGCTGACCAGTGAGGATTGCCTCGTGAAGAGTAGTAGCGCTGTCATTTCGACTGGATCCGTGCAGGCCACTGCCGCTGTCATTTCGACCGGAGTCGCCGTTAGGCGACGCAGTGGAGAAATCTCCTCCGTCACTGCTAGCGAAACGCGAAGGGCGAGATTTCTCGACTTCGCTCGTTTCACTCGCTCCGCTCGAAATGACAGGTGGGGCGCTCACTGCGCTCGCTCCGCTCGGAATGGCATGCTGCATCGCGTGCACGTATTCCAGGCAGCCGGCATCCTGGCCGTTGATGATGCGGAAGGCCGCAACGGCCTCGCGGTAGCGCGGTTCGAGCGGGTTGATGATGGGCAGATCGAGGCCGCAGGCAAGCGCGGCCGTGAGGAAGCTCGCGTTGAGGACGGGACGTGCGGGCAGCCCGAAGCTCACGTTGGAGATGCCGAGCACGGTGCGCACGCCGAGGCGCTCCTTGCAGAGTCGTACGGCTTCGAGGATCTCGGGGATTTCGGGCTGGTTGGTGGCCGCGGCCATGACGAGGCAATCGATTGCGATGTCCTCAAGCTGCAGACCAGCCGAAAGAGCGGCATCGATGATGCGCTCGGCGATGGCGAGGCGTCCCTCGGCAGACGGTGGGATGCCGTCTTCGTCGAGCGTGAGGCCAACGATGGTCGCGCCGTAACGCGCTGCAATGGGCAGCACGGCGGCGAGGCTTTCGGCTTTGCCGTTGACTGAGTTGATGAGCGGGCGACCCGCATAGCCGCGGCAGGCAGCTTCGAGTGCGTGAGGGCTGGCGGAGTCGAGTTGCAGGGGCGCTGACACGGTGGCTTGCAGGCGCTCGCTAAGCTCACGCAGTGCGCGCGGCTCGTCAATGCCCGGCACCCCGACGTTGACGTCGAGTATGTCGGCCCCGGCCTCGATCTGCGCGACGGCTTCGGAGATGGCGAGATCATAGGAACCGCTGGCAAGCGCCTCCTTGAGGCGCGGCTTTCCCGTGGGGTTGATACGCTCGCCGATGGTCGCGACCGTGGGTGCGCCTGGCACGAGTTCGATTAGCTCCTGGGCGCTTGTCACGACAAAGGAGGGCCGATAGTCGGAAACGCTGGCGTGCAACCAGTTGCCATCATCGATGAGCTGACGCAAAGCGGCGATGTGCGCGGGCGTTGTGCCGCAACAACCGCCGACGATGTGAGCGCCGGCTTCCAGGATGGCACCCATGGCCTGCGCGAATCTTGCGGAATCGACATCGTAGACCGTAGAACCATCTTCGGTGATGCGCGGGAGCCCCGCATTGGGCTGCACCATGAGCGGGCAGCGGGCGTGTGGGGCCATCTGCGTGACGAGAGGGGTGATCTCGCTCGGGCCGAGCGAGCAGTTGATGCCAACGGCCGAGGCACCGAGCGCGGAGAGCGTGGCGGCGGCAACGGCGGGTGTCGTGCCCATGAAGGTGCGGCCATCCTCGCCGAAGGTCATCGTCACGAAGACCGGCAACGGCGTGTTGTCGAGGCAGGCGAGCAGCGCCGCCTTGGCTTCGAGCAGGTCGGCGAAGGTTTCGAGAAAGATGAGATCGCAGCCGGCTGCGCAGGCGGCGCGGGCTTGCTCGGCGAAGATATCGTAGGCCTCCTCGAAGCCGAGCTCCCCGAGCGGGGCAAGCAGCGACCCGGTAGGACCGATGTCACCGGCAACGAGCGGTGCTCCCGCATCACGTGCGATCTGGGCTGCGGCTGCGTAGAGCTCGTCGACGCTCGCGTCATGATTCGCGAGCTTGAGGCGGTTCGAGCTGAAGGTATTGGTGGCGATGCAATCGCTGCCCGCCTCGACATACCCGCGCTGCAAGGTGCATATGTCGCTTGCGTGCGTGAGGTTGAGGAGGTCCGGCACATCGTGGATTTGCGAGAGGCCCGCCTGCTGGATGAGGCTTCCCATGCCGCCATCGGCAAGCATGATCGTCTGACCGCACATGACCTGGTTGAGAAGCTCGGATGAAATCTTGGGCGTTCGCGGGGTTGCCACGTACATCACCCTTTTCGCAGACGGAAACAGTACTGCACCTATTGTACGCGAAGCTATGGCGTAGTCGTTGCGCGTGAGTGCGTGGGCTTGAGGCCGACTATCGCGGTGACGCTCTTCATCGGCGTCATGAGGTGCGAGCTTGCGGTATGGATGCCGAGTAGCTTGCCGGCATCAATCGCCTGGAGGAAAGTGTCTTGCAGCTCGAGAGGCAGGTCACCAAAGCCGGGGCTAAAGCGTTTAGTGGGAACGAGATCAACCTTATCGGCAAGTTCGGCGATGCGCCGAGACGCGGCCTGGGCGGCCTCCTCGGCCATTGACGAGGCATATGCATCGAAGAGTAGCGCGTCAAGCGGGTTCGTAGCCTGCAGACGTGCGATCGTGCGCTCGCTTTCCATGCCGAGGGTGACCGCGAGCAGGCAGGCAAGCGTGCAACCATCGAGATGGCGGGCAATGTTGTGGCCGGTCAGGACGAGGCTGCTGCCCTCGAGCACGATGCCGTCAGGGTGTTCGCGGTCAATCGTGAAGCTGCGTGCGACGCCGCGCGGCTGGGCGACGCGTTCGCAAAGGCGGATGGCGTCCTGGAAACGAATCGCGAGCTCGTCGGTGAGCTCCTGGCCGTGCTGCCCGAGATACTTGAGGGCGCGGAACTCGTCAACGTGGCAGGAGAGCGCTTCGGGACCGAAGCGCACGACGCGCAATCCGCCTATGTCTCCCTCATCTGTGCTCATAAGCTACGGTTGGTCCCTTCACGGTTCCAAATGAGACAAAACCCGCCGGGGCGCTTTTGTCTGGTTATTAATGAGACAGTTGCTCTGAGCAAGTGTCTCATTTTTTGGCGCCGTATTGCTCGTAGTAGGCGTCGAGGGCGGCCTTGAGCGTGTCGTCGATGACCACGCGGCCACCGCGCTCTTGGTTATGCAAGTAGTCGATGACCTCGTCCATCGTCACGATGGCGGCAGTGGGAAAGCCGTACTTCTCGCTTACCTCGTCAATGGCGCAGATCGTGCCGCTCGGGCCGACCTCCTGTCGATTGAGCGAGACCATGAGCCCCACGACTTCGACATCAGCGATGCTCTTGAGCAGGGGATACGTCTCATCAATCGACTTGCCCGAGGTCGTAACGTCCTCGACCATGACCACGCGATCGCCGTCGTGCAACTCGGCGCCGAGCAGGATTCCCGCATCGCCGTGGTCCTTGGCCTCCTTGCGGTTGGAGCAGTAACGCGCTTCCTTGCCGTAGAGCTCCTGCAGGCCGATGCAGGTTACGACCGAGAGCGGAATACCCTTGTAGGCGGGGCCGAAGACGATATCAAAGTCCAGGCCGAAGGTATCGTGGATGGCCTGTGCGTAGTAGAGACCAAGTTTATGCAATTGATTGCCTGTTACGTAGGCGCCCGCGTTCATGAAGAACGGGGACTTACGCCCGCTCTTGAGCGTGAACTCCCCGAACTTGAGCACGTCGGAATCGACCATGAAGTCGATGAACTCCTGCTTGTAAGCTTCCATGATTCTCCTCGTCTTCCCTGATAATGAGACACTTTCTTTTGTCCAATCTGTCCCATAACTTCCTCCTCTGGCTAAGATATGAGACAGCGTGCCAGGCACGTTGTCTCAGAAGGAAAGGTCCTCGATGCGGCGCATGGCTTCCTTGGTGGCCTCGGCATCGCCGAAGGCGGTGAAGCGGATGTAGCCCTCGCCAGCCGGTCCGAAGCCCGCGCCTGGCGTGGTGATGACGCCGCAACGCTCGAGCAAGATATCGAAGAACTCCCACGAGCTGATGCCTCCAGGGGTGCGACACCACACATACGGGCTGTTCACAGCACCGTACACTTCGTATCCGCAGGCTTCGAGTGCGTTCTTGATGACGCGAGCATTTTGCTGATAATAGGCAATCGTTTGCATGACCTGTTGCTTGCCCTCGGGCGTGTAGATGGCAGCTGCGCCTTTCTGGATGACGTAGCTCGCGCCGTTGAACTTGGTCGTCTGGCGGCGGTTCCACATGGCGTTGAGGCTCTGGCCATCGCGCTCGAGCGCCTTCGGCACCACGGTGTAGCCGCAGCGTGCGCCTGTGAAACCGGCTGTTTTGGAGAACGAGCGGAACTCGATGGCGCAGGTCTTGGCGCCCTCGACCTCGAAAATGGAGTGCGGCACGCCTTCCTCGACGATGAAGCGCTCGTAGGCGGCATCGAAGAGGATGACGGAGTCATGCTCGTTGGCGTAATCGACCCAGGCCTTGAGTTGGTCGTAGCTGAGTACGGTGCCCGTGGGGTTATTGGGGGAGCACAGGTAGATGAGGTCGACCGGGGTTTCGGGCAGCGCTGGGCAGAAGTCGTTCTCCGCGGTCGTGGGCATGTAGACGATGTCGGTCCAGCCCTCCGTCGTCTCGTCGTAGAAGCCTGCGCGGCCGGCCATGGCGTTGGTGTCGACGTAGACGGGGTAGACCGGGTCGCATACGGCGACGCGATTGTCGATGGCGAAGATGTCGCCGATGTTGCCGCAGTCACTCTTGGCACCGTCGGAGACGAAGATCTCGTCGGCGGTAATGTCCACGCCGCGGGCCGCGAAGTCGTGCTCGACGATGGCCTCGCGCAGGAAATCGTAGCCTTGTTCGGGGCCGTAGCCGTGGAAAGTGTCGACATGGGCGAGGTCGTCAACGGCGGCGTGCATGGCCTCGACAACGGCAGGCGCGAGCGGACGCGTTACGTCGCCGATGCCCATCTTGATGAGCTTGACGTCCGGATGGGTCGCGGAAAAGTCGGCCGTACGATGGGCGATCTCGCTGAAGAGGTAGCTGCCGGGGAGTTTCTGATAGTTCTCGTTGACTGTGGCCACAACGGGTCCTTTCGTGTGGGGGTAAATCGTAACTTGTAAGTGTACAACGAGAAGCGGCCGTGATTGTGGCAGAATAGCGCCATGAAAAAACGCATCGTATATATGGCCATCGCCGTGCTCGTGGGCGCTTGTGCGCTTGCGGGCTGTACGTCGGGGGCCGAGACGTCCACCGTGTCATCGGCAACGAGTACCGCACCGGCGATGATCGGCAACAAGGCGGCGCAGGCAGCCGACGTCGTCGAGGCGCAGCTCGAACGCTTGGATATCGTGGAGGACATGCGCCCTGCGTTCGATCACGGCGAGAAGGGGCGGGAGTTTCAACGCTATATCGTCTTGCATGACACCGAAAGCGAGGCCGATGCCGCGAGCATCGTCGAATACTGGGACCAGGCGGGTACGGGCGTGGCTGCGCACTTCATCGTCAATCGAGACGGCAGCATCGTGCAGTGCGTGCCGCTTGACCGCATCGCGCATCATGCCGGCTTCGGCGATACCGGTCACAACGAGCTCTACGGCGTTATGGACGAGTCGCGCGACGATAAGGTGGGGACGGTCCCCATTGGCGGCAATATGGCCGATTACGGGATGAACTCGTATTCGGTTGGCATCGAGATGGCGCATGTGGGCGGACAGGATTACCCCGAGGCGCAGCTCGAGGCCGTGGATGCGCTCATCGCCTACATCGATGGCTACTATGGCTTCGAGAGCCGCATCATCGATCACAAGGGCTGGCGCACGGGCAACTCGGACACGAGCCCGGAGTTCGCGGCATATCTGGCCAACTACCAGGCCAAGGGTACGCATTCGTAAGAAGCGGCCTGTAGCTCCCCTGTCATTTCGAGCGAAGCCGCCGATAGGCGGCACAGTCGAGAAATCTCGCTCTTGCGTTCCGTTAGTTGGGGCGGGGGAGATTTCTCCACTCCGGCGCTACGCGCCTCCGGTCGAAATGACAGAAGGGCGGCCTTCGCTGGCTCCGGTCGAAATGACAGAAGGGTGGCCTTCGCTGGTCTCATTTGCGAATGAGGCACTTGGGTCCGGAGCCGATGAGGTCGCTGCGCCCGGCCTTAAGAAGCGCCTCTTTCACGAGCTTGCGATTCTTGGGGTTACGGTACTGGATGAGCGCGCGTTGCATGGCCTTTTCGTGCGGCGTTTTTGCCACGTAGATAGGCTCCATCGTGCGCGGGTCAAGTCCCGTGTAGTACATGCAGGTCGAAATCGTCGAGGGCGTGGGATAGAAATCCTGGACCTGTTCGGGGTTGTAGCCCATGTCGCGCACGAATTCGGCAAGCTCGACGGCATCGGCGAGCGCTGCGCCGGGGTGTGACGACATAAGATAGGCAACCAGATACTGTTTGAGTCCGGCTTTCTTGGTTGTCCGCTTGAACGCGGCGGCAAAGCGCTTGAAGACGCTGATGGGTGGTTTGCCCATGGTCACGAGCACCGCATCCGATGCATGCTCGGGTGCGACGCGAAGCTGGCCACTCACATGGTGCTCCACGAGCTCGCGCAGGAAGCTCGGGTCATCATCGAGCATCATGTAGTCGAAGCGCAACCCGCTGCGTATAAAGACCTTCTTGACATTGGGTAAGGCGCGAAGCTTGCGCAGCAGGGCGAGATAATCCTCATGCGTGACGCGCAGGTTCTTGCATGGCTTTGGTGACAGGCAGCGCTTGCCCACGCAGGCGCCGGTTTTGAGCTGCTTGTTGCAGGCGGGTATGCGGAAGTTTGCCGTAGGGCCGCCAACGTCGTGAATGTAGCCCTTGAAGGTGGGATCTTCGGTCATGAGTCGTGCCTCGTCGAGGATGGACTCATGGCTCCGGGCTTGGATAATGCGGCCTTGGTGGAAGTTGAGCGAGCAGAAGGAGCAATCGCCGAGACAGCCGCGATTGCTCGTGATCGAGAAGCGCACTTCGGCAAGGGCGGGAACGCCTGTCGTGTACGAGGGATGCACGTCACGGGCATAGGGCAGCGCGTAGATGGCATCCATCTCGGGCATGGAGAGCGGCTTTGACGGTGGGTTTTGCACGACGAAAACATTGTGCGGGTATTCCTCGGCAAGAATGTGCGCGGAGAAGGGGTCGAGGTTTTCGTACTGCGTCGCGAAACTCGTTGCATATTTGCTCGGGTCCTGCTGCATCTCCTCGAAGCTTGGCAAAACGATGGCATCGTCGGGAAGGTGATCGAGCGAGCGCGCTTTGTAGACGGTACCGTCAATGAAACTCAGGTCATGTACCGAGAGGCCGCTGGCCAGGGCATCTGCTATCTCGATAATGGACCGCTCGCCCATGCCGTACGAGATGAGGTCGGCCCCCGAATCGAGCAGGATGGAGCGCTTGAGGCTATCCGACCAGTAATCGTAATGTGCGAGACGACGCAGACTCGCCTCGATACCGCCGAGGATGACGGGCGTCTTCTTATACGTGCGGCGAATGAGATTGCCGTAGACGACGCAGGCATGATCGGGGCGCAGACCAGCCGTGCCTCCAGGTGAGTATGCATCCGAATGGCGACGCTTCTTGGCGACCGTGTAGTGGTTGACCATGGAGTCCATGTTGCCCGCCGAGACGAGGAAGCCAAGCCGCGGCTCTCCGAGAACGGTAACGGAGGATGGATCACGCCAGTCGGGCTGGGCGATAACGCCGACGCGATAGCCGTGGGATTCGAGCAGGCGGGTGATGATTGCGGCCCCGAAGGAAGGATGGTCGACATAGGCGTCGCCGCTCACGTAGATGAAGTCAAGCTCATCCCAACCGCGCTTGCGCATATCGGCGCGAGTCATGGGTAAAAAGCCGCTTGTCACGGTGGCTACTCTTCGTCTTCGGGAAGTTCGAAGGCGATGAAGTCGATGAAATCGTACTGCTCGTAGCGCTTGTTGATCGCCTTGATCGCATCGGCGCGTGTTGCGAGCTTGTCGAGTATCTCGCGGCGACGGCGAAACGCCAGGCGACCGAGCGTGCCGTATTCCTCGCGCAGCGCGTCGTATTCCTTGACGTAGGACATGACGTCGTCCTGGTACTCGGCGATGATTTCGTCGTTCGTCTCCTCCTGATCCCCCGCCTTGGCGTCCTGAGCGGCTGCCATGAGCTCCGCGTGCTGGCGTGTGAGGTAGTTGATATCGGTGAGGCGCTGGCGCAGCTCGGTCTCGAACTTGTCGAGCTGGGCGGCCTTGGAGCGCGTGAAGGGTGTCATCGTGCTCGTGAAGCGTGCCCAGAACGACTCCATGAGCTGCTGGAGGGCAGTGACCTTCTTCACGAAGTCCTTGCCGAGCAGGCCGACTTCACGGCGGATGTTCTCGTGTTTGACCTGGTCGAAGACCTGGAGCGCCGTGAGCTCGCCGGCAAATTGGCGGCCAAGCAATTCCTCGCGCTCGGTGACGTGCTCGGGGTCATACGTACCCGAACCTTCGGGCGCGTAGGGTTTGTTTCCGATGACGGAGATCTCGTCACCGACCTCCTTGACGAGGTCAAGGAACTCGAGGATGCGCACGACGGTATCGTCCACGCTCTCCTTGCGGCGGCGGAGAGACTCGGGCAGCGACTTGTAGGCGTAGCGCTCGGCGGCCGTCATCTCGGGCCGGGGCGGGACGTACTTTCCACCTTTCCGCTGCTCTGCGGGCATCTCATCTCCTTTGCACATAGGTTCAGTCTATTCTACGCCCCAAAATGGTCGTCGGTAAATGGGGTTTCGGACAAACGTGCCTGGCACGTTGTCTCAAAAATGAGTCAATTGACGGGATATGGCAGGCTTATGAGTCAGTGTGCCTGGCACGCTGACTCTTGTTCGAGGCGATGCGGTTGCTGACATAGACGCCGAGTAGACCCGCGAGAGTACCGATGATCGCGCCGGCAAGCACGTCGGTGGGGAAGTGCACGAAGAGGTAGAGACGCGAGAACGCGATGGCAACGGCCATGACCCAGGTGGCAATCTTCCAACCACGGGCGACGGGCGCGCGCGTGATCACGGTGGCGGCGAGGAACGAGGAGAGCGCGTGGCCCGAGGGAAACGAGAAGCTGGCCGGAGCCGCGATGAGGAGCATATAGCTGGAATCGACGATGAAGGGGCGGGGGCGGGCGACGAGGTTCTTGACGCCAAACTCGCAGATGGCCCAGGTGATGGCAAGGGTCACGAGTAACGTGACGCCCCAACGGCGTGTCTTGGGAAAGATAAGCAACAAGATGCCTGCTATGATCCAAATCAGGCCGTGATCGCCACACGCGGTGACAACGGGCATGAGCGCATCGAGAAACGGGCAGCCGAGCAAGTCCTGGATACCGTAGAGTATGGCGAAGTCCATGCGGGTCCTTTCGGGATGATTGCTGGCATTGTGCCATATGGGCACGGGGATTGAAACGGCATGGTGCGCATTCCGAAAGGACACGCGATGGGGGAGAGGGGGAGTGGTAGTATGTGCGGCATCTATCGTCGCAGACTAGGAGCGCCCATGTACATCTCCGATTCGTACCTCGAAGAACTCATCAGCGAGGATGTCCCGAGTGTCGACTTGACCACGCACGTGCTGGGCATCGGCGGGCGCCACGGCTGCATA
>ERZ836877.5141-NODE-5141-length-12734-cov-3.477640_pt1 | contig 12734 bp, 9 predicted proteins | sample MGYA00519469_ERZ836877 | MGnify/ENA primary metagenome ERZ836877 (study PRJEB31850, sample SAMEA3708809) | human gut metagenome | biome: human gut; feature: human-associated habitat; material: faeces | place: China | collected 2014 ... | reverse complement strand
GTTACAAACGGTCAACGGGCTGAGGTAAAGCGGGCCTGCACCGCGAAGGAATATCCCTACTTTCCGCGTCCGATTCGCTATAAAGAAGTCTTTTTCTTTACAAGCGTATCACCCCAACAACTACAAATTTTAATCTTCATCATCTGTCTGTACAGAATAGGTCTGTCTCTTTCTTGCCATCTCATCGCTTTCAAGATATTCATCGTAAGTCGTGATCTTATCAATAAGTTTACCACCCGGAACGATTTCCATAATGCGGTTTGCGGTCGTCTGTACGATCTGATGGTCACGGGATGTGAAGAGCAGGACTCCCGGGAACTTGATCAGTCCGTTATTGAGTGCAGTGATGGATTCCATGTCCAGGTGGTTGGTCGGCTCATCGAGGAGCAGGACATTTGCACCTGAGATCATCATTTTGGAGAGGAGGCAGCGAACTTTTTCGCCACCGGAAAGGACAGCAACCTTTTTCACTCCATCTTCCCCTGAAAAAAGCATTCTTCCGAGGAAACCACGGACATAAGTAACATCTTTCTCTTCAGAATACTGAGTCAGCCATTCTGTGATATTATAATCATTATCAAATTCTCCACCGAAATCTTTCGGGAAATAAGCCTGAGAGGTTGTAACGCCCCATTTGTAAGTCCCTTCATCCGGTTCCATTTCACCGATCAGGATCTTAAAGAGGATCGACTTTGCAAATTCATTGCCTCCGACAAAAGCAACTTTATCTTCACGTCCAAGAGTAAAGCTGATATTATCAAGGATTTTTTCTCCGTCGATGGTCTTGGAAAGTCCTTCTACGGTCAGGACTTCATTTCCAATTTCACGGTTCGGACGGAAGTCGATGTATGGATATTTACGGCTGGATGGCTTGATCTCATCAAGCTGGATCTTTTCAAGAGCACGTTTCCTGGATGTTGCCTGCTTGGATTTGGAAGCATTGGCACTGAACCGGGAAATAAAGTCCTGAAGTTCTTTGATCTTTTCTTCTTTTTTCTTATTAGCTTCTTTCATCTGACGGATGAGGAGCTGGCTGGATTCATACCAGAAATCATAGTTTCCGGCATAGAGCTGGATCTTACCGTAATCAATATCTGCAATCTGTGTACATACTTTATTCAGAAAATAACGGTCATGAGATACGACGATGACGGTATTATCAAAATTGATAAGAAATTCTTCCAGCCATGCAATGGCATCGAGATCCAGGTGGTTCGTTGGCTCGTCAAGAAGCAGGATGTCGGGATTTCCAAATAATGCCTGGGCAAGCAGAACCTTTACCTTTTCAGATCCGGTCAGTTCTTTCAGGTATTTGTAGTGAAGTTCGGTATCAATTCCGAGTCCGTTCAGAAGGTTGGCAGCATCCGATTCAGCCTCCCAGCCGTTCATGGTAGCAAACTCAGCTTCCAGTTCACTGGCTTTGATTCCGTCTTCATCAGTGAAATCTTCTTTTGCATAGATTTCTTCTTTTTCTTTCATAATCTCGTACAGGCGGGCATTTCCCATGATAACGGTATCAAGAACCGGAAATTCATCATATTTGAAATGATCCTGCTGCAGGAAAGAAAGACGCTCTCCCGGAGTGATCACGACATCTCCCTGAGTCGGCTCAAGCTGACCGGAAAGAATCTTAAGGAAAGTAGATTTTCCTGCACCATTGGCACCGATCATACCATAGCAGTTCCCTTCTGTAAATTTGATATTAACGTCTTCAAACAGCGCCTTTTTCCCGACGCGGAGGGTTACGTTATTTGCACTAATCATAATGATCTCCTTATCAGTCATACATTAAAATAAACATCAACGCTTATATTAACATGGGTGAAAGTAAAAAGGCAAGTATTTACACAAGTATTTACGGGAGAAAAGGAATCTTGATTGATAAAAAAGCAAGCTGCATTTCCGTAAGAAAACCGTTGTTCTTTCGGAATGAAAAAGATATAATAAACTATGGAAGACAAAAAGACATAGATTCAGGAAAAGAGGAAAATTATGGCGATAAAAAAAGCTACAATCGTACTTGAAGGCGGGGCGACAAGAGGAATCTTTACCTCAGGTGTGCTGGATTGCCTTATGGAGAAAGAAATTTATATGTCAGATGTGATCGGGGTATCGGCAGGAGCGTGCAATGCACTGGATTATGTATCCAGGCAGCCGGGGAGGACAAGAGACTGTATGATTCCCGATGAGCAGTATGGAAAATATATTTATGGGATCAGGGATACGATCCGTACAAAGAGCATGATGAATATGGATTTGATCTTTGACCGGTTTCCGAATGAACTGATCCCGTTTGATTTTGATACATATTTCAGTTCACCGATGAATTGTGAACTGGTTACGACAAACTGCCTGACCGGAAAGGCAGAATATATGTCAGAAGAGGAAGATCGGGACAGACTGATGAAAATCTGCCGGGCGTCGAGCAGTATGCCGCTTCTGACTCCGATCGTAAATATTGAGGATGTTCCGTATTTAGACGGAGGACTGGCTGATTCAGTACCGATCCGCAGGGCAAAGGAAATCGGGAATGAGAAGATTGTAGTTGTGCTGACAAAAAATGCCGGTTACAGGAAAAAAGTACTTTCTCCTGCAATGCAGAAGCTTTACAGAAAGGCTTACAGTTCTTATCCAAATGTGGTGCGGACGATTTTACGGAGAAGTTTTATGTATAATAAGACGATGAATTATCTGGATGTGCTGGAGCGGAAGGGAGAGATCTTTGTGATCCGTCCCCATGTGAAGCCGGTATCAAGGCTGGAACGGAACCGAGAGGCTCTTTACGCATTTTATGAGCATGGTTATCATTATATGGAAAGACAGTTGGAAGCGTTGGAGGAATATCTTGAAAAATAAGATGTCGGGGTCAAAAGCCCTCGACTATGATACCTACGGATTGTTACGCACTACGTGCTCTCACAATCCTACCCAACATTCGCATATCGTGGTGCTTACGCCCCACTTTTATGCTCATATTGGGGCGGGTCACAAGGTCATTCTACCACTAGTGTGCGAGCACACGTGGTGTCAGACCTTTTGACCCTGGTATCAAAATAATCGTATATCAGGACACATATATGGAAAAGGGGAATGAATATGAGCAAAAAGGAAATACCGGATTTTACGCAGAATCGGGAGTTATCGTGGCTTCGGTTTAATCAGAGAGTGCTGGAAGAAGCGAGAGATGAAAGTGTACCTCTGATGGAGCGGATGAAGTTTGTTGCAATCTTTACCAGCAATCTGGATGAGTTTTTTATGATCCGTGTAGGAAGTCTGTACGATCTGGCAGCAACAGATGATAAAAAGATCGATCAGCGTTCAGGTATGACAGCAAAGCAACAGCTTGATGCGATTTATCGTGCGGTTTCTCCGCTTTATAAGGAACGGGATAAGACTTATGCGGAGATTAAAAAGCAGCTTCATCCCTATGGTGTGTGTGGGCTGGATTTCAAAGAACTGGAGCAGCAGGAAAAGAAATTTGTAAAAAAGTATTTTAAAGAAGAGGTTCTGCCGGTGCTTTCCCCTCAGATCGTAGACGCAAATCACCCGTTTCCGCATCTTCTGAGTAAAGAGATTTATGTGGTGGCAAATTTAAAGCAGGGAGATAAAGCAATGCTGGGAATTATTCCTGTTCCTCAGTATATTTCCAATATTCTGTATCTTCCAGGATATGATATCCGTTATATCAGAATGGAAAAGATCATTCTGGAATTTGCAGAACTGGTATTTAACCAGTATCAGGTTTCAGATAAGAATTATATCTGTGTGACGCGGAATGCAGATGTATCACCGGATGATGAGGCTTATGCAGACCATGGGGATTTCAGGCATATTATGAAAGAGACGCTTCATAAGCGGAAAAAAATGGCGGTTGTGCGTCTGGAGGCAGCTAATCCACTGAGCAAAGAGCTGGAAAAGTATTTCTGTGAAAAATTTAAGATCGGGCCGGAATGTATTTTCAGGACAAAGATGCCGATGAAGCTGGATTTTATCTTCGCGATTGCAGATAAACTGCCTGAGTCAATGAAGCGGACACTTGTGGATGAGCCATTTTCCCCACAGCCGGCGGCAATGCTCCATGAAGGCAGTGTGATGGAACAGGTAAAAAAGAAAGATGTACTTTTAAGCTATCCTTATGAGAGCATGGAGCCGTTCCTGCAGATGATCCGGGAGGCGGCGTCAGATCCGGATGTGCTGACGATCAAGATCACGATCTACCGTCTGGCAAAGAAGGCACGGCTGGTAGAATATCTTTGTGCCGCAGCGGAGAACGGAAAAGAGGTAACGGTACTGATCGAGTTGCGTGCGAGATTTGATGAACAGAATAACATCGACTGGTCGGAACGACTGGAAGAGGCGGGCTGCCGCGTTATCTATGGATTCGACGGATATAAGGTACATTCCAAGATCTGCCTGATCACTTATAGAAGTAAGAGTGAGCCGAACAATAAAAATGAAATCCGTTACATTACCCAGATCGGAACAGGGAACTACAACGAAAAGACTGCAAAGATGTATACGGATTATTCCCTGATGACGGCGAATCAGGAGATTGGTACGGATGCGGCAGAATTTTTCAAAAATATGTCCATTGGAAATCTTCATGGTGCATACAGACACCTGATCGTTTCACCGGTCAGTTTAAAAGCAAGAGTTCTTGCCACGATGGATGAAGAGATTGAAAAGGGATCTGCAGGCAGGATCATCATGAAAATGAATTCCGTAACGGATGTAGATTTTATCAGAAAAGTGGAAGAGGCATCCTGTGCGGGTGTTAAAGTAGATCTGATCGTGCGGGGAATCTGCTGTATCTTACCGCAGGTACCGGGACATACGGAGAATGTCAGGGTGACAAGTATTGTCGGACGGTATTTAGAGCATCCGAGAGTATTTGTGTTTGGAAAAGGTGAAAAGACGAAGATCTACATTGGTTCGGCTGATATGATGACCAGAAATACAGAAAAGAGAGTTGAGGTAGCATGCCCGGTTTATGATGAGGCAGTCAAAAAACGTCTGCTCCATCAGTTAAAAGTGATGCTTGCAGATAATGTGAAAGCAAGAGAAATGGCAGAAGATGGCACTTACCATAAGAAAGCAGAAAGCGGAAGAAAGATCAATGCACAGGAGACATTTATGCAGGAGGCACTTCATGCAAGAAAGGAAGAAACCAGGGAGATGCGTGAACAGAAAAATACAGGCGTAATAAAAAGAGTGTTAGGATTTTTCAGACGAAGAAAATAGGAGAAGAGAGAATAAAATGGAAAAACTTCAGATTCAGAAATTCGGGATAACGAAAGACGGCAGTAAACCTTATCTTTATAAAATGAAAAATGACGCAGGGATGGAAGTGCAGGTCTCTGACTTTGGAGCGACCCTTGTGAATGTGACCGTTTTGGATCAAGATAAAAATCCGGTAGAAGTGGTACTTGGGTATGAGGATGCAGCCGGTTATGAAAATGGAACGGCAGCGATCGGTGCAATTGTCGGAAGAAATGCAAACCGGATCGGTGGTGCGTGTGTGACGATTAACGGGATTGATTATAAGCTGGCAGAGAATGACGGGAAAAATAATCTGCACAGCGGACCGGATGTCTATCAGAAACGGATGTGGAGGGTCGTCGAAAACGGGGATGACCATGTAACCTTTCTTCTGCACAGCCCGGATGGAGATCAGGGATATCCGGGAGCGTTGGACATGAAAGTTACCTATACGCTGGACGAGGAAAATGGGCTGACGATTCATTATGAAGCTGTACCTGATCAGGATACGGTAATTAATATGACAAACCACAGTTATTTCAATCTGAACGGTCATAAAAGCGGCTCTGTATTACATCATAGAATGCAGCTTTTATCTGATGCTTTTACCCCGGCTGATGCTCAGTCCATACCGACAGGAGAAGTCTGTTCTGTAGATGGAACACCGATGGATTTCAGAAGTACAAAAGAACTGGGAGCGGAGATTGATGCAGCGTATGAACCACTGATACTTGGAAATGGTTACGACCATAACTGGGTATTGAAAAACGAGGGCAGATTTGATAAAGTAGCAGAAGTGACTGGAGATGAAAGCGGTATCGTCATGGAAGTATGGACAGACCGTCCGGGAGTTCAGGTTTATACAGCCAATTTCCTGGAAAATGAAGCAGGAAGGAATGGGGCAGTCTATCAGAAGCGGGATGCAGTGTGCCTGGAGACACAGAATTATCCGGATGCGGTCCATCAGAAAAATTTTCCTGAAGCAATCTGCAAAAAAGGGGAAACTTACGATACAAAGACCGCTTATCGTTTCCATATTGAATAGAAAGAGAAAAGACTGGCATATTTATGGGAAAATCAATCTACATAGCGGAAAAACCAAGTGTTGCAAGAGAGTTTGCAAAAGCTTTGAAATTAAATGCAAAGAACCGGGACGGATACATGGAGTCGGAGAATGCGATTGTTACGTGGTGTGTAGGACATCTTGTGACAATGAGTTATCCTGAGGAGTATGATCCGGCACTGAAAAAATGGAGTCTGGATACACTGCCATTTATTCCGGATGATTTTAAATATGAGGTGATCCCGCAGGTTGCAAAGCAGTTTCAGATTGTCAGCGGGCTTTTGACGAGAGAGGATGTAGACCGGATTTATGTCTGTACCGACTCAGGACGTGAGGGAGAATACATTTACCGGCTGGTTGAACAGGAGGCTCATGTAAAGGGAAAGGAACGGCGAAGAGTCTGGATCGATTCGCAGACGGAAGAAGAAATCCTGCGTGGGATCCGTGAAGCAAAAGATCTTTCCGAATATGACAACCTGGCAGCTTCAGCTTATCTGAGAGCGAAAGAAGATTATCTGATGGGAATCAACTTTTCGAGGCTGCTGACATTAAAATATGGAAATAGCATTTCCAACTATCTCCATACGAAGTATTCGGTGATCTCAGTCGGTCGGGTTATGACATGTGTGCTGGGAATGGTGGTCAGGAGAGAAAGAGAAATCCGGGATTTTGTAAAGACTCCATTTTACAGAGTCGTCAGTACGATTGATGCACAGGGGCATCAGTTTGAGGGAGAATGGAAAGCAGTCAAAGGCTCACGATACTTTGAGTCATATGATCTCTATAAGGAAAATGGATTTAAGGAAAGAGAAAAAGCAGAAGAACTGATCCGGTTTTTGCTGGAAGGTGTGGATCAGAAAGAGGGTCCGGTCTGTCGGATCGAATCGATTGAGAAGAAAAAGGAAAAGAAAAATCCACCGCTTTTATATAATCTGGCAGAATTGCAGAATGACTGTTCCAAAAGATTTAAGATCAGTCCGGATGAGACGTTGCGGATTGTGCAGGAACTGTATGAAAAGAAGCTTGTAACCTATCCGAGAACAGATGCAAGGGTGCTTTCCACAGCAGTGGCAAAAGAGATATCCCGCAATCTGAACGGTCTGTCAAAATATCCGATGGCGGCACCTTATCTGAAAGATATCCAGGCATTTGGAAATTATAAGGAGCTTGCAAAGACCAGATATGTAAATGATAAGCAGATCACGGATCATTATGCTATCATTCCGACGGGGCAGGGACTGAATGCTTTAAGTTCTGTTGCACCGACAGCACACCGGGTCTATGATCTGATCGTACGGCGTTTTTTAAGTATTTTTTATCCGCCTGCCGTATATCAGAAAGTTGCAATCGTATCCTCCATCAAAGAAGAACGCTTTTTCTCCAACTTTAAAGTACTGGCAGAAGAGGGGTATCTGAAAGTGGCAGGAGTTCCGAAAGGCAGGAATACTTCCGCAAAAGGAAAACCGGAAGGCAGCATGAAAGAAGAGGAAGAAAAAGAAAGCGGAGCAGATGGAGCAGAGGAAGAACAGGGACTGGATACTGCATTGTTTGAGGTGATCAAATCACTGAAGAAGGGGGCAGTGCTTCCGGTCAGGGCATTGAATATCAAAGAGGGAGAAACGTCTCCACCGAAAAGATATAATTCCGGTTCGATCATTCTTGCGATGGAGAATGCAGGACAGTTGATTGAAGACGAGGAATTGCGGGCTCAGATCAAGGGCAGTGGAATCGGAACGAGTGCGACTCGTGCAGAAATCCTGAAAAAGCTGATCAATATTAAATATCTTTCTCTGAATAAGAAGACGCAGGTGATCACGCCGACGCTTCAGGGAGAGATGGTTTATGATGTGGTTGATCATTCAATCAAATCACTTTTGAATCCGGAGCTGACAGCAAGCTGGGAAAAAGGACTGAACTACGTGGCAGAAGGAACGATCACTTCCGAGGAATATATGCAGAAGCTGGATCATTTTGTAACGGTCAGGACTGTGGGCGTGAAAGGATTGAATAATCAGTATCAGCTACGTGCGTGTTATGACCATGCAGCTGCATTTTATAAAAGAGGTAGAAAATGAAAAAAATACTTGTAACCATTCCGGTACGGGAAAAAGACCGGAAGTTTCTGGAAGAAAAGGGGAAGGAATTTCAGTTCTGCTACAGGACAAAAGAGGAAATAACCGTCTCAGATGTGGTGGATGCGGAGATCATTCTGGGAAATATCCCTGTAGAGCTGGTCCCTAAGGCTAAAAAGTTAAAGTTTCTCCAGCTTGACAGTGCCGGATCGACAGAATATACGGCATCAGGAGTCCTCATGCCGGATACAAAGCTGGCAAATGCCACAGGAGCTTACGGGCTGGCAATTTCAGAATATATGCTGGCTGGAGTATTGATGCTGCGGAAAAAGCTGCATCTGTATCAGAAAAATATGGAGCAGCATCTGTGGAAGGACGAGGGAGAAGTGCTGTCAATCCGTGATTCGGTGACGCTTGTTGTGGGACTTGGTGATATTGGAAGTCAGTTTGCGGAAAAAATGCATGCACTGGGCAGTGAAGTGATCGGTGTGAGAAAGCATAAAGCAGCCAGACCGGATTATATAAAAGAAGTCTGTCAGCAGGAAGATTTAGACCGTCTGCTTCCGAAAGCGGATATCGTTGCGTGCTGTATGCCGGGAACAGGGGAGACAGCAGGGATGTTTGACCTGGAGCGGATGAAGAAAATGAAACCGGGAGCAATCCTCATCAATGTAGGGCGTGGAAGCCTGATTCCGGGAGAAGCATTGAAAAAAATGCTTGTTGAAGGTCATTTAGGAGGTGCAATTCTGGATGTGACGGAGGAGGAACCGCTTCCGGCAGATTCTCCTTTGTGGGATCTTCCCAATCTTCTGATCACACCACATGTATCGGGCAATTACCATATGAGGCAGATCCTTGATACAGTTGTAAAGATCGCGGGAGAGAATCTGGAGGCATTCCTTGATGGAAAAGAACTTGTCAATGAGGTAGATCTTTGTACCGGGTACAGAAAATTCAAAGCGTAGAAAGGAAAAAAAGATGACAGAAGCATTAACAGTAAAAAAACTTTATACATTGGATCAGACAATAGCAAAGGATATTTTTGAAGGAGTGACTTATCCATGGGAAGTACTTCCGAAGATCAGCAGCTTTATCCTGGAGCTGGGAAAGACGCTGAGCGAAGATGATTATGAGAAGCGTGGAGAAAATGTATGGATCGCAAAGAGTGCAAAAGTAGCACCGACTGCATTTATCAATGGACCGGCGATCATTGGGAAGGATGCAGAAATCCGTCATTGTGCATTTATCCGTGGAAATGCGATTGTAGGAGAGGGTGCTGTTGTAGGCAATTCGACCGAGTTGAAAAATGTGATCTTGTTTAACAAAGTACAGGTACCACATTATAATTATGTAGGAGATTCTGTATTGGGATATAAATCTCATATGGGAGCAGGCTCGATCACATCCAATGTGAAATCAGACAAGAAACTGGTTGTTGTAAAAGCAGACGGAGAGAAGATCGAGACAGGCATGAAAAAGTTTGGTGCGATGCTGGGGGATGAAGTGGAAGTCGGATGCGGAAGTGTCCTGAATCCAGGAACTGTTGTTGGAAGTCACAGTAATATTTATCCACTTTCTTCTGTACGTGGATTTGTACCTGCCTACAGTATTTATAAAAAGCAGGGAGAAGTAGCCGAAAAGCAGGGGGAATAAAGCGTGAAAAAGATTAGTTTTATTGGCGTAGGCATCATGGGAAAATCCATGGTAAGAAATCTTATGAAAGCAGGATTTGAACTTCATATCTATGCCCGGACAAAAGCAAAGGTTGAAGATGTTATCAGTGAAGGTGCAATCTTTCATGAATCGATCAGAGAGTGCGTCAGTGAATGTGATGCAGTGATTACGATCGTAGGATTCCCACAGGATGTGGAAGAAGTTTATTTTGATGAGGGGAATATCCTTGACTGTGCATCGAAGGGGGCTTATCTGATTGACATGACAACAACCAGTCCTCAGATTGCAGAAAAGATTTATGCAGAGGGAACGAAGCGGGGATTTCACGTGCTGGATGCACCGGTGACCGGAGGAGATACAGGAGCGAAAGCAGGAACGTTATCCATTCTTGTGGGTGGAGATAAGGAAGATTTTGAAGTATGTATGCCGCTTTTTGAGGCGATGGGAACGAACATCAATTACCAGGGAGAAGCCGGAAAAGGTCAGCACTGTAAGCTGGCAAACCAGATCATGATCGCCGGAACACTTTCCGGTGTATGTGAGGCTCTTACTTATGCCAAAGAGCAGGGGCTGGATCTGGATGTAGTGATGCGATCTGTTTCTACAGGGGCAGCAGGAAGTAAGCAGTTAGATACATTTGGACCAAAGATCATTGCAGGAGATTATGCACCGGGATTTTTCATGAAGCATTTTATTAAAGATATGAAGCTTGCCCTGATCGAGGCAAACCGGAAAGGGTTATCACTGGATGTCTTAAGTATGGTTCTTGCGAATTATGAAGAACTGGAGGCAGAAGGATATGGAGAACTGGGGACGCAGGCATTGATCAGATTTTATGATGAAGAACATCGATATATGGAAGATGAGGAAGAACCGGAACAGGCAGAAGAATAGAAACATCATCGAATCTTCAGAAAAGAATTGACACGGGTGATTGTCCCGTGTTATTCTATACAAAACCACTTTAATACTTTAAAGCGTAACGGTTTAAAGCGAAGAACAAAACGAAGGATAAAAAGGAAGAGGAAGAGAGGAAAAAGAAAAGAGATGGGGATTAAATTATTTTTGCTGATCATATTTTTTGCAGTGATGGTTGGCGTTGGATTTTATTCCAGGAGACATGTGAAAAGTGTAGACGGGTTCGTACTTGGCGGGCGTTCGGTAGGTCCGTGGCTGACTGCATTTGCATATGGAACCTCCTATTTTTCCGCAGTTGTATTTGTAGGATATGCGGGACAGTTTGGATGGAAATACGGAATTGCAAGTACCTGGATCGGAATCGGAAATGCATTGATCGGAAGTCTGCTGGCATGGGTTGTTCTTGGAAGAAGAACGAAGGTCATGACACAGCATCTGAGAGCAAAGACGATGCCGGATTTCTTCGGACAGAGATATGGCAGTAAAGCACTGAAGATCGTAGCATCGGTGATTGTGTTTGTATTTCTGATCCCGTATACAGCATCCGTCTATAATGGGTTGTCCAGGCTTTTTGGAATGGCATTTAATATTCCTTATACGTGGTGTGTGATCGCAATGGCAGTGTTTACGGCAATTTATGTGATTCTGGGCGGATATATGGCAACAGCGATCAATGACTTTATTCAGGGGATTATTATGCTGTTCGGAATTGTTGCGGTGATTGCTTCTGTATTGAACGGTCAGGGCGGCTTTATGGAAGCTGTCTCTAAGATGGCACAGATCCCAAGTGATGTCCCTGCAACGATGGGACAGCCCGGAGCATTTACATCGTTTTTCGGACCGGATCCGCTGAATCTGCTGGGCGTGGTGATCCTGACTTCACTCGGAACATGGGGACTTCCGCAGATGATCGGGAAATTTTATGCGATCAAAGATGAAAAGTCTATTAATACGGGAACAGTGATCTCTACACTTTTTGCTATTGTGATTTCAGGAGGATGTGATTACCTGGGTGGATTTGGAAGATTATTTGACAGTGCAGAAATTTATAATGCAGAAACCGGAGCGGTCGTTTACGACAGTATTATTCCTTCCATGCTTTCAAAACTGCCGGATATTCTGATCGGAATTGTAGTTGTTCTGGTGCTTTCCGCATCAATGTCAACACTTTCCTCACTGGTACTGACATCCAGCTCAACGATGACACTGGATCTGCTGAAAGATAACATTATGAAAAAGATGAGTGAGAAAAAGCAGATCATTACGATGCAGATCCTGATCGTATTTTTTATCGTTGTATCGGTGGTGATCGCACTGGATCCGCCGACTTTTATTGCTCAGCTTATGGGAATTTCATGGGGAGCTCTTGCAGGAGCATTTCTTGCACCGTTTCTGTATGGTCTGTACTGGAAAGGTGTGACAAGAGCAGGAGTCTGGGCAGGATTTATTGCCGGAGTCGGAATTACGGTTTCTAATATGTTCATAGGATATATTGCATCACCGATCAATGCCGGTGCTGTTGCGATGGTAGCAGGTCTGGTGATCGTTCCGCTGGTAAGCCTTGTGACACCGAAATTGAAGAAAGAAGATGTAGATGAGATCTTTACGTGCTATGAAGAAAAAGTGGTGAGTACGAAGAAGAGGAATTTGTAAATTTGTAGTTGTTGGGGGATATGCTTGTAAATCAGAAAGCTTCTTTGCGGCGAAGCGGACGCAGAAAGCAGGATATTCCTTCGCAGTGCAGAGCC
>ERZ836877.5140-NODE-5140-length-12735-cov-3.118375_pt1 | contig 12735 bp, 8 predicted proteins | sample MGYA00519469_ERZ836877 | MGnify/ENA primary metagenome ERZ836877 (study PRJEB31850, sample SAMEA3708809) | human gut metagenome | biome: human gut; feature: human-associated habitat; material: faeces | place: China | collected 2014 ... | reverse complement strand
ATCCTCAGGAAGAATATACCAACAATACTGTCAATGTAACTTCCGCAGTGAACAATCTGCTTGGCGGTCCCGACAATATGGCGACCAGACTTTGGTGGGCACGCCGCTGAAACCCTACTTGACTTATATCTCCTCTCTCCATTTTTTTCACAAAAACGATACATATTGAACATGAAAAATATTTTGAAGTATGGTATGATGGCTTTCGTGGCCGCGGCAGGGCTTGGCGCATGTAGCGACTGGACCGAGCCGGAGTCAGTGAAGGTTGTCTACGACGGCGTGTCTGACACAGATCCCGACACTTACAACAAATATCTTGAAAACCTCCGCGCGTACCGCGACAACGGCCATAAGAAAGTATATGCATGGTTTGCCAACAACGGTAACTTCAATTCGCAGGCCGACCATGTGTCGGCCGTGCCTGACAGCATCGATGTGCTTGTGCTGCACAATGCCGACAAAGTAAGTGCCGAAGCACTCGCCGATCTGAACAAAAAACGTACACAGACCGGCATGCTCATGGCCTGCACCATAGATTTCGACGCCATCAAGGCATCCTGGAATCTGAAAAAGGAACTCGCAGGAGCTGATGGTGTGGTTCCTGAATGGAACAAGTTCCTTGCAGACAGCATGGCCGTGGCTCTTGACCATGCGTCGGCTGCCCAGATGAACCGTGTCATAGCCTCGTTCATAGGGCAGGATATCTCCTACTTGTCGCAGGCCGACAAGGATCAGTATCTCGCCGACCAGACTACCTTTATCAAAGGTATCAAAGACTGGGTGGCAGCGGGATCCGGCAGGGCCTATGATTATCTGGGAGTACCAAGCAACATCACCGACACGGAATTCACAGCCAATGCCGGATTGCTCTTCCTTTACGAGACACTTACCGCCACAAGCGTCCAGGACTACAATTACATAGTGACCCGTAATAGCGCCAAAGGTTTCGACGAGCACCGCTTGGCCGTGATAGCTCCGCTCCCCGGCACCGACGCCGCCAACAATCCCGTAGGGAAATGGGGCGACAGCTACACGAGCTGGGAAGTGGCACGCTGGGCCCGTTCTACCGATCTCGGCTCCGTCGGTCTCACCAACCTGTATCAGGACTACTACAACCCGACTTTCATCTATCCCGTATGTCGTCAGGCCATACAGTTGCTGAACCCGGCTGTAAAATAATGATTGGAATTTCTGAAAAATTACCATCTAAAACTTTGATATAAATGAAACTTAAATCATATCTTCCCATAGCCCTTATCGCCGGCCTGTCGCTCGCTTCGTGCCAGGAGGATACCGAGAATTTCGATAACAAGGTATTTTCTCCCACCGTCAATCCGGTTTCCAATATATTGGTGAAAGAGGGCACTACAGCCGAGACCGGTTATGTGCAGGCCCACATGTCGAAAAACGAAAGTTTCGATGTGAATGTCACTTTCGGTGTCATCGCCGACAAAGTGGCCGATTACAACTCCATCTATAACCAGGAGGCGGAACTTCTTCCGCAGGGGTTCTATGAAATTCCAGAGCCTACCGCCACAATCACGGCCGGTATGGTGCAGACACCACGAGTGCCTGTCAATTTCATAAATCTCGAGACACTCGATGTAAGTAAGCTCTATGTGCTTCCTGTGGGCATTGTAAGCGCTCCTTTCGATCACATGAGCAATTATTTGACATATTTCGTGGTACGCGAGGCTTCCATAATCAATGTGGTTGCCAACATGACCAAGACCGCCGCCACATTCAATGCCACCGAGCCTGAGGCTCCGCAGTTGTCGGGCATGGAGAAAATCACAGTGGAGGCTCTTCTTTATCCCACGGCATTCCCCAACATGCTTGCCACTATCATGGGCCAGGAAGGTTACTTCCTCGTGCGTGTGGGCGACGCCGGTCTGGATCCCAACCAGATACAGATCGCAACCTCCAACGGCAACATCACAGATCCCTCATGGAAACTGGATGTGAATGTGTGGACATTCCTTACTTTCACATACGACACAACCACCGGTGCGGCCGAGGTTTACTTCAACGGTGTGAAAAAGGGCGCGACACAATACGGCAATTTCCGCCAGCCGGTCAACTGGAATACCGGCGCGGGTAATTTCGAAGGTGGCGACAGCGGCAAACCGTTCTTCTATGTAGGCTTCGCCTGGGACAACAACCGCTGGTTCGAGGGCAATATGAGCGAGCTCCGTGTATGGAACCGCGTGCTCTCCCAGGAGGATATCAATGCTCCTCTCCACTTCTATACTGTGGATCCCCAGTCGGATGGTCTGGTAGCTTACTGGAAACTTGACGAAGGCGCAGGCAACATCTTCCATGATTCCACAAACGGATATGACCTGGTGTGCATGCCAAATGCCGATCCCGACAACATACGCCCGTCGTGGGTTGAAGTCGCTCTTCCCGAGAAATCGAAGTGATTTTTGAAACCGAACAGTAATCAAGTTTTTGAATAGAATACAATGAAATATATGAAATTCCTGTTGCCTTCGTTCATAGGTATGGCAACGATGTTATGCCTGTCTTCGTGCGATAATGACGATCTGCACATCGGAGGCATCGACAGCGACGGATTGCTCGGCAGTGACGGTAATGTGGTGTATGTCACAGACGCACTCGGCTCTTCCGAAACGCCCACATTCTCCATCAACGGTTCCGGTTCGTTCAATATCTTCGCACAGACCACCAAAGGGATCAACGGCAATTGCTCGGTGACATTTAACTACGACGAAGATGTGCTGACAGCCTACAACGAGGCGAACAAGACCGACTATCCTGCCCTTCCTGCCGGAATGCTTGCCCTCAGCAACAACGGTGTGGTATCTTTCGCGGCCGGCGCTCTCAAATCCGATGCCCTCACAGTCACTGTAAGTGGCAACGGTGAGCTCGATCCCGAGAAAGTGTATGCACTTCCGCTGAGCTATACAGTAGCCAACGGTGCTGCTGTCGGTGGTGCTTCCTCCATGGTTGTGCTTGTGCGTGACTTCTCCACTTTCCCCGGCTCCGACAAGACCTACAACGGCGATCCCGGCATGAAACTCATCGGTGTGTTCGAGGTAAACGACGAGAATCCGCTCAATGCCATAGGGTTTACCCTGAAAAACTCCGGGAAACAGCTCTTTGACATGGTGGTGCTCTTCTCTGCCAACATCAATGTAAATCCCGCTACAGGGGCAGCATACATCAAATGCAACGACAATGTACAGGCGCTTCTGGACAATGCCGACAAATATATCCGCCCCTTGCAGGAGCGTGGCATAAAGGTTATTCTCGGTATTCTCGGCAACTGGGACCGCGCAGGCGTCTCCACACTTGACAAGAATTCCTGTCAGGCTTTCGCACAGGAGGTGAAAATCATGTGCGACAATTACAAGCTCGACGGAGTGTTCCTTGACGACGAGTACACCGACTATGCTGCCGCAGCTTCCGGAAAATATCCCGGTTTCGTGCCGCAGTCGTCGGAGGCCTGCTCCCGCATGGCATACGAGATCAAGAAAGTGCAGCCCGGGCGTCTGGTGCTCTCATACCGTTATGAAGCTCTGTTCGACGGTGTGGAGATCGACGGCAAACAGCCGGGAGAATTCTTCGACTATGTGCTCAACGACTATTGGGTGACTTCCGATCCTACAAGCACCTATCCCGGTCTCCGTCAGAACCAGGCCGGAACCGGATCATGGAACTGCTCGGACTGGAGCCAGTGTATACCCGCGAACTCTAACTGGGCCGCACGTTTCAGCCTTACCGGCATGCGTGAGGAAGGTTATGGAGCGCTGATGATCTTCAACTTCAAATGTTCTCCCGATTACTGGCTCACAAGTTATATAGTAAGGGATCTCGGCAAGGTAGCCGTCGATCTTTACAATGACGAGCTTCAGTATGACGGTGTGTACCGCACAAAAGACTGGAACTGACAACAGCTTCTTAATCTAAAATAAATATTGAAAAATGGCATTCCGTCTCAATCTGCCGGCGGAATGCCATTTTTGTATTCTGACGTTTTTTAAGTATCTTTGCACCGAGATATAGCCTCATTCATTCCTGAGGTCATAGTCCATTAATTCAAAGTATATTGATTATTTCCATGAAAAAAATTTTCAGACAGGTGCAATTTGCCGCGTTGGCATTGGCAGCTGCGTGCGGTTCAGCAAATGCCGGGCCGGTATCGATTCTTTCATCCGCAGAGCCGGATGCGTTTCCAATAGTGGCTCTTGACGGTACCACAGCCACTTTCGTCGTAGACGCGGGAGATGCCGAAGTGGTATCCACAGCCGCACAGGCCGTTAGAGACGATATAAAGCTTATCACCGGTAAATCCCTCCCTGTTGCCAATACATTGGCCGGCACTTCACTTCCCATCATTGCCGGAACCCTCGGACAGTCGGAGCTGATCGACGCTCTGGCAGCTGCCGGAAAGATCGCTTCCGGTGAGGTTGCCGGCAAGTGGGAGGCATACGGCCTCGAGGTGGTCGACAATCCTGTGGATGGTGTGGAGCGCGCGCTTGTGGCTTACGGCGCCAATCCCCGTGGCACGGCGTATGCCCTTTTCGAGATCTCGAGACTTATGGGTGTGTCCCCTTATGTATGGTGGGCAGATGTGCAGCCCGAGGAGCGCGATGCCCTGTATGCCACCCACGGCACTACCACGGTAGGGGAGCCGTCCGTCAAATTCCGCGGCATTTTCATCAATGACGAGGACTGGGGTCTTACCCCCTGGGCTGCAAAAAACATTGACGCCAAATATAAGAATATCGGTCCGAACACATATGCGAAAGTGATGGAGCTTCTGCTGCGTCTCCGCGCCAATGTGCTCTGGCCGGCAATGCATTCCTGCTCGCAGGCTTTCTGGGATAACAAGGACAATCTCCCGATCGCAAAAAAATATGACATAGCTCTCGGCTCGAGCCACTGCGAACAGATGCTCCGAGATAATGAATGGGAGTGGCGCCGCTACGACAACAACTCCGGAACAAACGAGAACTGGAACTATGTGACAAACAAAGCGAAGATACAGCGCTACTGGGAAGAGCGCGTGGAGGAGAGCAAAGGTTTCTCAGCCATGTACACGCTCGGCATGCGCGGTGTGCACGACTGGGGCATCAGCGGATATCCCACCACACAGGATAAGGTGCGCGGTCTTACAGAGATCATAGATTTCCAGCGCTCCCTTCTGGAAAAGCATATCGGCGATCCCACCACCGTACCACAGATTTTCATCCCTTATAAGGAGGTGCTCGACGCATACAATGCCGGCCTGAAAGTGCCGGAAGATGTGATCCTCACTTGGGTGGACGACAACCACGGGTATATCCGCCAGCTTCCCACCGAGACCGAACAGCTGCGCAGCGGAGGACACGGTGTGTACTACCACCTTTCATACTGGGGTACTCCTGCCGATTACCTGTGGATTTGCTCCACTTCCCCCTCTCTTTGCAGCTATGAGCTTGTGAAAGGCTATGAGAACGGCATCCGTGATCTTTGGGTGATAAATGTGGGCGATATCAAGCCCGCCGAGGCTGAACTCGAGTTCTGCATGGATCTCGCATGGGACGTAGACGCATGGCAGCCCGAGAAAGCTCATGAATACAGCCGCTACTGGGCCGCAAAGACTTTCGGCGAGGATGTAGCCGACGAACTTGGCGCCATCAAGCTCGAGTACTACCGTCTCGGGGCAGGCGGCAAACCTGAGCATGTATATGGCGTGACTTACAACGACAAGGAGATGAACGACCGCATTGACAGCTACGCATCGCTTGTGAGCCGTGTGGAGGCAGTCAAGGCACAGATCCCGGCGCGTCTGCAGGATGCTTTCTTCCAGCTTTTCGAGTATCCGGTAAAGGGCGCCTACTACATGAATGTGAAGATATTCCGTGCCAAGCAGAGCCTGGCTCTCGCCGCAGCCGGCCAGCGTGAGGCCGCCCTTAGCGCCGCCGCAGAGGCACGCAAGGCATATCGCATGATCGACGAGATAACAGTCAAATACAATACAGGTATCTCCGGTGGCAAATGGAACGGCATGATGGATTCCAAACCCCGCCAGCAGGCTACGTTCTATATGCCCGAGACCGCAACCATGTCGAGCATCTCGCAGTATGAGCTGCCGGTTCCTGAAGAGCGTTTCCTCACTGTGGGCGCCGCAGACTATACCGGTTCGCGTGGCAACATAAAGGAACTCAAGGGTCTTGGAATCGGAGAAAGCAGCGTGGCTGTATGGCCGATGGATTACAAGAACTATGCGGCACGTGATGTGGAGACTGCACCCTACGTTGAGTACAATGTGCCTGTGACCGCCGGAGTCAATACTATCGAAGTGCGTTTCCTCCCTACATTCCCCATCCATAGCGGAGGCGAGATGAATGTCGGTGTGTCAATAGACGGTGCGAAACCTGTGATTGCCTCACTCAAGACTGTGGCTACAGAAGGTAAATGGAACTCTACGGTAATGCGCGGTTACAACGATGCTACTGTAACGCATGTTGCCGAGACCGACGGCACAGTGAGCGTGCGTGTATATCTGATGAACCCGGGCATTGCCGTTAGTGAGGTATACAACCGTCTCCCGATGGATACGACAGACGACCTTACATCCAAGCTGATGGTCAATCCTGATTTTGAATATGACTCCGAGGGAAATCTCAATGCTTATGGCGAGACAAAGCGCGGTGTTCCTTTCGGATGGACCATAGAGGGTAAGCTCAACGGCAACTCCTATGGCATAAATAACGATGCCACGAATCTCCACGGTCACAATGTGTGCTGGATGAACTCAACACCGATGCCCGCCAAGTTTGAATTGTCGCAGACGATCAAATCAGACAAGCTCGAGCCCGGTTATTATATGGTGCGCTGCCAGTTGTGGACCGAGAGGGAGAAACTTACTTCATGCCGCCTGTTTGCCAACAACAACGTGCAGTATTACGGATCGAAGAGCGAATATACCAATCTTCTTACTCCCGGTGAGGAGAACACATACGCAGGATATTCAGGGGGCCGTCCCGACGTGATGACCCTCCAGGAGATGATGGTATGTGTGTATGTAGGTGAAGGGGAGGATCTAAAAGTGGGAATCCGCACCGGCAACAAGCACAACAACGGCAAGACTGCCACAGACAATGCCGGATGGTTCAAGGTAGACAACTTCCGCATTGACCGTCTCGGTTCCAAGCCTTCTGTTTCAGAAGAGGATCTCACTCTCACGGAGGCTCTTATAACCAACTATGATTTTGAGCTGTACAGTGTCAACGGCGTAGTTAAGGAGAATACCTCAGGTGAGACCCGCCGTTACACACCTTACGGATGGTCGCTTCAGGGTAAATTTCCCGGCACTTCCTACGGTATAAACAGCGATTTCGCCAACCAGCATGGTAAGAACGGCTGCTGGTATCTCCCAAAAGAGGGTGTGATGCCTGATGATTTCGAGCTTTACCAGACTATCCCTGCCGAGAAACTCGAGCCTGGCAAATATGCCGTATATTGCAAACTGTGGGTGCAGGACGGGTATCTCGGCACTACACGCCTGTTCGCCAATGACAACGTGCAGTATTACGGGATGGATATTGATTATGACAAGAATCTCACTCCCGGTGAGAATGCGACCTTTGCGGGATATGTGGGAGGCCAGGACAATGTTTTCGTGCTGCAGGACATGTTTGTGACCGTTGATATCGCCGAAAGTGAGGATCTGCGTCTGGGTATACGCTCCGGCAACATGCTTCCTGACGGAAGCCGCGGAGCCGAACGCAGCGGATGGTTCAAGACCGACTTTTTCCGCATCCACAAACTCGACGGTACAGGGGTGGAGAATGTCAGTATCGACAGGCTGAATCCCGATGCTCCAGTGTACAATCTCGCAGGCCAGCGTGTCGCCGACAATGCGGCCGGCATCTCCGCTCTCCCTGCCGGCATATACATCTCCGACGGTTACAAATTCCATAAGAAGTAACTTCTGATATACTGAATCGGATAAAAACGTATATTCCGGTCCATAACTGTGCAGTGCATATGTTGGGCCGGAATATTGTTTCTTTTATAAACTTTGATTATCTTTGTCAAGAATATGGGGTATCCCTATTGTTATACCTTAAGCGAACAAGAATAAACAAACCGATTCCGATATAAAGCATACACTAACTATGTTGCCAGTATTAAAATTCAAGCCGATTTTCAAATCGGTATTATGGGGTGGCACCCGTATCGCCGAGTTTAAGGGTATAGAATCACAAGGTGACCATGTGGGTGAGTCGTGGGAGCTTAGCCCTATGCCCGGTCATGAATCTGTAGTAGCCGACGGCCCTTTCAAGGACAAGACACTTACGGAAATGCTGCGTGAGCACGGACGCGAGATAATGGGTGAAAAACTCTATGAACGTTATGGAGACCACTTCCCGCTGCTGATCAAATTTATCGATTCCACCCAGGATCTTTCCATACAGGTGCATCCCGACGACGAGCTTGCCGCAAAGCGTCACAACTCTCTCGGCAAGACCGAGATGTGGTACTCGGTGCTTCCTACCCCCACTGCATATCTTTACGCAGGCTTTAACCGCGGGATGACCCCCGAGACATTCCGCTCGATGGTCGCCGACAGCACTATCGTAGACGCTCTTACCAAATATTACACCAAGCCTGGCGATGTGTTCTTCCTTCCCGCAGGCCGTGTGCATGCCATCGGCGAAGGCAACTTTGTTCTCGAAATCCAGGAGGCGTCGGATATAACCTACCGTATCTATGACTACAACCGCCGCGACGCCCAGGGAAATCTGCGTCAGCTCCATGTTGATGAATCTGTAGACGCCATCAATTACAACGACAAGACCCAGGAAGTGAAAAACGTTACTGCAAAACCTGGCGAACAGGCTCTGGTGGAGGATTGCCCCTATTTCACGACCACACTGGTGAATGTGGAGGGCGAATTTTTCCTTCCGCTTGCCAAACGCCAGTCATTCACACTCCTGATTGCGACCAAAGGCAATCTTGCCGTTGTCGACAGTGAAGGACGCGAGACCTCGCTCCCGCCGGGACAGACACTGCTTGTCCCGGCCACAATGCCTGCCGTGACACTCCGCGGTACCGGTGAAGTGGTTACCGTATATATTAAGTAATGGAATAAACAATCAACAATACCATGTATCATTTTGACAACCGCATTGTAATCACTCTCGACGCCGGAGGTACAAATCTCGTTTTCGGCGCCATGAGAGGATGTGAATTTATCGTCGATCCCGTAACAATTCCGTCGCGGGCCGACAATCTCGACCTCTGTCTTCAGTCTATGGTCAACGGTTTCAAGACCATTATCGACCTGCTTGATGAAAAACCTGTGGCCATCTCGTTCGCGTTTCCCGGCCCGGCGGATTATCCCAACGGTATAGTAGGAGGTTATCTGCCTAATTTCCCGAGCTTCCGCGACGGAGTGGCTCTCGGTCCGTTCCTCCAGGAGAAATTCGGGCTTCCCGTCTTCATCAATAACGACGGTGACCTGTTTGCCTTCGGCGAGGCCATGGCCGGCGCTCTTCCCGAAATAAACAAGCGTGTGGCTGAGCTCGGATCGAAAAAACAGTACAAGAATCTGCTCGGCTATACTTTCGGCACCGGTTTTGGTATCGGCTCTGTTATAGACGGACGTCTGAATCTTGGCAACAACGCCTGCATAGAGACATTCTGTCTCCCCTCGCGCACAGACCACGATGTGATGACCGAAGACTTCGTTGCTATCCGCGCCGTAGTACGCGAATACAACCGCCTTGCGGGCACGAACGACACGACCCTTACCCCGAAAGATATCTGTGATATAGCTGATGGCAAACGCGAAGGCAACCGTGAGGCGGCTCTCGAGAGCTTCCGCCTCTTCGGCGAGGCTGCCGGCGACGCCATGGCAACTGCAGTAACTCTCACCGACTCGCTGATCGTGATCGGTGGCGGCCTCACCGGGGCGGCACGCTACATAATGCCGTCGCTCATGAAGGTGCTCCGTTCCACAATCCACACTATCAACGGCGAGCAGCTGCAGCGTGTGCAGATGAATGTGTTCGATCTTGACAGCGAGCATGAGTTCGAGGAATTCGCTCACGGCAACGCCCGCGAGATCCAGGTGTACGGCACAGACAAGACTGTGACATACGACCCGATGAAACGCACCGGCGTGATGATCTCGAAACTGGGTGCTTCCAAAGCTATCTCTATCGGCGCTTATACCTACGCGCTGTCCCAGCTTGATCTTGCTGGCGACGAATAAAAGATCCATCTGGAAATCATATCCCTGCCGGACGTGTCGACGAAATGCATCCGGCAGGGATTTTTTTACCGGAAAATCGTAACTTTGCAGTGAAATTCGTCAGACAAGAGACACTTGGAAATGGATAATAAGAATATTACTATACTGGGAATTGAATCGAGCTGCGACGATACGTCGGCTGCGGTAATCCGCGACGGTCTGCTGCTGAGTAACGTCATAGCGAGCCAGAGTGTGCACGAGGAGTTCGGCGGGGTGGTACCGGAACTTGCCTCCCGCGCCCATCAGCAGAATATAGTGCCGGTGGTGGATGCCGCTCTCAAGCGTGCGGGTATCGACAAGAAGGATCTTTCGGCGATTGCCTTTACACGCGGCCCGGGGCTGCTGGGTTCGCTGCTTGTGGGCACATCGTTTGCAAAAGGTCTTTCGTTGGGGTTGCGTGTTCCGATTGTGGATGTAAACCATCTTCACGGGCATGTGTTGAGCCATTTTGTACGCCGCAATCCCGATGACCGTGTGCCGCGCTTCCCGTTTCTGTGCCTTCTGATATCGGGGGGCAATTCACAGATAATCCTGGTAAGGAACTATAACGATATGCAGATACTGGGGCAGACGATCGACGATGCCGCCGGCGAGGCTTTCGACAAGTGCGCCAAAGTGATGGGCCTCCCTTATCCCGGCGGTCCGCATATCGACCGTCTCGCAGCCGAGGGAGACGCATCCCGTTTCAAATTTGCAAAACCGCATATCCCGGATCTCGACTACAGTTTCAGCGGACTGAAAACCTCGTTCCTCTATACGATCCGCGACGGCGTGAAGGCCGATCCGGAGTTCGTCAGTAAGAATATGGCCGATCTCGCCGCATCGCTGCAGCGTACCATCATAGAGATACTGCTTGACAAGCTGCGCAAGGCTGTGAAGCAGACCGGGGCACGCACTGTGGCCATAGGAGGTGGCGTATCCGCCAACTCCGGCGTGCGTGCCGCAGTGGAAAAATTTTGTGCTGAAGAGGGGCTTGAGGCGTTCATCCCGGAACGTGTTTTTACCACCGACAATGCCGCTATGGTGGCAATCGCCGGATATTTCAAATATATCGACAAGGATTTCTGCCCTTATAACCTGCCGCCTTTCGCCCGCGTGACTGTGTGACACAACTGTAGTATAATGGATATTTCAATCATAGTCATTGGCGACGAGCTGCTTATCGGGCAGGTTGTCGATACCAATTCGGGAGATATAGCACGTATGGTTTCCCCTTACGGATGGAGCGTGCGTGAGGTAGTCACGGTGCATGACGATGCTGCGGCTATAAAGGGCGCTATTGAGCGTGCCCTGTTACAAAGCGATGTCGTGCTTACGACAGGCGGTCTCGGGCCTACCAAAGACGATATTACCAAAGCTACGCTATGCGATGTTTTTGGCGGAGGCATGCATCTTGACGAAAGTGTGGCCGCCAATGTTAACAGTATTTTCCGCAAACGCGGGCTGCAGATGAACGACCTTACACGTTCGCAGGCCATGGTGCCTGATGCGTGCCGGGTTATACCTAACGATCTCGGCACGGCTCCTGTAATGTGGTTCGAACGCGACGGGAAAGTACTGGTTTCCATGCCGGGTGTACCTTTCGAGACACGCCATGCTTTCAGCGCCCATGTGCTTCCGGCGCTTCTGGAGCATTTTTCTGACCGGTCTGTCATCGAACACCGCACCTTTGTGATAGTGGACATATCGGAGAGCGCCCTTGCCGAGATGCTTGCCGGGTGGGAGGATGCGCTTCCTGCCGGTTTCCATCTCGCTTATCTGCCGCAGGCGGGATATATCCGTCTCCGCATAGATGCTGTGGGTATAGATCGCGATGCCCTCATCGCGAAACTTGATGAACTTTCCGGCTCACTCAGGGAGATTGTTGGTTACAGAATTGTCGCCGAGGAGGATCTGGCGCCCGAGGAGATTCTGATGCGCCTGTTGCAGATGCGCGGGCTTACAATGGGGACGGCGGAGAGCTGCACCGGAGGCAATATCGCCCATCGCATGACGATGCTTCCGGGAGTAAGCGAGGTGTTCAAAGGGGGAGTGGTGTCATACTCCAATGAAGTGAAAATGCATCTGCTCGGTGTGAAGGAACAGACGCTCGCCACATATGGAGCTGTTTCTGAACAGACCGCCCGCGAGATGGCCGAGGGAGCCTGCAAGGCTCTTGGGGTGGATGTGGCTGTCGCCACTTCCGGCATTGCAGGCCCGGGGGGAGGCTCCCCCGGGAAACCTGTGGGCACTGTGTGCATGGCTATAGCTATGCCTGGTGGCATATATTCAACGACATTGCATTTGCCGGGTGACCGTGGGCGTGTGATTGACCGTGCTTCCACTACAGCGTTGCTGCGTGTGGTCCTGGCTTTGAGGTAATCGCTTGCCGGATATATAAAAATCAGGCGCTGTGCCCGAAAAGCCGGTACAACCGTCCGCGAAAGCGTATTGAAACCTGCCTGTATACGTTCTAATTTTGC
>ERZ836877.5131-NODE-5131-length-12753-cov-6.570326_pt1 | contig 12753 bp, 9 predicted proteins | sample MGYA00519469_ERZ836877 | MGnify/ENA primary metagenome ERZ836877 (study PRJEB31850, sample SAMEA3708809) | human gut metagenome | biome: human gut; feature: human-associated habitat; material: faeces | place: China | collected 2014 ... | reverse complement strand
TGGGGAACGAAGCCCAGAACCGCGCCGACACCGGCGACGATGCCGTCCATGATCAGGCCGTAAAGCCAGCCGGCAACACCGATGCCCTCCAGGAAGCCGCCCAGGGCGTTGGGGACGATCTCGCCGAACAGAACATCGTTGGTCCAATCGGTAGCGAAGGTGCCGATACCGATGCCGCCGTCAGCAACAGAGGTACCCATGGCGATGGCGTACATCAGCCACATGATGGCTGCGAAGATGGGCAGGGCCAGGATACGGTTGGTAACGAGCTGGTCGATCTTATCGGAAACGGTCAGGTGCTCGGCGCGGGCCTTCTTCTTGACGGCCTTGTCGACAACACCGTTGATGTAAGCGTAACGCTGGTTGGTGATGATGCTCTCGGCATCGTCATCCATCTCGTTCTCGCAGTCGGTGACATGCTGGCCGATGTGGTCCAGCAGGTCTTTGCCGAGGTTCAGCTCAGCCTCGACCTTGTCGTCGCGCTCGAACAGCTTAACGGCGTACCAACGCAGGAAGCGGTCATCGACCTTGCCCTGGATGGATTCCTCGATATGAGCGATGGCATGCTCAACGCTGCCGGTAAAGACATGGGGCAGCTCAACACCCTTGGCCTCTTTGGCGGCGGCGATGGCAGCCTCGGCAGCCTGCTGGCAGCCCTCGCCCTTCAGGGCGGAAATCTCAACAGCCTTACAGCCCAGTTCCTTGGAGAGCTTGTTCAGGTCGATCTTGTCGCCGTTCTTGCGAACCAGGTCGATCATGTTGACTGCCATGACAACGGGGATGCCCAGCTCGATCAGCTGGGTGGTCAGGTAGAGGTTACGCTCGATGTTGGTACCATCGATGATGTTCAGGATGGCATCGGGCTTCTCGTTGACGAGGTAGCCGCGGGCGACAACTTCCTCCAGCGTGTAGGGAGACAGAGAGTAGATACCGGGCAAGTCCTGGATCACGACATCATCGTGGCCCTTGAGTTTGCCCTCTTTCTTTTCAACCGTAACGCCGGGCCAGTTACCGACGTACTGGTTAGAGCCGGTCAGGTTATTGAACAGGGTGGTTTTACCGCAGTTCGGGTTGCCGGCCAATGCAATTTTAATTGCCATTCATATACCCCTTTCTATGTTTTCCCGCTTTTGGGCGGGGAAAGCAGCCATTTTACTCGACCTCGACCATCTCGGCGTCAGCCTTACGAACGCTCAGCTCGTAGTTGCGGACGGTCAGCTCCATGGGGTCGCCCAGAGGTGCGACCTTGCGGACGTAGACCTGGACACCCTTGGTCAGGCCCATGTCCATGATGCGGCGCTTGACAGGGCCTTCGCCGTGCAGGCGCTTGACCGTAGCAGTCTCGCCGACCTTAACGTCTTTAAGAGTTTTCATATACGATTCCTCCTCAATACTGTAAATCTAGCCCCCGTTTGCGCGGGGACGGATTTCCGAATTTTAGGCGACCATGATGCGCATGGCCATGGTCTTATCCAGCGCGATGCGGGCTTCCTTGACCTGGAGGATCAGGTTGCCGCTGATCTCGTTGACGACCGTAATGGTCTCGCCAACAACAAAGCCCAACTCTGCCAGGTGCAGACGAACTTCATCCTTACCGGTGATCTTCTGGATGGTGACGGTCTCACCTGCTTTTGCCATTGTCAAAGGCATAGCACAAACACCCCTTTATATGCTGTTTGGCCCGCCCATTAGCATATGCTAACAGGTCAAGCAAAAGTGGGCGGTTAGAACGTTCTAACCGCTTGCGATAGCAGTTTAGCATAACTAACACCTAAAAGTCAAGCAGTTAGAGAAAATTAACTTATTTTCGTGCAGGGCGCCAGTTTTATACAACTAACCTTGTGCAATTTTATAAAAGTTTACAACATATTCATAAGATTGGCCGGATTTGACAAAACAGGACAAATTTGAGGATGTGTATATAGAATAAGGTTAAGGCATACGGTAGCAGAGATGGCTCCCCTTGAGGGGAGCTTGAGGGGAGCCTTTAAAGTAGTACTTGCCAAATTGGTCGTTATCCTGTATAATTAGAAAGTTATCGTTTATAGAAAGCAACACTACAACGAGGTTTATTATGCTGACTAAATATCTGACTGTATTTTTCGTCTCGATGGTGCCGCTGATTGAGCTGCGCGGCGCGATCCCCATCGGCGTGGGGCTGGGCCTGCCGCTGTGGCAGGTGTACATCATCTCCATCATCGGCAACATGCTCCCGGTGCCGTTCATCTTCTTTCTGGCCCGCAGGGTGCTGGAGTGGGGCGCGGATAAGCCGGTCATCGGCAAGTTCTTCACCTTCTGCCTGGAGAAGGGCCACAAGGGCGGCGAGAAGCTGAAGGCCAAGGCCGGCCGCGGCCTGCCCTGGGCGCTGCTGCTGTTCGTGGGTATCCCCCTGCCGGGCACCGGTGCCTGGACCGGCACACTGGCCGCCAGCCTGCTGGACATGGATTTCAAATCCAGCGTGCGTGCCTGCATGGGCGGCGTGCTGCTGGCCGGGTGCATCATGGGTGTGGTCAGTTTGCTGGGCTTCTCGGCCTTTGGTGCGATTGCCGGGTAATTTTTAACAATTCAACAATAATAAAAGGATGCAAGGAGTAAGTTCCTTGCATCCTTTTTTATCGTTATTGCGGGCCCCTAAAGCCTCCCTTGTGTAAAGGGTGACTCCCCACAGTGTGGGGAGATGTCGCGAAGCGACAGAGGGGCCCGACGCGTAAGCGGGTGGCACGGCGGTAGCCGTGACGGAGGGATTGTGATTTTACGGGGGTAGGTCGATGTATGGGTAAGGTCACAATCCCCCACCGCTTCGCGGAGTTTCCTTTACACAAGGGGGCCTTTTAAGGGGTACTTATTCTAATCCCATCACTTCATCTACCGGCAGGGCGGCTGTTACACCGTGGGCGGGGGTGTTCAGGCCGCAGGCGGCGGTGACTGCCTGCATGACGGCGGATTTCTGCTCCTGCGGGACGACGATCATAACAAAATCCTGCTCCTCCCGAATGGAAATGCCCAAAAAGCTGCTGGCCTCCTCGGTACTGCAGCGGCTGCCTTTCAGCACTGTGCCGCCGCGGGCCCCTGCTTTGCGGGCAGCGTCCACAGCTTCGTCGCCGTGGCCCGCCTTGACGGAAACCCACAGCAGGGCGTAGGGATGGTCCTTCATGGTGTGTTCCTCCTTTTCAGCAGTGGGTCCGGCACAGTCCGCCGGGGCGGTCAACTGCAAAATGCTGTTCTGTACGCCGGTCAGCGGCAGGGTCACGGCGATGCCTGCGCCGCGCTTGTGGTAAGAAAGCGCCTTGTTGATGGCCCCGAACACCGCCGGGACGTTGGCGCGGGGCAGCAGGCCCGCCGTCAGCACGCGGGTGGTGCCGCCCAGGCCGATGGCATCCAGCAGCTCAGACGGGGCTGTGCCCTTGGCGCGGGCTTCAAAACAAAGGGGGATGCCGTTTTTTTGCAGCACTTCCACCACGCGGTGCTCATCCTCGGCCTGCGTGACCGAAAGGAGCAGCCGCAGGCAGGGGGTGCGTTTTTGCGTTGCAGCCATATCAGTATTCCTCCAGTTCCACCACGGTGTCGTCCAAAAGGTTGGGGGCGGTCTGCGCCTGGGTGCGGCGGGCATACAGCAGGCCCATGATCTGGATGGCGATGAGCGGAGCCAGGGCGACCAGCGCCACGATACCGAAGGCATCGGTGACGACGTTGCCGCCCACCGCGCTGCATGCGCCCATGGCCAGCGGCAGCAGGAAAGTGGATGTCATCGGGCCGCTGGCGACGCCGCCGGAGTCAAACGCGATGCCCACAAACACCGGCGGGACAAAGCGGCTCATGATAAGCGCCGCCGCGTAGCCGGGGATGAGCACCCAATAGATGCTAAGTCCAGTCAGCACGCGCAGCATGGCCAGCGCCACCGCCACGGCCACACCGGCCTGCAGGGCGCGGTTCATGGCATGGCGGGAGATGGTGCCACCGGTGATCTCCTCGACCTGTTCGTTGAGCACCTGCACCGCTGGCTCGGCCTTGACGATATAGTAGCCGATGAGCATGCCGATAGGAAGCAGCGCCCAGCGCAGGGGGCCGCTGCCCAGGCCGCTGCCCAACAGATTGCCTACGGGCGCGAACCCGACGTTGACACCGGTGAGGAACAAAATCAGCCCGATAATGGTATACACAAAACCCAGCACCATACGCACCAACTGGCGCGGCTGGATGCTGCGGGTCAGCGCCTGGAACAGCACAAACACGCCCACGATGGGCAGCGTGCTTTGCAGCACCTCGGCCGTATAATGGGGCAGGTCCTGCAAAAAGGCCAGTGCCACATCCTGGGTAGTGATGACCGGGGCCAGCTGCACGGCGTCATAAATCGTCTCCGTGGGGTGGTAGAAGATGCCCAGCAGCATGACCATCAGGATGGGGCCAACACTGCACAGAGCGATGAGGCCGAAGCTGTCGTTGGCGCTGTCCTTATCGCTGCGGGCAGCTGAGAAGCCGATGCCCAGCGCCATGATAAAGGGCACCGTCATGGGGCCGGTGGTGACGCCGCCGGCATCAAAGGCGACGGCCAAAAATTCATTGGGGACAAAAAGGGACACCACGAACAGCAGCAAATACAGCCCCAGCAGCATTTTGGACAGCGGCACGCGGTACAAAATGCGCAGCACAGCCACGGCGGTGAACACGCCGACGCCCGCCGCCACCGTCCAGATGAGCACGGCGTTGGGGATGGCCGCCACCTGGTTGGCCAGCACCTGCAGATCGGGTTCTGAGATCGTGATGATAGCGCCCATGGCAAAGCAGATGACAACGGCCAGCCATGTTTTTTTCTGGCGCACGATGCTGCCGCCTATCCCCTGGCCCAGCGGGGTCATGGAGATCTCGGCACCCAGCTGGAAGAAGCCCATGCCCACGATGAGCAGCACCGCCCCCGTTAAAAACAGGGCCAGCGTACCCACCTCCATGGGCACCAGCGTGACGCTGAGCATCAGCACGATGACCGTGATGGGCAGCACGCTGGTCAGGGCTTCGCGGGTCTTTTCTTTGAGTTTTTCGTTCATTCGGCCTCCTTTTGCATGTAAGGGGGTCAGGCGGGCATCAGCGGTTTTCCAGCGGCACGTAGTCCCGCGGGGTCATGATGCTCTGGTAGGCGGGGCGGATGATCTTATCCACGTTGACCAGCTCCTCCATGCGGTGGGCGGACCAGCCCACGATGCGCGCCACGGCGAAGATGGGGGTGTACAGCTCCACGGGGATACCCAGCATGTCATAGACGAAGCCGGAGTAGAAGTCGACGTTGGTAGACACGCCTTTATAAATATGGCGTTTTTCTGCGATGACTTTGGGGGCCAGCCGCTCGATAGTGTTGTAATATTCAAAATCGCGGGCGCGGCCCTTGGCATCGGCCAGCTGGTGCACAAAGTTTTTGAACACCACGGCGCGGGGGTCGCTGAGGGAGTAGACCGCGTGGCCCATGCCGTAGATCAGGCCCTTCTGGTCGAAGGCCTGGCGGTCGACGATGCGGGACAGGTAGTCGTGCATGGCGGCTTCGTCGGTGGGGTCGGTGACGTGGGCGCGGATGTCGTCCATCATCTGCATGACCTTGATGTTGGCACCGCCGTGCTTGGGGCCTTTCAGGCTGGAAAGCGCCGCCGCAATGACCGAGTAGGTATCCGACCCGGAGGAGCTGACCACGCGGGTGGTGAAGGTGGAGTTGTTGCCGCCGCCATGCTCCATATGCAGCAGCAGGGCGATGTCCAGCACGTGGGCTTCCAGCTCGGTGTATTTCTGGTCGGGGCGGAGCATCTGCAGCAGGTTTTCGGCGGTGGAAAGCTCCGGTTTGGGGCGGTGGATGTACATGCTGCCGCCGCACTCATAATAATGGTAGGCGTGGTAGCCGTAGACGGCCAGCATGGGGAAGACGCTGATGAGCTTGATGCACTGCTCCAGCTGGGTCTGCAGGTCGGTCTTGCCGATGTCGTCATCGTAGCTGGCGAGGGTGAGCACACTGCGGGTCAGCGAGTTCATCAGGTCGTGGCTGGGGGCTTTCATGATGACGTCCCGCACAAAGTTGGTGGGCAGGTCGCGGCATTTGACCAGGCTGTCCTTGAAAGCATCCAGCTGGGCCTCGTTGGGCAGGTCACCGATAAGGAGCAGGTAAGCGGCTTCCTCAAAGGCATAGCGCTTGCCGCGCAGGCCCCGGATGAGGTCATACACGTTGTAGCCGCGGTACCAGAGTTTTCCGTCGCAGGGCACTTTTTTACCGTCCTTCTCCTCAAAGGCATCAATGCGGGAGATGTTGGTAATGCCTGCCAGCACGCCTTTGCCGTCCTGGTCGCGCAGGCCGCGCTTGATGTTGTATTGGCCAAAAAGGGACGGGTCGATGCGGTTGTTGGTGACACATTCCTCGGTAAAAACGGCAGCTTCTTTTGCAATAGCAGCGTAATCGCTCATGGGTATGACCTCCTTTTCTTCTGTTCCCCTGTTTCGCGGACGGTTCGGCATCTTGTGCGCGTTTCGTCCAGATTCTTTCCCGGATATGAACTTTTTTTATACGTTGCGTACATTTTAAATTATACAGTACGGCTGTATGGCCTGTCAAACAAAGTTTTTATGAACAAGCTGTATAAAACAGCAAAAATGTCCCACAATGCAAGATTTGCATTGCAGGACATTTTTGCAAGATTAGAAGATTATATGGAAAGAAAAAAGAAGGAGGAAATGTTTATAGAAAACGCGGGGTAGGGAGAGCCCCCCCTTTGCACAAGGGGGCCTTTGGGTTGCGGCACTTTTACTGCGCACTATTCCCCAAAGTGACGTTGAGAGTCAGGACCTTGCCGTCGCGCTCGACCTGCAGGGTGACGGTGTCGCCCACCTGCTTGTCGGCCAGGTAGCTCTTGACGGTGGAGGTGCTGCTGACAGCCGTGTCATCGATGGCGATGATGCGGTCGCCGCGTTGCACACCGGCAGCCTCGGCGCCGCCGCCCTTGGTGACATCAGCCACGTAGACGCCCAAAGCGGACACACCGTACTGCTGTGCGGTGGAGGAATCCTGAACGTCCAGGATGCTGACGCCCAGCACCGGGCGGGCCACAGCGCCGTTTTCGATCAACTGCTGGGCAATGTCCATAGCGGTGTTGATGGGGATGGCAAAGCCGATGCCCTCGGCTTCGCTGTAGCTGCTCTTGGCGTTGACCACGCCGATCAGCTCACCGTTTGCGTTGAACAGACCGCCGCCGGAGTTGCCCGGGCTGATGGATGTATCGGTCTGGATCAAGGTCATATTGTTATCTTCCACGGTGACCTGACGGTTCAGGGCGCTGACGATGCCCTGGGTAACGGTGTTGGACAAGGTGCCCAGCGGGTTGCCCACAGCCACGGTGGTCTCACCGACAGCCAGCTTATCGCTGTCGCCGATGACTGCCGGGGTCAGGCCGGTGGCATCGATCTTCAGCACGGCAATATCGGAAGTAGAGTCAACGCCGACAACGGTGGCGTCATAGCTCTGGTCGCTGCCGTTGAGCTGGACCTTCACGCTGGTAGCTCCGCTGACCACATGGGCGCAGGTGAGGATGTAGCCATCCTGGCTGACGATGATGCCGGAACCGGCACCGCTCTGCACATAGTAGCCGCCAAACCAGGTCTGACTGCTGCTCATCTGCTCGGTGGTGATGGCCACCACACTGGGGGAGGCCACAGCAGCGATCTGCTGCATGGTCATAGAGGTGCCATCGGTGCTGCCGGTGTTAGAGGCATCGGTGCTGGTGTTGCGCTGGACTTCCTGCACGACCACCTGGTTGCCGGTCAGGCCGGCACGGCTGGCCACCACGGCACCGCCGATGCCGCTGCCGAAGCCCAGGGCCACCACGCCGACACCGGCGAGGACGCGCAGCAGAACCTTGTTATGCTTTTTTTCTTCCTTGGGGGGCTGCTGCGGGGCACTGGCGTAGCTGTAGCCATTGTAGCCGCCGTTGTTGCCGCCATTGCCGCCGCTGAAACTGCTGGTGTAGCCGTTGTTCTGGCCGTAGGCGTTGTTCGGCTGGTTGTAGGTGTTGGCACCGGTGTTATTGGTGCTGCTGCCTGCCGAGTAATCGGTGCGGGCGGTGTTGGCGGTGTTCATGCCGCTGCTGCCCACATTGGGGTAGCCGCCCTGCTCGGGCTGGCTGGGCTGATCGGGCCGGGTTGCAGAAGTCTGGTTGGCTTCGTTCCGGGGCTGGTCGTTGTTCTGGCCCTGATTGGGGTCGGGCGTATTGCCGCCCTGACCGTTATTGTAAAGACCGGAGTAATCGTATTCGTTGCTCATACTGGTCCATCCTTTCGCGTGAGATTTGGGAAGCGTCGGGGCAATGTCCCTGGGTCTTTCGTTCCCTTTTTGCTTTCTATGCCTATAGTATACCGGCCAATTGTGAAATAGGTTTCTCGGCCGGGTGAAAAGAATGTGAAAATGCTCCCATTTCGGCGCTTGACAGGCGGTGCCGGGGCCTGTATGCTGGATGTAGTTTGTAAAAGGAAGTGCCTGCTATGAAAATCACCCACGACGCCGGGAAATACGTATTATACAAAGAAAAGACCGTCATCGGCATGGCTGCGCTGGAGGATGGGCGGCTGTGGGTGGAGATCGACCCGGCCTGGCGGCAACGGGGGTACGGCAGCTATCTGGTCAAGGAGATCTTGCAGCAAAACGGCGGGTATGACGTCAAACGCGAGACCCGCTTTACCGCCGGCCCTGCCGCTGACGAAGCCGCCGGAGCCTTATTGAAAAAGTTCGACTTTCTGCCCCAGGGCGGCGAGATGGTCCGCCGCCGGGTGCCGGATCTTTCGGCGGTGCAGCTTTGCCATGAATTTTTGACAGCCCACCTCCAGCCGGGCGGACTGTATGTGGACGCCACCTGCGGCAACGGCCACGACACCGAGTTTTTGTGCCGCCTGGCAGGACCCACGGGCAGGGTGCTGGCGCTGGATATCCAGCCTGCCGCCGTGGAAAACACCAACACACGGCTGGGCGCCGCCGGGCTGGGGGCCATCGGGCAGGCATTGGTGCACGACCATGCACGTTTGGCCGAACTGGTCGCCCCCGGCACGGCGGATTGCGTGCTGTTCAATTTTGGCTGGCTGCCCGGCGCCGACCACGAGGTGCACTCCACCGCCGATGGCAGCCTGCCCGCCCTGCAGGCCGCGCTGGATGCCCTGAAGCCGCGCGGTGTGCTGGCGGCGGTGCTGTACAGCGGACAGGTCATCGGTGACAGTGAAAAGCAGGCGGCGTTGGGATTTTTCCGCGCCCTGCCGCTGACAAAATACACCGTGCTGGTATGCGAGTTTGCCAACTGGGCCAGCACCGCTCCCCTGCCCTGCTTCGTGATAAAAAAGTAACGCTTGCCCCCGCCGCGGCGGCATGGTATGCTTGTAGTATCGAACTTTTCCGCCTATGGGCGGGGCATAGAAAGAGGCTGCCTTTTGCAAAAAGAGACCTTTATCAAGCAATATGCGGCGGGACTGAACCCCCAACAGCTGGCCGCCGTACAGGCCGTGCATGGGCCGGTGCTGCTGCTGGCCGTGCCGGGCAGCGGCAAAACCACCGTGCTGGTGACCCGTTTGGGCTACATGGTGCTGTGCTGCGATGTGCCCCCGGCGCAGATCTTAACGATGACCTACACGGTGGCCGCCACCCACGAGATGCGCGGCCGCTTTGCCGCCCGTTTTGGGGCGGAGCTGGCCGGGCAGATGACCTTCCGCACCATTAACGGGCTTTCGGCGGTGATTTTGCAGTATTACAGCCGGGTCTACGGCCGCCGCCAGCCTGAACTGCTGACCAACGAGGGCGACATCACCCGGATGCTGACCGACATCTGGCAGCAGGTGAACCGGGAGTTTCCCACCGAGAGCACACTGAAAGAGCTGCGCACGGCCATCACCTACATTAAAAATATGGCGCTGGCCGATGAGGAAATTGAAGGATTGGAAACGGATTTAGCCAACCTGCCGGAGCTGTACCGCCGCTACCAGGCCGCGCTGAAACGGGCCGGGCAGATGGACTACGACGACCAGATGGTGTTTGCGCTGCAAATTCTGCGGGCTGCGCCGCCGGTGCTGGCGTATTTCCAGCAGCGGTATAAATATTTTTGCGTGGATGAATCGCAGGATACCTCCAAAATTCAGCACGAAATTATACGGCTGCTGGCCGGGCGCAGTCTGAACCTGTTTATGGTAGGCGACGAGGATCAGAGCATCTATGGGTTCCGCGCCGCCTACCCCCAGGCACTGATGGACTTTGAGCAGGTCTACCCCGGCGCACAGGTGCTGCTGATGGAGGAGAATTACCGTTCCAGTGAGGAGATCGTGGCCGCCGCCAACGCCTTTGTGGCCCGCAGCCGCTACCGCCGCCCCAAAACCCTGCGGGCGACCCAGGGGGCGCAGTGCCCCATTGAGATACGGCGCATCACCCGGCGCGAGGAGCAGATCGACTGGCTGTTTAAGGAAGCCCGGCGCGGCGGCGGGGAGACGGCGGTGCTGTTCCGCAACAACGAGAGTGCGCTGCCGCTGGTGGACCTGTGCGAGCGGCGGGGTGTGCCCTACCGCTTTAAAAAGGCCGACCTGACGTTTTTCACCCACAAAATTGTGCTGGATGCCGTGGATTTTTTGCGTTTTGCCTACGAGCCGGCCAATGGTGAGCGGTTTTTGCGACTGTACTACAAGTTTGGGCTGGCGCTCTCCCGCCAGAGGGCGCTGGCGGCCTGCGGGGCCAGTGCCCGCACCGGGCGGCCGATTTTGGAGGAGCTGACCCGTGACTCCGAGACAAAGACTCGGATGCGGGAATCGCTGGGGGATATTTACGCGGCGTTTAAGCGCATCCCGCAGCTGAACGCCGCCGATGCGCTGGACGCCGTGCGCCACGGCTGCGGTTACGGCGCGTACCTGAACCAGAAGGGCATGGACACCGGCAAACTGGCTATTTTGGAAATGCTGGCCGAGCAGGAACCCAACGCCCTGCGCCTGTTGGACCGGCTGGAAGAGCTGCGGATGCTGATTGCCGCGAAGGCCGATGTAAACAGCGATGTTCCGTTTGTTTTATCGACGATCCATTCCAGCAAGGGTCTGGAGTATGACCGGGTGGTGCTGCTGGATGCCTTTGACGGCGTGCTGCCCGCCAAGCCGGAGATCTGCTGCCGCACCCCCGAGGACACCCGCCAATACGAGGAGGACCGCCGCCTGTTTTACGTGGCAATGACCCGTGCGCGGCACAAGCTGGTGTTGTTCGATTGCAAGACGATGCCCTCGGTTTTTGTGCAGGAAGTAATTTTTAATTTGCCCGAGAGCCGTGCCGAACGGGAGCTGGCCAAGGCCGAAACCAACCGGGTGTTGGGGCGGAATAAGCCTGCGGCGGCCGGGCCTGCGTTGCCGCCGGTGGATGCAGCGGCTGTGACCCGCGTAGGGGCCGCCGTGCAGCATGCGGTGTTCGGGCGAGGGGTCGTAACCGAATTTGACGGACGGTTTGTTACTGTGGAGTTCTCGGGGATGCGGGTCAAGAAATTAGATGCTGCGTTGGTGGCGGAAAAGCATTTGTTGTGGGATTTGTGATTGCGGCTGATGGTTGTCACCCCCATGCGGTGACAACCGTATATAACAGCATCCTGCTGTAAGGTTCTTCTTTTTTTGTGACCAAAAGGGAAGCGAAAAAGTCTCGCTGCTGCGAGGCAGCACGAAAGGTAAAAACACATATGAAAAAGATATTACTCCTCGCCACTGGCGGCACCATCGCCAGCAAACCCACCGCCGCCGGCGGCCTGGCGCCGGCCATTACATCGGAAGAACTCCTTTCTTTCGTGCCGGAGCTGGCCAAACTCTGCGAGATTGACGCGGTGCAGCTGTTCAGTTTGGACTCTACCAACGTAGGCCCGGAACAATGGCAGCAGCTGGTCCATGCCATCCGCCAAAACTACGATGCCTACGATGGTTTCGTCATTGCCCACGGCACCGACACGATGGCCTACACCGCCGCCGCACTGAGCTACATGATCCAGAACAGCGCCAAGCCGGTGGTGCTGACCGGCAGCCAAAAATCCATCTACAACCGCGATACGGACGCCCGCAACAACCTGTATCGCACCTTTTTGTATGCCAGCAGCGATTTTTCCTGGGGCGTGCAGCTGGTATTTGACAACAAGGTCATCCTGGGCACCCGCGCCCGCAAGACCCGCACCAAAAGCTTCAACGCCTTTTCCAGCATCGACTACCCCGAGACCGCCGTGTTCCGGGATATGCGGCTCATCCCCTTTCTGCGCCGCCCCGACCCGATGCCGCCCGTGCAGTTTTACGAGCAGCTGGACCCCGCCGTCTTCGTACTGCGGCTGGTGCCTGGCATGCGGGCGGACATCATCCCGCTGCTGGCACCTCACTACCGGGCACTGGTGGTGGAAAGCTTCGGCGTAGGCGGCCTGCCCGGCGGCGAGCACGGCGAAATGTACGCCCGCCTGCAGGATTGGTGCACCAGCGGCCGCCTGGCTGTGTTTACCACCCAGGTCCCCCACGAGGGGTGCGACCTGGCGGTGTATGAGGTGGGCCGCTCGGTGAAAGAGCTGCCCGGCGTGCTGGAAGCCAAGGACATGACCCCCGAGGCCGTGGCCGTAAAACTGATGTGGGCGCTGGGCCAGACCACCGACCGCGCCGAGGCCATGCGGCTGTTTACCACGCCGGTCGAGTGGGACATTGTATAAAACAACTAAGGCAACACCGCACAATTCCCGCCTGACGGCTTAAGCACCGCTCCGGCGGCTG
>ERZ836877.5127-NODE-5127-length-12761-cov-3.308122_pt1 | contig 12761 bp, 9 predicted proteins | sample MGYA00519469_ERZ836877 | MGnify/ENA primary metagenome ERZ836877 (study PRJEB31850, sample SAMEA3708809) | human gut metagenome | biome: human gut; feature: human-associated habitat; material: faeces | place: China | collected 2014 ... | reverse complement strand
TCATTCTTAGACAGATATGCAATTCTCGGCAGGTTAATCGTAACCACACCTACGGAACCCGTGCTCTCACCGGAGCCAAAGAAACCACCGGATTTTTTCCGCAGTTCACGCAAATCCAACCGCAAACGACAGCACATGGAACGTACATCACTCGGTTCCATATCACTGTTGATATAGTTTGAAAAATACGGTGTTCCGTACTTCGATGTCATTTCAAACAAAAGACGGTTGTTCTCTGTATCAGACCAGTCAAAATCACTCGTAATAGAGTAGGTCGGTATCGGATACTGGAATCCTCTTCCGTTCGCATCTCCTTCGATCATGGTCTCAATGAATGCTTTGTTGACCATATCCATTTCTTTTTTACAGTCTTTGTATTTGAAATCCATTTCCCTGCCGCCAACAATTGCCGGAAGCTCTGCTAAATCGTTTGGAACTGTCCAGTCCAAAGTGATATTGGAAAATGGAGACTGTGTACCCCAGCGGCTTGGTGTATTGACACCATAAATGAAGGATTCAATACATTTTTTTACTTCCTCATAGGATAAGTTGTCCACCTTTACGAATGGTGCCAGATAGGTGTCAAACGATGAAAATGCCTGTGCTCCTGCCCACTCATTCTGCATAATTCCAAGGAAATTTACCATCTGGTTACACAGTACGGAAAGATGTTTTGCCGGAGAAGAAGTGATCTTACCCGGAATTCCACCAAGACCTTCCTGGATCAACTGCTTTAAAGACCAGCCTGCACAGTAACCGGTCAGCATGGACAGATCATGAATATGGATGTCACAGTTGCGGTGTGCATTTGCGATCTCCTCATCATAAATCTCTGAAAGCCAGTAATTGGCTGTAACCGCTCCGGAGTTGCTTAAGATCAAGCCTCCTACGGAATATGTAACGGTAGAATTCTCTTTGACACGCCAGTCCTCTACCTTTACATAGCTGTCTACGATTTCCTTATAATTTAAAATTGTAGACTTCATATTTCTCATTTTTTCACGCTGCTTGCGGTATAAAATGTATGCCTTTGCAACATCTGTATAACCCGCCTGCTCTAACACGGTCTCAACGCTGTCCTGGATATCCTCTACATGGACAACTCCCTCTTCAATCTTAGACTGAAAATCTGCAGTGACCCGAAGCCCTAACAGTTCTATGATATCATCTGTATATTCCTTGCCCGTTGCTTTGAACGCTTTCTCTATCGCTCCACGAATTTTTGCCAGATTAAAGTCATCGGTCTCCCCGTCTCTTTTCACTACTTTGAACATTATTCCATCACCCTCCATATCTGTTCAAAAGATACGCTTTTCAAATCGTGTACGTCTATTCTATCAAATCGCATTTTTGAAGTCAATATAAAAAAGCACTATATGTAGTGTTCATTTTTTGTTGAACTTTCTACATATAGTGAAACTCTTTTGGTACCCAGGCACGCACAAAAATGCCGTCTTCCCGGTATTCTTCGCTTAAAAGCTCGCCCTTTTCGCGGATCTTCTGGATGACTCCGGCATCCCGATATGGTATCGTGCACTCTAAAAAATCTTTTCTTCGCGTAAAATTTCTTCTAAGATATTTTTTAAATCCTCTAAACCGTCTCCGTATTTTGCGGAAATATGAACAGTCCGCTCCGCACGAAAATCATGCAGCGGTTCCGGCTGCCCGATACGGTCTGTTTTATTAAACGCCGTAATGATCTTTTTGCCCTCTACTTCTAAATTCCGCAGGGTATCATATACGATATACATCTGTTTATCCATCTGCGGATTTGAGGCATCTACCACATGCAAAATGATATCTGCATACTTTGCCTCCTCTAAGGTACTCCGGAAAGCATCGATTAAGTGATGCGGCAGTTTGCGGATAAATCCTACCGTATCTGTCATCAGCACCTTCTGATGGTTGGTCAGTTCTAAAATCCTCGTTGTCGGATCTAAGGTCGCAAACAGCTTATCCTCTTCTAAAACTTCTGCATTCGTTAAATGATTTAACAGTGTGGATTTTCCTGCATTGGTATAACCGACCACTGCCACCACCGGTATCCCGCTTCGCTTCCGCTGCTGTCTGTTGACCTCACGATGCCTTTGCACCTCTTTTAATTCCCGATTCAGTTGTGCCACACGGCTGTTGATCAACCGCCTGTCCATCTCTAATTTTTTCTCACCGGGTCCTCTGGTGCCGATTCCTCCACCTAATCTGGATAAAGAGCGCCCCAGTCCGCTCAGACGGCTTAACCGGTATTTTAGCTGTGCTAATTCTACCTGTATCTTTCCTTCGCTGGTAGAAGCCCTTGCCGCAAAAATATCTAAAATAATTAAAGTCCGGTCCATGACCTTCGTCTTTAATGCTTCTTCTAAATTTTTCAACTGTGCCGGTGACAGTTCATCGTCACAGACAATACCGGTTGCACCGGTCTCTTCGATCAGTTCTTCTAATTCAAATACCTTTCCGGTTCCGACATAGGTTCCCGGATGGATATTCTCTCTCTTTTGGATCAGTGTTCCCACAACGACTGCACCGGCAGTCTCCACCAGTTCTGCCAACTCTGCTACCGAATCCTCGGCATCGTCGCCGTCCTGCTGTGAAACACCTACTAAAATGACACGCTCTGTCTCCTGTTCTACTTCATAAAGCGGCATGCTTTTCTCCTATCTGGTCTTTAAAAATGTGTATTCCCGGACTGCCTCTTCGTCACTTTTATATTCTTTGATATAGGCTTGCATCGTCTTTTTTGCCGACTCAAAATCACCGCTGTACTCATAGGCGGCAATCTCATTTTTCATCAGTTCCTGTTTGTTCACGGCATCCTTATTTTTCAAGCCCATCTGAAAATATTTTAAAGCATCCTCGTAATTACCGTCTTTCATCTGCATCATGCCTAAGGTATTCAACGCTTCACTGTCTTTTGCGTTTTCTTTGACATAGCTTTCTAAAAGTGCCTGCCCCTGTTCCTGTTGATCCGTTGCATTATAGACCTCTGCTAAATACAGCAGCGCTGTCTTATCATCCTTATCAATTGCCCGGTCCAGACTGCTCTTTGCCTGTGTATAATCTTCTAAGAGATAGTACACATGTCCCTGCTCCGCATAATCTGCACCATCCTTTGGCTTGATGTCCAGTGCTTTTTTCAGATAGTTCTTCGCTTCCTCTGTTTCACCTTTATTGGTCAGATTCTCGTAAATGCCCTCGTAAATCTCATACTCTCTTCCTGCATATTTGACCGCATTCTTATAATCTTTGAATGCCTTGTCTTTTTTATCTGTATCTAAATAGACACTTCCACGCAGATAGTATGCATTCGCATTTTCCTTATCATAATCGATCAGTGACGTATAAGTTTCGATCGCACCGTCATAATCTTTTTTTGCAAACTGGGCAGCTGCCTTATAATAACAGATGTCTATCTCCTCGGCACCGATTTTTCCTAATGACGTATCTAAGGCTTTCTGAAAGGATTTGACCGCCTTATCATAATCGCCCTCTGCCATACTGTTAATTCCAATCTTACGATAGGCATCCTGATTCTTCTGGTTCTCACTCTGACATCCGCTAAATCCCAATGCCATGGTCAGACCTAAGATACCAACTGCCATATATTTTTGAAATTTCATTCTGCTTCTCCAGATTCTCTCTTATTTTCCATCGTATTCCCTATTCTTTCTATTCGAAATATCTAAATACGACATTGATACCAGTATATCAAGTTTACCTCAAAATGAAAAGAGCAATCTGAACTTCCTCTACAGCTTCCAGATATCCTCATTGTACTGCGCAATCGTTCTGTCTGAGGAGAAAAATCCCGCCTGACTGATGTTGATAAGCATTTTCTTTGCCCACTCCGAACGCTTCTCGTAATCAGCAAACATCCGCTCTTTCATCTCCATATAATCTCTCCAGTCCAAAAGTGTCATAAACCAGTCTTTTGAGATCAGTTCGTGATGCAGACGCTCTAAATATTCTTCATTGCCGATTCGTTTTAATTCATCACTGACAATAAAGTCCACTGCCCGCCGGATATCCTCATCTTTTTCATAATAATCTTTTGACACATAATCTGCTTTTGCATAGTGCTCCATCACAGTCTCAGAAGATTCTCCAAAAATATAGATATTGTCCTCGCCGACTAACTGTGCGATCTCCACATTTGCTCCATCCATCGTTCCGATGGTAACCGCTCCGTTCAACATAAACTTCATGTTTCCGGTTCCCGATGCCTCTTTAGAAGCAAGTGAGATCTGTTCATCAATGTCACATGCCGGGATCAGCTTTTCTGCTGCCGTCACATTATAGTTTTCTACCATCACTACCTTTAGATATGGTGACACCTGTGGATCATTTGCAATAAATTCCTGCAAACATAAAATCAGATGAATAATATCCTTCGCGATGATATATGCCGGTGCAGCTTTTGCCCCAAAGATCACAGTAATCGGTCTCTTTGGAAGATTCCCCGATTTGATGTCAAAATATTTGTGGATCACATAGAGCGCGTTCATCTGCTGTCTCTTATATTCATGCAGACGTTTGATCTGAATATCAAAAACAGAATGTTCGTCTAACTCCATATCCTGTGTCCGCTTCAAGTAATCTTTCAACTCGCATTTTGCAGATTGCTTTACTTCTAAAATCCTCTTTAAGACTGTCTCATCTTCTGCAAACTGTGCCAGTTTTTCTAATTCTGTTGCATCTTTTTTAAAGCCATCTCCGATAAGCTCCGTGATCAGTTCGGTCAGCTTCGGATTGGCATGCAGCAGCCATCTGCGGAACGTGATTCCATTGGTCTTATTATTGAATTTTTCCGGATAAAGCTGATAAAAGTTTTTCAACTCACTGTTCTTTAAAATTTCCGTATGCAGGTATGCCACACCATTGACACTGAACCCATAATGGATATCCAGATTTGCCATGTGTACCAGTCCATCCTGAATAATATAGGTACTTTCATCACGGACTTCTTTACGGATACGGTTATCCAACTGACGAATGATCGGCATCAGCTGTGGTACTGCCCTCTCTAAATATCCGATCGGCCACTTTTCCAATGCCTCTGCTAAAATCGTATGATTCGTATATGCGCAGGTCTTTCGGACAATGTCAATTGCCTCATCTATCAAAAGACCTTCTTCCATCAAAAGCCGTACCAGCTCCGGGATTACCATGGTCGGATGTGTGTCGTTGATCTGGATCACGACATAATCCGCCAGATCATAGAGATCCGAGCCACGCTCTTTTGCCTCGTCTAAGATCAGTCTTGCCGCATTGCTCACCATAAAATACTGCTGATACACACGCAGGATACGTCCGTCATCATCGCTGTCATCCGGGTATAAAAAGAGCGTCAGATTCTTTTTAATGTCTGTCTTATCAAAAGAAATCCCTTCTTTTACAATGTCCTCATCTACAGATTCAATGTCAAACAGATGCAGTTTATTGGTACGGTTCTCATAACCGGTCACGTCAATATCATACATCCGTGACTGCACCGAAAAACCGCCAAACGGGATCGTATAGATCTTATCCGTCTTTGTCAGCCAGCTTTCCTTTTCTATCCATGGATTTGGAAGTTCCTTCTGTGCATTGTTTTCAAAGACCTGACGAAAAAGTCCGTAATGATAGTTCAGACCTACACCGTCGCCATTCAGTCCCAGCGTTGCAATCGAATCTAAAAAGCAGGCTGCCAGTCTTCCTAAACCACCATTGCCAAGTGACGGTTCCGGTTCTAATTCTTCAATCTCGGACAGGGATTTTCCCGCATCCTCTAATTCCTTTCGGACTTCTTCATAAATTCCTAAATTAATCAGATTGTTAGATAAGAGTTTTCCAATCAGAAACTCTGCAGAAATATAATATAATTTCTTCTTCTCTTTCTCTGCTGTATCTTTCCCTGCTTTTTGCGTTGCAAGTTTTTTTACATGTTCTAAGAGTGCAAGATAGATTTCCTCATTGCTGCACTTTGAAAGTTCTTTTGGATAACTGACTGCCATCTGTATTCTCCTCTCTCGCTTAGTGTACGGTATCTACCTTCATCATATTCGTTGTTCCCGATTTTCCAATCGGTACACCGGACGTAATGACTACCGTATCTCCTGATTCTAAATATCCATGTTCTTTTGCACCTACGATAGAATGTGCAAATAAATCAAATACATTTTTTTCTTCCTTAATTACGATTGGATAGACACCCCAGGAAAGGTTAATCTGTCTGCTGACCTTTTCTTCCATGGTACAGCCGATAATCGGACACGCCGGACGATATCTTGAAATTGCCCTTGCCGATCTTCCTGACTTTGTAACAGTAATCACCGCTTTTGCATTCAGGTCATGCGCTGTGGTACAGGTTGCATGACAGATTGCATCGGTAACATCCGGCTGTTCTTCTTTTTCATAACGGAAAAATCGCTTTTTATAATCAATATCCTGCTCGGTACGGTCAGCAATACGAACCATCATCCGCAGTGCCTCCACCGGATAATCTCCTGCTGCCGTTTCTCCCGAAAGCATAATGGCACTTGTTCCGTCATAGATGGCATTGGCAACATCTGTGGTCTCTGCTCTTGTCGGTCTTGGATTTTTCATCATGGAATCTAACATCTGTGTTGCCGTGATAACCTGTTTTCCTGCCTTATAAACTTTCTTTATGATCATCTTCTGGATTACCGGAACTTCTTCACAAGGGATCTCCACACCCATATCACCGCGGGCGATCATAATGCCGTCGGAAACTTCGATAATGGAATCAATATTCTCCACCCCTTCTCCGTTTTCGATCTTTGCAATAATATTGATGTTCCATCCGCCATTCTCATCTAAAAGTCTGCGGATCTCTAATACATCATCTGCGGAACGCACAAAGGATGCTGCCACAAAGTCCATATCCTCCTGGATCCCAAACAGGATATCCTGTCTGTCTTTCTCGCTCAGATATTCCATTGCTAAATGGATGCCCGGCACATTGATCCCTTTGTGGTTGGATACCGCACCATCATTTAAAACAGTACAGTAGATCTCCTTATTTTCAATCTTATCCACCTGCATCCCGATCAGTCCATCATCAATCAAAATCTTTGTTCCAACGGTTACGTCCTGCCACAGGTTTTCATAAGTAATGGATGCACGCTCTTTGTTTCCTAATACTTCTTCTCCGGTTAAAATAAAGGTCTGTCCTTTTTCTAACATGACTTTTTTATCCTCAAAATCCCTCAAGCGGATTTCAGGTCCCTTGGTATCTAACAGTGCCGCTACCGGCTGTCCGCATTTTTCCCGCAGACTGCGGAGTTTTTCAATTCTTCCTCTCTGCTCCTCATGGTCACCATGTGAAAAATTAAATCTTGCAACGTTCATGCCTTCTTTGATTAACTGTTCTAATACATTCCCACGGTCTGTTGCCGGTCCTAATGTACAGATAATTTTTGTCTTACGCATTTATTTCTTCCTCCTTAACAACTGCTAAATTTTTCTTTTTTCTTAAACGGTATCTGACATTCTCCTTTAAAAGTGTATACAGCACGGAACAGATTGGTATGAAAAATATCATTCCCACAATGCCGTACAGTTTACCGCCGACAGTTACTGCTGCCAATACCCAGATCGACGGAAGTCCTATGGAACCTCCCACTACATGAGGATAGATCAGATTGCCTTCTATTTGCTGTATGATTAAAAACATGATCAAAAATCCCAACGCACGCATCGGGTCCACTACCGCGATCAGGAAGCAGCCGATGATACATCCGATAAATGCTCCCCAGATCGGGATCAGGGATGTGACTGCGATCAAAACACTGATCAAAAGTGCATACGGTATTTGAAAAATTGACATCGTGATAAAAAACATCGTTCCCAAAATGCAGGCTTCTAAACACTGGCCTGAAATAAATTTCTGAAAGGTGATGCTTGTCAGCTTTCCTACTTTCCAGACTGTTTCGGAAACCGGCTGTTTAAGATATGCCTGTAACAGATTTTTCGTCTGGCGTTTTAATTTTTCCTTCTGTGCCAATACATAGATCGCAAAGATCAGACCGATAAACAGGTTCAGCATATTTCCTAACGTGCCGCTAAGCTTTGCCATTGCCGAGCTGTCCGGATTATTCATCCAGTTATTCAAAAAACCGATCACTTCATTGATCACTCTTTCACTGCTCAGATTGACCTTCGTGATCGTATCTGCAAACTGCGGGAATCTACCGGATAACTCCTGCTGATAGTTATCGAGATTCTGCATAGCTCCCGGAACTGCCTGCACAATGCTGCTGACTGTCTTTGTAAGCTGCGGAACGATCAATGCTCCTACTGCTCCGATAATGCCGAATACCAGCACCAGTGTGATCAAAATAGCCAGTGTCCTTCTCATTTTATCAAATTGTTTTCCTGCTAATACCTTCCGTTCCATGAAGTTCATTGGCACGCTTAAAAACAATGCAAATACAATGCCGATGATAAACGGCATAAAGACATCGATCAGCCTCGTGATCCAGCGGCATACGCTTCCAAAATTCAAAGCGATCCCTAACATGACTACGGTAAAACTGATCAGACCTAATGCTGTTACTATTTTCTTCGTTTCTGGCTTCATTCATTCCCTCTCTTTTCATTCTTTTTCTGATTTAAAAAACGAGACTCCTGCTGCTTTGCACAACAAAAGTCTCGTTGTCTTATTGCAAACGGGTTTCATATCCGTCTTGACAATAGCAAACCTTTTTGCCTACGTCAAATCTTTTTGAAAACTTTTACTCTTTCTTTGCAACAATTTTACAAATCTTTTTCTTTCTCCGGTTCCGGGAGGATCAAGCGTATCTTTTCCACACGGTTTTTATCCATTGCCTCGACGATCAGTTTGACTCCATCCTCCGTTGTGATGCTCTCACCCGGCTTTGGAAAATGATCCAGTAAGCCGACCACATATCCGCCAATGGAATCATAATCTTCCGATTCAAACTTCAGTCCTAATTCCTCACATAAATCTTCTAAATTCTGTGAACCAAGCACCTCATACTCGCGGTCACCAAGCCATACGATCGAGTCTACCTCATCTGTATCATATTCATCACGGATCTCTCCGACAATCTCTTCTAATAAATCCTCTAGTGTGATAAGTCCTGCGGTTGCCCCGTATTCATCTAATACGATCGCAATACTGATCGATGAGCTTCTCATATCCATAAACAGCTCTGCGGTATTTTTATGCTCATAAGTATAATACGGCTCTCTTAAAATATCCCTGATATGGAATGTCTCCTTGTCATCATAGAGCAGCAGATCCTTCATATTGATAATACCGATGACATTATCGGTACTGTCCTCATAAACCGGAAGTCTTGTAAACTTATCCTTTCGGAACAGTTCGATCAGCTCCTCATAGGTACTGTTGATGTCTGCAAAAGTCATATCGATACGCGGTACCATAACCTCTTTTGCCTCCGCATCACCAAAATCAAACAAATTATTGATCATGTCTTTTTCTTCTGTTTCGATGACACCTGTCTCATGGGAAACATCCACGATGGTACGCAATTCTTCCTCTGTCAGCTTGTTCTGATCCGTATTCGGGTCTACACGCAAAATCTTTAAGAAGAACATTGCAATCTGGTTTACGGCAAAAATGACCGGTGTAAGCAGTTTCATCAGCCAATAGATGATATTCGCATATGCCATTGAAATCGGCACTGCATGGATCGTTGCGATTGTTTTCGGTGAAATCTCACCAAATACCAGGATCAGCAGTGTTACAATTCCGGTTGCAATTCCTGCTCCCTTACTGCCTAACATATCAATTGCCAGTGTAGTTGCAATAGAAGAAGCGGAAAGGTTTACTACGTTGTTTCCGATCAGGATCGCACTCAGCATCTTTCCTGAGTTCTCCGTAATCTTTAATACCGTCTTTGCCCTTTCATTGCCCTCATCGCTCAGTTTTCTCATTCGTATTTTGTTGACGGTGGTCAGTGCTGTCTCTGCCGATGAGAAAAATGCAGAAAGCATAATTAGTACCACCAGAATTATGAGCCGTATCGCCTCACTCGAATCCAAAAAATCACTCTCCTTTACTTTAGCAATAATATAACGTATCTCCCTCAAAAACGCAATTCATTTTTAAAAGTTTCACAGCAATTTCAAAAGTTTTAGCTGTAAACTCTTCCCCTACTCCACAGGGTTCTCCCTTTATAACGGATTTTTGACAGGCAAACCCCTGATTTTTTGCATAGTAATGCTCAAATCTCACGTCATAAGGGATAACCCCTGTTTCTTCCAGTTCTAAACGAAACACTCTGCGGTATATTTTTTCATTATCCATGGGATCAGACGGACTGTTGCTGATAAGATAAAAGATATTTCCCGATATGCGGGGATGATTTTGAAAATAGTTCAGAAGTACCGGATACTCCTGTGGAAAATTGATGACAACGGTATCGGCTCTTTGAAAAAGTCTCCATACCTGCCGGTTCCAGTCATTTCTGCAATCCACAAAGACATGACCTTTCTTTTTTTGCCTATTTTGTTTTTGCATATTTTCCATAAAATGATACTTTCCATATGCTTCGTAATTTTCAAAGGTCCGTACCTGCATACCGTAACGGATTCTGTAGATATTTGCTAAGATTTTCATATTTCTTGTAGTCTGCCCCCCTCTTGCGGGACTCCAGAATACAACCTCCAACCAATGACCTCCTATCATTGGTGACGGATGGGATGTTTGATAAGAATATCCTTATCATAACGAAGTTTGTCTTGGTTGTAAACACTTTTGTGTGTTTTTCATTTATTTTTCTTATAATTCATGTTATAATATACAAAATGACAGAAAAGGTGGTGGTATACCGATGGAAAACAGAACCGGACGCACAATCGGACTCATTTTAGCAAATGCTTCGAGTAGTTTTACAACTGCATTTATGGATCTTTTTCAACAGGAACTCTACCAGAAAGATTACAAACTGGTGATCGGACTCACAAACCACGATTTAGAAAAAGAAAGATTTTATCTTGAATTTTTCGGACGGACTACAGAAGGCATCATCATTCTTTCCGATTCCAGCGAATACAGGGAACTTGCAGATGCCATTGCACCAAATATACCTGTTGTCTTTATCCACCGCGCACCTGCGGACTGCGAACATACCTCAATCATAGAGAGTGATTACTCTGCAACATTTCAGGCTGTCCTTTCTTTGGTAAATTCAGGATACCCAAAGACCGCTTTAATCTGCCGGAATATTAAATTTTCTACAAGCCGTGAGATCATTCAGGCATATCGTGCCGCTATGGAGACAACACCGGAAGGATTTCAGAATGTAATACAACAGACCGCGACTATATCGAGAATCTGACTTCGCACATCACCGGAAAAGGCTGCACCGGACTTTTAGCTGCTTCTATCGAAGTAACGGAACGTCTTGCCCCTTATATTTATGAATATAACAAATTGCATGATGCACCGCTTTCCCTGACCGGATTTTCTACAGAAAACCGCAGCACAGTGCTTTTTAAAAGTCTTGATACGATCTGCAGACCGATCCACCGCACGGTAAATTTAGCATTACAGCAGCTTTTCTATCTGATGAGCAATCCGGATGCTCCGCAGAACGAATACATTGTAAAAGGCTCTTTGAAAATGCGAACGAGTGATGTATTCCAGACTTTATCTTAATCATGGATATTCGTATATTTTTACCTCCTGTCGGACATTAATACCTTATAGGAATTCCAACAGGAGGTATTATTATGAACCAAATCTTAGAAGAAATCTCAAATATCGGTGTCGTACCGGTGGTTGCCATAGATCACAAAGACGATGCTGCCCCATTAGCAGACGCATTGACCAAAGGCGGCCTTCCGTGTGCAGAAGTTACATTCCGTACACCTGCCGCGGAAGAGTCCATCCGCATTATGGCAGATCAGTTCCCGGATATGCTGCTCGGTGCCGGTACCGTATTAACGACGGAACAGGCTGACCGTGCCATTGCCGCCGGAGCAAAATTCATTGTCAGTCCCGGCTTTAATCCCAAAGTTGTTTCCCACTGTATCGAAAAAAATATTCCGATCACACCCGGAATCTCAAGTCCAAGTGATATGGAACAGGCAATCGAAATGGGCTTAGATGCCGTAAAATTCTTTCCTGCCGTTCCTTCCGGTGGACTGTCCATGATCAAAGCTCTTGCAGCTCCTTACCATACTATGCGTTTTATGCCAACCGGTGGAGTAACTCCGCAAAACCTGACTGAATTCTTAGACTATCCAAAGATCCTTGCCTGCGGCGGAACCTGGATGGTAAAACCGGAACTGCTTGCCACCGGCAATTTTGAAGAAATCACCCGATTGACCAGACAGACGGTACGCACGATGCTGGATTTAAAAATTGATGAGCTCACACTGCCTTTCCCACACACAGGCAACAACCTTTCCGATGCCCTGCATGGACTTATAAATCTCTCATCCGGCAGCACTAAAGAACTGACTATCTCCTGCCGCTATTTGAAACGTACCATCTATCATTTAGAAAAAAACGGAGCCACATTCCGGTATGACAATGCAAAATATGATTCTACCGGAAATATGGATGCGATCGACTTTTCAGATACACCGGAAGAATTCTCCATTCGTTTAATAGAAAAACATTAGGTATATTTTCCAATAAGCAGACTTCCTGTAAAAATTAAGGTATTAAAAGGCAGTTTCAAGTTTTTGGATCGGCAAACTTGCACAAAGCCGCGTCTATTTTGTTCCGTTGTACGAAAATAAGAAAATCTAAGTCTGCCTGAATTAGT
>ERZ836877.5124-NODE-5124-length-12764-cov-3.406169_pt1 | contig 12764 bp, 10 predicted proteins | sample MGYA00519469_ERZ836877 | MGnify/ENA primary metagenome ERZ836877 (study PRJEB31850, sample SAMEA3708809) | human gut metagenome | biome: human gut; feature: human-associated habitat; material: faeces | place: China | collected 2014 ... | reverse complement strand
TATGCTGCATGCGCTTTTTCGTATTCCCTTCGGGACGCCGGACGGCCTCCTTTGGGGCATCCCTCTTTGCGGATCAGAAACTGAACTTCGCACCGACGAACCAGCTGCGGGGCAGCGACGGGCCGTAGATGTAGCCCGAATCGCGGTCTACGCCCTTGTCGAAATCCTTCTGGTAGGCGTTGAACAGGTTCTGCACGCCACCGTAAAGCTGCATGGTTATCTCCTTGTAAATCCGCACGTCGTACGACAGGCGAATATTCATGTCGAAGAACGACGGGGTCGAGACGGCCACGTCCTGCGCGACGCCCGACCCGGCCATGTGCTGCACCAGCATCGACCCGGTGCAGGTTCCCGACAGGTCGGCCGTGAAATTCCGCACCGGTTTGAACGACGCGGTGAAATAGCCGTAGGCATCGGGCGTGCGGAACATCCGGCGCACAGGCGGCACCTCTGCGTCCTCGCTCCAGAATTCGGGCTCCTTGTAACGGCTCTGCTGAAGCGTCACGCCCGCCTGCAACTCGAACCAGCGGGTAAAGGCCGCGCGCCCCTCGACATTGAAGCCGCGCACCGTGGCCCCCGAACCGTTGTAGCGTTCCTTGACCTTACCGCCGTCGGCCGCATCGTCCATGTCGCGCAGCGCGAACACATCGTCGAGGATCGTATAGAACCCCTCGACCAGCAGGTTGGTCTGCACTTTCCCGAACGTATGGTAAAGGTCGGCCGAGAGGCTCACGCTGTGCGAGCGCTCCTCCCTCAGGTCATCCGCCAGCCGGATGCGCACCCGCTTACCGCCCACGATGGCGATGTGCATATCCTCATCGAACGCCTGCGGGGCCCGGTAGCCCCCGGCGTAGCTCACGCGCAGGTTCACCGCTTCCGACGGGTTGAAACGCACGTTGACGCGCGGGCTGAAAATCACATGGTCTACGAGGTTGTGCTTGTCGAGGCGGCCGCCGACAAGCAGCGACCACTTCCTGGTCTTCCACTCGTTCTGCAGATAGGCACCCACGATATGCACCGTCTGGTCGGTGTGGATATCATAGCCGATCGAACGGTCGCCCAGGTCGTCGTAACTGTACTCCGTACCGAAGGTCAGTTCCGAGGGCATGAACAGCAGCTTCCTGAACTCGTGGATATACTGCATCCCCGCCGCTACGGTCAGGTCGTGCGTCGTCCCGTAGGCATCGGGATCCTGTTTGCTGCCGTAGTAGCTCTTGCGCGCCGTATTCTGAAACGAGGCATAGGCATTGAAGCGGTTGCGGCGGTCGGGCGACGAGATGTCGAACGAAAGGCTGCCCCCGTCGATCGAATGGTCGATCTGCTCGGCGATCAGCGCCTCGTGGGGCGGCCGGTCGAGCATGTCGCCCCCGCGGCGGAATTCGTTGATATGGTGGTACTGCGCCGTGATGCGCGAATAGGCGCCCGTACGGAAGAACGTACGCATGCCCACCGACTGGCTGTTGATGACGGGCACTTCGGTGAAGCCGTCGCCGTCGTGGTCGTAGCCCGAACGGTGGCGGCTCTGGCCGAAGACGCAAAGCCCCGCCCGGCCGCTCTCGGTGACGAGCGAAGCATTGAGCATCGTATTGTTGTCATAGGAATTGCTGCCGCCGATCGAAGTGAGCGTATGCGACATCTGCGCCGAATTGCGCGAAGGCTCCTTCGTAATGACGTTGATCGTGCCGCCGATGGCCGACGACCCGAACAGCGCCGAGCCGCCGCCGCGCAGCACCTCGACCCGCTCGATCATGTTGGCCGGGATCTGTTCCAGGCCGTATACGCCCGTCAGGGCCGAGAATACCGGGTGCGAATCGACCAGGATCTGCGAATAATGGCCGTCGAGGCCGTTGATGCGCACCTGCGTGAAGCCGCAGTTCTGGCAGTCGTCCTCGACACGCACGCCGGGCTGGAACGACAGCCCCTGTGCCAGGCACGAGGCATTGGTCTTCTCGAACAACCCGGCGTCCAGCACGCTCACCAGCGCAGGCGCCTCCCGGCGCAGCCGGGCGGAACGGCTGGCCGATACGACCACCTCGTCCATCGAAATGCCGCTCTGCACCACCTCGAAATTCAGTTCGGCCGTCTGCCCGCGCCTGAGTGTCACCTGCTGCGTCTGCGAGGCATAACCCAACGCGCGGACTTCGAGCGTCAGCGCGCCCTCGGGCAGGTTTTTCAGGAAATAATGCCCCGAAGCGTCGGTCGTGGTGCCGAATGCCGTGCCCGTCACGGCGATGGTCGCATAGGGAATATGTTCATGCGTGTCGCGGTCGACCACATGGCCGAAGATATTGGCGTCGGTACTTTTCTTCGGCGCCTCGACACCAAGTACCAGTACACACCGGCACATGACGAGTGCCAGCAAAATATATTTTTTCATTGCTTGTCAGATAATAAATAGTATGGGCCGGGCTGCATGCACCCGGAATATGAATCAGGAAAATGGAGGGGATCGCCGGTTACGCGACAGGGGGCGCACGCAGCGAAATGCCCGACGCCTGCTCATAGAGTTTGCAGCGGGTTGCCTCGGGCAGCAGCACGGCCAGCATCTCTGCATAGAACGAGTGCACGGTCGGCGCGATGTCGAGGTAGGGGAAGAAATAGAAATCGTCGATGATACACCTGTCGACGATGATCGTATGGGCACCGTTGTCGGGCACCAGATCGCCGCAGTGCGCGGAGAAATGCGCATGGTCTTCGTTGTAGATATGCACCTTCTGCCCCGCGTAGGCCGCGAGCAGAACCAACAGCAGCAAAGCCGCATAGAGTCTTTTGGGTGCGTAGCGTATCATCTTTCCGAGCCAAAGATAGCAATAAAAAAGGGCCGTTCAAAACGGCCCTGCAAAAATACCCTAAAATGGGGATATATGTCGTGTCCACGTACCCGGATGCCGGGAGGCGGACGATGGGCGCCGCCACCCTGCGGATCGGGCGCCTCAGATGCTGATGTCGAGGATCTCGAAATGGATCGTCCCGGCAGGCACCACCACGTCGACGCAGTCGCCTTTCTTGTGCCCCAGCAATGCCTTGGCGATGGGCGTACCGATCGCCAGCTTGCCTTCGCGCAGGTTCGCCTCGTGCTCGGCGACGATCGTGTAGGCCACCTCTTTCTTGGTGTTGTGGTTCAGCAGCGACACCTTGCTCAGTATCTGCACCTTGCTCTTGTCGATCTTCGACTCGTCGATCACGCGGGCATTGGCGAGCGAATCCTCCAGCTTGGCGATACGCATCTCCAGCAGGCCCTGCGCCTCGCGGGCAGCGTCATACTCTGCGTTCTCCGAAAGGTCGCCCTTGTCGCGCGCTTCGGCGATCGCCGCCGAAATTGCAGGACGCTCGACGGAACGCATGTGGTCGAGCTCGTCCCTGAGTTTCTTGTACCCCTCCGCTGTCAGATAAATAATCTCTTTTGCCATAATATTAAACGAGTCCGACGCACTTGAATTTCATAACGCTGCGAAAGATTCCGAACATGGGGCCCGTCGAACTCACATTAGGCATCCGCAGATGCCCGTCCCACATCCAAAATCCTCCTGTATTCCCCTTTGCAGCGGGGGAACCCTGTAAAACAAACAACGTAAAAAAATAAGAATCCTGACCGGTGAAGGCCAGAACCCTGTTTCCATTGTATACAGCAAAGATAAAAAGTTATTTTCTAATTTCCAAATCTTTTTTCGCGGCGCATGGCACGGAGTATGCGCCTCGCGCGGGATATGTATATCGTACTCCTGCTCCACTTAGCCTGGGCGCTCATGGCCGTCCCCGTCGTCACGCGCCAGCAACGCGTCCCCGCCTCGGCAGCGACCTGGCTGGCGCTGATCCTGCTGCTGCCCGTCGCCGGCACGCTGCTCTACATACTGGCCGGCTACCGCCGCAACGGCCCCGCGGCGGATTGCCCCGCCTGCCGCGGCGACCGCCTCGAACAGATCATCGCCCACGGATGCGGCACACGCCCCACCCGGTACAACCGCGTCGGGCTGCTCCACAACGGCAACAACGCCTTCACGGCACTGATCGCCTCGTTGCAACGGGCCACGCGCTCGATCCACATGGAGTACTACATCATCCGCGACGACCGCATCGGGCATACCATCGCCGAAATACTGATCCGCAAAGCCCGCGCGGGGCTCGAGGTGCGGGTGATCTACGATGCCGTCGGCTCGTGGCGCCTGAGCCGCAAGACACTGCGCCGCATGCACGACGCGGGGGTCGAGACTGCGGCTTTCGAACCGGTTCGCTTCCCGTGGTTCACCACGCGCGTCACGCACCGCAACCACCGCAAGATAGTGGTCACCGACGGCAAGGTCGCCTACCTGGGCGGCATAAACATCGCCAAATACTACCTCGACGGGGATTACATGGGTAAATGGCGCGACGAACACCTGCGCGTGGAGGGCGACGCCGTGGCCGACCTGCAACGGCTCTTCATCGCCGACTGGGCGCGCGTACGCGGCGAATACCTCGACAGCCGCCGCTACATCGCCCCGCACGGCATCCGGCGGCGGCTGCCGATCCAGCTGGCCTGGGCCGAGGAGGGGCCCTCGCGGCTGACCATCGCCGACGCCTTTGCCTCGGCCATCGTCCGGGCGCACCGCACCGTACGCATCTCCTCGCCCTATTTCCTGCCCCCTGCCATGTTGCTCGACGCGCTCCGGCTGGCAGCGCGCGGCGGGGTGCGGGTACAGGTGATGATCCCCTCGTGCAGCGACTCGCCGTTCACCGACCTGATTTCCGACTCCTACATCGGCGACCTGCTCGACGCCGGGGTCGAACTCTACCGCTACGACAACGGCTTCCTGCACGCCAAGCTGCTGATCGTCGACGAGGATACCGCCTCGGTCGGCACGGCGAACATGGATTACCGCAGCCTGCTGGACAACCTCGAAGTCACGGCTTTCATCCGCGACCGGAGCGTCGTGCGGGCACTCTCGGCCACCTACGACGACGACCTGGCCTCGTGCCGCCGGATCGCGCGGGAAACATGGCGGCCCGCGGCGTGGCGGCGCACATTGGGCGACGCGCTGCGGCTGGTCTCGCCCCTGATGTAGCGCAAGCCGCGGATCGGCATTTCCGCACCGGGCCCGGCGCGCAGCCCCCCTGATTTCCGTAATTTTTCCCTCTCGCCGCCTGTCTGCCCCCACCGCCGGGCAGAGGCTCCCCTCCGTCCGCCACCGGCGCCGGAAGCACCTCCGGCCACGGATTCGGATGCCGCCGTGCGGCATCCCGGGAGGCCCGCAGGCCTCCCGCCCGGGCGGGAGCGGGAAATACGGCGCGGCACCTTATTGTTACGCACAATAATTTTTTTTGGAAATCGTTAATTTATGCGTAACTTTGCGCGATAAAGCGCCGTAAAAGATTTATCAATGAAGCAGACTTTTTTATACGCCGTGTGCGGGGTGATTCTGGTCACCGCATTTAGCGGATGCGCAGGCATCAACTCCCTGCTCAAAAGCGGACAACCCGAACTGATTTACAGCAAGGCGCTGGAGTACTACCAGAAAGAGAAGTGGTCGCGTGCCTCGACGCTCTTCGAGGGCGTCCAGCACTACTACATCGGCACGCCGCGCGAAGACAGCGTCTCGTTCTTCAACGCCCGCTGCAAGTTCAAGAACCGCGACTATGACACCGCCTCGGCCCTGTTCGACGATTTCCGCCGCAAGTTCGGCCGCAGCGCCTTCATCGAAGACGCCGAAGGCATGTACGCACTCTGCTTCTACTACCTCTCGCCCGGCCCCTCGCGCGACCAGACGATGACCGGGCAGGCACTGATCGCCATCAACGAGTTCATGTCGCGCTACCCTCACAGCGACCGCGTCGAGGATTTCAAGCAGATCAACGGCGAACTGACGCAGCGCCTGCACGACAAGTCCTACCTGAACGCATACACCTACTATAAGATAGGCCGCTACAAATCGGCCATCGTATCGCTGAAAAATGCGCTCAAACAATTCCCGGACAGCAATCACCGCGAAGAGATCATGTACATGATCGTGGACGCCAGCTACCGCTTCGCCAACAACTCGATCGCCAACAAGCAGACCGACCGCTATCTCTCGATGCTCGACTCCTACCTCTCGTTCAAGGAGGAGTTCCCCGAATCGAAATACACCAAGGAGGTCGACCGCATGGCCAAGCACGCACGGGACTACCTCGACCGCAACAAGAAGGACGAAGACAAAGACAACAACATATAACAATGGAAATCAAGAAGAACATCCCCAACAACACCATCACGCGCAAGCTGGTGGATCTGGACAAGGAAACGGGCAACATCTACGAAACGGTGAACATCATCGCCCGCCGTGCCAACCAGATCTCGACCGAACTGAAGACCGAGCTCAGCCGCAAGCTCGCCGACTTCTCTTCGCCGACGGACACCATGGAGGAGACCTTCGAGAACCGCGAGCAGATCGAAATCTCGCGCTACTACGAACGCCTGCCCAAGCCTGCGATCATCGCCACCGAGGAGTTCCTCGACGGCGAACTCTTCTACAAAGAGAACAAAGAGGCCAAGGAGTCCTAACGATACCGCCATGAATTTGCAGGGAGGTGGCATACAGGGCCCCGGCGCAGGCACTGCCTGTCCGGCCGAAGGATTGGCCGGACGGCACATACTGCTGGGCATCACGGGAAGCATAGCGGCCTACAAGGCGGCTGTGCTCTGTCGTTTATTGAGGACGGCGGGCGCCGAGGTGCGTGTCGTGATGACCCCGCTGGCCAAGCAGTTCATCACCCCGCTGACGATGGCCACGCTCTCCAGGAACCCGATCCTCGTGGAGTTCTTCGACCCCGAGAACGGGGCCTGGAATTCCCATGTCTCGCTCGGCGAGTGGGCAGACTGCTACCTGATCGCCCCCGCCACGGCCAATACGCTGGCCAAAATGGCATGCGGCATCGCCGACAACCTGCTGCTGACGACCTACCTCTCGGCCCGCTGCCCGGTGGTCGTCGCCCCCGCCATGGATCTGGACATGTACGCCCACCCCACGACCCAGGAGAACCTGCGCCGGCTGGCCGGACACGGCGTGCGGATCGCCGAACCCGCCGAAGGGGAGCTCGCCAGCGGGCTCACGGGCAAGGGACGCATGGCCGAACCTGCGGAAATCGCCGCTTATGTCGGCACCCTCCTCGCCGCGGAAAACCCCGAAAAAAAAAAGCACCTGTCCGGTAAACGCTTCGTCGTAACGGCAGGCGCCACGATCGAAGCCATCGACCCCGTGCGGTTCATCTCGAACCACTCGTCGGGCAAAATGGGCTACGCCATCGCCGGAGCGCTGGCCGCGCGCGGTGCGCAGGTGACCCTCGTCACGGGGCGCACGTCGCTGCCGACACCTCCGGGCGTGGAGCGCGTGGACGTGCTCTCTGCCGCCGAGATGTACGACGCCGCGACCGGGGCTTTCGACGGCGCCGACGGCGCTGTCATGTGCGCCGCCGTGGCGGACTATACGCCCGACGCGGTTTCGCAGACCAAGCTCAAGAAGGGCGAGGGCGAAATGCACATCACCCTGCGCCGTACGCGCGACATCGCCGCAGAGCTGGGAGCCGCCAAAGGCGGCCGCCTGCTGGTCGGCTTTGCCCTCGAAACACACGACGAACAGGCCAACGCCGAGGCAAAGCTCGCGCGAAAGAACTTCGATTTCATCGTCCTCAACTCGCTGCGCGACGCCGGCGCGGGATTTCGCGGCGACACCAACAAGGTGACCTTCATCGACCGCAACGGCCGCGAGCCGCTGCCCCTGATGCCGAAGAGCGAAGTAGCCGGACGTATCGTCGACAAAATCGAATCACTGTTAAAATAAAGACCGCCATGTTACGCCGTCTGTCGGTTGAGAACTACGTGCTTATCGTCAAGCTCGAAATGGAGCTGGATCCCCACCTGAACATCATCACGGGTGAAACGGGAGCCGGCAAATCCATCCTGCTCGGTGCCCTCGGCCTGCTGCTGGGCGCCAAGAACGACGGCTCGGCCATGAAGGACGCCGCACGCAACTGCGTGGTCGAAGGCACCTTCGACCTCTCGGGGCGCGACATGGAGGCTTTCTTCGCCGGGAACGACCTCGACTATGCGCCGGAGACTACCGTAACGCGCATGATAACCCCGACCGGCAAGAGCCGCGCCTTCATCAACGACCTCCCGGTGCAACTGGCCCAGCTGCGCGAATTCGGCACCCGCCTGATCGACATCCACTCGCAACATCAGAACCTGATCCTCTCCTCGGAAGAGTTCCGCACCTCGGCGCTCGACACCGTGGCCGGGAACGGGGAACTGCTCGCACAATATGCCGCGCAGTACACGCGGCTTACGGAACTGCGGCGCCGGCTCGCCGCCCTGCGCGAAGCCGCCGCCGACGGACGCCGCGACGAGGAGTGGCTCCGCTTCCAGAGCGAAGAACTCACGGCTGCCAACCTGCGCGAAGGGGAACAGGCCGCCATCGAGGAAGAACTGGCCGTACTGGAGAACGCCGACCGCATCGGCGAGGTGCTCACTACGCTCCGCAACGCCCTCGATGCCGACGAAACCGGGGTGCTCACGCTCCTGAAAAATTCCGAGAACGACCTGACACGCATCCGCGAACATTTCCCCGCGGCCGGGGAATACGCCGCACGCCTGCACTCCGTACTCGAGGAGCTGAAGGACATCGACAACGCCGTAGCCGCCGACAGCGAACGCCTCGACGCCGACCCCGAACGGCTGGCCAAACTCGCCGCACGCCTCGACGCCCTCTACGCCCTGCAACAAAAGCACCGCGTCGCCTCCGAAGCGGAGCTGATCGCAGCCCGCGACTGCTATGCCGCACAGCTCGCCGCCATCGTACACGGCGACGAAGAGATCGCAGCGGCTGAAAAAGAACTGGACGCAGCCGCACAGAAGGCCGGCTCGCTGGCCGACAGGCTGCACAAGGCACGCGCAAAAGCCGCCCCGGCCTTCGAAAAACAGATACTGGCGACGCTCGCACAGCTGGGCATGCCCGAAACCGTATTCCGAGTGGCGCTCACCCCGCTCCCCGACCTCGGGCGCACGGGAGGCGACGGCGTGGCATTCCTCTTCTCGGCCAACCGCAACGCGACGCCCCAGAGCGTCGAACGTATCGCCTCGGGCGGTGAGCTCTCGCGGGTCATGCTGGCGCTCAAATCCCTGCTGGCCCGGCGCATGCAGTTGCCGACGGTCATCTTCGACGAGATCGACACGGGCGTCTCCGGGCGCATCGCCGACGCCATGGGCGAGATCATCGAATCACTCTCCGCGACGTTGCAGGTCGTGGACATCACCCACCTGCCGCAGGTGGCGTCGAAAGGCGCAGCCCATTTCGTGGTCTACAAACGCGACGGGCGCACCGACATCACGCGCCTGACGGACGAGGAGCGCATCACCGAGATCGCCAAGATGCTCTCCGGCAGCCGCATCACCGATGCCGCCATAGCCCAGGCACGCATTCTGCTGGGCAAATAACCGCACACGCAACTACCCGCCGGCCGGAACGAACCTTTTGTCCGGCGCACTTTATGAACTCCGTATATTGACCCCGACATTTACCGCACAATGAATGAATTGACGAAGATTGCGGCCGCCAACCAGCAGCGCGCCCGCGAGGTTATCCGCGACTCCGGGCTCGAAGCCGCATGGCGCTCCGTCGGCGCCGAACCCAACCTGGTCGGGTCGCTCCGCACGGGACTGCTGATGACGCACCACGACATCGACTTCCACATCTACTCCTCACCGCTGCGCCTTGCGGACAGCTTCGCAGCCATGGCGCGCCTGGCCGAAAACAGCCGCATCCGCAGCATCACCTTCAACAACCTGCTCGACGCCCCCGACCAATGCCTCGAATGGCATGCCTGGTATGCCGATGCCGACGACCAGTTATGGCAGATCGACATGATCCACATGCCCCGGGGTTCGGCCTACGACGGCTATTTCGAACGGGTAGCCGACCGCATCGCCGCCGTGCTGACCGACCGGACGCGCGAAACGATCCTGCGGCTCAAATACGAAACCCCGGAGGCGGAGAAGATCATGGGTATCGAATATTACCAGGCCGTACTGCGCGACGGCGTGGGCACCTACACGGAATTCGAAGCCTGGCGTGCCGCCCACCCCGTGACGGGGATTCTGGAGTGGATGCCCTGACAAAAAATGCGGCCCTGTCCTGCCAAAAGATCGGAACCGGGAGCAGGGAACAGGGGCGGCAATGGCGCAGCACACGCCGCCGGTATCGGGCATTCAACGCCGTGCATCGCACAATCCGGCATCCCCGGGGCACGCAGCGCATGACAACAAGCCCGCACATAAAAAAAGCAACCCCGCAGGGTTGCTTTTTTCAATCGGCGACGGCACCGCAACCCGCCTCGGCCGCTATCGGCACGGGCTCAGTCAGCCCGGTATTTCCTGTTGGTGACGTCGATCGTCCGGGCTTCGAACAGCCCCAGGTCGGCGGCAGGGCAAGCATTCGCAGGGACATTTCTGCCATCGTAAATATCGGCAAAATCATAGCTGCTGTCCGTAGTCAGCCAGTTCCACAGCTCGGGATAAACCTCCTTGATATGCACCGATTCGCGCGGATAGTTGAACCAGTCGAACCCGCAGAGGTAGCCGCCGTTCTCGTCGACATACTCCGTCCCCGTGGCGGTGATCACCAGCCCGTAGGGCAATTTGTCCTTGTCGAACGAATCGTTCAGGTAGGCAGTCGACAAGGCATAGAGTTCCACGCCGTTATCCACCTCGATATACCACTCAACGCGCATCGGGCCGTTCCCTTCGATCTTCGACACATCCCAGTTGCGGATCGTCGATCCCAGGTACTCCCCGACCTTGATATTGGCCTTGTCGTAGGTGTTGAGCGTCCCTTCCATCGACTTGAAATACTGCGACCGGCAATCGGCACCTTCGGGGGTGATCAACCCCTTGAAGATACGCTTGCCGCCCTTGTAAACGACACATCCCAGTTTGATGGATTTCGTCGACCCCAACGCCACGGGCTGTACGCCGAACCCGAAAATGTTCTGCCGGGTCTGGTACAGCACATGGATGACCAGGTCGTTGTAATCGTAATCCCCGCGCCTGGAGTCCTCGAAACATACTACCTGGAACAACTGCGATTTGTTGCCTGCGAAATTGGGGTACTCATCGCGCGGGACGAACGTCGTCGTCAACCCCTCGTCCGAACGGGTCAGGGTCATCCGCGGCACCCAGATCGTCATGGGGCTTTCGGCTTCGGCCAGCGTCACCCCGTATGCCTTCACTACGGTGATGCAACCTTCTTTCACGGGGACATCGTACGTGCCGGCCATTTGGTAATGGTCGATGTCGACGTCCACGGGACTGCCGGGACGGACATCGCTTTTCTCAATGCAGGAGGCAGCCAGGAAGGCCAGCATTAAGATGGTAATTTTCTTCATTGTGGGTGTGTTAGATTAATAAAATGGTTCCGCATCTCCCGTTGCACTTCTTCCCCACTCCTGGGAACCGATTATTTTGCTCGGACAAAGTTAGATATTCCCGCCTCAAACACCAAACAAATCAGCCAAAAACGCACTCAATACAGCCCAATTTCATTTTCAAAGCCCGCCTGCCGCACCGGCAGGGCCTGAGGCTGTAATTTTCGCATTCGGCCTGCCGATCATAGCAATGGCCTATCGCATCGACGGCATTTCGGACTGCCACACACCCGGCTCATGGCTCCCGGGCGCATGAGCGACAAAGACGCAGCCGACACTACAAGCCCGGGCAATTCGCCGGGGCACAGATCGGCTCGGCCGGCATATGATAGATGCCGAACCGCAAATGTGCGGACAGGAATAGCCCTGCGGCCAACGAAGTACCCGCCGCCCCGGACGGAACCCCTCCCGGCCAACCGCCCGCGGCGCCGGAGAATGCCGCTTCGACCGCTTCGCGGCAAAACAAAAACCGGAGCCTCAGCGGAGGCTCCGGTTTTCCATATTGCGAACCGATGATTACATCATGCCGCCCATACCGCCTGCGGGCATAGCAGGCATGGCGGGAGCATCGGATTTCTTCTCCGCCAGCACGCATTCGGTGGTCAGGAACATCGAAGCGATCGAAGCGGCATTCTCCAGCGCAACGCGCGACACCTTCGTCGGGTCGATGATACCGGCCTTCAAAAGGTCCTCATACTTGTCGTCGCGGGCGTTGTAACCGAAGGCATCCTTGCCCTCCTTCACCTTGTTGACAACGACCGAACCTTCGCCGCCGGCGTTCTCGACGATCTGGCGCAGCGGCTCCTCGATCGCACGTTTCACGATCTGGATACCGGTCGTCTGGTCTTCGTTGGCACCCTTCATCCCTTCGAGGGCCGCCGTAGCGCGGATGTAAGCCACACCGCCGCCCGGGACGATACCCTCTTCGACAGCGGCACGGGTCGCAGCCAGTGCGTCGTCCACGCGGTCTTTCTTCTCCTTCATCTCGACTTCGGTAGCGGCACCCACATAGAGTACGGCCACACCGCCGGCCAGTTTGGCCAGACGCTCCTGGAGCTTCTCCTTGTCGTAATCCGACGTAGCCTTGTCGATCGAGGAGCGGATCTGAGCCACGCGGGCTGCGATCTCCTCCTTCTTGCCGGCACCGTCGACGATCGTAGTGTTCTCCTTGTTGAGCGTCACCTTGTCGGCCGTACCGAGCATCGTAAGGTCGGTATCCTCCATCTTCATACCCTTGTCGGTCGAGATCACCGTAGCACCCGTCAGGATGGCGATATCCTCGAGCATCTCCTTGCGGCGGTCACCGAAGCCCGGAGCCTTGCAGGCGGCGATCT
>ERZ836877.5119-NODE-5119-length-12773-cov-3.028070_pt1 | contig 12773 bp, 7 predicted proteins | sample MGYA00519469_ERZ836877 | MGnify/ENA primary metagenome ERZ836877 (study PRJEB31850, sample SAMEA3708809) | human gut metagenome | biome: human gut; feature: human-associated habitat; material: faeces | place: China | collected 2014 ... | reverse complement strand
GGGAGCCGTAGGATGCGAGCCTGCGGCATGGCGATCCCGTGATCCATACGAGGAAATCCACGTCGTGGCAGCATTTGCTCAGTATCATGGGGTTGCTGGTGTCATCGCGGTTCCAGATGCCCCTGACATAACTGTGGGTGGCTCTGTCTGTCCCCACTTGCGATCTGTGGCTGACGCTGACTATCTCTCCCAGTCTACCGGAACCTACGATCTCTTTTATTTTCGCGAAATAGGGGTGGTATCTGAGCACATGCCCCACGGATACTATTAGGCCGCGCCTGGCGCTCTCTTCCGCAATGGCCTCGCATTCCTGGATGGAGCATGCCACAGGTTTCTCGAGCAATACGTGGCAGCCGCGCCGCAGCGCCTGCATGCATTGTGTGAAGTGCAGCCCGTCGGGGGTGCAGATCATCACGGCGTCGGCTTTCATGCCGCTGTTGAAAAATGTGTCGCAGTCGCTGAAACATCTCTCCGGCGGCAGTGAGGCGGCCTCGGCGAATCTGTGGCGGCGCAACGCATCAGGATCCACCACCCCTGCCAGGCGTGCCTGGTGGGGGTGGTGGAGTATGTAGTGGAGGTATTTACGTGCCCGGTTTCCCGCGCCGATGGCTACGATTTCCACCGGGCGTATGCCGGGGGCTGTACCGGTATTTTCCGTCATTTTGCGGAAATGTGGTGTTAGGTAACGTTTAAAGTCGTTTTATGCGGATATTGCGGAATTTCACTCCGGCTCCGTGGCCGAGAAATCCCACATGTCCTTTCTTGTTGAAAAGGCCGGGATGGTTGAGGTGGTCTACGGTGTAGGGGTTGGTGTTTGATCCGTCGGGTGCGATATTGTGCCCCTGGCATGCCTTGCGGATGTTTCCGTCAAGGATCACCTCGCCGTTTACCGTCACTGTGATGCGGTCTCCCACGGCGCGTATCTCCTCTGTGCTCCACTCCCCGAGGGGTTTGTGCTTGATGCGTTTTGCGGGGATTATGCCGTATACGGAGCCGTGTACCTGGTATTCGCGCAATCCTTTGTATATGGGGGCGTCGTGGTCGAGCACCTGGATCTCCATACCTTCGTATGCGGCGTCAACCCCCATCGGGGTGCGTATGCCGATGCCGTTGTTCACACCCTCCTTTTCGAAGCAGAACTCAAAACGGAAAACGAAGTCGTCATATTCCTCTTTGGTGTAGAGGTTGCCTCCGTTGCCGTAGCCGGCGGTGACGTAGATGTTGCCGTCCACAGGGATGTAGTCGGTGAGGTTTCCGGTGAAGTTGTCCATGGAGCGTCCGTCGAAGAGCACTTTGAATCCCTGTGCCTTCTCCTCGGGGGTAAGCTGATATTCAGGGGTTGCCGTGGCGGCGCTCAGTTTGGAGAGCATGCCGTTTATGTCGTCCACGGCATAGCCGTCGTCGGCAGATCCGCCGGCTTTGAAAATGTCGCGTGCCCTTTCGAGAGCCTCCCTGACTGGTGCGCCGCTGTATGTGCCGGTATTCTTTGTCATTATAGCGCGCACAGCTTCGGCGGCCGGCTTGGCGATGGCGGCATCGCTCTGGCAGCTGTCTGCGAGCACGAGCGCCTGATAGGTGCCCGACGAGGCGAGGCCGCGGAGCATAAGCGCTTTTGTGGCGGCATCGCCGGCAGCTTCAAGTCCTTTGCGGTAAAGGTAGTATTTCTGTGCGGCGGTGTATTTGCCGGAACCGGCAAGTTCGGCGTAGCGGGGGAGGAGGTCGGGACGGTCGTCGGTGACGGCGATTCCGTACAGTATCTCGGTCATGCCGCTGTCATTGACTTTGGCAAGCGCCTGCAGGGCGGCTTCCTTGGTCTGGCCCGTGTTTTCCTTATAGGCATTGTGAAGCACGTCTATAGCTTCCGGTGTGCCGCAGAAAGCCAGAACGGGATAATACATCTGCGGAGCTTTGGAGCTGCCGGCATATTTCGCCGCTTTGGAAAAGGCCTGTCCTGCGGGAAGACGTGATGCGGAGGAGAGGAGCGCTTTTCCAAGGGCAGGATTGGCCTGCGCGCCTTTCTCCTCTATCAGGGCGCAGATTTTGTCGAAGTCGTTGGGACCTGCCACGCCTGAGAGAGTGTTGAAGGCTGCCTCGCGTACCGGGGCGTCATCTGATCCCAGGAGCGAGAATACCTTCGGGGCCGCATCGCCGATGCGGCGTGTGGCGGCGATGTTCATCGCCGCCACTTTCATTGGCGCATATCCCTGGAGTGCCTTGAGGATGCCGGGGGTCACGTCGCCGTTGAATGTGAGCAGCGCCGAGGTGGCTTCGGCAGACCTGTCGCCACCCAGGCGTTCGCAGAGCGCCTCAAGGGCTTTGGAGCCGCCGATCTTGCTTGCGGCCTTGAAGGCGGCTTCGGCAGTTGTGGCGTCGGGTGAGTCGAATTGCGCTATCACGGGATCTATCTGGCTTTGCACATGGTTGGTGCCGAGCCAGTTGAGGATGTCGGTCTTTACCTCATAGTTCTCCTTGTCAGACAGTGTTTTTGCGACAGCCGCATAAACCTCATCATCGACCCACGGCTCGGCGCGCCGGAGAGCGTTCACGCGGTAGTCGCGGTCGGGGCTTTTAAGCGCCTTGAGCAGCAGGGGAAGTGCTTTTTTGCCTTCGGTATCGAAGATTATCTCCAATGCCGCGCCACGCACACTGGTCCTGTCTGTGGCTTTCATAAGTTTTTTTGCCTCGGAAGCGGCGGTCTTCGCATCGCCGTTTGCAGCCAGACGTCCTATCAGCGCCACATAAGCCTCTGTGGCTCCGTCGGCTTCCCATCCGTATTGCTGCGCTTTGGCGGCTTTGGAGAGGATGGGGAGGGATTTCTGCGAACCTATGGCTCCGAGAGCCTTGTAGTAGGGTCGTTGGTCGGCGGGTGCGGCCTCGGCGCTCCAGTTGATTATCACCGGCTCGGCGGCTGCAAGTCCTTTTTTACCGGCGGCATAGGCGAGCACATCGCGTGGCGCGGCTCCGGTCTCGATGAGTTTCATAAGCACATCCTCTGTACCGTCGACTGCTATGAGGCCGTTGACAGCCCATTCCTGAAGATACGGGTCCGCCACATATTTTGCGAAAAACTCGCCGTCCTCAGGTTTGCCGCATCGCTGCAGCAATGTCATGAGGAACGCGCGGTTGGGGTTGTCGGTACTGTTGTCTATGGCGTCTTTCAGTGCCTGGCGCAGTGCGTCTCGTCCGGCCTCCTGCCCTTCGGCATGCAGATAGCCCGTAAGTCCATGGAGGGCATATTCCACTGCGGCATTCTCCCCTTTTTCCGATGGAGAGAGCATGCCGGCAAGCTGTGCGAGGCCCTCCTGCCCGGTGGAGGCGAGTTCGGCCATTATCTTGTTGAAATCCTGCTGTGTGGCAGCCGGGAGCTGTGCGAGCGCGTCGGCCACTATGGTGGATGTGGCACGGTTGCGTGCGTCCTGTGCCATTATTGCGCCGTGTGCCACAAGGGCAAGCATCAGCGATATTATGATTTTTTTCATGTCAGTCGGCGATTAATATCTTAAAGTTTCCATGAACCGCGCATAGGCTGGTCGATAAGTCTGTTGGCGGCCTCGTCGCCGATGAATCGCTGTGCTACGGGGTCGAACTCGAGCGTGCGGTTGAGACGCAGTGCGGCCAGCGCCATGTTCACCATGGTGCAGCTTCGGTGGCCGTTCATCTCGTTCAGCGCGAACAGTTCCCGGTTTTTCACGCATTTGATGAAATCGGTGTTCTGCGGTTCTGGATCGGGAAGTTCGGCAATGATCGCCATGATGTCGGGCGCCGGCTTGCCGTCGAGCTCGCATTCGAAACCTTTGAATACCTTCCCTTTCGGTCCCTCGATGTAGGGGATCTTGCTGCCGCTTTCGTATCCTTCCCCTTCGAGCACTATCTGGCATCCGTCGGCATAGGTATAGGTGATCTTGCGCCATGTGCCCACGGCGTCGGAATGTTGCTGCGGGGCGTCGACCTCCACCTTGACAGGGGAGGTGTCGTCTTTCCCGAGGATGTATTGCACGGGATCCATGTAGTGCTGTCCCATGTCGCCGAGGCCGCCTCCGTCGTAGTCCCAGTATCCGCGGAACGTCTGGTGCACGCGGTGACTGTTGTATGGCTTGTAAGGAGCCGGGCCGAGCCAGAAATCATAATCGAGTTCGGCAGGCACCTTTTCGGGTGTCAGGTTGTCTTTCCCTACCCAGAAGAATTTCCAGGCGAATCCGGTGGCTCCGCTGATGGTCACTTTCAGCGGCCATCCGAGCAGTCCGCTCGCCACGAGTTTCTTGAGCGGCTCCACTGTGGTGCCCAGGCCGTAGAAGTTGTCTGTGAAACGGAACCATGTGTTGAGACGGAATATGCGGTTGTTGCGTCTTACGGCTTCCATGACGCGCTTCCCTTCGCCGATGGTGCGTGTCATCGGCTTCTCGCACCATATGTCCTTGCCGGCGTTGGCTGCAGCGACGGCCATCGTGCCGTGCCAGTGGGGCGGGGTGGCGATATGCACTATGTCGACATTAGGGTCGTGGATTAGGTCGCGGAAATCGTGGTATCCCTTCAGCTCGAGGCCGAGTTTCTCGCGTCCCATGTCGAGGGCTTTCTGCAGGTGGCCGGAGTCCACGTCGCACACCGACACAAGCCGGCAGGCGTCGCTGCTGGTGAAGTGGTAGCTGCTGCGTCCGATACCTCCTACCCCGATGATACCTTTGGTGAGCTGGTCGCTCGGGGCGATGCGGCCGGGTCCTCCGAGCACTTTGCTCGGCACTATGGTGAACAGCGAGAGCAATCCCGCCTGTTTGAGAAACGTTCTTCTGCTTGTCTTCTCCATGGTCATGTCGAGATTTACAGTTTTGTGATATTCAGGTTCTTCCACAGCACCTTTATGCCTCCTCTGTCATGTATCTGGAGTGCGATGCGTCCCTGTGCGCGGCCTATTTTCTCGTCGGTGAAGTCGGTCATGGGCACGCCGTTGAGCCATGTCTGCACATGATCCCCCTCCACGCGGATGCGCATGGTGTTCCATTCACCTTCCCTGAGCACCTCTTCTTTCTCGTCGGGTATCTGCACGAGCCATTCACGGCCATAGCTTTCATAGATGCCGCCGCTGTCCTGCCCCTTGGGGGCTACCTCGCATTGCCATCCGTGCACTTTCACCGGCGGCTCCACAAAGGAGCGGAAGAAGATGCCGGAGTTGCCGTTGGCGAGCTGCTTGAAATCTACGGTAAGATCGAAGTCCTTGTAATATGCGTCGGTGGCCAGATAGCCGTACTGTTTGTCGGGACCGCTCTCGCACACGAGGTTGCCCTCGTTGTCCACATACCACAGCTCGGTGCCGTAGGGGGTCCATCCGGTGAGATCCTTGCCGTTGAACAGCGGGGTCTGTGCTGATTCCTTCTTGGGGAGGCGCTTGATCTTTATGTTGCGGAACGATGCGGGATAGCCGTGGTCCTGGAGGCATATGACGCCGGTCTCGGCGAGGCCATACTCAGGAGCCGATTCCCATTTGCCACTGTTCTTGCGGGCGAACCAGTCGTCGGTCCATGCTTCGAACTCCAGTATTTTCTTTCCGTTGAGCCAGTGCTCCACATGGCCGTTGTCGAATACGATGCGTGAATTGTTCCACTCCCCCTGGGGATTTACCTGCATGGCGCTTTCGTCGGGCAGGTGCATGGCGTAGTCTACCCCCAGGCGCTGCCATGGCTCAAGTTTCGTGGGGGCGTTGGTGGCTTCCCATCCATCGTTGTCGATAAGCTGATATTCGGGGCCGGTGACATAGGGGACAGGGAAATATGGATCTTCCACCACATGGTAGAGCATGCCGGAGTTGCCGCCGTATGAGAGTTTCCAGTCCCAGTCAAGGATAAAGTTGTCGAATTCCTGATCGGTGACAATATATCCGGATAGGTCGCTGCCGTCTCCGTTGGCCTGTATGCAGCCGTCCACCACATGCCATGGCTGTGTGAGTGAGTCACCGTTGTAGTCTTTCCATCCGTCGAGGGTCTTGCCGTCGAAAAGCAGTTCCCACCCTTCGGCTTTTTCTGCTTCTGTCAGGGTGTTGGGTTGCTGCGATGAGCATGCTGTGGCAGCCAGTCCTGCCGCCATGCACATAAAAAATACTTTTTTCATTGAAGTTATGTAGGATCAGTTTAAGGTATCGCAAAAGTAGTGAAAATTTCCACAAATCACGGATAATCATGTGGGAAATCTACAAAAAATATTTTTTGGCATCTGTGGGCGGCTTCTGTCAGTCGGCAAGCGCCTTGACCGGGAAGCGGAGTGTGTCGGGATTTTCGATAAGCCCCTGACGTATGAGGCGCAGTGAGTCGGCCACGGAAAGTCCTTCGTTCTCGAAATTTTCAAGCAGTTCTTTCGATGATTTCACTTTTTCGCTCCCCTTCATCTCAAGTGCCCCAAGGCGCGCTTTGGAAATTCCCTTCTTGAAGACGCTCTCCATCTGCTGCACGATATTGATGCGGGTGTTTGCCGCGATGGCCTGGCGCTCTCCCACCATATTCTCCTTGAACTTGGCACCTCCGGTGCGTATCTTCATCTTGTCGGGTGTCCCTTTTATGTTTATGCCGAACTTGAACGGCAGGGGCGACTTGAGCACCGAGATATGGTAGTTGAGGTTCATGGCCATGTCGTTGTGTCCCATTACCCCGAGACGGTAGCGGTCAATGTCGAACATGAACGGATAAAGCTCTATGGTGGAGTTCTCGATGACTACCTCCACGGCCATATGGTTTATGTAGTTTTTCTTCTTGTCGCGGAACATCAGCCATTTGCTGAGGGTCTTGAACGTGTCGGGATCGAGGAGTACCAGAGAGTCTCCCTCTATCTTTATGGCGGCGCGCAGGGAGGGGATGTCGATATCCATCTGCGGCGTGAGATCGGTAGTGACAGCCACATCGGCGTTGACTATCCCCGCGAAATTTTCCATTACCGGCAGCAGCGAGTCTATGGCCGGCACGATGGAGGTGAGTTTGTCGAGGCGGAAGTTGCTTACCCTCATGCCCATGCCGAACTGGAGGTCCTCGGGGTCGGGAGCGCTGTAAAGTCCGTTCACGTCAAGGCGTCCCACATCGGTGGATGCCGACAGGTCGCGCAGGTTCACGGCTCCGTCATATATCAGGAGATCCCCCTTGAAGTCCCGCATGAGCAGATCGGAATAGAGCACATGGTCGGCGCGCATGCTCAGGCGGGCGTCGATGTTGTGGGGTATGATTACCGGCCCTGAACTTGTGACTGTGTCGGCCGCCGCCACGATGTTGTCTTCGGCACGGTCGTCATCTGCCCATACGGCGGCGGAGTCGGTCTGTTGCTCTATGGCGCTTCCCGCGAAGAGCGCCTGCACTATCTCGTTGATGTTTATGGTATCGCTGCTCACGGTAAGCTCCACTCCGAGATTGGCTCCGCGGCGCCCTATGATGGCGCGTCTCAGATTGCTGACTGTGCCGTTGAGGAGGAAGTCGCTCTGGCCGGCCTTGAAACCGAGGTTGTTCAGGCAGATGGAGTCCTGGTTGAAATGGAGGTCTACGTGTGTGAGGGTGTTGCGCAGGGGGAATGCGGGGGTGATCATGCGGCCTGACTGTGCGTGCACGTGTCCTTTGAAGTTCCATCTGCGTAGGATATTCCTGTCGGCCGAGTCGAGGGGGAATGAGAGGTTTTCACCTTTAGTTACCGGTAGGGCCGCTATGGAGTCGGCAACGGCTTTTCTCCTTTCCGCAGTCATTTTGTCGGGGAAGATACGCCTCTGCGGACGCATATGCACGGTCACTTCCACCGATGCTTCCCGGAGTGCCATTTTGGTGAGCGCCTGGCCGAACTGCAGGGCGCCTATCCCGAGCGAGAGGTTCATCTGCGGTATGCGGGCATTCCCTTCATAGCGCCTTAGGGCGGCTCCTATCTGGGCGTCGCGCATGCGCACCCTGAGAGTATCGGTCTGCGAGTCAAATGCCAGGCGCTCAAAGGCTATCCGGCCGCCGAAAGGATTGATTTCGGTGGTGTCGCCTGACGACGCACGGTTCATGGATCCCACTCCCGCGCGCAATCCTTTCAATTGCAGACTCATGCCTTCGGCTTGTGCGGCGAGGGTGTCGGCTTTTATGGAAAGTGTCAGCAGCGAGTCTACTTTCGCCTTGTCTTTGATGAAAGAGGTGTTGGAGCCGAAAGCGAGATTGCCTTCATGCATATAGACCGATCCCGCGTTCTCCAGATTGGCGTCAATGTCGCGCAGACGGAGATCTCCTTTGGCGTAAATGCGGTGGAAGCGGTTGCTGTTGAGGTCGCTCAGGTGCATGCTGAAATCTGCGTGTCCGTCAATGCGCCCCTGTATGTGTCCGTTGATCTTCCTGCGCACTCGTGCCGGAATGGCATTCAGGTTGATGTTGCCGTCGAATGTCCCCTCGATGAACGGGTCGGCGAGTATGTTGCTGCACCTTGCGCGCAGGTCGAGCTGCACGGCCGCTCCCCGGGCGTGCAGCTTTTTCAATGTGAAGACCGATGCGTCGATGCTGTCGCCGTAGAACTGCGCTGTGAATTCTGTCTCGAATTCGCGGAGTTTCAGGTTCTCGTAGTCCAGATGGCATAAGGGGATCTCCAGGCGTGCCTCCGCCGAGGGGAGGATGGTGTCGGTCATGCACCACGGGCTGGTGAGACAGATGGCGGCGTTCACCACCATGTCGGTCTTGAGCGGCGCGGTGAGTTTCCTCAGGTCAGCGGGAAGATGTGCCAAGGCTTTTTCAACCGGGATGCCGTCGGCCTTGATTTCCAGTTTTTCCGCCGTAGGCTCTCCCGAGAAATCGAGCAGGGTGTTTATCAGGGCGCTGAAATCGTCAATGTTCACAGTGAAATCGCTCGCCTCGATCCGCAGCGGCTCCCGGCTGTCCCACTGCAGGGAGCCGTCGGTGCTGAATGACAGGGATTTGAAATTGTATTCCTCCAGAAGTGGCCACACCACTTTCCCGTCTGTGGCGAGGGTGTAGAGGGGAGCTTTTGTTCCCCCGAGATCCACATTCCGGAGATACAGCGTTATATCGGTGGAGTCAGGGATGGAGCGGTAGCGCAGGGGGGATGCGTCTGTTATGGTGAAACGCTCAATGGAGATGCGGGGCAACTCAAGCAGGGAGGTGCCGGTGTCATCTTTCGTGGCGGCTTTCCCCTCTTTGCCGGATGCCGTGTTGGAGAATATGTCGTAGTTGGCCTTGTCGGGTGTGACCTGCAGGATGTTCACTCTGGGGGAGTTGAACGCCACATCGTAGAGCGATATCTGTCCGGCCATGAGCGGGAGCACATTTATGCCCCCTCTGAAAGAGGCGAGCGAGAGCAGGGAGTCGGCGTCGGCGGGGAGGGTGGCGCGCACGGAGTCAGGGAGATCGCCGAGGCTGTGGCTGAGAAGTGTGAGGGAGTCTACTTCGACTGTCATCTTCGGGAAACTTTTCCAGAAGGTCAGCTCCACGCGTTTCACTTTCAGCTCGCCGTCGATGTATGCGGATGCCTGTTTTTCCACGAATGGCGTGAGACGTCCCGGTGTGAAAAACCATACGATCAGGGTGCACAGGATCAGAAACAATCCTGTGAATGTCCCGGCGATTATCGCGATCCATTTCGCTATCCGCTTAAAAGTGCGCTTCATCCTGCAAAGTTATGTGTCAGGGGCGGGTGTATGTCAGTCCTCCGCCTCAGGTTTTCTGGCCGTTATGTGGAAACAGGCCTGTTTGTACTCATATTTCACGTAGCATCTCCCTTGCTGGCGCATGGCGAAGACCACTTCTCCCAGGAGGTTCTTCAGGTCCTCCTGTGTGCGCGGGGTGCGTGTGGAGTCGCATATGAATTTGGCATAGCTAATGTCGAACGTGGTGCCGAACAGATGCGCCGAGGTGTCGACGGCGTTGCGGTTGCGTCGGCGCAGACGCCTGACCATGCGGGGTGTGCGGAGCACGCTTGTGACTTTTATGCGGTAGTCGCCCCCGCCGCGCGCCTTGAGCGAATCGCGGAATGCCATGCCGATATCTGTGAGCAGGCGGTGGGCTTCCGGTATCAGGAACGGGAGGGAGTGGGTGAGGTTGTCGAGGTAATATGCCTCGCAGCTTTTAAGCCGTTCCATGGCGGCTCCCGCCTCCCAGGCCGATTTGAGCGAGCGCACGGGACGCACGCCGATCCGCTCGGCGGTGTTGATGTGGAGGTAGTTGCTGTCGTTGAATACGCGGCGCAGTGAGCCTCCGAGATAATTTATTTTCATTTTCACTCCACCGCCCGGCATGGAGTCGAAATGCGCCTCGTAGGGGTTGCGTTTCCTTATGGTGTCGGTGGTGGACAGGAGCGCGAGCACCTCGGAATGCTCCAGGGGGAGCGGCTCTCCGGCCACCGGGGCGGTGGCTTCTGCCGTGTGCGCGGTTTCCACGGCGTTTTCCGCCGGCGCTTCTTCCGGCATGGGGGCGATATCGGCGGGATCGGTCTGTGGGGTGTCACCTCTTCCCCCGAACGACACCCAGAGCACCAGCATCACCGCAAGCGCTCCCATCAGTTTCAGAGTATGGCGTTTAATCCTGTTCATAGGTCACCGCGCGGTATAATGTGGCCACCGCTCCCTGCAGGAGGTCGAGCACAAGTTCAAAGCCTTCAGGTCCCTCATAATATGGGTCGGGCACATAGTCGTATCTTGTGGCATGGCTGAAAAATTCCGCCATCCCCACTATCTTATCCATCCCTTCCGGGGTAGGAGCCATGTGGCGTAGGTTGCGGAGATTCTGTGCGTCCATTCCGATAATGATATCGAAATCGTCGAAATCGCTCTCTCGCACCTGGCGGCATCTGTGTGTCAGGTCATATCCCCGGCGGCGTGCGTGTATGCGCATGCGGTTGTCGGGGAGCTGTCCGATGTGGTAGTTGCCTGTGCCGGCGGAGTCCACTGTCCATCTGTTGCTGTCGCCATTGAGGGCGATCTCACCGAGCATCACTCCCTCGGCGGCTGGAGAACGGCATATGTTGCCGAGGCACACGAAAAGCACCCGTACAGGCTTCTTTTCGGCATATCTGCGCCTTAGCTTCTCCACGATGCGGGTAGCACGCGGTGAAAGTCCGGCGCCCCACTGTATATTGTTTTCTGTCATATTCATGTTCTTTGATTCTACTTACAAAATTAGTGGAAATTTCCAAAAATTCTGCGTAACTTTGCGGAAAGTTAATAGATTGTCAACTATGGAGGCCATAAATATCTCTGACCGTATCAAGGGCATGGCGGTATCCGCCACGCTTGCCATGTCGCAAAAAAGTAGCGAGCTCCGCGCCGCGGGGGTCGATGTCATAAACCTTTCTGTGGGTGAGCCTGATTTCAACACTCCCGAACACATAAAGGAAGCTGCCAAGAAGGCGATAGACGAAAACTATACCCACTATCCCCCCGTGCCGGGCTATATGGACCTGCGCAAGGCCATAGCCGAGAAACTGCGCGCCGAGAACGGAGTGGAGTTCGATCCGTCGCAGATCGTGGTGTCGGCAGGCGCCAAGCATTCCCTCAGCAATGTGATCTACGCGCTGATCAATCCGGGTGACGAGGTGGTGATACCCACTCCCGCATGGGTGAGCTATGTGGAGATGGTGAAACTCGCCGGTGGAAAGAATGTGCTTGTGCCCGCAGGGATAGAGCAGGACTTCAAGGTGACCCCGGAACAGCTCGAGGCGGCTATCACTCCCCGCACCCGCATGGTGCTCCTCTGCTCCCCCTCGAATCCGTCGGGAAGCGTGTACACACGTCGGGAACTGCAGGGACTTGTAAAAGTGCTTGAGAAATATCCTCAGGTGGCCATCCTTTCGGATGAGATCTACGAACATATAAACTATACCGGAGAGTTCGCGTCGCTCGCGTCGTTCCCGGAGATCGCCGACCGTGTGGTGATTGTCAACGGCGTCAGCAAGGCATACGCCATGACAGGATGGCGCATCGGTTTCATGGCAGGTCCGACCGCCGTGGCCAAGGCTGTCTCGAAGCTGCAGGGCCAGACTACATCAGGCATCTCCACCATCGCCCAGAAAGCGGCTCTCGCCGCCTATGAGGGGCCGCAGCAATGCGTGGCCGACATGCTCGCCGCTTTCCGCCGCCGCCGCGACCTTGTGGTGGAGCTTGCCCGCCGCATTCCCGGCCTGAAGGTCAACGAGCCTCAGGGCGCTTTCTACCTCTTCCCCGAGGTGAGCGCGTATCTCGGACGCCGCTGCGGCGACCGGGTGATCACTACCGACGACGATCTCGCCATGTATCTCCTCGAAGAGGGGCATGTGGCCACCGTGTCGGGGTCGGCTTTCTGCATGCCGGGCTATATCCGCCTGAGCTATGCCGCTTCCGACGATCAGCTCCGCGAGGCGTTCGCGCGTATTGTGAAAGCGCTCGCGCGTTTGGTATGATTTGCTAATGAAACAAAAAAGAAAACAGATATGGACTTTATAGAAGAACTTACCTGGCGCGGCATGATCCACCAGATGATGCCGGGCGCCGACGAGCAGCTCAAAAAGGGGATGACTGCCGCATACCTCGGTATTGACCCCACTGCCGACTCGCTTCATATCGGCCACCTCGTGGGTGTGATGATGCTCAAGCATTTCCAGCGCTCGGGCCATAAGCCTATCGCGCTTGTGGGTGGTGCCACCGGCATGATCGGCGATCCCTCCATGAAGAGCCAGGAGCGCAAGCTCCTTGATGTGGAGACACTCCGCCACAACCAGGAGGCGATCAAGAAACAGCTCGCCAAATTCCTCGATTTCGACTCTGACGCGCCCAACGCCGCCATTCTCGTGAACAACTACGA
>ERZ836877.5118-NODE-5118-length-12775-cov-2.561557_pt1 | contig 12775 bp, 25 predicted proteins | sample MGYA00519469_ERZ836877 | MGnify/ENA primary metagenome ERZ836877 (study PRJEB31850, sample SAMEA3708809) | human gut metagenome | biome: human gut; feature: human-associated habitat; material: faeces | place: China | collected 2014 ... | reverse complement strand
CACGACTATGGGGTTGAGGAACCCGAAGCGCTCTATCGAGGCGCGGACGGGCTCTATGGCCCGCTCGTTGCGCCTGGGGTTGTTGTCGTAAGGCCTAATCTCCTCTATGGAGACCCATTTCCAATCCATGCCGTACCTCCCGGTAGTAGGTTCCGGCATCACATTCTACATTTATGGGCGTTCGCGGGCAGAGCGCCGCAGGCTACTTCTTTGCAAACGCCTCAGAAAGGCGTGACCAACGTCAGCACGTCGCAGTACAGGTCTTGCAGCTTCGCGCCTCCCTTTGGGGAAGTCCCCTGCCCCTCAATCCACCGCTCGACGTCGCCTTCCGTCACCGAGCCGTCTTTAAAGACCAAGTCGGAAGCAACAAAGGACGCCATGCGGCACGCCTTCCCAACGGGGACGCCCTGCTCCGCGAGGTTTCGGGCATAGGCGAAGGTGGCGTTTCGATACACGTCGAGGCCGTCCTTGAGTTTCGGCCTACCAGTCACCGATACCGACGGGACAGACTCGCTGCCATTACCATTGGGTTCCATAGATGCCCTCCTTCCGCCTGATTGCGCTTATGATTGGTTTTCGTACTGGAAATCGTAGCCGTGTGTTTCCGCATATTCCTTGAGGTTGCGGTAAGTCGTCTCGGCATCCCCCTCGTCCTTGTCGGCGTAATCGGAGCCGACCAGGCACTCGCCGAACCTCTTGGTGCCGTGTTCAAGCCCCCATGCGTAGGCATCGTCGACCGCCCAAGCGACCAGGTATCGGTCTACGGTCCCATACGGCAGGTCCGGGTCGCACGCCTCTCTGGGAAACTCCTGCAAATCGCAGTCGACGCGGTAGAACTCGATGCAGCCGGGATAAGCGCCGAACCGCACTCCGTCGGGCATGGCGAGCTTCCAGGAAACCTCGGCGCGGTCTCCCTCGACCTTGATGGAGCGGCGCACGTACTCCGAGTTAAGGTCGTTTTCTAACGCGAATTCGGGCATGGCGGTGCCCAGGCTTCGCAGGAACCCGTCCACGTCTACCTTCGCGCTATCGGAGACGTAGGGCTTCACCTTCTCGACGGCGACCATTGCGACCACCTTGCGCAGGGCCTCTGTCACATAGCCGAGGCTCGCGCCTTGCTCCTCGACCCACCTCAAGGCCTCCCAGGCGGGCAGGTCGCCCCCGTAGATAGCGGAAGAGAAGATGCCGCCGACGGCAACGAGGCAGGCGCTACCCTTCGTCACGCCGTCCTTCACAAGGGAATTTGCCCTTTCGATTGCCTTGTCGATAAGGCTCTCGACCATTTCCTTGCAATCCGAATCTGCCATGACCGTCTCCTTTTCATGCGGGGCCGGTTCCCCGGCCCCACGTTTTGTTTCGCTACTCGGCGAACACCGCGTCCACCAGCCCGCCGAACCGGTAAGCGTGGGCGGCCGCGAAGGCGGCAAACCACTGGGCGTCGTTCACGTCGCCCATGGCGACCCACACCTCGGCGCAGAGCTGCGGGTCCTGCCTCCCCATGGTGGCGTGGACGTCCACGGGGAAGTGCTTGAAGCCCCTCTCCTTGTCCATGTAGGTGGGGGCGTCGTTTTTGGGGAGTGTGAGGCGCAGGGCGAGCAGCGCCGCATCCCTCCCTTCGTCGTCCCACTCACCGTTGGGGTCGACACCAAAAACGCGGCACATGCGGGCCGCCTTCTCGGTATCGTAGCTCTCCGGGATAAAGTGGACCTCGGCGACCACCTCGGGGCGCTCGCGGAAGGCGTCGTAGTCGATGCCCTCGAACTTTGCAACAGCCTGGTCGTGGCAGGCGTTCAGCTCGTGGTGGAACTTGCGGGCATCGGCGTTCTTCATGTTCTTGTCCTTTCTTCAACGTCTACCTTACAAGAACTATTATACACGTTTCACTAGTAGTGTAAACACTAGAAATAAAAAAATATCCTAGGCAGCGAGGTAGCGACGGACATGCATACGGCGAGCAAGTGCGAACCACGTGGGCTGCCGGTGGCATTGGAGGCCGCTACGCCGCGTAGGCGCGGTCGTAGGCGACGGAGAAGGCCCCGTCGCAGAAGTAATCCCACATTGCTTCATCGATGTTGGTGTTGGCCTTGAGGTTGCGGTCGAGCTGGTCCTGGATGCCTGCCAGCACGGTGTCGATGCCGACGAACTGCACGTCGGCCATGCTCACCTCGGCCTGCTCGCCGTTAGTGATGACGAAGTTGATAACCTGCTCGATGGTGGCCTGCATGGCAGCTCCTTTCCTTGGGGCCTTGGCCCCCTCCGCGTTTACGCTTACTATTATACACACTTGAAACTAGGTGTAAACACTTGAAATAGAAAAAAGCCGGCCTTTTAGAACCGGCAAACGCCTTAAACCAGATGTTTCCTGCGGTAGCTGTCGCAAGACTCTATAGACACCTTGGTTACGCCGTGAAACTCCTTGGTCGCAATCTCGCCAGACTCAACCAGGGCCGCAAGCCCCTCGGGCCCTATCTCAATGAGGTCGGGAACCTCGTCAACGGGGACGTAGTGCGTCTCCTCGATTACCTCGGGTGTTATGTGCGTGACCACTTCAACAAGCTCGTTCTCGCCGTCCTCGGGCAGCTCGGCACCGTACTCAACGACGCCGCAGAGCAGGAGCGTGAGAAGGTCCTTGGCCTCGTTAAGGCACTCCTCGCGTGTGTCGCCAGAAGTCCTATAGCCGCCCAACGCCGGGAACGTAGCCTCCCAGCCGTCGCTTTTCTTCGTGATGGCGCAGGTATACGGACAGTCCACATGTGCCTCCATTTGCCAATGGGGAGGGCGGTCGGGCGTCCCCGACCGCCATAGCTGCCCACAGCCAAAATAATTATACGCGTTTTTACTTAGATGTAAATATACGGGCAGCAAAAAAGCCGGGGGAGTTTTGGGCTTCCCCGGCTTCCCTTGGGAGGGCGTATGTGGTGCGGGGTGAGAGAATCGAACTCTCGTCGGGCGATTATAAGTCGCCTGCCCTGACCGCTGTGCTAACCCCGCACCGGGTATGTTAGCACAGCTCGGGAGACCGTCGTGCGCTAAATCGATTCCACATCAGCCGAACAGCGAAAGGACGGCGTCCAGCGTTTCCGGGTTGGATGCCAAGGCCGCCATCGCGACCCCTATAGCCGACACGAGGAAGCAGGTCGCGAACAGCGCCCCATAAAAGAAAGGCCCCCTGCCCATCTTCCTGTCCACCTCCTTGGCCTCGGCTATAAGGCGAAGCCAGGCCTCGTACTCGCGCAGGCTACCGTAATCGACGACCCGCTCCCGCTTTCCGCCAACCTCCTCCCACCGCCATTTAAGGCCGTGGCGCATCCTTCCCCTGACCTTGAGCTTGCTGCACCCCCACCTTTTCGACAGGTCTCCGACCGTGAACGGCCCAGGGCTGTATAGCTTCCGCAACTTGGCGCAAAGGGCCTCCGCGTCCCTGCTGGCAACCAGGATTGGCCCGCCCGGCGTGCTTATCTGGACAAAGTAGGTGCCGTCAGGCCCTTCCCGCATCTCAGGCCTCCTTGAGGTTGCCGTTGGGCGCGAGCATCCCGAGGTCGTGGAGGCGCTGGGCCATGGCCGCAACCTTGAGGGCGCGCTTGCGGCAGGTCTTGTCGCCTTTGCGGGCGGCCGACACGTCCATCGGGTCAACTCCGATTGCCTCGCACCACAGGCGCAAGTTCTGGTTCGAGGTGCCAAGCCGCTCGGAAGCCCCCTGGAAGCCCAGCTCAAGAGCCGTCTCGACGAGCCTCATGGGTTCTGGCCGCCCTGCAACGCCCCTCTGCGCGTGCTCGTATGTCTTTGAACAGGCCATGCAGCGCACGGAGCTCTTGTTGGTGAGGGGCTTTCCGCAGTCGATGCAGCGCAACCCGTCGGTGAAGTACTTGGTGCCGTTGACGATGCGCGACTTGCGCTCGCAGGTGTAGGCACCGTCGTCGCCCTTGGTCAGGCGGTCCATGTCGTAGCCGTTGTGGACGAACGAGCTCATGTCGCCCCGGCTGCCGAACACCAGCAGGCTGTCGAAGCTGGGTTCGTCTTCGAACTCCGCGAACGTCCACACGACCTCGCCGGGCTTGAGTCTGCGGCCCAGCCCCTCCTCCGCCACATAGGTGGAGAAGCCCACCATGTCGCCGCTATGGGAGCGGGGGTTGCCGGGTGCTTTGACGAACAGCTTCCCGCCACGCCTGTACACGGGCGTGCCCCTGTAGTCCATGACGGGCGCTGACTGCTGCCTAGGCATTCCCTATCCCCTCTCCAACGGCTCTATGACGTTTATTATTATACATACTTAAAATTAAGTGTAAATAAGTTGCATAAAAAAATGGCGGCCCAGGCAGGACTCGAACCTGCAACCTGCCGCTTAGGAGGCGGCCGCGCTCTCCGTTGCGCCACTGGGCCCTTGCACCATTATAGCCTACTCTACTTCGAGGGCCAGTTTTTCACACGGATAGACCGAAACCTCCTTGCCCTTCTTTACCTTGGCCGAAGGGGTGCCCCCGTCCATGAGCAGCTCCTGCACCTTGCCCAGCTTGAACACGCCGTCGTCCAGGACGCTGCGGCCTACGGGTATGGGTTCGCCGTCCATGTCCAGGAACGGGTACTCGGCCCATATGGGCGTTTCCGGGTAGATGACGGCCGGGCCTGCCAACACCACCGTTTCGCCGCCGTGCGTGACGTACACGCCGGCCACCTCAAGGGGCTTGCCGGAGCACTGGCCTTCGGACAGCCATACCGTGTCGCCCTTGCCGCAGGCCTTGCCGTCCTCGGTCTCGAAGGTCCCGTCCGACTCGTAGGCGACGCTTCGGGCAAGCTCGGCCACGGCCTTGGTGGTCTTGCGACCCCGCATAGAATGCAGGGCGCTTTCGAGCGCCTGGGCCAGGATTTCCCCCTCGTGCTCTTCGATAATCTCCTTGACCATTGGCTTGGCGAACTCCGACCAGTCGACGCCGTCGTACCGCCACCCGTACCCCTTCTGACGGATGTTCTCCTTGATTGACTTCCACATCTCGTTCTTGACGTTGCCGAGTACCGCCTGGTAGGCGTTCTCCTCGATGCGGCGCGCTATGGCCGAGTCGTCTATCGAGATGCCGAACTGGACAATGTGCTCCATCTCGCCTCCAAAGCGTTTTTGCAGCTGAAAGTCCTCTCGTTGCCCGAATCGTCTACGCCCACGAACGTGCCGGGTATGTCCCCCTGCCTGACGTAGGCGACCACGGGGTTGGGGTAGGTGCCGTTGTTGACCGAGTACTTGACGCCGGCGCGCATGACCTCGTTCTCATTGTCCCTGCACCTGGGCCACCGCCAGCAGGAGTTTACGTCCGCGTATACGTAGTCGTCGGAATCCGAAAGGTCGTCCAACGCGGCCATTCCCTCTTCAAGGCCGGTAAGCTTGTATGCCTCGTCCTTGTACCAGACCACGTCGTCCACGCTCGCGACCCAGCCCTCGGCGATTATGACCTTCTCGGAGCCTTCGCCGATGCAGCGCGCTATGTGGTTTGCAAGGGCGGCCTTGGCGACGGCAATCAACCTTGAGTCTTTGCGGAGCTTCACTGCGCCCGCTATGTCGCCGACGTCCATGCCGAAACTTTCGAGAAGCTCTGAGACGCCCTTGGTCTTTTCAAAGCATACCCCAAGGTTAATCCAGTCGTTTGCGCACGACACCCGTGGCGTCGCCTCCGTCTCGTCGAGGAGGGAAAACAGGTCTACAGCCATGCCAGGTCCCCGTCCACGTCGTAGCAGAAGTCCGCGTGCTCGATACCCGTTCCGTCCTCGATGTGCCCGACGACGTGCACGTCGTGCCCCATGTAGGACATGCCACCGACGACAAGCTCCGTGGTCCCGTTGTTCCAAACAACGTCCACGGTCGCCTCGACCACGTTGTTGTGGCCCGTGACGAAGAATCCGCGCATGGTTCCGGCCACCTCGTCCCTGGGGTCGTCGTTCTCCTCAATCGAGGTGGCGTAGAACTTCCTGTTGAGCATGGCGGTGCTGCAACCGTCGATGCAGGTGAAGCGGAGATAGAGGTTGCCGAACATGTTCTCGAAGGCCGGGGCCTTGATTCCCGCTAGGTCGACCAGCTTGGAGACCGGGGGAATCCCGGTCCCTTTGGGCAGGAGCGCCCCCGTGTTGCTGGTGAACTTCCAGGGGTGCCCGCCGTTCACCACGTTCGCTGCGGTGCATTCGTCAATGCGCATAGGTAGCTCCTTACGTTTTCGTTTTCAACGAAACCCAGCAGGAACGCCGAGGCTTCCTTGTCCCTCATCAAGGGCGTCTCCTGCATGTTCGCCAAACCGTAGCTGTAGTCGAACGCCATGAGCGCCGCCATCTGCTCGTCCTCGACCAGCGTGACCTGGGCCTTGGGGACCCGCAGGGCGTAGCCGTCGGCATACTCGAACCCCAGGGCTTCGAGCTGGTAGTCGCCCACATAGGGCAGGGGCAGCTCGGTCCTGGTCAACCGGAACACGTTGGTTCCGTTAACCTCGCGGTCGAACTCGACGGTGGCGCAGGCCCAGCCGTACTCCGTGCTAATCATCGCCCACACTTACGCACCTCCTCGTCAAGGTCGCCCAGGCACCCCAGCATGAAGTTCCTGAAGTTGGAGCGGGCGGAGCCGCGCAGGTGGGCTGGGCCGCCGTCGATGTAGCGCTCGCCCTCGGCGCTCACCTTGCGGTACACGTCGTAGAGCGAGCGTCCAAGCTCGCCCTCGGGAATGAAGAACGACCAGCGGTTGCCCTCCTCAACGGAGGCGCACCTGTAGGTGTCCACCAGGTGGACGTCCATGACGCCCCCACGATACGAAAAGTCGTAGAAGAACGTGTAATGGTTGCCCTTGGCCTGGTAGTTCATGTCGTCCCCGTTTCCATGCTCCAACGTCTGTACCTTGGGATTATTATACATCCTCACACAACAATGTAAACCTACTTTTCAGGAAAATGCGGGTCTTGCCCGCAGTTTCCCATTACTTCCCGAACACCTCTTTGGCCTCTTCGAGCGTCATGCCGGCCGGGGCCTTCTTAGCCAGGTCGTCGGGCCAGCCGGTGTTCTCCCTGCGCCACACGCCCATGCGCGAGAGGCCGCCCTCGCTGCGGCCGCCGTTGCGCGTGTAATAGCCGTTCTTGGAGAGCACGAAGTTGTCCGGCCCGAACGGTTTCGACGTGTCCTTCGGGTAAATCCTCGTGGACGAGCCGACGCCGTTCTCGCGGCAGAACTCCTTGAACCCCATGAACCCCTTGAAGGCGTTGTCCGGGTAGCGGTTGGATATTCTGCGCCACTTCATGTAGAGGCCCCGGTCGTTGACCGTGCCGCCGCCCTTTGAATAGACCAGATGCCCGCAGCTCTTGGTGCGGCCGCTCTTGAGGTTGTGCAGGTAGACCGTCACCTCCTTGCCGCAGTCACACCTCGCGTGGACCTTCCGGGGGTAGGCACCTTCGACCTCCCCCGTCACCGTGAGGCAGCCGGACTTGCGCCCCACCTCGTTCGACCTCTTCCCAGCCATGAAACCTCCTATGAGAAAACCCTCGTGGTGAACTCCACGCCTTCGGCGTCGGCATATATGGAGTTGTACCACGAGTCGGGCCTGTCGCTGTAGGCGTCTGACGCGGCCTGGGACTTGTGCCTCATGCGCCCGGGGTCCCTGTAGCTCCTTCGCACCATTTCGAGCAGGGCGGAAGGCTCGATGAACCTGCCCTCCTCGTCCATGACGTCGTACAGGTTGCAGGACGCGGCCCGCCCCACGTCCTCAAGGGACTCGATGCCGAACTCAGGCCATGCCTGCATGAGGATGGACCACCCTGCGGACGACTTGCACAGGTGCAGGCCGCGCTCCCAGAGCTTGTCTTCGGCCTCGTCCAGTGTGTGCCCATCCTTGAGCAGTGGGGCGAAGGCCACGAGCTGCGGGGAGGTGAAGTCGGCCGGGACCCTGCAAACCTCGTCGCCGTCCGGGCCGAGCACGGCGACCTCGGTGCCGACCTTGGGGACGAGGTAGTAGTTACAGCCCATCGCCGTCGCCCTCCTTGAGCAGAAGCCCGGCAGAGTCCAACATCTCCTCGAACACCGAGGCGTTTACCTTGTAGCCCATGGCGGCGTCGTTGACCATGCCGCACAGGGCCGTCATGGCCGAGCGGACCTTGTCCCTAGGCCTTGAGGGCAGGCAGGCACCCCTTACATGGGCGTCCCTCGGCTGCTCGTCGAGCAGCCCCCAGTGCTTGCCGTCTAGGGCAATCCAGACGGCGTAAGTTCCCTCCGGGGCCGTTTCCTTGCTGACGAACTGAAGGTCGTAGGTGCGCGGCCAGTACAGGTTCTCGGGTATCGCCCCGCACGGGCTGTAGGCCTGGCACCCTCCCGCCGCCTCGCGCATCTCCATGGCAAGCTCGGGGTTGTCCTGCGCGAAGCCGTCCGCCCACCCCATCACCTTTTCGGCGAGCCGGCCCAGGCATTCGGTGGCCTGCGTCTGCACCATGTAGCGCTCCAAAATCGGGTTCACGGCGTTCACCACGTACTGCGCGACGTCGTAGGCGTAGATGTCCTCAAACGAGCGCGACTCCTCGTCGAGGGCGTCCATGGCCCCCGATATTGTCTCGACGTCGTACAGCGGTTCCATATACATGCGGTTTTCGCGCACCATCTCCTCAAGCGCCTCTGCGGCCTTGGCGGGCGTACCGTCGTCGCAAAGGCACTTGAGCACGTCCTCCGCCGTGCAGTCCCGTTTCAGGGCCTCGACGTTGCGCTGAACCCTATACTTGCCGAACATATTCCGTCACCCTCCCGACGACGTCGTTCTCCCCAAGCGTGAAGGCCAGGTATGCCCCCAGGGCATCGGCTGGCCCCATGTACGAATAGAGCGATTCCCCGACCTGCACCTTGCACCGCACGCAGCCCGACTCCCTCAGGCACTGTATCCGCCAACCTTCGCCGGCCTCCGCGAACATGCCGCCGTTAAGCGGTCTCTTCTTTTTCCTCGGCATAGCTCTCCATCTCGTCCGGGTCGTGGCCGTATACCTCGAAATAGGCCATGCAGCCCGCCTCGCGCGCGGCCCTCATGGCCTCGACCGTCAATATCCCTCCGGTGTCCTCGGCCCAATCTATGATGATGCCCGGGTCGCGGAACTCGGCGCTTATGTAGCCGACCCGGTGGTCACGTCCCATGCGCACGTAGGTCTCGCCAATCTCAAGGACGTAGCTGCCGCCCGTAAAGCTGACCTCGGCATATATGTCGAGGTCGTCCGCCTCTACCGTCGAACAGGCAATCACCGTCGGTTTAGGCATCTACGCGCACCGCCTCCATGGCCCTCGCGCACACGTCGTGCAGAGCCTCACGAGTCCCATGGCAGAAAGCGCTGCCGACCTCCCCGATCCAATCGTCGAGCTGCTCTAGGTCGCCGAAGTCGCCGTTCGCAACCGGGATTCTGCCGTTTTCTGACATCACGCCCAACTGAAGGTGCCACCCGATGTCCGAGGCACCGGTTAAAACGGCATAGACCGTTGACCCTTCGGCCTCGCGCCTGGACTCGAACGTCATGCGACGCCCCCAATCACCAGGAAAACCGTTATGAGGAGCCCTATTGTCACCGACGCCGCACCGAGGCAGGCGGTAGCGAAGAAGCCGTCCCTACGCTGTAGGTAGTCCATCCTCACTTTGTGCGACCTGAGACGCCACCAGCCTCCGCGAGCGACGGGGACGGGCGGTTGCACCGGCGTCAGGTACCCGGGAAGCGGGTAGACCTTCTCATCGTTCGAGCCCATCGAGCGCCCCCTTCGCAATCTCTATCGCACGGTCAAGCTCGGCAAGGCGCTCCTCCATGGACGAGCCGCCCTCTTCGAGCACGTTGACGAACACCGGCTGGAAAGAAACGGCCCGGTTGGGCAGCACATACACGTCGCCGTCGAACATGTAGGGCCTGTCCGGGTAATCGGCCATTTTGAGCGCCATGCGGCGTGCGTCCTCCATGGCCTTTCCCTCGGGGGCCAGGTAGGTCCTCTGGAACTCCCCGAAGTCGACCTTGACCCCAACCCTATTCATGCTTTACCTCGTAACCTATGACCGCCATGGCGAGCAGGGTCTTGACCGTTTCCGCGCAGCTGCGCACGTTATCGGCCGTTTCGGGGTGCCCGGTCAGGCTCGGGGCGACGCTCTCTATGGCGTCGGCGTACCCGATGGCCGCCAGAATGTTGGTCTCGACGTCCCCGGGGTCGTCAACCCCGTTCCAAGCAATCAGGCGCGTGCATATCGCACCGACCACCTCGGCCGGCGTCTCAGGACTGATGGCGTCGACAACCCCGGCCAGGAAACCTTCCTTGCTGTCGATTGCGACGCCGTTCTCAAGGCAGAAGGCGTCGGCCAAATCCTTGTAGCTCATCTAGCACCCCCACATGTGCTCAAGGGTGCCCACCAGGGCGAAGGCCCCAAGCAGGAACGCCGCCCCGGCGACGGCCTTCCAGTTGCGGAGGACGACGCCCTCCGCCTTGTAGAGCATCTCGGAAACCTTGGACATGGGAAACCCCTTTCGGTTTAACCTGCATTACAACGATTATTATAATCCTCTAATATCTCGTTGTAAACACCCTGGGCAAAGAAAAACCCTGCCGGCTCAGATAGCTGAGGGGGGTCCCAGGCAGGGTCGGTGCATGCCGGCCAGGGGGAGGGCCGGCTAAACGGATGATATTTCCTACTGGCCCTTCTGCGCAACCACCAAGGGGTTTGAGCCGTCGGGCACCACCACGAGGTTGCCGTTCGCGCCTATCTCGCGCAAGGCGTCGATGTAGTTCTGGGCGATGACCATGTCGTCCAGGCTCTCCGAAAGCACCTTGTTGGCGTCCGCTATGCCCTGGGCCTCTATCACCCTGGTCTCGGCCTCAACCTTGGCGCGCTCGCGCTCGTTCTCGGCCTGGGCCTTGGCTACCTCGGCGCGCTGCGCCTGCGCGTAGGCGTCCACTATCGAATCTGGGTAGCGCACCTCCTGCACGCTGACCTGCTCGACGACCAGGCCCATGCCGGACCATTTCGACGAAAGCTCGGACTGGATGGCCTGTGTGAACTCGCTGCGGTTGGTGAGCACGCTCACGGTGTCGAACCTGCCGGAGACCTCCCTGGGCACGGCGCGGGAGTCGACGGCCACGACGCTGCGCACGAAGTTCTCCTGGGTGCCGTACTCGGCGTACAGGCGCTCGGCGTAGCCGGGGTCCAAGCTATAGTTGACCTGGACGTCTATCTTGGCGGACGCCCCGCCCCGGTCGTTGACCGTAACCTCGGGGCCGTTGGCGCTCCCGCCGAAGTAGTCCTCCTCGCCGTCTGCGATAAAGCTGACCACGTTGTTGCGCGTGTCGTACTTGATGGCATCCTGCCACGGGGCCTTTGCGTGCAGGCCCGGCTCCTGCGTGGAGCCGGCTATGGAGCCGCCGAAGTTGCGCAGCACGCAGACCTCACCGGCGTCCTGCGTGTAGAAGCACCCGATGCCTATGGAGAGCGCCGCACCGAAGATGCAGGCGGCCGACGCCACCTTGAGCGCGGTGAAGCCCCTCCCGCGCTCCTCCTCGACCTTCGCGTTGCGCTTCCACGCATAGGGCACCGGTATGCCCTTCTCCCGGTACTCCCTCTCGGCGTCGGAGACCTCCTGCTCGGCGGCCTTGCGCTCCCTGCGGGCCTTGATGCTCGCCGACGTGAAGCACGCGAGGCACACTATCCCCACTATGAGGAGCACGCACCCTATCACGAACCCTACCACTCGACCACTCGCCTTTCCTTTTCTCGGTTGCGGACGGCGTCTAGTTTACCGAGAACGTGGGCTTCGCGCCCCTGCGCGCGTAGCGGAACTCAAGGCCGTTGACGCTGGGGCGCTGCCCCTTGCAGCAGGCGACCACGGCGCTGGTGCTCACTCCCTCTATGGAGGCGGCGTCCGAGGCGCACCTGTAGACTATCCCGTTGCACTCGACCGGCTTGTACTGCCGCTCAAGGTCCGCCATCCTCATAGGTCGCCCCAGGTGAGCAGGCAGAACAGGCCGCACCACGCCAGGGCCGCAAGCCCTATGCCCGCAGCCAGCGGCAGGACGGAGAGCAGCCAAAGGAACCCCATCACCGCCAGGGCACCAAGACCCAGGACGAACGTGACGAAAGAGGCCATGCAAGCCGCAGACCTCTGCCCGAAACCCCTAAACATATAAAACCTCCCGTCAGCCCGAACCTGTCCGAAATGATAGGTTCGATTGCATCCGGAAGGTTCGGGAAAGCCATGAAACCGAAACTATTCCTCTTCCTCTTTATCTTCCTTGTCATCCGGCTCTTCGTCGTCGTCCTGCTTTGGACAGTACTTCGCCGCAGCGACGGCAAGGTAGTTGCCGTCGACAACCTTGCCGAGCCTCACGAACATCACGGCCCAGCAGGCGACCAGCGCCGCCGCCATGACGAACAGGACCACGGCAATCGGGATGTCCTGTCCCATAACGGACTTGACCCCTCCGAGGACGCTCAACGCGGCCGTGCCCCACAAGAAGCCCCCGCCTATGCCGCGCGTCCACGAGGCCGTCTCCCTGATTGCGCGCTCGTGCTCGGCGGCGCACTCGGCCAGGCAGTTGCAGGCGTTGCCCCAGTACACTATCTCGTCTTCAAGCGACGCCACCTCGCACTGGAGCCCGGACATGAAGTCCCTGTTCTGCCCGATTTCCTGGCTGAGGATGCTTTGGCGCTCCTCAAGCTGCTCCACCGCGTCGCCCAGGTCATGCACGGGGTCGGACAGCCGGCCGACCGGCTGCACCACCCTAGTCTTTCCCAAGTTCTCCCAGCTCACTGGAATTCCCCCTT
>ERZ836877.5112-NODE-5112-length-12782-cov-31.870276_pt1 | contig 12782 bp, 8 predicted proteins | sample MGYA00519469_ERZ836877 | MGnify/ENA primary metagenome ERZ836877 (study PRJEB31850, sample SAMEA3708809) | human gut metagenome | biome: human gut; feature: human-associated habitat; material: faeces | place: China | collected 2014 ... | reverse complement strand
TGGCGACCTACGCGTTACGAATGCGTTGCTCTACCAACTGAGCTATAGCGGCAATGGGTTTTCGATTACGAGGTGCAAAGGTACATCTTTATTTGAATTTGCAAAAAGAATTGCCTGATTTTTTAGAAATATTTCTATCTGGCATTTTTTCTATATTTGTGTATTTATCGGAGATATTATGGATAAAGCCGTATGGTAAAGACGTTTAACTCTATTGGGTGATTGGAAAAGTACTGTTTGGTATAAGTGGTGTTTGTGGCAAAATACCGGTTGTATTGAAGCCCGGAATTAATTCTTTTTCCAAAACTTCAAAAGGAAATAAATGTATATTATGAAAATAATATATTACCTTTGTCCCCAATTAAAAACATTACTAGATAACTAAAAGATTAATCAAAGATCTTACTTATGCGTAAATTTATACTATTGTGTTTGTTGGTATTTACGGTATCAAGTGTGGTATTTGCCCAACAAATGACGGATGAACAAGTCATTCTGTACGTGCAAGAGGCTCAGAGTCAGGGGAAGACACAACAGGAGATGTTGGTTGAATTGATGAAGAAAGGAGTCACAAAAGAACAAATCCAGAGAATACAGTCTAAATATTCAGGCAAATCGGACGGAAGCTCTGAGGAAAATGCCAATTTCATGGGAGAAGCGAACTCCCGTTTACGTACGCAGAAAACTTACGAGAACAAAAACAAGAATATCTCTCAGAATGAATCAGGCTTGGATAATCTCGGATCCCAAAAGCAAAGTATTAAAGGGTTGCGGGCGAAATCGGCCCAGCAACGCAACGGATATGGAACGGGGTTGAATAACAATGGACAGCCGGGTTATGGTTATAATGGTCCTAAAAGCGCGGAAGACGCTTTTACACAACAAATTTTCGGACATAATATTTTCGATAACGAATATCTGACTTTTGAACCCAATATAAATGTGGCAACGCCCGACAATTATCGTTTGGGGGCGGGCGATGAAGTTATTATTGATGTTTGGGGAGCTTCCCAGACTACGATTCGTGAAAAAATCTCGCCTGAGGGTACTGTGCAAATTGCAAAGTTAGGACCGGTTTATCTGAGTGGAAAGACCGTAGAGGAAGCCAATGATTATTTGAAACGCGAATTTGCCAAGATATATGCCGGTGTTACGGGAGAAACTCCCAATACGCAAATAAATTTGACGTTAGGCGAAATCCGTTCCATTCAGGTGAATGTTATGGGTGAAGTTGTCGTACCGGGTACTTACACCCTCTCTTCATTCGCATCAGTTTTCCATGCCTTGTATTGGGCCGGCGGAGTAAATAAAATCGGTAGTCTTCGAAGCATAAAAGTCATACGCGACGGAAAGACGGTTGCAGATTTGGACATCTACGATTTTATCATGGAAGGTCGGCTGAAGGATGATATCCGTCTTCAGGACGGTGATGTGATTCTTGTCAATCCTTATCAGACCCTGGTGCAGATATTGGGTAAGGTAAAGCGTCCTATGTATTATGAAATGAAGCCTACGGAAACAATCGGTACGTTGCTGAGATATGCCGGCGGCTTTACGGGCGATGCGTATAAAAAAGCCATCCGTCTTGTACGCAAGAGCGGACGCGAGCATCAGATTTTCAATGTGGACGAAATGGATTATTCGGTATTCCGCCTGGAAGACGGTGATATGCTTACGGTGGATTCCGTTCTCAACCGTTTCGAAAATCGTGTAGAGATTCGCGGTGCTGTTTACCGTGATGGCTTGTATCAGCTGAGCGGAGAGGTGAATACCGTGAAACAGTTGATAAAGAAAGCGGAAGGTGTACGTGGAGATGCTTTCCTAAATCGTGCCGTAATCAATCGTGAACATGAGGATTTGACGCGCGAGGTTATTTCCATAGATTTGAAAGGCTTGTTGAAAGGTGTGGTTGCGGACATTCCTTTGCAAAAGAATGATATACTTTATATTCCCAGCATTCAGGATCTGAAAGAAGAGCCTACGGTGACTATCCATGGTGAGGTTGCTGATCCGGGTACTTATCTTTATGCCGATAAGATGACCATCGAGGATTTGGTCTTGGAATCGGGTGGCTTGCTTGAAGCGGCTTCTACAACGAAAATAGATGTATCGCGCCGTATTAAATCTCCCAAAAGCACGGACGACAGTAATATTGTAGGCCAGACATTTACCTTTGACCTGAAAGACGGCTTGCTGATAGGAGCGGGGAGCGAGAATTTCTATTTGGAGCCTTTTGATGAAGTGTATGTCCGTAAAAGCCCTGCTTATCGCAAGCAGAAAAATGTGGGGATAATAGGAGAGGCATTGTTTACCGGTACTTACGCGTTGTCCAAGAAGAATGAACGTTTGAGCGACCTGGTCGCTAAAGCCGGTGGTGTTACATCCGATGCTTATGTAAGAGGAGCCCGTCTTATCCGTAAAATGTCGGAGGAAGAGCTTCGCAGAAAGGAAGATGCTACCCGCATGGCTATAAAGGTCGGTGCAGATTCAACTACTTTATATGTATATACGGTAGGTATTCATCTGGATGAGGCTTTGAAAAATCCGGGTTCTGATTATGATATGGTGTTGCGCGAGGGGGATGTATTGTTTATTCCTGAATATGTAAGCACAGTGAAAATCAACGGTGCCGTGATGTATCCTAATACCGTACTGTACAAAGAGGGAGAGAACAGCCGTTACTACATCAATCAGGCGGGCGGATATGCTTCGAATGCCAAGAAGCGCAGTGCTTTTGTGGTTTATATGAATGGTACTGTATCCCGCATACGCTCCGGTAGTAAGACGGCAATCGAGCCCGGGTGTGAGATTATCATCCCGACTAAGGATCCGAGTAAGCGTATGAGCGTGGCCGAAATGGTAGGTATGGGTACTTCTATTGCCACTTTAGGCACAATGATTGCTACTTTGGTTAATCTCTTTAAGTGATAAGGACAATGGACGAAAGTAAAATACAAAAGGCTCCGCAAAAACCGGAGGAACAGGAAATCGATTTGATTGAGTTGGCTCAGAAAGTGTGGGCCGAGCGTAAAATGCTTTATAAGGTATGCGGTATTGCGGCAGTGATTGGCTTGATTGTAGGATTCAGCATTCCTAAAGAGTATTCTACGGAAGTGACATTGGCTCCCGAAAGTGCAAGTAAAGTGAATGCCGGGAGTATGGAGGCATTGGCTGCTAGGGTTGGCATCAACTTAGGCGGTTCTGTCGGAGAAGATGCCCTGTCGCCCGAGCTGTATCCCGATATCGTTAAGTCAACTCCTTTTCTGCTGGAGTTGTTTGATGTAAGGGTCAAAGACCAGAAAGGTAAAATAGATACGACCTTATATGCTTATCTGGATAAATACCAGCGTTCGTCATGGATGGGTGCTGTAATGTCTGCGCCATTCAAGGCTTTGGGTTGGACCTTGTCTTTATTCAAGGATAAACCGGAGAAGAAGGAAGGAAAAATCGATCCGTTCCACCTGACATTGGATGAGGCGAAGGTAGCGGATGCTTTGAGTAAGCGTATCTTGGTTACGATTGATAAAAAAACAGGGGTTACAACTTTGGAGGTTACTATGCAGGACCCTTTGATTTCGGCTTCGTTAACTGATACCGTGATGCATTGTTTGCAGAATTATATCACAAATTACCGTACCAATAAAGCCCGTCATGATTTAGCTTTTACAGAAAAGTTATATAAAGAAGCAAAGGCGGATTATGAGAAAGCTCAGAAAAAATATGCTACTTTTGCAGATGCCAACCAGAATGTGGTTCTGTTAAGCTATCGTGCCGAGCAGGAACGTTTAAAAAACGAAGTTGAGCTGGCTTATACTGTTTATACCCAGGTTTCCGGACAATTGCAGATGGCAAGAGCCAACGTGCAGGAGATTACTCCGGTATATACGGTTGTGCAACCGGCTACGGTTCCGTTGCGTGCCGCCAAGCCTAATAAGATTATGATTCTTATAGGTTTTGTATTCTTGGCAGGAGTGGGATGTGTTGGCTGGATATTATTTGTGAAGGATTTATTTAAAGATTGGAGAAAAGCAAACAAAGCAATATGATGGCTAATAATGATATGAGTCGTTGGTGTGTTCTGTATACAGCACCAAAGTCGGAACGTAAATTAGTGCAGCGCCTGCATGCAGCAGGATATATGGCATTTTGTCCTATGCAAATCGTATTCAAGAAGTGGAAAGGACAGACCAAAGAAGTGTTTGCACCTCTGTTCCCCGGCTGTGTTTTTGTAGAAGAAGCGGCGGGTGTGGAGTCGTTTGTTGCTTCGCAGGGTGGTGTATCTTTCTTACTGGACGCTGAGGGTCAGAAGCTGTTTGTTTGCGCCGATAAAGCAGAGTTGCCGGCAAAGTTTGTGCATTTGTTGAAATAGAGGCCACTTTCTTTCCGGCATAAAAAAGCTACATTCCAAATGTAGCTTTTTTTATGCCGGAAAGCATTGTTTTTTAATCAAACAAACTCTTGAACTTCTTGAAAATCTTCTCCTTGATAGAAGTATTCGGCTTGAAGTTATCCGACCTTTCCATTTCTTCCAGCGCTTTTTTCTCTTCCTTGTTCAGTGTTTCGGGCACATATACGCTGACATTCACCAGCAGGTCTCCGGTTCCGTATCCGTTTACGTTAGGCAGTCCTTTGCCGCGCAGGCGGAGAACCTTACCCGGCTGTGTACCCGATTCGATTTTTACCTTAACCTTGCCGTCAATGGTGGGTATTTCTACTGCACCGCCCAATGCGGCTGTCGGGAAACTGAGCAACAGGTTGTAAATCAAATCATTCTCATCGCGAATCAGTTCCTTGTCCTGCTCTTCCTCTATGAGAATCAGCAGGTCGCCCGGTACGCCGTTGTGTTTGCCCGCATTGCCTTTACCGCCCATGGAGAGCTGCATGCCTTCGGCTACACCCGCAGGAATTTTCACGGTAACGACTTCTTCGCCGTAAACGATACCTTCGCCTGCACATTCCTTACATTTATTCTTGATGACCTTGCCTTCGCCACCACAGGTAGGACAAGTGGTACGCGTCTGCATTGTGCCGAGGATGGTCTGCTGGTTGCGGATTACCGTACCGCTGCCCTTACAGGTAGGGCAGGTTTCCGCACCGCCGTCTCCTTCTGCACCGGTTCCATGGCAATGGCTGCACGGTACATATTTTTTCAGTTTGAATTTCTTTTCGACTCCGGTAGAAATTTCCTTGAGGTTCAGCTTTACCTTTACGCGCAAGTCCGAACCGCGATAACGGCGTTGTTGTGCACCACCGCCGCCAAATCCGCCGAACCCGCTGAAACCGCCGCCGAACCCACCGCTGTGTCCGCCGAATATATCACCGAACATGGAGAAGATGTCATCCATGGACATGCCGCCGCTGAAACCGCCGAACGGTCCGCCGTTGCCGGCAGCGCCACTCATTCCGGCATGGCCGAATTGGTCGTAACGGGTACGCTTGTCCGGATTGCTTAATACATCGTATGCTTCTGCCGCTTCTTTAAACTTCTCCTCGGCTACCTTGTCACCGGGGTTTTTATCGGGGTGATACTGGATAGCTTTCTTACGATAGGCTTTCTTTATCTCCTCAGCCGATGCTGTCTTTTCGACTTCCAGAACTTCGTAATAATCTCTTTTTTCCATATAACTGTGTATGTTATTCTCCAACCACTACCTTGGCATGGCGGATTACTTTGTCGTTTAGTGTGTAACCGGTTTGTACGCAGTCCAGAATCTTACCTTTCAAAGCTTCGTCGGGAGCCGGAATTACGGCAATGGCTTCGTGGTAGTCTGTGTCAAGCGGTTGTTCTTTGGTTTCGATTACTTTGACGCCGTTCTGGCCTAAAACTGTCATGAACTTGTTGTAGATGAGCTCCACGCCTTCTTTTACGGCAGCTACGTCAGTGGCAGTTTCCATGTTTTTCAGGGCGCGTTCAAAGTCGTCTACGATAGGAAGGATGCTGCTGATGCTCTTTTCTCCGCCGTTCAGGATGAGTTCGGCCTTTTCTTTCATCGTACGTTTACGGTAGTTGTCGAACTCGGCAGAGAGACGCAGGTACTTGTCTTTCTGGTCTTCAATTTCAGCGTTGGCCTTTTCCAGTTCCTGAGCTAGTTTCTCTTCCTCTGTCAGGGCAGCTTCTTCTTCTTTCTCTGTTGTTTCTTCACAAGTTTCGTCTTGAGCGTCTTGTGCTTTTAACTCTTCTTCGTTGATGTTTTCTTTTTCTTTAGAGTCCATATTGTTATGCTTGTTATTCTTGTAAAATGATTTTGCTTTCATTGTTGTTAAGGGTTTAAGTTAATATGATACGGTTTTAATAGCAAAAACTTTGCCAAATTGACGGCTTTTGCCAAAAACGCTGCAAAGGTAATATTTTTATGTCAGATTGACAGCGTAATGTGCTATAAATAGAGCGCTAACCTTGTGCGGACAGTAAGTTAACTCGATAGGTTGCAGTCAGTTACCTTTATTGTATGTATCGGGTTAACTTCATATCATGCAATAAGTTAACTCGTTGTAAGCTGTTTTACCGTATTATTTCGTATCTTTGTACCCGCAATTTGCAGAGTTATAGGTATTAAATTGTAAGTAGTACATAATAAAACAGTAAATATAAAGATGATTACAGTCTCGAACGTATCGGTTCAATTTGGTAAAAGAGTGTTGTTTAATGATGTAAACCTAAAGTTTACAAGTGGTAATTGTTATGGTATAATCGGTGCCAACGGTGCCGGAAAGTCTACTTTCCTGCGTACTATTTCGGGCGATTTGGACCCGACAACGGGGTCTATCATGCTGGGACCGGGCGAGCGCCTGTCCGTATTGAGCCAGGACCACTTCAAGTGGGATGCTTATACGGTGATGGATACCGTGATGATGGGGCACACCGTGCTGTGGGACATTATGAAACAGCGCGAAGAACTCTATGCCAAAGAGGACTTCACGGACGAAGACGGTCTGAAGGTATCCGAACTGGAAGAGAAATTCGCCGAACTCGACGGTTGGAATGCGGAAAGCGATGCTGCCGCCTTATTGAGCGGACTGGGCATCAAGGAAGACAAGCATTATGTGCTGATGGGCGAGTTGAACAACAAGGAAAAAGTACGTGTCATGCTGGCGCAGGCTTTGTATGGCAATCCGGATAACCTGCTGCTGGACGAGCCTACCAATGACTTGGACATGGAAACCGTAACCTGGCTGGAGGACTATCTTGCCAATTTTGAACATACCGTTCTGGTAGTGAGCCACGACCGTCACTTCCTCGACTCCGTTTGTACGCATACGGTGGACATCGACTACGGAAAGATTAACCTCTTTGCCGGAAACTACAGCTTCTGGTACGAGTCCAGCCAGCTTGCTCTCCGTCAGCAGCAGAACCAGAAGGCTAAAGCCGAGGAGAAGAAGAAAGAACTGGAAGAGTTTATCCGCCGTTTCAGCGCCAATGTGGCGAAGAGCAAGCAGACTACCAGCCGTAAGAAGATGCTGGAGAAGCTGAATGTGGAAGAAATCAAACCGTCGTCACGTAAGTACCCGGGCATCATCTTCACTCCCGAACGCGAACCGGGCAATCAGATTCTTGAAGTAGCCGGACTGACGAAAACGCTGGAAGACGGTACGGTGCTGTTCCGTGATGTGAACTTCAATGTGGAGAAAGGGGATAAAATCGTGTTCCTTTCACACGATCCGCGTGCCATGACCGCTTTGTTCGAGATTATCAACGGAAATATGAAGCCGGATGCGGGAACTTTCAACTGGGGTGTTACGATTACCACCGCTTATCTGCCGTTGGACAACACTGCTTTCTTTAATACGGATTTGAATCTGGTAGACTGGTTGAGCCAGTTTGGCGAGGGCAATGAGGTATATATGAAGAGTTTCCTCGGCCGTATGCTTTTCTCCGGCGAAGAGGTGCTGAAGAAAGCAAGCGTACTGTCGGGTGGCGAGAAGATGCGTTGCATGATTGCGCGTATGCAGTTGCGTAATGCCAACTGTCTCATTCTGGATACGCCGACCAACCACCTTGACTTGGAGTCCATTCAGGCATTCAACAATAACCTGAAGACCTATAAGGGAAACATCCTGTTCTCGTCTCACGACCACGAGTTCATCCAGACAGTGGCAAACCGTATCATCGAACTGACTCCGAACGGCATCATCGACAAGATGATGGAGTATGATGAATACATCACTTCCGACCACATCAAGGAACTGAGAACAAAAATGTACAATAAATAGGGGTTAGTGGTTAGCGATTAGTGATTAATGGTGTGTCAAAACAAAAAGGTGATTATGGTAATATTATCTTATTTGTTGGTTTTTTAGGCACGGATTGACGGATTTACTTTATTTTGGGGTAATATTATCAAAACAGTTGGTATATTACCCCTTATTCTTTTTCCGTGAAATCCGTAAAATCCATGAAATGCGTATAGTCCGTGTAATCCATGCCTAAAAGAAATTATCAAACCACATCCCACTCTCATCACCAACCCTTAACCCCTAATCGTTAATCGCTAATCGTTAACCCCTAATCGCTAATCACTAATCGTTAATCGCTAATTTTAAAATCACTCCTGTTCCCACTATCATCAGCACCGTACAAAGTACAGAGCCTTCAAAGCCGAAGGCGCCACCGTTTATCAGATTGGCTTCGGGCAGCCGAAGGGCCAGCAAGCCGTTGCAGAATTTATTTCCACTGACCTCATAGCCTAATACCGGGCCTTGTATCCAGTTCCAGAACCAGTGTAGAGCTATCGGGAAGCAGAGGTTGCGTGTGTATATATAGGATGAGCCTAAAAGGATGCCTGCCAGAAGTATGTTGATAAAAGACAGAAAGTCGAAGTTCGGATTGCCTATATGAATCAAGGAGAACAGGGCGGCGGAGAGGAACAAGGCACAAAACTTATTCACCCCGCTTTGCAGCAGGCGTTCCAATACAAATCCCCGCAATGCCAGTTCCTCTGTCACGGCTACCAGCAGGAAGAATACAAGGCTGATCAGTAAGGAAGAAGGATTGAATGCCACTCCTGCAATCTCTACCGCACCTGCCCACAAGGATATGCCGAACCCTACTGCATAAAGAACGGTTGCCAGCAGTATTCCCGACAGCCAGTCCTTCCAACGCATCGTTAAAGAGCGTCCGAGCCCTTCCAGTGAAAAGCCGCGTAAATGCCATACTATCCATGCGGAAAGGAATACGCCTGCCAGCATCAGCGTCTCGCTCAATATGAAATAGGACATCGTATCGGCCTCTTCCTTTCCTAACTTCAGCAATACGGTTGCGAAAGGGACGCTTATTATTGTAATGATGATGACGGCAAGCGCGGCGAATGAAACAATGTCGATTGCCGCTTTTCCAAAACGTTTGGCTTTGGATTCATTTCCGATGGTTTCCATGAAAAAAATAAGTTCGGTTAATTAATATCCGACAAAAATAGCAATAAAAAGAGAAATCATTATTCACGGTTGGCGCTTTCTTCTTATATTTGAAAATTAAATCAATCTGACACAAAACATGAACCTGAAAAAGATACTTTTAGTAGCCGGACTGGGCATTATGATATCGAACGTCTCCGCCCAGACTTCCAGGAGATATACCGTTGCCAAACCCGGTACTTTGGTGGAAATGCTCACCGAAGAAGAAGCGAACGAGATTACCCACCTTGTCCTGCAAGGCAAGCTGAATGCAGTGGATTTCCGCCACCTGCGCGATGAATTCAAGAAACTGCAAATACTGGACATCTCCAATGCATCCATCAGTATGTACGCCGGAAAGAACGGTACGCATCCCGACCGCTTTTACATCTATCCCGCCAATTGCATCCCGTCCTATGCTTTCTGCAAGCAGCTTGGCGACAGCACTTTTGCCGGAAAAACATCCTTGACGGAGGTAATCCTTTCCGACAAGACCAAGAACATCGAAGACGGCGCATTCAAGGGATGCACCAATCTGAAGATTTGCCGCATACGCAAGAAAACTCCCCCCAACCTGTTGCCCGAAGCTCTGGCGGACAGTGTAACGGCGATATTCGTCCCTCAGGGCAGCAGCGATTCCTATCGTCGCGGCAAGCGGTGGGAGACATTCGCTTTCATAGAGGGCGAACCGGTAGGAGCTTTGGTGCAGATAGCCACCATGGGCAGCCTTGCCAGCGAACTGCTTCGTGCAGGCATACAGCCCAAAGATGTGAACTTCCTTACGGTAGAGGGCAAGATGGACGAGGCGGACTTTACGTTGATACGCAACTACATGCCCAATCTGGTGAGCGTGGATTTGTCCAAGTGCAATGCCACAACTATCCCCGAATACACGTTTACCCAAAAGAAATACCTGCTCAATATCAAACTGCCCCATGGCTTGAAGAGCATCGGCCAGCGTGCGTTCAGCGGATGCGGACGGTTGTGCGGCACGTTGGAACTTCCTTCCGGTGTAACTGCCATAGAGTACGGTGCATTCATGGGATGCGACAATCTTCGTCATGTCCTTGCCACCGGCAATAAGATTACAACTTTGGGCGATAACCTTTTCGGCAATGACAAGGACAAGCTGATATATAGGGATTAGGGGTTAGTGATTAGGGATTAGTGATTAGGGATTAGTGCCTTGCGGTGTGAGTGCGCAGCCTGCTAATCACTAATCGCTAATCACTAATCACTAACCCCTAATCGCTAACCGCTAACCCCAATCATCGTCAGTTGTATACGTTTCCGTTCGGTATCTACACTGAGCACCTTTACGCGTACCTGCTGATGGATGGATACAATCTCATTAGGGTTTGATACATACTTCTGCGCAAGCTGGGAGAGGTGTATCAAGCCGTTTTCCTTGATACCTATATCGACGAAAGCGCCGAAGTTGGTGATATTCCCCACGATGCCAGGCAGCTCCATGCCTATGCGCAAATCATCGATTGTGCGCACGTTCTTATCGAACTCGAACACCTTGATAGGTCCGCGCGGGTCACGCCCCGGCTTCTCCAGCTCTTGCAGGATATCCTTCAAGGTCGGCATTCCGACGGTGGGAGAGAGGTAGCGTTCCGGCTGTATCTTCCGGCGCAATTCTTTGTCGGCAATCAGTTCGGCCACGCTGCATCCCAGGTCCTTTGCCATCTGCTCCACGATGTGGTAGCTTTCGGGATGCACCGCCGTGTTGTCCAGCGGATTTCCGGCATTTGGTATGCGCAGGAAGCCGGCACATTGCTCAAAAGCCTTTGCACCCATGCGCGGAACTTTCATCAGCTCCTTGCGCGATGCGAATGCTCCGTTCTCGGCGCGGTAGTTCACGATGTTCTGCGCCAGTTGAGGCCCAAGTCCCGATATATAGGTCAGCAGATGGCTACTTGCCGTATTCAGGTTTACGCCGACCAGGTTTACACAGTTCTCCACAGTCTGGTCGAGGGATTTCTTCAGCTTGGTTTGGTCTACGTCGTGCTGGTATTGCCCCACACCGATGGACTTCGGGTCTATCTTGACAAGCTCCGCCAGCGGGTCCATAAGCCGGCGGGCGATGGATACGGCACCGCGCACCGTTACATCATATTCCGGAAACTCATCCCTGGCTATCTTGGAAGCGGAGTAGATGGATGCACCCTGCTCGCTGACAATGAAAATCTGCACTTCCCGGTTGAACGTCTGCCGTTTCAGGAAATCTTCCGTTTCGCGGCTGGCAGTGCCGTTGCCCACGGCGATGGCTTCCACCTTATAGGCCTCTATCATCTTCTGCAGTTTGGCAAACGCCTCTTTGCTTTGGTTCACCGGCGGATGCGGGTAGATATTCTCGTTGTGCAGCAGGTTGCCCTGTGCATCCAAGCACACCACCTTACAGCCGGTGCGGAATCCGGGGTCTATTCCCATCACCCTTTTCTGCCCCAGGGGTGATGCCAGCAGCAACTGCCGCAGGTTTTCCGCAAAGACGCGGATGGCTTCATCGTCGGCACGCTCCTTGCTTTGCGCGGCAAACTCAGTCTCGATAGACGGTTTCAACAGACGCTTGTAGGCATCCTGCACGGCTTCCGCCACCTGCTTCCCGCAGGCGTTGTTGCTCTGTACAAACTGCCGTTCCAGCCGTTCCACACACTCCTCGTCGTTGGGGCTGATACTCACCTTGAGCAGACCCTCCGCTTCGGCGCGGCGGATGGCAAGCAGGCGGTGCGAGCTGCATCGCTTCAGGGGTTCCGAACAGTCGAAGTAATCCCGGTATTTGGCACCTTCCTCCTCTTTGCCTTTTATCACTTTGGCGGTCAGCAGGGCTTGGCGTGCAAAGGTGTTCCGCAGCATGTTGCGGGCGCGTTCGTTCTCGCTCACCTGTTCGGCTATGATGTCGCGTGCGCCTTTCAGGGCATCGTCCGCATCCTTTACATCGCCTTTCACGAAGGCGGCGGCACGCTGTTCGGGATGAGGCTCGCGCTGGAGCATCAGCAGGGTGGCAAGCGGTTCGAGTCCTTTCTGGCGGGCGGCTTCCGCACGGGTTTTCCGTTTGGGCTTGTAGGGCAGGTAGATGTCTTCGAGGGCGGTGCTGTCCCACGTGTCGTCAATGCGCTTTTGCAGTTCCGGGGTCATTTTCCCCTGTTCGCGGATGGTGGCGACGATGGTCTCCTTCCGTTTCGCCGTTTCCTTCAGTTTTTCGTAATGGGTACGGATGGATTCTATCTGCACTTCGTCCAGTCCGCCCGTCATTTCCTTACGGTAGCGGCTGATGAACGGGATGGTTGCTCCGTCGTCGAGCAGGGAGAGTGTCTGCCCGATTTGTTTTTCCGATATGCCGAGAATGGCAGCTATCATGCTGTGAAAGATTTGTGTCATGTCAGCTT
>ERZ836877.5105-NODE-5105-length-12793-cov-2.826896_pt1 | contig 12793 bp, 26 predicted proteins | sample MGYA00519469_ERZ836877 | MGnify/ENA primary metagenome ERZ836877 (study PRJEB31850, sample SAMEA3708809) | human gut metagenome | biome: human gut; feature: human-associated habitat; material: faeces | place: China | collected 2014 ... | reverse complement strand
CTATCTCCATGTTGACTTTGCCTTCTTTCAACGTCATAAGCAATACCAACATAATCTGGTTCTCCATCTATAATTAACCTCACCTTTAGCTTTCTTCTTGTAATACCTGTAGAATGTTACGGCTACTACCACTTCCCCATTCTGTTCAAAAGCAACCAAATCGTAATTGTTGTAAGTTATTTCGTTCATCGTGTAATATATTTTATAAATTCAATCACTTTCTTTGGCAGTGAATCTATATCCTTCACTCTTTTACCAAAATTGTACATATGACTTCTATGCGGATAATAATCTCCCGCATACATCCCCACTCCTAATGGATGGAATGGATCCTCACTACATGAGAAAACAGGATAATACACCACCCCATAACCATCCTTTATATTTTTATTTACATATACTATGGTATATCTATCAGCCACTTCATCGCCAAAATCATATACTCTTACTTTTACTTTCACGCCATCCACATTTGTTATAATATTATCCATATATACCTCCTTTGTTGTTCAATATCCGACTAATCTATTTCCTTCCCATATAAGGTATATGAGCCACACCATCCACGACTCTCATTTGATACCCGAATATGATTCACAGGTTTATTCCCCGCCATACAATTAGCGTAAGATAATACCGCCGACATGCTTCTAAACCCGGAATCCATTGATGATTTAATAAGCTTCCTATCACACCCAAATACCAATATCTTTACAACATCCTTCTCTTTTACAGTTCTTCTTACACGCATAATCTTGCCATATAATAAACAAACATAAAATCTATCTTATCACGGTCATTACGATCCACCCTATGCCCGGTTAGACCCAGAATAACACGACGTTTCTCTACTACCGGTATATTATCGACCTGGATCTTTATATACCGGTATTCCATGACCTCCAATTTCTTGGATAGTATATCCCGAATATCTTGCCGACGGAAATACATGTTTACCCCTATGTGGCTGGATGTTAAAAGACATTCGTCTATTATCCCATCAGTATCGAATAACAATAACATATCATCCTTCTCGACAGTATATTCCATATCAAGAATCTTGATACGTTTGCTTCCGTCCTTCTTATCAGCTATAAGAATCTCTATTATATCCTTATCGGTCGTAAGGATATAATACGCCTCATCCTTTGTAATATTATCACGAAGGTAAGATAGCGCTTCATCCTGTAATCTTAGTAGTTCTATTTCGTCCATATTTATTTCTATTGTTGCCAAGGGAAAAGGGACGGCGCTGGCGACAAGGCCTGTCCAGCCTCCCCGCAGCCGCCCGCATTCCCCTTGGTGGTATTAACTTCCTCCAATAATCTCATAATCGAATTTCACATTAATACTCTCATCAATGTTTAATTCTTTCTTCATCCCAAATACAGTCTCCCTTACCGTATCAAAATCCGATAATTGATCTTCGGGATTATTCACAAGCTCTCTCCGGTTATTCTTCCTAGGTTTTCTAGATGTAAGAATATATTCCGCACAACAGCTTCCTTCAAATGTCCTCACTCTGGAATACCATAGATCACCGGTCCCGTACTCAACACATATATTCATGTTTATGATGGTATTATCCCACGCTTTTTCCGGTAAATGTTTGAAAATCCTGTTAACCCACCCCGTGTCAATATCTATATAAGGACAATCTAAATCCGATGTCCCCTTAATATCCAGATATAGCATAACCTGTCTATTATTCTTAAACATTCGAGCTTTCACATTCATTTTCTTCCGTCCCCATACCACTATTCTATTATTTCCAACTTCCCGTAACAACCGTCTCGATAAACCGAATATCTGAGCGTTTTATCCTTTGCTTCATAGATGGTAACACAACCGCTGTTATAAGCGTTGGATAGTTCTTTTGCTACAAATCCACCTATTCGTTTATAGGTTTTAGGCGTATCCGCCAACGGCCTGCCTACATATATTTTTACTCTCTTGCACTTTTTGTCGCCTACGCATATATCCTTTCCTCTAAGCCCCGTTAAATACATGAATCTCATATCAGTCAATTTTAAATCCAACATTCCTCTACCTCTATCTCCATATGATCCTCCCAATCACATCTATCAACATCCTCACCATCCTCGAAATAATAGTAAGCCCATACCTGTACGCCTCCTACCTCTATATATCCATCACTCTTCCATTCTATCAACCCGTCTTGCCTTACCACGTTGGTAGGCTCAGCCCCTAACGACAGCAGATTATTTACTATACTACCGCCAAATACGTTTCTTGCTTCTTCTTTCGTCATATCACTATCAGATTTTTAATATTACACTAACGCCAAAGGAAAACAGGGACGGACGACCAGCGGGGCCGACCCCACGCCATCGCCGCCCCTCGTTTCCCTTGGTTCCCTCCGTATCACTCCCACGCCAACAGACAATATCTACCACCAATAACACCATACCCACCATCACTCGCAATCGCTTTGCGTTTCCACTTAACGGTAAAGTATTACCCCCGTTTAGAAAGGAATCCCATTGATTGGAAAGTATTTCTTTTGTTGATTGAAGGGGTTCCCCTTGTTTTTCTTTGTTTTCCTTGGGTTTCATTGGTTTTCCCTGGTTTCCCTTGTTTGGAGGTGTCCCCTCCCGCAAAACAAATCAACCCCACCAACTCCCAGCATAAAACCCGAGACCTTCCTCCCGATTGTTCCACGTGGAACGCCCGATTAGTCTAGGATGTCGAGATCCTTGTTCTTGATTGCCTTATATACTTGCCTAATACAATGTATTGATAATAAAACCAATAAAAGAACTAAGATCAAAGGCAAGGCGTCGCCCGTAGCTATAACATACCGCCCTAACTCAAACGCCATGTACCCACAAAACAAAGTAAGCACGAAATATATAACTAATCCCATAAAATATACAATAAGTAAACACGATTTTAAAATTACGCCAAAATAATATAATCAATTGAGTATCAATAATATAATATATATCAATCCCTAGAGCTTCCTCTAAGGAAAGATAAGCCCAAACATAGATAAAAAATATACAATAAGTACCGCCTATTATATACCTTTTAGGATCGATTCGCGCACGAAACCATACATAAGGGCACAATATACCCGCCTGCATGGATATAAATATATACAGAATGATACATAATAAAGCATTTTACTTACACATTTTAGATCAGGGCTTAAAATTTGCCGCCTTAACACTTTTATGTGTAAGCAAAACATATGAATATGCTATCATTCTGTAAAATATAGGCACAAAAAAGCCCTTCCGTCTTATATCACTACAATACGGAAGGGCAAAACTTTAAAATCAAATAAAAACAAACGACTACTGCCTCAATTTGTTTGCCATGTAACTAACACGCTTACGCCTGCACTTATCCGACTCCCTGCTACAATCTAATTTATTAGAATTGTATAGTTCTTTGGTAAGCTCAATATAAAACTCCATTTGAGACTTTCTAGCAGATTCTAAAGCCTTTTCTTTTTGAATAGATAGTTTCCTATTCAAGTTACTAAATTTATTCTTGTACATAATCAATCGCATTTAATGAAGCCAATAAGAAATAGGCGACTAACAAGGCACAAGGCCGCCGTTATCAATACAGCTAGCCGGACGCACCACACCCGCCAGATTCCCTTTGGGTTTTGTCCCTTTGCCCCGAACGAACGAGACCAAATACGCACATACGTCACCCGTGATACGTACCGACAAGGCGCACTTTGTCCGTCAATTTAACCGCACAAAATACCCTTGTAAGGGTTGTTATTTTGCTGCTACATATAGCGCATAAGTATTTAAGCCACCTTAAACGCTATTGTTTTGATACATTAGCACGGCTATAACCCCGTTATGCACTCCATACGTGTTACTCTAGCAACGCATGGACATACGCTCTATACATGCGTATATACACCAATATACCCCATGAATTTACATGGCCTATCCGGAAACCGGACGTATTAACCCAACTTGATACAAGGCCAAGAATAACGGGACGATCTACGACTGAGATAACCCCTACCCACATTGCTAAGAGGCAGGCTATTTATGCAGACTCTCGATACCCTACCGATCTGCATATCCTTGTATCAATATGTTAAATATCGTGTCCATTTAGTCTAGATCAGTGGCACGGCGTGAACGTATGGACATTGCCACCATAACGCCCCTATATATAAGGATATAGGGGCATCTTACTACTATCTTACATTTTTATCGTGGGTAAGATAATAGGTAATACATTTGGCTATCAACGAAAACGAAAAATTAGTTATTTTCGTAGCCATTCGAGTAGATTTATATCTTTCGTTATTGTAAATAACGAAATAACCGCTTTTATCCTCAGAGTATTTAATAGGAGTACAATAGCCAAAGGCTTTATGCGTTGTACCCAAAATGATTTTTTGGGCTTGTTTTTCGGCTAACATTACTTTATTGTTAACCGATTCGTTTTCATCATTGTAGATCTTTTCTATTTCTATATATTGACAAAATACGCCATCTATATTTGCGAGAATTTCCTTGCAAATAGTTATAACCAATTCTTTATCCTTAGCCAAAGCGACTAAGGCAGGAATAATATCTTTTGGAACTTCAATATTGTTCTCTTTAATAATTCCCATAACATCCTTTGAGCTACTAAACAATCTACACCAAGCTTTAACGGCGCCTGTCAGTGTTTCTGTTTCAGACTTTTTAACTGCTTTTTGCACTTTGTTTACATCATTTGCTTTCATGTTTAATTGCCCATACCCTTGGGACTTATAATGGCCTCTGGTGCGCCTGTTTGTTAATGCTGTTATCTTACAAGGGCAAATATACTACATGTTTTATTTTCAAACAAATATTTTGCAATAAAAATTCGACGATTATATGTAATAAATCTAATCAAATGTAAATGTATATTAAAATATTGGTTTATATGATTGATAATCAGCGATCTAAATACAAAATAAGCATTCTTTTTTTGGCTCGTTGATCGTTTGCCGTTCCTGTCTCCAACCTTTGCAAGCGGGGGGGGGTGGGTCCAAAAACGGCAGCCCGGCCGGGCCGATTTCGGGGAGGTGGTCCGTCCCGCATATCCCCCTCCCATCATACCCCACCCCATCTCTCCAAGAATATCCCTCATACTTCCTCACAACCATATCACCTTCCATCTCATTTAATTTGTTATATTTGCGATATAATTAAAACATAATATATTATGAATAAAGAAGTTAAATACATGAGGGGGGGGGGTATTTATACCCTTCGTAAAAATTTATTCTTATGATAAGGAGGAGATTTTATTCAAGTTATAAATCCCCTATTGATAATGGCGTTTATGCCGTTAAACAGGATGGTAGATTAATACCTTTGTCAAAGGCGGATTATCAATGTATATCCGTAGCTATTGTACATGATGATCATAAGATCATGATTGAGAAGAATGAAGATTCTAATCAAAGCTACAAAACAGCCACGTCCGGTTTGCCCGATTCTTCTAACAAGACTTACTCTTTTTATTGGGGTGAATATGGTACGGATCAGACCGGCATTACAAATTATGACAAAGTAGACGGGAGCAATGATTTTGGTTTCCTGAAACCTGAGCAAGATTCATACAAAGGTACTCCATATCTTCCGGATGATGTTAGCTCCTGGACGAATGGAGCTTTATCTGATTGGGATGGGAAAGCGAATTCCAATGTATTAAAAGGGGTGACTACCGGTGGCGGTTCTTATACTTCCTATGCGACAGCCGGTCATGTACTTAATACGTTCTTAGCTAGTGCTGACGCTAAGGGATATGATGATTGGTATATCCCATCATGTGGTCAGCTTTCATTGATATATATGTACTTGATTAGCGTCAATAACGCGTTATTGGCTATTGGTGGACAGCCGTTAGATACCAGATATTATTGGTCTAGTTCAGAGCATAGCTCCAACTCCGGATGGATCGTACTATTCAACAATGGGCGCACATTCACCCGATACAAGCGCCTAACCTCTTCTGTTCGATTTGTACGTGACATCGAGTGATCATACACCCTACTGACCCAATAGAACGGGGCTGGCTCCCATCCCTTATAGCCTTCCCGGCGGGTATGACGCCAGCCCCCTTCCTTGGTATCTTCCCTCCCCCATCTAATATAATTTATTATATTTGTACGTAACTTAAATTATTTAATCATGTATCAATATATTACATATAACTTCGTGGGGGGGGTATTTTAACCCTCAGATAAGGAGGGGGTATGTTTAGGCGCAGGACTTCTTCTTCCGGTAAGATCCACTACCGTATTAATATAGACAAGAGCATGTGTCCTAATCCTGTAGATATATATATTGATGGAGATACATATCAATCTGATTTTAACGGATCTTATCTTGATATATATCGCAATAAGAAGATAGAAGTTATAAGAATAGGTGGACAGATAGTTTCAAAGGATCAACAATATGAGTACAACATTTTATTAGGCACGACTGGAGGTGTTTCAAAAGGGACTCTCACGTATCTATATAATTCTGGTGTGCATTGTGATTTAGCTGATACGGAGTTATACGGGAATAGGATAACTGAATTTACTCCTATAACGGAGATAACCGATCCTGAGGAGATCATCAATTTCACTTACATGTCTGAATTTTATAATCAGATTACAAGTAACAATCGTATAACTTGGCAAGGTCATCTTATAACAAGTGATCATTGTATAACAGCCAATGCCTGTGAGGGATGCCAATCTGTTGCCGTTGGAACTGGCATTTACAATAACACCTATAATGTAAATATAGTAATTGTAGTACCATCATGATATATTGTGAGGAGGATGTAGTACCAAAGGGAGGTAGGGCTCCCTTCATCCCTCCGGGCCTACCCATCGGGGCTTCCGCCGGCTACTTCCCTTGGTATATATCTTTATTATGGAATAATAGATAGGTAGTGGCACGACCACCACCTTAATATCGTATGATCAAGTATCCGGCACGAATTTATCCAAGTCAAAGTTCTTAGCATAATTCCAGATCCTTACATACCTGAACATTCCATGGAGTCCCATATCATATGCTTCAGGATATCCTCCTATATTAGGTTATATGTTTAAATATCACGCACAAAACGAACTCTAAATTCTGATATTTTATTCATATAATCAACATATCCACTATCCATCCTAATAGTCCATGCTATATCTAGTCCAAATTCAGAGCTAGACCAATAAGATAAATCACTCCCTAAAATAAGACCATCAATAGATGACATTATATTATTTATACTATTCTTGTACATATATATTAACGCTAATTGAGGGATTGATGGAATATACCAATCATCTAATCCTTTAGCATCATCACTATTTAAAAACGTATTAAGCACAAACCCTATAGTAGCGTATGAGTTGTAACCATATCCTCCTGTAGTAACTAACTTTAGTATCTCTGAATTTGATCGACCATTCCAATCAGAAATACAACCTTGTGTCCACTCTGATATATTATAAGATATATGAGGCGTACCAACATATTCACTTTGTTCAGGTTTTAAGTAACCTCTTATGTTTACTCCATCTACATTCCTATAATTTTCAATACCACCCTGATCAGTATCACTTCCTCCCCAATAGAAAGTTACATTACTATATTTCCCTTGACCAGCTTTTATATAGCTTTGATTATTGTTCTCGTTTTTTTCGATCATAATCCTATGACCATTATGTATCAAAGCCACGCCAATACATTCGCTATCTACCTTATCAGATGGAAGTAACTTTAGATTTTGGGTAACTCCATATACTCCATCATCGGCGTGAGATGGATATATACCTGATAAATACGATCTTCTTCTAAGCATACTGATAAATTTTTATGGAGGACGAAAATACCCCCCCCCCATTGAGTTAATTTTATTTAATATCATATTATTATGCATTTTGTACATACAAATATATGATTTATTCTCAGATCATGTCGCTGAATCCAAGGGAACGGGCTGGCTCCCATCCTTCCGGGCATCCCCCGTCCTCCCTCCGCCTCCCGTTATTTTTGGCTTCCTTCTGGTTTTATCCTCAAAATTTCATATCTTTGGGACAAAACTATAATCATGTTTAGAGACATACTTCATAAGCTTAAGATCTTCTTCTGCGACGATGACGTTGAGAAGATATATGTAAGGGACAGTACGGTTATCCGCAACAACGAGATCCATAGGATGTATAATGAGATACTGGACGAGTTAGGCGATTTGGCTACTGTCGTGTCAAGGAACTACGTATATGGCAAGATAAAGGACAGGACTGGATTAAGTATCCGTCATATCAGCAGGATAATAAACCATACTAAAGTTGAGGAGATATGATTAAGGATACGATGGAGCGGAATATAATAAATGAGATATCGGCGTTATTCGTGATGATATTCACGGCCGGGTTGATGTTTGTCATGCCGATGTTAGATATAGAGTGTGATGATATTACTATCATAATAGGATCAGGAATAATACTATCTTTTATACTAACCATAATACCGATCTTGCTTTCTTATGATATAAGGGATGAGATCATTGAGTTGATTGAGGATCTGGATAACCAGATAGTGGTAGACACATCGGTATATAAAACGAACCTGCCCTAAGTAATTCCTAGGGCAGATATTAATCTCAATTCGACTTCAAATACGATTCTATTCTATCAGCGGCCTCATTAGGCGTATGTTCATCCCATTCCCATGCCGTATCAAGTTCAGGGATATTAAACAACTCCCAATACTGGTTCTCATAATGATTGGATATCTGTCCAGTTGGCAGTTCTGCCATTACGATAAACCACCCTCCGCCGAAGCATTCCTCTCCATCATAATGCTTATGTGATTTACAGACCTTTATATCGCCTTTGCCCAACTCATTAAAGAAAGCGGCATTGTAAAGCATTCGATATTTATATAGTTCGTTAAATGTATGATATCCGTCGGATACGTTACCCATATCATCTTCATGTAAATATGTTTTCTCAAAAATGTCCTGCTTGCAAGGATAAAACTCCCCGTTTACTCCCTTGATGATGTAATCACCTACATTGGCTTTCATAACACCTTCAAGGGTTTCTATACTACAATCAACAGAAGGAGGTATCCCATTATCAGCGTCACCTTCACGAATAACTTCTATTTTAACGTTATCACCAGCGAAATCCTCGATCTCATGATTATTAAAGCCCTTCCATTTTACAGCTTCTACTGCAATTGGTTTCTTTACATACCTATTCATATTTTACGATTTAATATATTATTATCTTTTGATATACCTTTCTATAAGATCTATGGATAATTTAGCGCCCAGCTCTTCCTCCAACAGGTTAAGGTAGTTCCGGTGCAGGCACCCGCCCCGCTCCACCTCCCTAAAGCCGGCCCCGTCCCGGATCCTGACTAGCCCTTTCCTTGGATCCATGTCGATAAGATCCCGAAGCTCGTTCATATTCTTGAACCGGTTCTCTATTACCTTAAATACATCGATCTTAGGTCTCTTATCCTTATCTTTGGACTTTATTTTAATTCTTCCACTCATATCAATTATCCAGTAACTTTACATGTAATATGATTCATATTATTATTACCGCAATAAGCGCACATAGATACGTAGGGAGAATATACTCTTCCACATACCGGACATCTCCATCCATACATAACAGGATGTGTTTGTTTGTCAATTTCTTTCAAGCCCTCATTAGTAGTAGATGATGTATTTTCGTTTTCCATATCATTCGTTATTTATCTTATCTGTACTTCCAAATCCATTATCCCCTCTATCAGATTTCCCAAGATCTTCCAATGACTCCACTTCTTCCCATACGATACGTTCCCTTCTACGAATAAGAAGTTGCGCTACCTTACCACCTACATTACAATAATAAGGACTATGACTATCCATTTTTCTGTGAACTATCATAACTTCCCCACTATATCCTTCATCAATGGTAGCAGGGGCGTTTTGCATAATTAGCTCGCTATTAGTAAAACCACTACGTGGACGGATTTCCATCTCATAATCCTCTGGCAATTCTACATGTACGCCAGTATGATATATGATCCTATCTCCGTCAAGTTCTATATCCTTAACGAACAAATCCATGCAAGCATCTTCTTTATGAGCGTATTCAGGCAGCTTAGCTCCTTCTTCCAGCCATATCTTGACCTTACACGTATCTATACCATCAAGTAACTCAACTGCCTCTTTATAGCTCATAGGTTGCTCTGAGGCTAATGAAATGACTCTTGCCAATAAATCTTTAATTTTGCTCATTTTATCTTGTTTTTAAATTCTTTCCCTTTCGGGCATTGTAATTTACATTCCTCACCACAAGCGGAACAGTTGGGTCTCATTCCGGACACCCCTCTTCCCCCGTACGGCCAGTAGGCATAATCGCAGACGCTCCAGAACGCCTCCATCGCCCTGATCTTGGCATCGACGGTTATCTTCTCCTTCACCTTTTTCATGCTCTTCCTGAACTCATCTTTCATATCCTTCCCTTCTATCTGTCTGGCTTTACGTCTCTCGTTCCACCAATTGTAGTAGAATTTGTCTGCCATCTTATAAGCTTCGGGGTCAAATTTATCACGATGCAGGATAGGGGCGTCCTTGATCTTTCTCAAATTCCTGCCACAAACATAAGCGAGTCCTGCGTACGGAGGTATGTCCTTAGGATCAACCAACCCATCCGGAACGCAGTAGTAGAAGTAGTTGGGCCGGCCGTACCTGACCCAGTCCCCGGTCTCGTATAGGGCTTGCTTCCGAGCCTCGAACCAGCCTTGCATTACTTGGTGCTTTTCCTCTTTCTCGAAATCCTTGTTATAGTCAGCCAACGATATCTTCACCTCAACCTCATAAGCGTACATAGATCTGGTTATAGCCAGATAATCAGACTCCCAGTTATAGACATACAAGTTGTTTATAATCCATCTAGGAGATACCAAGAACTGTCTGTTAAGGATATCCAATATCCCTCTTTCAGTGTATTCAGCACTTTTATTTGATTGCCGTGTTCCCATCTCCAGTAAGAGGATTATTCCTATATCCTACCGCCATTATAGCGTTACCTATCAACATCCTCAACTTCTCCATATCCTTATCATGGAACGAGAAAGTGGTTAGAATATGACCATTGGTCTTATCATAAGATTTTATCATCAACACAGCCACATACTCACCCATCATCTTACCATTCATGATATCAAGATCAATTATGCCGTGATCTATTAGATCAACCACATCCCATCCTAATGGCAGGTACTTTTTTATTTGATTAATGTCCATCCCAAATAGTTATTATAAATAGGAGGGTCGTGCTACCCTCCTATAGATTACACACGAAAAATAGAACTGAAAGCGATCCTAAGCACGTAGGATTTTATTAATTCCCGTAGGCTGTCTACCGGTTATCATTAACTACCGACCTACGGGAATATGTTTAAGAAAACACCATGTACCCCAATCCGGAATCGAACCGAAATTTCATCGTTAGGACCGACGTGTTCTATCCATTGAACTATTAGGGCATATGTCCTTATTCTCACGAACCAGGACATCAAACGTCTAAACTTTAAAAAACCTAATGACAAAACTCTATGCTAGTTTTTCCCCAAAAAATAGCGTGGACCCGGCCGGGCTTGAACCGACAACCTTCTGGTTATGAGCCAGTTGCTCTTACCAATTGAGCTACGGATCCTAAATACACCACATCGGCTTTCACAAGAGGATGTGGATAGGAATTTCTCGAAGTTTATATAGTAACTTTATGAAACTATTGTCCAACATTCTAGCATATAGCACCAATCCTCGAACGGGAACGTCTCCACGCCAGACCTACCCCATCCCGTCCCCCAACTGTTCTGTAGGACGAAGCCGGCCTTGTCCCAGCCGGTGAGGATAACGGCATGACCTCCCAAGTTCTGCCCTTGGCCTTGCCAGAATCGATTACCATAATTATAGCAATACAGACCTATAACCAGAGGCCCATTCAGCATCAAAGCTACCTTAGCCGATACCGGATCTATGATCCTAGCGTAACTGTTTATTTTCTCCCCATCTACGCCTACGTTCTTGATAGACTTGATAGCGTCACGAAGAACCATCCCGTCTTGATCCTTATCCTCTCTCAGATCATATATATCGTAGGGAGAGATCTTAGCCGGTCTTTTAATAGCCCTTATACTCTTTCTCCAGTTAAGTATCTCAGCTAAGCTTACCGCGGCGCAAATAGGAGAAGATCCTTGATCCACTACGCTATCAACGTTATTGACCTTATACTCATCAGGAACAGCCTCATGCTGCATATTCATGATAGCGTCTCTGTCATCCACAGGGGATGGTATATATCCTAACCCGTAACTCATTTTTTATCCTTTTTATGGTAATCAATTATCTTGATATTAAACGTATCGGATCTTTGCCTTACCTGTATAGACCCCCTAGCCTTCCCCTTGGCGTCGTATAGGGCGGTGAAGCCAAAGTTATCGACCCGGCCGTCGTCCAGCGTAAACCGCCACTCCTTCCATTGGCCCATCACGGTACCGGAAGACACTATGGAATCCACCACATAAGATATGTCAGTAGTATCATATTCCGTATAATAGGTTCTTGACGTACTGCATCCGACAACCGCTAAGGTAAATAACGTTAACAAGAAAAACAAGATCTTATTCACTTTTCTTAGATTTTTTACGTTTCTTAGATTTCTTCTTATCCTCCGCCTTATTCTCGACATTTACGTCAATACCGGCATCAGCGACCTCAGGGGCGTTATTTTCAGGTATATCAA
>ERZ836877.5088-NODE-5088-length-12820-cov-3.426557_pt1 | contig 12820 bp, 8 predicted proteins | sample MGYA00519469_ERZ836877 | MGnify/ENA primary metagenome ERZ836877 (study PRJEB31850, sample SAMEA3708809) | human gut metagenome | biome: human gut; feature: human-associated habitat; material: faeces | place: China | collected 2014 ... | reverse complement strand
ATTTGATTTATATTCATATATTAAAATATCAAATATCCAAAAGATTCTATATTCTTTACATAGCAGTAAACTTAACATTGCTATATGCATAATATTTATAATAAGTATTATTATATCAATTAGTTATCTTATATATAGCAGTAAGAAAAATATTCAATATAATCATTTTCAGATAACTTCCCATTTATATAAATTAAACGATTTAGTTTCTTACAATACAACTACTTATGAATTAAAGATTGGTGATGAATCTAAAATATTAAGGCAACAATTAGGGTTACTTTTATCTTTTTTCATTAAAGCTCCAAATCATGAGGCTAATGTTGATGATATTAGGAAAAGTATATGGAAAAAAAGTACATGTACTAATGAAACATTATCTCATGCAATATCATGTTTACGCAAATATCTCCCGGAAAGCACTCAAATTAGAATAACCAAAATAAATGCGGATACATACAAATTAATAATAGAGAATAATACGATTAATTCAGGAAAAACTAAATAGAAAGTTCTGTATAAATTAAAATATCCGAAAATATCCATTCATTTACAATGTCTTTTATACCATAATTCTCTATTTTTGATACCAAAATTTTAATTTAGTGTAGTATGAATAAGAAACTTAAACTTAGTCTTGTGTTATCTGCTATAGTTATAGCAGTTGCTTCATTCTTTTATAAACAAAATAAGTCGGATTACCAATCTTTGGCTCTTCAGAACATCGAAGCGATAGCTTTTGGAGAATTAGGTTCAGGTCGTTGTACCGGTACAGGCTGTGTTGATTGTCCATTCATGGATATCAAAGTAGAGTATTACGTTATGTATAGTCTTCCACTAGAAAAGTATTAATGAAATTCTATCCTGTTTTTCTTTCTTTGATAGCAGTATAGATTTAGTTAACAAGGTGTTATTCGAACAATCTCCGCCGATTATCTAATTGGATAAATTAATATGGCTTTTGACGACTAATAAAAAATGTATTAATTGTCAACAATTGGATAGTTGGCGAGATTTTTATTTCTATTTACTTTCCTTATAATGCACCCTTCGGTATACTGATTTATATAAAGTTGTGCAACAATAATTAATACTAAATTAGTTAAAAAGAATCTCTCCTATATTATTTTTCTTCCTAACATTGCATGCGTCTGACAGAGGTGTCAGATATGCAAATCAACATGTAACGGGCAAATTATGGAAACATACAAAATAGGACTTGATATTGGTTCTACTACCGCTAAAATGGTAGTGTTAGACAAGACTGAAACAACTATTCTCTATCATCAATATGAGAGACACCAAGCCAAGGTACAGGAATGTTTACTCACTTTCTTCCGGCAACTGAAAGAACAAATAGGAGAGGCTTCATTATCTATTCATATCACAGGGTCTGTAGGAATGGGGGTAGCCGAACTATGTTCTTTACCTTTTGTACAGGAAGTGGTAGCGGCAACTAATTACATTCGCCGGAACCATCCGGGTATATCCACAATGATTGATATTGGAGGAGAAGATACGAAGGTGGTATTCTTTCAAAACAACCAAGCCACAGACTTACGGATGAATGGCAATTGTGCCGGTGGAACCGGTGCATTTATTGACCAGATGGCCATTTTGCTGGGTGTCTCGGTTGATGAGCTCAATCAACTGGCTCTTCAGGCAACACAAGTATATCCCATCGCATCACGTTGTGGTGTATTTTGCAAGACAGATATACAGAATTTAATCGCTAAAAATATTCCCAGAGAGGATATTGCAGCTTCTATTTTTCATGCTGTAACAGTACAAACAGTGATTACCCTTGCACGCGGATGCGATATTACCGCACCTATATTATTGTGTGGCGGTCCTTTGGCCTTTATTCCGGCTCTTAGACAGTCTTTTGCCGAATACTTAAACCTATCACTTGAGAAAGATTTTGTTTTGCCCGAAAAAAGTAATCTTATTCCGGCATGGGGAGCAGCTCTGACAGAAACTACGCAAACCGTCGATATATCAGTGCTAATAGAACGGTTGGAGAAAGGAACGAATCAGATATCTTATTTAGGCAGTAATCTTCCGCCTATTTTTAAGGATGAACAGGAATATGAGCAATGGAAAAAGAGGCTGGAGAAGAATGGAATACAGCGTACCGAGCTGAAGCCGGGTTTTCAACAAGCTACTATCGGCATCGATTCCGGCTCCACCACTACTAAAATTGTGGTATTGGACGAATCCGACCGGATACTGTATTCTTATTATCACTACAATGATGGCGACCCTATAAAGGCTGTGGAAACCGGACTGCAAAAGCTGGAGGAAGAATGCCGGAAGAAAGGAACGGTTCTGCAAATAAAAGGAGGATGTTCTACCGGATATGGAGAAGACCTGATAAAAGCGGCTTTCCAAATGGATGCCGGTATTATTGAAACGATAGCCCATTATATGGCTGCCACACACCTGAGTAAGGAGGTCTCTTTTATATTGGATATCGGTGGACAGGACATGAAAGCTATATTTGTGGACAATGGGATTATCAACCGAATCGAAATCAATGAAGCCTGTTCATCGGGATGTGGTTCCTTTATCAGTACCTTTGCGCAATCTCTGAATTATACGGTTGATGATTTTGCCAAAGAGGCTTGTTTTTCAAAGGCTCCATGCGATATGGGTACACGGTGTACGGTATTCATGAATTCCAAAGTAAAACAGGTGCTTCGTGAAGGTGCGTCCGTTTCGGATATCGCCGCAGGCTTGTCGTACTCTGTTATAAAGAATTGCCTGTATAAGGTTTTGCAATTGAAAAATACCGATGAACTGGGTGACAAAATCGTTGTACAGGGTGGAACAATGCGTAACGATTCCATTGTAAGAGGTTTGGAACTGCTTACCGGAAAAGAAATATTCCGTAGTGATTGTCCCGAATTAATGGGTGCAATAGGTTGCGCTCTTTATGCAAAACAGCTGGAGAATGCCCGGGAAATAAAGTTGCAGGATATGATACATCTTGCTCAATTTACTTCTAAACAACTTCAGTGCCACGGTTGCGAAAACCAATGTACTGTTACCCGATATACTTTCCAGAACAAGAATCATTACTATTCCGGCAACCGGTGCGAAAAGGTTTTTACGAATAAAGGTATTGGCTCGTCGACTATGATAAAGCAAACCGCTGCATTGCAGCAAGAGCCATCGTCCCGGTCAACACTTGATGGGGAGAACGCCGGACTCAATGCATACGAAGAAAAGCTCAAACTCCTGTTCGACCGTCCAATTCATATTGAACATCCCGAACTGACTATCGGAATTCCCCGATGTTTGAATATGTACGAAGAGTATCCGTTTTGGCATACACTGTTTACCCGTTGTAACATCCAGGTATACCTTTCAGCTCCGTCGGCTTTCGCTCCCTACGAAAAGGCTGCGAACAGGGTGATGTCGGACAATATTTGTTTTCCTGCAAAACTGGTACACAGTCATATCCAGAATCTTATAGAACATCGTGTCGACCGGATATTTATGCCTTTCGTGGTCTTTGAGAAGATAGATAAACAACAGCAGAATAGCTATAATTGCCCTATCGTATCCGGTTATTCGGAGGTTATCAAAAGTGTTCAGTCTGAAAACATTCCTATCGACGACCCCGCCATCACTTTTAAAGACCGTTCTCTGCTCTATAAACAATGTTTCGAATATCTGAAATCGTTGGGTGTTTCCGAACGTGTGTTTAAACCCGCATTCGAGCAGGCGCTGAAAGAACAACAGGCCTTCGAAGAGGATATAGCCGATTATAATCATCAAATAAGAGAAGAGGCACGGCAAAAACACCGGCTCGTTATCCTGCTTGCCGGACGTCCTTATCATTCCGACCCGCTCATACAACACAAAATATCCAATATGATTGCGGAAATGGGTGTTTATGTTCTGACCGATGATGTGGCACGAAATCAGGATATTGTATTGAAGGATGTGAATTTTCTTCCTCAATGGGCTTTTACCAACCGCATTCTGAAAGCGGCCAAGTGGGCGGCACGGCAGAAGGATGATATACAATACATGCAGTTAACTTCTTTCGGTTGCGGACCGGATGCTTTCCTCACAGACGAAATCCGTGCGCAATTGAAACAATATGGAAAGAACCTCACATTATTAAAGATAGATGATGTGAGCAACATCGGTTCTGTGAAGTTGCGTGTGCGTTCTTTGGTGGAGAGCTTACACATCAGACAGTCTCAACAGCAACGGGCAATGCCTTTTATCTCTACACCGCCATATCTGAAGAAAGACAGGAAAAAGAAAATCATTGCACCTTTCTTTACTCCGTTCCTTTCGCCGCTGATTCCTTCTATTATGAAAGTGGCCGGGTATGATTTGGAAAATCTCCCCCTTAGCGACCATCGTTCCTGCGACTGGGGATTGAAATATTCCAATAATGAAGTGTGTTATCCGGCTACACTGATTGTTGGCGACATTGTAAAAGCTTTTAAAGACGGATTGTACGACCCGGATAATACTTGTGTTGCCATATCTCAAACTGGTGGGCAATGCCGCGCCAGCAACTATATATCTTTAATTAAAAAAGCCTTGATAGAGAACGGGTATACTCATACACCTGTCGTATCGTTTGCTTTGGGCAGTGGAATTAATCAGGACCAGCCCGGATTTAAGATAAACTGGCTCAAATTATTGCCTATAACTCTGGCTGCCATTCTATATAGCGATTGCATTGCTAAATTCTATTATGCATCTGTAGTGCGTGAAACAGAAGCGGGACAAGCGGCCCGGTTGCGCGATTTATATTTGGAAACAGCCAAGACTGCGATTTTGAAAAACAAACCGGAAGACTTATACAGTTATTTATATCTGGCCGTAAAAGAATTCAACCGGATATGTAGTCCGAAATCGTGTCCGAAGGTGGGAGTAGTGGGAGAGATATTCTTAAAATTCAATCCGTTTGCCCAGAAAGACATTATCTCATGGCTGATTGAAAAACAGATAGAAGTTGTACCTCCGCTTATGACCGATTTCTTCATGCAAAGTTTTGTAAACTTAAAGTCGCAACAAGACAGTCATCTGAAACGGAAATATATACCCAATCTTGTTGTTGACTGGCTCTACAAAAAGGTACAAAAGCAAATAGATAAAATCAATGAAATAGGAAAAGAGTTCAGTTACTATATTCCTTTTGAAAGTATCTATGAGAAAGCGGAAAACGCCAAGCAGATTATATCATTGAATGCACAGTTTGGGGAAGGTTGGCTGATATCCGGCGAAATGGTCTCTTTTGCCACTCACTCCGTGCATCATGTAATAAGCCTGCAACCATTCGGTTGTATAGCCAACCACATTGTGGAAAAAGGAATTGAAAAGAAAATAAAATCCCTTTATCCTCAAATGAATATTTTATCTTTGGATTTTGATAGTAGCGTCAGCGATGTAAACATCATTAACCGGCTACTGTTATTTATAGACAACTTAAAAGCGGCAGAGTAATGGGAGCAAATACGAATCATAAGCTGGAACAGCAAATTATAGAAACGGCTCAACAACTGTTCATGGAAAAAGGTTTCGTAGAGACCAGTATGAGTGATATTGCAGCAAAAGTAGGCATTAATCGGCCTACCTTGCATTATTATTTCCGGACAAAAGACCGGATGTTCCAAGCTGTATTTAGCTCTATTGTAGCTTCTTTGCTTCCAAAAGTACAAGACATTATTGCTCTTAATCTACCTTTTATGGAGCGTGTGAGCCTGGTTCTCGACGAGTATATTACTTACTTTATCAAGCATCCCTATATTCCCAAATTTGTATGCGAAGAGATACGTCGTGATGTAGACCATTTGCTCGAAGCAACAAAATCCATGCAGCTGGATAAGATTCTTCTTCTAACTAAAAATAGCTTGCTTTCCGAAATGGAGGCAGGCCGACTTAAAACTGTACCTCTACATGTAGTGTTCTTAACCTTCTACGGATTACTTACCTTTCCGCTTATATCCAAAAATCTAGTGATAAACTTATTTTTGGAGGACGAGAGTCAGTTCGAATCCTTCTTAAGGGAGTGGAAACAGTATATTATTCTCCATTTACACAATTTATTATGCAATGATTAGAGAGATATATCATAGAATATTCCAGTAGAAAATTGTACAGAAACATACAAATTCATTACACATTTGTGTCTTAGATTCTACCATTCTAATTCATTGATATTTTGGTTATTAAAAATACGGTCAATTTGTTGGTAAGAAACGAATTCTTTCTTACTTTTGTATAACCTTATTTTAAAATACGATACAATGAAAAACTCCTTGTTGCCCAAATGGCAAATCCCGGCGCCATTTGTAATCCATCTCCGTATGGTGAAGAAATCTCTATTCCTATTTGCTGTTTTGTACATCATGCAAGGATGTGTGGCTCCGAATTCCGTTACACTAAAAGGTGAAAAAACTCTGATAAACGGGCAGCAGGAGAGAGAGTTATCCGTTCTTTCATTACCTTCTTACGAAGCCATTGCATTGGAAACCACCGACAACTCTCTTATAAAACACATCAATCGTCTGTACTGTTATCAAGATACCCTGTTCGTGTTCGACCGGGCCATGAAAAGAATCAACCTGTTCAATCGGAACGGAAAATATATCCGTACCCTTTCCCATGTGGGACAAGGTCCCGGAGAATATGTACAAATTCAGGATTTCTGCCTGGATGCGAAAAACAAACGAATCATTTTATCTTGCGATGTTCCACATAAACTCCTCTACTATTCTTTCTCCGGGGATTTTCTTAAAGAAGTCTCTCTGCCCTTATATTATACGGAAATCATCTGCAATGAAACCCACCTCTACGGTCTGGTAGAAGAGGAGGAAGGCAATAGAATAGAAATATTGGACCTTGATGGTAACCAGATAGACCAAATAGAGATACCTGCTATTTCATTGAAAATAGATACCCCGACACATAAACATACCTTTGCTGCAGGACATCGGATGTCGGTTTATAAAGGAGTGGTGTTTCTTACCTGTCCTTACGACAATGCCATCTATACTCTTCAAAACAATGAATTGTATAAGAAGTATGAACTTGATTTCAAAGAACAAACACTTCCTCAGCGTCTTTTAAACGAGCAGATTAGTTCCACGGATTTTTCGAAACAGTGTAGGGCTAACAATTGGGTTTGCACGATACTGGACATTGCTCAAACACAAAATACCTTATTTTTCCGTACCAATTCAGGTTTCTTCCTGTGCAATAAAAAAGAAGGAACCATGACCAATTACCGTATATTGTCTTTTCCCGATATCTGTGGAACATCTTCTGTTCAGAAAATGTATGGAACAAATGAAATAGTGGAAATATTCCCCGGTCAAATGTTCCAAAAGCTGCTTAATAATTATGTAAAATATCAGGGAGATGAGAAAAAACTACCCCCGAAACTTTTGGATATTTACCATACCATAGATAAAGACAGCAATCCGATTTTAATACTATGCAAAATCTAGATTCGAAAAGAGGAAATAATTGAATAGTATAGATATGACAAGAAAGATAAGTCTATTATTATTTACAGTCGTTCTAATTTTTACTTCGTGTAAGCAAAAAGAAAACAATCAGAACATTACCTTGAAGCACCAGACTCTGATGTATAACAACTACCTGCTGGGAGCTCCACATAGCTTGGCCCTATTGGATACATTTTTGATAGTGGCAGACCATCAAACGGACTCTATATTCCACGTTATCAATGCCAATACAGGAATGGAACTATATAAAACGGGACATTGCGGACAAGGTCCAAATGAGTTCTTATTAACCTCAATCATAGTTTCTAATGGAGATTCTGCTTTTTTCTACGACCTTAATAAACGTAGCTTATATTTTCTAACCCAACAGCCTTGCAACAAAATACATATTGAAAATTTTGATACATTTCGGTCAGATACTTTAAGTCATAATTATGTAGCACCTATAAAGAATCAATTTATAGCAACCGGCGTTTATTTACATGCCCGATTTTGTTTGTTGGATTATTCAGGGAAATTAATCGATAAATACAGCACGTTTCCTTATAAAGATGAGAAAGAAAAGAATTTATCAGGAATCATTTTATCACAAGTTTATTTGGGTCGTCTTACAGTGCAGCCGGGTGGAAACAGGTTCGCCTGTGCGCAAGATAATGCTAAAATTCTGACGATATTCTCAGTGAGTGATAATAAAATATCATTAGAAAAAGAGATTATAGGAAATTATCCTGAATATAGGTTTACAAGTAAAGAGTACTGTGGGCTGAAACATGATTCTCCATATGGATATATGGCCATATGCGCATCAAAGAATTATATATATACGTTGTATTCAGGAAAATCATACGAGAAATATTCCGGTTCTGCTTTTTACAGTACAGAGCTTATCAAATATAATTGGCAGGGTGAAGAAGTAGGGCATTATTATCTGGATGTTCCCTGTTCGCAGTTATGTGTAACGCCCGATGATAAGACTATCTATGCAATCAGTTACGAAAATAATCCGGAGATTGTAAAATTTGAAATTCCTATTAATTAAAAATGTTCAGTAATAGAAAATCTTAAATTCCTAATTATAATGAAACACGCACATTTAGTATTCGCTTTTATGGCAAGTGTCATGTTGCCCTGTTGCACTACACATGTGAAAAAAAGCAATCTACAAACATTAACTGTCTCTATGTCAGATATTCAGGAAACAGCTTCATTAAAAGAATTCGCTACCCAAACGTCTTATATACCATTGGAAACGAACGATAGTACACTCATCAGCAGAATTTCAGACATTAAGAAGAAAGACCATCTTTATTATATATCAGATGAATCCACTTTATATAAATTCAATAAAGAGGGTAAGCTGGTTGGGAAAATAAGTAAGAAAGGAACCGGACCGGATGAATATACTAACATCAGTGATTTTCAAATAGATAAAGATGGAAATGTATGGGTTCTTAATAGAAACCAAAAACGGCTTAATCTGTATTCATGGGAAGGAACGCTGCTAAAACAGATACATTTAAAATATTGGGTTGAGAAAATATCGTTCCACGACGACTCCTATATTTATATGTTTGGAGGAAATGTACTGGAAGAAGGAAAAGACTCCAAAATTCAAGTTTTTGATATGAATACAGAGCAATATACAGCTCATTTTTTACCCATCGATAAAAATCAGTCGAATTACCTGCACATTCTGGGGCAGCAATGTTTTGATAAACAAAATGAAGGGGCTTACTTTTACCAACTATTCAATGATACCATTTATAAACTGACGCCTCAATCCATAGAGCCTTATATCTGTGTGAATCTGGATAATAAAAATATTCCGGCTTCTTTCTATGAGAGAAAGTACGAAAACGTTATGTTCTTCTTTAATGCTTTGCATAAAGAATCGTATGCGTATGGAATATCCTATTTTCATGAGTATTTATCCCGCTATTTATTCTCGTTTATTTATCAACAACGCCAATACCTGGCTATACTTCCTAAATCGGGAGAAGAAAAAACTATCATTGTTCCCCAGCTTACCGTAGGAGACAATCTGTTACCTGATGATTTCCTTCTAGATTTAATTGAAACACAAACCTTTCTACAAGATGAGGGTAGCTTGATATTTGTATTACCGGCTTCGCAAATAACAGAATATGCTGAAACAAAAGGAAATATAGAGTTAACACAACAACTACAGATTCTGGATTCCGAACAAAATCCTATTCTGCTGGATGTGGAAATAAAGTGATACTATTCGCATTCTCTTAATCATTAAAATAGATTCAATATGAAACATTTAATATTACCTCTGTTATTGTTTTGCCTGCTTAGTTCCTGTAAAAGAGAAAAAGGAGAACCGCAGGACAATTATACTTTAGAAGCCACTGAAAACATTAAGAGTTTTCCTTTAGACTCCGATGTAAAGTATGATGCTTCTTATTTATATACTTTTGAGGAAAATGGGAAGAGGTATCTTTCCTTCCTCAATTACCGAACAACTCAATTACTTTTCTATGATTTTGACACAGCAAAATTTTTGTTCAAAGTAACATTAGATAAGGAAGGTTCTAATGGAGTGGTGATGCCTACTGGATATTATATAAAGGACTTTAATAATATGTATATATCTTCTTCTGCCTATTTCGGTTTAATCAAAGTCGATACTGCGAAAACTATCGTACAAAAGATACCATATAGAAAGACTGACAGTGGATATAAAATTATTTCCTCCTATAATGCCTCTTCCCATCCATATCTTCCACCTGTTTTTATCGGAGACAAAATGTATATTACGCAACAAAATAATGAAAGATTTTGTCCGGCAGAGAAAACCCCGATTAGTGTAGTCATCGACACAGTTCAGAAAAAATATACTTCGCTTCCGCTTACGTTTTCAATATTGACGGAAAAGCAGAAGGAAAGTAATGGTGACGATTTTAGTCGCACCTATGATGGAAAGAACTTTATTTACTCTTTCTATGTGGATGAGGATATACTGGTTACTTCTATCGACCATGCTGAAGTAAAAAGAATAAGGGCAAAAAGTCGATATATCGATTCTCCGGACGAAGAACAACCTCTTAATGCTCAAAAGGGTCCACAACTCAATTTGGAATTGGCTCGTTATGGTGATTTAATGTACGACCCTTATCGGGAAGTCTACTATCGTTTTGCTTATCCTAAAACAGAACTGGATGATAAGATAAATTGGATGGGTAAATCTGTCTATGGAAGAAAAAAGTTTTCGGTCATCATTTTGGATAAAGATTTCCAGATTATAGGAGAGACGCTTTTCCCCGAAGCAATTTATAACCCCTACGCTTCTTTTGTAAGCAAGGAAGGACTTTATATTAGCCGGGATTATCAGATGAATTACGACCAGTCGGAAGACTTCATGACTTTTGAGCTATTCAAACTGGTTGAAAATAAATAGAATGATAAAATGTGGAAACTATTGCAGCATAAATAAAATCTAAATAAGTATGAAAGTGCATCTAATTCTACCCAGTACCATCGTTTTACTGCTGATGGCGTGTTCTGTTGAAAAACGAACTGAAGCCTTTGATTTGGTATTTGACAAATCAAAAGCCATAGACATAGTTCCCGACAGTATTATTGGTAGAAGTTCAATAATCGAGATTCCATTTACTGATTCGTCTATGATTGGGCAAAATCCATCGTTAACGATACTGGGCGATAACTTTTATATATACCATAAGGGGCAATCCTTGCCAGTCATTCATCTTAACCGTCAAACTGGCTCTTTGAATCTTGTCGGCAAAATTGGAATAGGTCCGGAAGAATATCCAATCTTAACTGATTTTTCTATCAACACACATGATACAACGTTAAATATTTTGTCTAATAATCAAATCTGCCAATATAATATCCAAGGGCAGTTTATTCGAAAGGCTAAACTGGACATTCCGGCTTTGTCATTTAACATTGACCATGCAGGTAAATATTGGTTTTATGTAGGATATAATGCGTTAACAGGAAATTCGAGAGTCATTCAGGCAAACTCTTGTTTACAGAACATATCATCATTCTTACCTTTGGAAACATCATTACTTCCCTTGTTTGAAGATAATTGGGGTAAAGGTGAGTATATAACTTTCAGGGAAAGCTTGGAACATCTTTTATACATGGTGAACAAGGATAGTCTTACATTAGCGCATCATGTAAAATTCCCTCATTATGAGTTACCCAAAAATTTGCATACAACACCCTCCCTTAAAGTCGTAGAACTCTTGAGCAAATCGAATTATGCAATGATTAGAAATTATCAAGAAAATAACGAATACATATTTATGTTAGTCTTTTTGAATCATGAAAGCGTAGAGATTCCAGATGTATATTATTGGATTATCAACAAGCATAGTAAGGAAGATAAAATTATAAAAATAGGAACTGATATTTCTTTTGAATCATTTCTTTATTATCCTCAATATTTGTCTTCAGACAATGAACTTTATTTTATCGGTTATCCCATAGAAATAGAGGAGAACGATTTGACAAAAACGAATCCGGTAATAGTTGCCGTTCCAATGAATTCTTTCTAAGACACTTATTACAAACTAAATTTAAGTCGGTATGAAACATTTAATATTACCTCTGTTCTTGTTTTGCTTTCTTATCTCTTGTAAAAGAGAAAAAGGAGAGATACAGGATGATTATACTTTAGAAGCAACCGAAAATATCAAAAGTTTTCCTCTAGACTCCGATGTGAAGTATAATGCTTTTCATTTGTGTACCTTTGAGGAAAATGGAAAAAGATATCTTTCTTTCCATAATAACCGAACAACTCAATTACTTTTCTATGACTTTGATAGAGAAGAATTCTTATCTAAAGTAACGTTAGAGCAGGAAGGTCCGAATGGCGTAGGCATGCTTTCCGGTTATTATATTAAAGATTTTAATCATATATATGTTTCCTCATTTGTTTATCAAGGTATCATAAGAGTAGATACAACAGGGGCCATTGTGCAAAAGATACCTTATGGAAAGACAGATACGGGCTATAAAGTAATACCTTCGTATATGATTTCTTCTCATCCGTATATCTTGCCCATATTTATCGGAGACAAAATGTATATTACGCAACAAAATAATGAAAGATTTTGTCCGGCAGAGAAGACTCCGATTAGTGTAGCTATTGATACCGTTCAGAAAAAATACTCTTCGCTTCCACTCACGTTCTCCATATTAACTGAAAAACAGAAAAAGAGCAATGATACTGGATTTAGTCGTGATTATGATGGAAAGAACTTTATCTACTCTTTCTATGTGGATGAGGATATACTGGTTACTTCTATCGACCATGCTGA
>ERZ836877.5083-NODE-5083-length-12833-cov-3.626780_pt1 | contig 12833 bp, 10 predicted proteins | sample MGYA00519469_ERZ836877 | MGnify/ENA primary metagenome ERZ836877 (study PRJEB31850, sample SAMEA3708809) | human gut metagenome | biome: human gut; feature: human-associated habitat; material: faeces | place: China | collected 2014 ... | reverse complement strand
ACCCGAATGCATCAATCATCTTCAAGTCTGTTATGCCTCACGAAGTTCATGCTCTGCAGGCACAGGCCGATGTTTTGTTGCTTCCACTTAAAGCAGGGATTAGTTTGACGGCACTTCCGTCAAAGTTGCCAGCATATATGTTTTCTGCTAAGCCAATTATTGCGTGTGTAGAAAATGAATCTGATGTAGCATCTATAATAACTACTACTGGATGTGGATGGATTACAGAACCGGAAAATACGATGATGCTCTCAGAACTGATGAAAAAATGTATTGACATTCCGGCTGATACAATCACATCTAAAGGACTTGCTGCGAGATCATATTCTTTGACAAACTTTTCAAAAGATATAAATCTTAAGAAAATATGCAAGATAATTACATCAATATCTCAGCAGTCATGAACTTAAAAACAGGATTGATTTTTTGCTATTTTATATTTTACTAGTTATCTGAGTGTTATTGTGGAATTTGGAGGTCTACGGATTTTGATAAGTCCCGTAAGTGATTCTTTAAAGCATTTAGGGCAGTTTTTATTGCCAAAAGCTCTCTTCAGCATGAAGAAAATGTCCGTATAACCTCTATCCGCAGAAGCCTAAATTTAAATTTAGCATGGCTATATATACGAAACTTATTCCTACAGAAGATATTGAAGCAGTAATAAAAGTCCATAATAGTGCATTTAAAGGATTCTTTCTAACAGGACTCGGATCTGATTTTCTAAAGATTTACTATATAAGTGTTGCAAAAGCTCCCGATGGAATACTCATAGGCGCATATAGAGATAATGAACTAATTGGTTTCTGCGCCGCCTGTACAATGTCTGCCGGGTTTAACTCAAGATTAGTAAAGGACAATATCTTAAATTTTAGTAGGATAGGACTGATGCTATTATTTACTAAATCTAAAGCGTTGCTGCGACTGGCTAAGAATTTAACCAAGAAAGGTTCCGTCACAGACAAGGGGGATTATGCAGAATTAATGTCGATAGCCGTAGACAAGAAGATTCAAAATGTCGGAGCAGGCAAAGCAATGATAGATTATTTAGAAGAAACGTTGAGGCGAAGAGGTATAATGAGATTGTCGCTTACGACAGATCACGATGATAATGAAGCTACTTTGGCTTTTTATACTAAAAGAGGCTTTAAGTCGATGTATGAGTTCATTACTTATCCAAACCGTAAAATGTATCGACTTATAAAGGAACTGTGATTAATTAAGATATAGGTATTACATTGTTTTAAATAACACCAATGAACGTCAAACGCAATATACCGTTTTCACCACCCGACATGTCGGATGCTGAGATTCAGGAAGTGGCTGAGGCCATGAAGTCGGGCTGGATTACGACCGGCCCTAAAACCAAGGAATTCGAACATCTGATTTCGCTGTGCTGCCAGACGGCACGCACCGATGCCGATGGCAAGCCGCTGCACACGACGGCATGCCTCAATTCGGCGACAGCGTGCATGGAGCTGGCGCTGCGCGTCCTCGGCATCGGCGAGGGCGACGAGGTCATCGTGCCGGCCTATACCTATACGGCGACTGCGAGCTCGGTTTGCCACGTGGGCGCACGTCCGGTGCTTGTCGACTGCGCTCCCGGTTCGTTCGAGATGGACTATGACAGGCTTGCCGACGCCATCACCGAGCGCACGAAGGCCGTGATGCCCGTCGATCTCGGCGGCATAGTGGCCGACTACGACAAGGTGTTCGCCGCCGTCGAGGCCAAAAGAGCTCTTTTCAAGCCGTCGAACGACATACAGCGGGCCATTGGCCGGTGCGCCGTCATAGCCGACGCCGCCCACGCCTTCGGGGCGATGTGGCACGGCCGCATGTGCGGCGAGATTGCCGATTTCACCTCGTTCTCGTTCCACGCGGTCAAGAATCTGACAACCGCCGAGGGCGGCGCCCTGACATGGCGCGCTATCGATGGCGTCGACGACGAGACCATCTATCACCAGCTGCAGCTGCTGAGCCTCCACGGCCAGAACAAGGATGCTCTTGCCAAGACCCGCCTCGGCGCCTGGGAGTATGACATCATCGGTACATGGTATAAATGCAACATGACCGACATCATGGCCGGCATCGGACTGGCGCAGCTCAAGCGCTATCCCGAGATGCTGCGCCGCCGCCGTCAGCTGATCGAGAAATATAATGTCGCCCTTGCGCCGTATGCCGTTACGGTTCTCGACCATTACGGCAACGACCATTCGTCGAGCGGCCACCTTTATCTAGTGCGTCTCGACGGAGCTACGGCCGAGCAACGCAACGACGTGATTGTCAGGATGGCCGAGCGCGGTATAGCCTGCAACGTCCACTACAAGCCGCTGCCGATGATGACCGCCTACAAGGCCATGGGCTATGACATCAAGGACTATCCGAACGCCTACGCCCAGTATCAGAACGAGGTGACACTGCCGCTCCATACACGCCTAACTGACGATGATGTCGAGTATATCCTCGAAAACTTCATCGATATAATCACAAAGCTTTGAAACGGCTGTTCGATATCGTGGCGAGTGGAGTCGGGCTGCTCGTGCTGAGTCCACTTTTTGCCATACTCGCTGTCTGGATAAAAGCCGATTCAAGGGGACCTGTATTTTACCGTCAGACACGGGTAGGGCGAAACAACAAGGACTTTCGCCTCTATAAATTCCGTTCGATGCGCCCTGACAGTGACAAACTCGGACTTATTACTGTCGGCGGCCGTGATCCCCGGGTCACCCGCTCGGGCTACTATATCCGCAAATACAAGATCGACGAGCTGCCGCAGCTGATTAACGTTTTTGTCGGCGACATGAGTCTTGTCGGGCCGCGTCCCGAGGTGCGAAAATATGTTGACATGTACACGCCCGATCAGCTTCACGTCCTCGACGTGCGTCCCGGCATCACCTCGTTGGCGTCGATACGCTATCGCAACGAGAACGATGTACTCGCGGCGTCCGACGATCCCGAACGCTGCTATATCGAGCGCGTCATGCCCGACAAGCTCGAGATTGACCTCGAGTATGTCGCCCGCGCCGGCCTCTGGAGTGACATTAAACTGATATTCACGACATTCAAAGAGATTATCGTAAAGTAAGCAGGTCTTTTCATGTTTCTACTTACGGTGAGGTTTGTTAGGGCGAGGGCGGCGGCCGGTGACGGGCGGCGCGGAGTTGTTGCTGTCAAGCTGATTGACCGGTCGCCGGATGCTGACGGACGTCGCGGACAGCGCGAATTCCGTCTGTCTGTCAAGGGAGCTGACAAGTCGGTAATAAATGAGCATAAAGATGAAATCATTGAAAAACTGCGCTTGCTCTATTGCGTCATCGAGCGTCGCGACGCGTTGCGTCGGTCGTATGATATCGATGACGTGGCTGTTGATTTTCGGAAAGCGCTTGACGGCGACATATCGATGGCCGACGTCATCGAGAGGGCAAAGGCCGAGTTGCCGCTTAGAGCCGATCTGGTCTCTGTCGGCCGTGAGTTCAAGGGTTGTTTCAAATATATCTATGCCCGTGAAAGTGGAGCGAATTCCCTCGGCCTGACCGGTTATATCAATGACACTATATTGACTCTCAGGGCCGACCGCAAGACGAGTGTCGCCCGGGCTTATGACTGTACACTGACGAAGCTTCAGGAGTATACGGGTCGGGATGATATCGCTTTCGACGAAATCGACAAGAATTTTATCGACGCTTTTGCCCGATGGCTCAAGACGACAGGTATCAGCGACTCGACTCAGTCGTTCTATCTCAGATCGCTGAGATCTGTGCTCAACAGGGCTGAGAAAGACGGACGCCTGACTATCGACGGCCGGTTGTTCAGAGATGTCAATACACGTGTGCTTTTTTCGCCGGTCAAGAACCATGGTGCGTCAGATCCTGACCGCGCTGTGATACGGAAAATAGAGACTTTTGATCTGAGTTATGACCGTGGGCTTGAACTGATACGCGATATGTTTATGTTCGGTTTCTATTGTCGCGGGATGGAGCTTGTCGATATAGCTCATCTGACGCGGGCGAATATCAGACAGGGCTATCTTGTGTATCGTCGCCGGCTGAAGGGCAAGGAGGTGCGAGTACCTATCGAGCCTGCCGCCGCCGAGATTGTCGACCGATATAAAGGTTACGGCGGCAAATATCTGTTCCCCCTGCTTTACAGCGACGAACGGGTGTTGTTTGCGTCTGTCCGCGGTGCCGTCATCAAGGCAGTCAAGGAGATAGGCCGCGCTGTCGGTTTCCCGCAGCTGACATTCTATATGAATATAACGGCCTGGAAGTCGCTGCTGGCACAGAGCAGTGTTTCTAATCTGCTTCTTGCCGGTAGTTGACGGCTCAAAATAACGATAGTTGCTGCGGCCATAACATCGCGTTGTGGCCGCAGCGTCGTTTTATGGTTTATGATTTTTCTTCGCCGAAAGTCTGGCGGAGTTTGGGGTTGACGGGACCGAAGATACAGCGCTCGAATTTGGTCTTGTAGAGCTTGAAGCACTGGTTGCAGCGGATGCAGCGCGAGCGTTCGAGCTCTCCGGTTTTAAGTCTGGTGACAAAGTCGGGCTGGGTCAGGAGCGTGCGGCCCATCGCGACCATGTCGACGCTCTTGAGCGCGCGGTCTATTGTCGCGCGGGAGTATATGCCGCCGACGAGTGCAACGTTCAGCTCCGGCATGGCTTCCTTGACTGCACGGGCCGAGTCGAGGAAATAACATTCGGCGTCGCGCGGCTGTTTTGTGAAACTCATGCCGCTGACGTCGAGCAGGTCGATCCCTGCCTCATAAAGAGCTTTGGCATAGTTGACCAGCATGCCGGTGTCGTCGGTGCCTTCGAGGGTGTTGTGGGCGTTGATTTTGACGAAGACAGCGAGGCCGGGACATGCCTGACGGATCGCTTCGACTATGCGGCAGACGATGGCGATGCGGCGTTCGTCAGAGCCGTTGTAGCCGTCTGCGCGTTTATTGAGGTCTGAGTTGAGCATGGTGGCCAGAAGATACCAGTGGGCTGCATGGACCTCTACGGCGTCGAAGCCCGCGCGCTGTGCCCTGACGGCGGCATCGACAAACCATTGTTCGATCTGCCTGAACTCGGCCGCGTCCATAGTGTTTATGTCGACGGGAACCATGCCTCTCGAGCCTGCGTGTGAAATCTGGGCTACGGCCAGACCGCCGTATTCGTGGATTTTGGCGGGGATGCGGCTGAGGCCTTCGATTTTCGAGTCGTCGCCTATGCTTGGCTGCACCTCGTCGGCGCGCATGGCGATGTCGGGCACGATGCTCATGTGTCCGGTGATTATCGTGCCGACGTCGTGTGACGCGAGTTGGTCGTACATGTCAATCTGCGCGTCGCTGATTGTTGCGTCGCGGTTGCCGAGATGGTCGTTTGTCGCACTTCTGATGATGCGGTTCTTGGCTGTCTGAGAGCCTATTCTGATGGAGTCGAATGCTGATTTCATAATTTTATAACGATGTAGCGGTGCAATCTGTTCAGTGGCCGCGGCGCGTAACTGTCACGGTCGAACTGATATTGTCGGTCGAGCGTACTTCGATGGCTGTCGGGATGCGGTCGCGCAACGACGACACGTGGCTGATGATGCCGACGCGGCGTCCTTCGCTGAGGCGCAGGGCTGCAAGTGTCGAGGTGACCTGTTCGAGGCAGTCGGCGCTTAGAGAGCCGAAGCCCTCGTCGATGAAGATGATGTCGGGGGTGGTGTTGACCGACTGCACTGACGACAGTCCGAGCGCGAGCGCAAGCGACACCATGAAGCTTTCGCCGCCGGACAATGTGTTGAACGGTCTGATTTCATTGCCGCGGTCGCGGTCGCGTATGTTGACCTGGAGGTTGCCGGGCGATGAGAACATGCGGTATCGCGGAGTGAACATCTCGAGATAGTAGTTGGCGTTTTCGAGCAGAAGCGACAGTATATGCGACTGGGCAATCTGGCTCATGCGGCTGCCGCCGTCGCCGCCGAAGAGACGGTTTAGGCTGTTCCACCGTGAGGCTGTGCGTTCGAGTTCGACGAGGCGTTCGAGCGACTGCCGCTGTCTTTCGTAGAGACCGCGGGCATTGCCGAGCGCAGCCTGTCTTTCTCCGAGCGATGTGCGCGCCGCGGCGAGGCGGCTGTCGAGTGAGGCTACAAGTTGGGTCTGGCGCTCTATGTCACTGTCTGGTAATGTGGTCGATTTGTCGAAGTTGTCAAGGGCGCTCGCCGCGTCTCTGGCGACAGCCCTTGCCTCGGTCAGGCGTTTGTTGAGGCTGTCGATAAGTCGGCGCGCCGCAGAGACTTCGTCTTTTACCTCGGGTTTAAGGTGATGGCGTAAGATTTCGGGAGTTATGCCGGGGTTTTCGGCAAGGAAGCAGTCGAGCGTCCGGCTCAGTTGCGAGCGGTCGTCTGACAGCCGGCGACGGTGGCCTGCGTTGTCAGAAATCTTCTCAAGCAGGCCCGACAGCCTTTCAGGCAGTTCATCGGTCTTGATGCCGGCAGTGCGCGGTGTCGCGGCCTCAATATCTTCGATGTCTGGATAGAGAGCCTTGATGCGTTCAAGCGGCGCAGCGGCGCGGGTGACAAGAGCATCGGCGGCGTCAAACTGCGATTTTATTGCTGACTGACGGTCGGTCAGCGTTTTATATTTTTTTGCGAGGGCGTCTATCGCGGTCTGTTGCTTTCCTATGCCGTCGGCATCGTCGGCTGCGATGATATTGTGGACGGCGAGTTGTGATTTCGTCTTTGACGTCTCTTCGGCGATGTTGTTTTTCTCGATCTGCAGCCGTATTATAGCTTCACGCTTCTTGTCGCTGTCGGCGATGATGCCCTGCTGTTTAAGGACGGCGGCGTTTCGTTCGCGTTCGGTTTTAGATAGTTCGGCGCGGGCGGTGTCGATGGCTGTGCGTTGTTTTTTGAGCGTTTCCATAGCCTCGGTGAGTGTTTGATATTCTCTGTCGAGGCTGTTGCCGATATTCCTGATGCCGGTGTCAATGTCTGCGGTGTCATCGAGGGCAAAGAGAGTGGCAAGTTGGCTTAAACTCTTGTCATTCGCGGCTTTCTCTGCAGTCAGAGAAGTTAGCGAGGCCGCCGTTTCGTCGGATTTTATTTTGCAGATGTCGATGAGGCGGCGGTAGCGGTTTACAGTGGCAGTCGCGTGCTCCAGTGTCAGTTCGGCGTCGGCCTCCAGTGTCTCGAATGCCTTGCTTCGGGCGATGAGTTCGGCTTGCTGCGGCAATGTCGTTATGGTAGCGCCGCACACCGGACAGCTGTCGCCCGGCTGAAGCCGCGCTCTGACTGCCTCTATGTCGGCTGCGGCGTCGAGACGGGCTTTGTCGAGGGCGGCACGCAGTTTGCGCAAGGACGTCTGCGCCGCATCCTGTCTCGTTCCGGCGGCAGACAGACGTGATGAGAGCCATGCTCCGATTGATTGAAGTCGCTTTGCCTCAGCTTGACACAGGTCTGATTTTTCGGTTAATGCGGTCGCCTTGTCATGTGTCGCAACGAGAGTTGCGAGAGCCGAGCGGCGGCGTTCGTTCTCAAGCAATGAGGCGGTGATCTTATCGGCGTCGAGACCTGCCAGACTATGCTCTTTTTCGGCGATTGAGCCGTTTAGCGCCGATGTCAGTTTGTCGAGGCGGCTCACTTCGGCTGCTGTCAGGCTTTCTTTTTTATCATTGTCGGCAAGAGCCTTTGTAAGTGTGTCGATTTCATCATTGTTGCGCTTTGTCGCGGCGATGCCTGCGGCGATGTCTCCCAACATTCTGACGAGTAGTCCGGCATTGTCGATTTCGCCGCGTCTCGCCGAGTATGCGTTGAGTTCATCGGCGATTTGCGCCGCTCCGACAGACAGATTGTCACGTGCGACGGCGAGTTTGTCGTATGCCGATTTGCAGGCGGCATATTCCCCTGCGAGAATATGCGCCCTTTCATCTGTCTCCGATATTTTTTTGCCGATGCGGTCGATTTCGTCGAGCAACCGGCATGGCTCGGCAAGCGACTCGGCCTCGTCGACGAGATTACAGGCCTTTGTGGTCGCGGGCGATGATATCTCGAGGCTGATTGACTCTACCTGCTGTTTCGAGGCAATGACGCGGTCGACAAGCTCCTTGCGCTGCAGCGAGAGGTCGAGAGTCTGCTTGGCGAGATCAAGTTCGCCGGCGATGGTGTCACATTCGGCTGTCATTGTTATGACGTCTTGTTCCAGACGGTTTATGTCGTCAGAAGTGATGCGCTCGGAGTCTTTGAATGCGGCAGCGGCGATGTTATATTGCTCGTTATGGAATTTGAATTTCGAGTATATTGCATTACCCACTGCTGCATAGCGGTCTATGCCTGTGAGCTTTTCGAGAATCTGTGCTTTGGTGGCGTTATCGGCTGCAAGAAAACGCGAGAACTCGCCCTGAGCGAGCAGTGTCGTGCGGCAGAATCGCGGATAATCGAGTCCGACAATCTCGGGCGATTCGATGGCCCTGGCGACTTCGTCCCGGAGCCTGAGCGTATGTTTTGTCGTGAGGTCGGTGAGTGTATGGACGACTTTGTCGAGGGTACCCAGGCGTTTCTTGCGTTTCACGTCCCAGCATGCGCGATAGGGCAGACCGTTGTTGCCGATGAAGGTCAGTGCCACAGAGGCCGATGCGGCACCGCGTCTGACGAGCTGGCGTGTGTCGCTCAGACGTGATATGCCTTCGCTGTCGCCGTCGTCGGTGTCGTCGTCGAAGCCGATGTTGCGCCGCCGGCCCATGCCCTCGATGCGTGGCGCGCGGTTGAACAGCGCCAGTGTGATGGCGTCGAGTATCGTCGATTTACCTGCTCCTGTCTCTCCGCAGATGAGAAAGATTGTCGAATCGCACAGCGGTTTGGCCGAAAAGTCGATGACGGCGTGTTCGATTGATGCGATGTTCGTTATTTCGAGTCTGGTGAATTTCATGGCTTGGTCACTGTTCCTGGCCGGCGTCTACCGCGCGGGTGATCTCGTCGATTATATCGAAATATTCCTGCGGCATCTCGCAGCCGAAACGGGCGGCGTAATATTCGGCGGCGAGGTCTGACGGTTCTTTGACACTTATCTCTTCGCGTGTTATTCGTCTGAAACTCTCACCTGTGCCGGCTGTCGTGCTGACGGGCGTCAGCAGGCAGAAACGCGCCTTTTTGCCGCTCAGAGCCTCGGCGAGTCTGATTTTGGCGTTGCCGGCGATGCCGTCGTCACATTTGACCATGACCCGCAGGTAGCAGTCGTGGCCCGACGGCAGATTCTTTTCGATGAGTTCTATGGTTTCGTCGAATCCGACGGGAATGTCTTCGGGAAAGGTCTCGAGTGGTCTGATGACCGGAATTTCAAGCAGCTCGATTTCAGGCGCGTCGCCGTGGCGACCGATGTTTACGAGCGTGAAGCTGTGGGTCGGTTCTTCATCGAACGACACTGACAGGGGCGAGCCGCTGTAGCGGGCGATAGCCTTGCCTGATGCCATCGTAATCGATTTGTGGATATGTCCCATGGCGAGGTAGTCATAGCCGTCGCCCATTGCCGCCAGTGGATGATACGACAGGTATCTGTCAGACGGTGTCGCCGATGTTTTGTCGCTTACTGCGATGTGCGCCGTCATGACGACCGGCAGCCCCTCGGAGTTCATCGCCGCTATGTCGTCGAGAATTTTCTGATGGAAGAGCCTGATGCGTTCGTCTGTCGGGCAGCTGTCGCCGGCTTCGGGATAATTTCCTTCGTATATATATGGTATGGCGGCGATGAAGCCTTTCCCTGGTAACTCGATGATGCGCCCTTCGGGGGTGAGGCCGGTTACAATCTCCAGGTTGAAGTGCCGCCACAGCTGAGATGTCACTTCGAGTCGCGAGGCGCTGTCGTGGTTACCGGCCAGAACGATGATTTTCATCCCGGGAGCGGTTTGGTGCAGCCGCATCATGGTTTCGTTGTAGATGCCGAGCGCGGCTATCGACGGGTTAGGCGTGTTGAAGATGTCGCCGGCCACAATCAGTGCGTCGGGACGGTGCGTGTCGACAGCTTCAATCAGACACCGGGCCATGTGCCGGTGTTCGTCGTTGCGTTCGTAGCCGTAGAAAAGCTGTCCGAGATGCCAGTCGGCGGTATGGATTATTTTCATCAGAATAAAGAGAGCTGGATGCCTTCGGCCGGAGCGGTGACGAAGAGTGCCTGCTGCGAGGAGTAGCCTCTCGAGAGATTGCGCAGCGAGATCTCGATGAGCCCTGTCGTAGCGCCCAGATGACGGCGTATCGTCGCCATCAGCTCTGTCAGAGATGCTACACCGCTGAGTTTCAGGCTTGCCAGCTGATGTCCGTGTTTAGTTGCCGTTGCGAAAATAATGTCTTCTGTTGAGATTGTTGCCATGATAGCCTCCTTTTTTGATTATATCGCAAAGGTAGGCTTGTGGTTGGGCGTTATTCTTGCACAGTATGTTTAATTAATCGTTAATCGGAATCGTTTCGCGCTGTCACGATGCGTCTTATTGTGCGTAGAGAGGCACGCAGCGCATCATGTAGTCGCGGGCCATACCCCACGGGAGATAGACGGCCTCATTGTTGGGAATAAGATTGACCGGTTTCTCGTTTAGGTCGACGCGCAGATAGTAGCGCCCCGATTTTTTAGCCTTGAAGAGTATCATTCTGACGTTGGCGGCCATGGGTACGACGTCGAAATCGCGCCAGTGGAGTGCCACGGTGTCAAAATAATTTGTCATGTAATAGCACCCCGGCAGTTTCAGCAGCGAAACGAGCGGCATGACGGTCTCGGCGTGGCCGAAGCGCAGATGCACGGCGGTCAGGTCGGTACCTTCGATGAAGTTGTCGGTCGTTTCTATAAGATTCAGCACGAGGTCGGCGGCGATGTCAGCCGGGACGGTCGATACGGTCGTTGCCGTGCGCTGGAGATACTGGCGCAGGTTGAAGCATGACCACAGCGCGTTGAGTTCGTCGCCGGTGAGATACTCCGATATATCGGCGCTCACACTCATGCAGGAGAGTCCGGCGAGCACATAATACTCGGTTATGGCGAGGTCGCGCCAGTGGGCGGCGTTCTCAAAGGGGAAATCTTTGCCGAGCACACGGGTTATGGCCGCCGTCGGGCAGGCCTGTTCGAAATATGCGTCGTATGCCGGTTTCCACAGATTGTCCCGGCGAAAATCGATATAGTCTTTGTCGACATCGAACGGACGCATCAGATAAGAGTTGTTGCGGCCTGTCGACGTCCTGATTTCGAGTTTGTTGTCGAGGCGGTCGAGCTGATGGACAAACGAGAACATGCTCATCATCGAGCGCGGCGAGTAGGACGACAGCGCGCTGACTTTGGCGTCTTTGAACACCGTCGGGAATGCTTCGTACATGCGTTGTGCCAGTCCGCGTTGTTCGGCCATGCCGAGCGAGTCGAGCGCGCCCCATTGACCGTTGCTGCGGTTGATGACGTCGAGATTGAGAGCCATGAGCTTGCGGCCGAGCGGGGTGATTGTTCCAAGTGAGTCGGCCGTCGCAAGCGCGCGGGCGAGTTTATAGCAGTTGCTGCCCGACGCCGGATAGCGCGAACCGTGGCGTCCGACATGGTTTATCATCACGGCTTCGAGCGAGTCGGGCGCGGTGACGGCGCTGATTGCAGACGGGTAGGGTGTCAGGGAGCCTTCGCATTGTGTCACACTGTAGTGTGTCGCCGTCGGATCGGCGGCATAGACGCTGAGGCATAGAAACAGGCATGCCAGACTGCCGATGATTCTTTTCATAATCAGAATTTGTTATATATTTGTAGCGTAGAAATTTCTTATGATATGAACGATAAAAACCAAGCCGAAGTTGACATAGCCGCCGAGCTTTCGCGCCTGACCGCTGAAATCGCGGCAAATCAGAACGACGACACCTTATACTATCTGCGGGGACGCCTCTATTGGCGGCTCGGGCAGAAGTCTTTGGCGATAAGCGATTATGAATGTGCCGTGGCACTCAACAGCGGGTCGCCGGCATCGGCGGCGCTCAAGATAGCCCGCGACGTCATGGATTTTTATAACAAGGATTTATACAATCCCTGACAAATTCATTCTGCCGTCGTCTTCAGAGCTTCGTTCATTACCTCGACGCTCGGTATCGTGATGGCGTCCTCGAAATACTTCCTGACGTCGGTCCAGCGGTAGAAGGGATAAATATCGCTTTCGATGGCGAGAGGCACTTCGCGCTCGTTGAGCATGAACTTGGCGATGATGTCGCCCTGTTTGTTCTTGAAGAGCACCATCTGGAAGTTGGCGCCCATCGGGCAGATGGTGAAGTCGCTGTAGTCTTTATATAGCTCGTAAGGATTTGTGCAGTAGGTTGCTTTGCCTCCGAGACGCATAAGTGCGATGAAGGGTATGATGTTGCCGTCGTGGCCGAATCTGAGCGTGGCGCCGTTTTTGCCTTCGGCTATATATTTCTCGGCGCCTTCGAGAATGTTCGAGGCAAGATTTTTTGCGTTGTCGACCATGAGTCCGCCGGCCGGAGGATATGACGAGTTGCGTGAGTAGAATCTGAAGTTGGCCACCTGCCACATGTCGAAGAGTTCCTCGGGTGTGAAGAGGTCGTCGAACGTGATGTCGCTGTCGAGGTTCTGCTGGCCGACTGTCACATAATAGAGGTCGGCGGTAATCTCTTCGGGGTCGATGAAGCCGCGCACGAAAGTGCTGTCGCAGAAAAGAGTGTCAATCAGGCGGTCGGGCTTCACCATTTCATGGCGGAATTTGCGGTAGCTCTGATACCATTCGGCGTCGTGGCTCGTGCACGGCCATGATTTTTTGTCGTTATAGCTCAGATAGACCATGTTGCGCTGTGACGATTCGCGGGGAACAACGAGCGTCGGGTTTATTTCCTTGAGACCTTCGACGAAAG
>ERZ836877.5080-NODE-5080-length-12842-cov-3.621725_pt1 | contig 12842 bp, 11 predicted proteins | sample MGYA00519469_ERZ836877 | MGnify/ENA primary metagenome ERZ836877 (study PRJEB31850, sample SAMEA3708809) | human gut metagenome | biome: human gut; feature: human-associated habitat; material: faeces | place: China | collected 2014 ... | reverse complement strand
AAACTTGCTCGAAAAGTGTCAAAGTCAGGTGCGGCTCGTTTTTTATCCCCCTCTCCCCGAATCACGAACAAAAGAACACATGATTTTTAAAGTCCGTAGGGCTGTGCCATGGCACAGCCGCGTAAAACATTATGGACCAAGGAATTCAGTCCTTGGAACGCGATAACCGATAATTCCGAGCGTCATCATTTCCAGCTGCTTTGCGCGCCACCGTACCGGAGGTACGACATTGTGCAGGAACCTCGCGCTTCAGCACAGAGGAGGAGCCAACACCTTGCAGTCACTCGACCCTCACCTACAAATTGCCACAAGTTGTTGGCAATTCTAAAATAACTTTCCGTAAAATTTCATACTTATGTAATGTACCGGGCTACCGGATTTAAATTTGATTTTTAGCTGTATGTCAGCAAAAAAGTTTACCTTTGTGCATTGGCTTATAGACATTTCTTGAACAATGGCAAAAATCACAGTACAAAATACCGAAATTAATGTAATAAAAGTCAATGGCGAGGACTATATCTGCTTGACAGATATGTTACATGCCAAAGACGGAGATTTTTTCATAACCGATTGGCTGCGTAACCGCAACACACTTGAATACATCGGCATTTGGGAGAAAGTCTATAATCCAGATTTTAATTATGGCGAATTCGCCATAATTAGAAATCAGTCCGGCCTCAATAGTTTCAAAATAAGCGTCAAGGAATTTGTAGCAAGAACAAACGCAATAAGCGTTCAGGCAAAAGCAGGTAGATATGGTGGCACATACGCCCATAAGGATATTGCCTTTGAGTTTGCAATGTGGATTAGTCCTGAGTTCAAAATCTACATCGTCAAAGAATTTCAGCGGTTAAAGACTGAGGAACAGCGGTTATTGGGTTGGTCGGCGAAACGAGAGCTGTCTAAAATAAACTACCGCATACATACCGATGCCATAAAGCAGAACCTTGTCCCTGCTGAGGTTACACCGGCACAGGCATGTATAATCTACGCCAATGAAGCCGATGTGCTGAATGTAGCGATGTTTGGTTTAACGGCAAAGCAATGGCGCGAAGCCAATCCCGATCTCAAGGGGAACATACGTGACTATGCCTCAATCAACGAACTTATCTGCCTGTCGAATATGGAAAACCTCAATGCGGTTTTCATCGAACAGGGCATGACGCAATGCGAGCGACTGGTGAAACTTAACCAAATCGCTATCCATCAGATGAGCGTACTGGAAAACAGTGGTAATGATAGGAAACTATTAAAATAATGATAAGGAGCCAGTTATTACAGTATTATGACATCAAAACTTATACATTATGGGGATGATTGAAATTGGTCCGCGAGACGAATTAAATAAACTATACAACAAACCTGCAAACAGAAAATTAAAATACTGCGCTGTTGTTGCCATCTCAATCGCCTTGGCACTAATGCTGGCTATGTTGATTTGCATGGAGCGACTATCCTATAGATATTTATTGCTTATGAGAGGTTTAGCCGGTATTTTCGCAATTATCTTCGCTGTTTTATTTGGAACACTTGTATATCGCGTAAATCGAGAATATATCAATAGTAAAAGATAATTGATTTCGGATGTCGTAATTGTCATGGAAGACCGAGAGTTGCTTGCGGCAATTTGATTGTCATGATTGTATATAATGCGATATTGGCTTATAAAAACGTTCAATAAACTATCTGTATAACATTATAGACTTATCATGGTATTACAGGCTGATTCCACCTGTTTAATCTCCTTGTGTTCTGTTCTTTTGCCTTGTGTTCTTCCCGCCAAGCAGGTTTGTGTTATCGCTTTAGCACTTCGAACTATTTTGTTGATTTTGTGAGTAATTTGTTGTATCTTTGTTTATTCAATCTCATCATCATGAGCAAACTTATTAAAACCGATGCCGACTACTCCCGCTGGATTCAGGAGCTAAAAGAACGATACCGCCGCAGTCAGATTAAGGCTGCAACGCAAGTAAACCGAGAGATGCTACGCTTCTACTGGTCGCTCGGTCGCGACATCGTAGCCCGTGATGCCGAGAATAGTTATGGGAGCGGATTCTTTAAATTCTTCAGCCAGGATTTACGCCATGAAATACCTGATGGTAAAGGCTTTTCTCCGCAAAACCTCTATTATATGAAGAATATGTATCTTCTTTATAGCGAGGACTCTATGAATTCCCAACAAGTTGTAGGCAATTCTCAGGGTATAAATTTCCAACAACTTGTTGGAAAATCTCCAACCTTTACTGAAGACATTATTTTCTCTATTCCTTGGGGGCACCATTGCATTATTATAGATAAATTTTCAAACGATCGGGCAACCGCGTTATTCTACGCTCATAAGGTTGTCGAAGAAGGCTGGTCGAGAAATGTGCTGAAATCTTTTATTGACACCAGTCTGCATCTGCGTCAAGGCAAGGCGTTGACAAGTTTCTCCCGCTTGCTTCCTGCTCCCGACAGCGCTCTTGCTCAGGAACTGACTAAAGACCCATATATTTTCGACTTTACCGAAATGACCGAGCCATACAAAGAGCGTGAACTGAAGAAAGCTTTGATGGCTAATATCTCCCGTTTCCTTCTTGAACTCGGTTCCGGATTTGCTTATATCGGCGAAGAATACCGCCTTAAAGTAGGCCACACAGAGCAATTTATTGATTTACTATTCTATAATGTAAAACTACATGCTTATTGCGTTATAGAAGTAAAGACCGGGGCATTCGGAGCCGGTGATATTGGACAACTCGGCACTTACATGGCGGCTGTCAATCATTTATTGAAAACCGAACACGACAATCCCACTATCGGTTTGCTCATTTGTAAGGATAAAGATAACGTGCTTGCCCAGTACGCCCTTGAATCGTCGTCGCAACCTATTGGCGTAGCTGAATTTCAGCTTACAAAATTCATTCCCGACGAATTCAAGAGTTCTTTGCCATCAATAGAGGATATTGAATTGGAACTGAAATAACCCTGCATTTCAATCAGTAGGGACTGGTATGCTACGCCTCCTGAACGCATATTGCCGGAGTTTCAACCTTTACAGCTAACACTCCGATTTACAGCTTTCGTCCTCCTCAGCCACGCCGATTGTGCATTATGAATTGTGCATTGTGAATTATTTACTTACCTTTGCAGGTTAAATAACAACAATCATCATGAACCGATTAATCGCCCGATTCAAAGAACCGCAAGTCTGGGGTTTCTTTCTGTCCGTAGCCATTCTGGCAATCATCTCCATTGCATTCTTCTACCCCGACGCTGTCGAGGGCAACACCCTGCGTCAGGCCGATATGCAGCAGGGCGCCGCCAACGGGCAGGAAGCCCTGAGCTTCTACGAGGCCACAGGCGAAAAAGCACTGTGGACCAACTCGCTCTTCGGCGGCATGCCGACCTTCCAGATATCGCCCACATATCCGTCGAACGCCCTTTTCGACTGGCTCAACAGCGTCTACGGGCTCGGTCTCCCGTCGCCGTCAAATCTGCTGTTCATGATGATGTTCGGCTTCCTGATACTGCTTTATGTGATGAAAATGCGGTGGTATTACGCCCTTGCCGGCGCCATAGCCTGGGGCTTCTCGTCATATTTCATCATCATCATCGGCGCCGGCCACATATGGAAATTCGTCACCCTGAGCTACGTGCCGCCGACAATAGCCGGACTCATCCTCGTCTACCGCGGCCGCTATGTCACGGGGGCGGCGATGCTCTCACTCTTCGCCATGCTCCAGCTCAACGCCAACCATCCGCAGATGAGCTATTACTTCTTCTTCGTCATGCTCGCCATGGTCATCGCCTGGCTTGTCACGGCATATAAAGAGAAGACTCTGCGCCGCTGGGCTATCGCCACCGCCGTCACCGTCGGCGCAGGCATGCTCGCCGTCGGAGCCAACCTGCCGAGCCTCTACAACACCTATGAATACGCCAAAGAGACCAAACGCTCTCAGTCAGAGCTGACGCCGACAGCCGACGAGACCCGTGCCGCCGACCCCGACGCCGCACGTCCCACAGGCGGCATGCCCCGCGAACAGATCGTCGGCTGGAGCTACGGCATCTCCGAATCATTCTCCCTGCTCGTACCCGACATCAAAGGCGGTGCCTCGGCACGGCCCGAGGGCGGCCAGATGACCTACCTCAGCCTCGACAAGCTCCCCGAGGCTGCCGGCTTCGCCAACAGCCAGTCATCGGCCATTCTGCCCTATTTCACACAATATTTCAACGACTCCGAGGGTACAAACGGCCCTGTCTATGTCGGCGCGATAATCTTCGTCCTGTTCCTACTCGGCTGCTTCATCGTCAAAGGTCCGATGAAATGGGCTCTCGTCATCATGACCGTCATCTCGATACTCCTCGCCTGGGGACGCAACTTCGAGACACTGACCGACCTGATGATATACAATTTCCCGCTCTATAACAAATTCAGAGCCGTCGAGAGCATCCTCGTCATAGCCGAGTTTACGATGCCTCTGCTGGCGATTATGGCCCTCCATAAACTCTTTACCACCCCCGACGCCTTGAAGCGCTATAAGAAGCCTCTAATAGCCTCATTCGGCATTCCCGCGGCAATATGTCTGCTCGCCATGCTCGCCCCCTCTGTCTTCGGCGACGCAATCACGGCCACAGACCGCGCCACCGCGCAGAGCATCCAGCAACAGGTCTCCGAGATGGCCGCAAGCTACGGCATGAGCCGCGCCGACACCGACGCCATGCTCTACCAGTATTCGCTCGCCAACCCCGCCAACGCCTCGGTCATCGAGAGCCTCCGCTACGGCATCGTCAAGAGCGACGGCCTGCGCTCACTCATCTTCATCGCCTTCGCTGCCCTGGTCATCTTCTTCAGCCTCCGCGGCAAGATCAAGACGCCCGTCGCCGTCGGCCTCGTCGGCCTGCTCATCCTCGTCGACCTCTATAAGGTCGACAAGCGCTATGTGTCGACCACGAGCTTCTGCACCCCCGAAGTCGCCGCGGCCGACCCCTTCGCGCCCGACGCCATCGACCGCGTGATTCTCGGCGACACAGCCGGTGTCTTCCGCGTCATGGACATCCCCGGCTTCGACAGCCCCAACCGTTCATACCACCACAAGATGATAGGCGGTTATCATGCCGCCAAGCTCAACCGCTACGAAGACATGATCAACCGCCGCATCAACTCTGTCAGACGTGTAGGCTACTGGCCCGAATTCACCGACGACAGCGTCGTGGCTCAGTATGACGCCGCCGTTCAGCCCGTCATTCGTCAGGCCGTCGCCAACTACAAGGTGCTCGACATGCTCAACGCCCGCTATATCATCACAGGCGACAAAGACGAACCCGTCGTCAGAAACGACAACGCTCTGGGCAACGCATGGCTTGTCGACAACATCGTCTGGGCCGACGGCGCCAACGCCGAGATGGACGGCATCGACGGCATCGATGTCAGACACGAGGCCATAGCCGACCGCCGTTTCGCCGAAATCCTCGGCGAGGCTCCTACCCTCGCCCCCGGCGACACCATCTACATGACATCATACTCGCCCAACACACTCAGATATCACGCCACGACGGCCCGAGGCGGCATCGGCGTCTTCTCCGAGGTCTATTTCCCCTGGGGCTGGCACGCTACTGTCGACGGCACCCCCGTGCCGCTCGCCCGCGTCAACTATCTGCTCAGAGCCATGCGCATTCCCGCCGGCAGCCATGAGATTGTGATGACCTTCGATCCCGAGTCAATCCACTACACCTCGGCCATCGCCTATGCCTGCGTGACACTGATTTATCTGCTCGTCTTCGCCGGACTGTTCTTCGATTATATCAGATGCAAGCCAAAAGACTGATACCCAATTCATACCTGCGCTGGCGCCACGGACGCGGCTTCGGCATCCACTCGCCATTCGCCTACAACTTCATCTGCCTGACACTGCGCGAGCGCCTGCCCTACTACGCCTACCCCGTCCTGCGCGAGGAACTGAGACGCAGCGGCGCCAACATGTCGCACCACGACCTCGGACTCATCTTCCGCATCGTCACACGCTTCATGCCCGAGAGCGTCGCCATCTTCGGCGACAACAACGCCGGCGTCGAGCGCACAGCCGTCACGGCCGTCTCAGAGCACATCACCTTTAACCCGTCGGCGCCCTTTGTCATCGTCAACGGCGACTTCGACCGTGCCGCCCGGCACCTCGAGAGCCTCGCGGGACACTCGTTCATAGCCATCTTCCCCAAAGGCGACGACTCATCCACCTCTCTCCTCCGCCGCACCCTCGACACCCTCGACTACGGCATGAGCTTCAGAAACCGCAAAGGCTTCACCATCATCGCCGCCCTGCCCCACCTCCCCCGCCAGGACTTCGACGTAAGATTCTGAAAAAACACAAATAAACCATGAAACCATATATCACAATATTGGCAGCCGCTCTGATTCTCGCATCATGCTCATCAAACAAAGATATCGCCACATTTGTAATACTGCCTGATACCCAGACCTATCTCGAACAATGTCCCGAAGTCTTCGATTCACAAATCGATTGGATTATTAATAATAAAAAATCTATCGACGCCGTGCTTCAGGTCGGAGATCTGACACAAGACAATTCACCGGTCGAATGGCACTATATGAGCCGGGCATTCGACAAACTCGAAAAAGCCGGCATCAAAAATATGGTTGTCTGGGGCAATCACGATATCGGCAGCCGTCCGGGACAATTCTCAGACGTACACAACACTGTGAACGCCAACCGGTATTTCCGCCACGACGAATGGCGTAAACGCGATTATTGGGGCGGCAGCGCCGACGGTAAGACTCTCGACAACTACTATACGACCTTTAAAGCCGGCGGCATCGACTGGCTGGTGCTCAACATGGAGTTCGGTCCGTCTGACGAAGCCATCGTCTGGGCCGATTCGGTCATTGCCGGCAATCCCGGGAAAAAGGTGGTTCTCAACACCCACGCCTACCTCTACAGCGACAGCACTCTGCATGATGGCGACGACTGGTGGCTTCCACAAAGCTACGGCATAGGCAAAGAAGCCGGCCGCCACGTCAACGACGGCGCGTCGCTTTGGAAAAATCTCATCTCGAAATACCCGAACATTATCGCTGTATTCTGCGGACATGTACTACACGGCGGTGTCGGCACATTAGTCTCAACAGGTGAGAATGGCAATAGTGTCTATCAGATGCTCGCAAACTTCCAGCGCGGCGTCAAAGACAGCCGTCTTGGCGGCGAAGGTTATCTCAGAATCGTGAAATTCAACCGAAAGACCAAAGAAATCAACGTAAACACCTTCTCGACATGGAACAAGACCTATCATCCTTCTCCGGAACACAATTTTGTCTTCAAAAATGTCGATTTATAGAGCATTATTGAAAAAAACGAGCCTAATTTTGATTGATTGCAATTTTAATTGTATATTTGCACAGACACACAATTAAAATGAGCCGACATGATTGAAGAATTAGCCCATATCGACACTCCGGCGCCGACAGCAACGACAGTCGACCGCATAAAGTATCTTATCAGAATATCACGCCGCACTCAGGCCCAGTTTGCCGAACTCATCGGCGTCGACCCGTCGCACGTATCCAAGGTACTCTCGGGGCGACTCCCCGCCGGCGAATCGTTTCTCAACCGCATGGTCGTCAATCTCGGCGTGTCGAAGCGCTGGCTCGTCGACGGCAGCGACGTCCCGTTCCCCCGCGGAGCCGAGAGCGGCAGCCATAACAACACTCCCGCGGCCGACACGCGCCGCGGCGCGCCGGTCTATAACATCGACGTCACGGCGGGATGCACCGAGCTGAGCCGCATGTTTACCGACGAGCGCATACTCGGCTATCTCGACCTGCCCAACGTCGACCCGTCGTACCCAATCGTCAAAGTAACCGGCGACTCGATGTCACCCAAGATTGAAAACGGCAGCTTCATATCAATCCGCCGCGTCAGCAACGACTCGCCTATATGCTGGGGCCAGATCTACGTCGTCATCCTCGAAGACTACCGACTCGTCAAATACGTGCGCCGCAACATCGATCCGTCGAAAGTGACGCTCCACAGCGCCAATCCCGAGTATGACGACATGGAAGTGCGCCGCGACCAGATTCTCGGCCTCTATCTCGTCGAAACCGTAATAAACTACGATACTATAAGCTGATGAACCGCCAGCCTGTCAACCCACTGCCCCCGTGCAACCGCCCGAGCGTCAACGAAGCCGGCTGTGACGAAGCCGGACGCGGCTGTCTCGCCGGACCGGTCTACGCAGCCGCCGTCATTCTGCCCGACGACTTCTCGCATCCGTGGCTCAACGACTCCAAGCAGGTCAGCGAGAGCCGACGCTACCAGCTGCGCGACATCATCATCGAGCAGGCCGTCAGCTGGGCCGTGGCCTCGGTCAGTCCCGAAGAAATCGACCGCATAAACATACTCAACGCCTCGATTCTGGCGATGCACCGCGCTCTTGACGGCCTCAGCGTGCGTCCCGGCGCCGTAATCGTCGACGGTAACCGTTTCAAACCCTACGGCACTACCCCCTGGACGACATTTGTCAAGGGCGACGGACGCTTTGCCAACATCGCCGCGGCATCGATTCTCGCCAAAACCTTCCGTGACGACGAGATGAATCGCCTCGCAAAGCTCTTCCCCGGCTACGACTGGGAGGTCAACAAAGGCTATCCGACACGCGCCCACCGCGAAGCCATAGCCTTGCTCGGCACGACACCCCACCACCGCATGACCTTCCGCCTGCTCGACCCCCAGATGACTCTTGATTTATAGGATAATATCACCCCTTTAAATTCCTCGGATGGAATGCAAGGATTTCATCGCGCAGACGTGTGCCGTCGAGATGGATATAGATTTCGGTGGTCGAGATGCTTTCGTGACCGAGCATCTGTTGTATTGCCCTGAGATTGGCGCCCCCTTCGAGCAGATGTGTGGCGAATGAGTGGCGCAGCGTGTGCGGCGAGATGACCTTCTTTATCCCCGCCGCCTCCGCCAGACCTTTGACGATATAGAATATCATTACTCGCGTCAGACGGCGCCCCAGACGGTTGAGAAACAATATGTTTTCCTCGCCTTTGCGAGGGTCGGGACGTCCGTTGCCGCGCAGATACTCGCGGATAAGAGCGAGCGAGACATCAGACACCGGCACGACACGTTCTTTGTTGCCCTTGCCGACAACGGTCACTATCTGCTCGTCGAAACTGACGCTGTTGATTTCGAGATTGACAAGTTCGCTGACGCGCAGACCGCAACTGTAGAGCATCTCGATAATCGCACGGTTGCGCGGCCCCTCGGCCTTGGAGATGTCAATGGCTGCAATCATATCGTCGATTTCCCCGACGCTGAGCACATCGGGCAGATGACGACCGAGCCGCGGCCCGTCGACAAGCAGGGTAGGGTTAGTCTCTATCAGACGCTCGAGACGCAGAAATTTGAAAAATGACTTTATGCCCGAGAGTATCCTCGCCTGCGAGCGCGGCGCGATGCCGAGATTATACAGATCGGCAAGAAAAGACTCGATATCTTCGGCCGTGACGGTGTTGAAGTCGCCGGCTCCGATATAATCGGCAAAACGGTCTACATCCGAGAGATAACTCACCCGGGTGTTGTCAGAGAGACCGCGCTCGAGCATGATATATGCCTCGTAGCGGCGCCGCAGTGTGCTATAATCCATACCGGCCATCACAGACGCCCCTCCTCGACGGCTGTGGCGATGCGCTCGACGATGGCGTCCTCACGGTCTTTCGACGGGTTGTAATGGCTTTTGAGGCTTACGCCGAACAGTTTGCCGAAGCCCTGCCAGAACGTGGCCCTGAAGCCCCCTAAAAAGGCCTTGACGATGTCATAGCTCGACTGGTTGGTCTCTCGCTGTATGAGCTTGACGAGAAGACGCGCCTGAGTCTTCGAGAATTTCTTCAGCGTCGGCTTGTATTGTTCGAAAAGCGCCTTTTCCATCGATTTGAGATAATCCTCACGCTCTTTCTGGGTCGGGAAAGTCTCGATATACTCATAGGTTTCGATAAGCGTCTCGGCTATGAGTTTGGCGTAGGGCAGGGTGAGCTTGACGTTTCTGACCGTGCGCCAGTAGAATTCCTCTTCTTTCTTATTCTTGAACTTCAGAGGCGGATAAACCGTGATGTTGTTGAGGGCGATGACAAGCACCGTGTCGCCCTCCTCGTCAACACGGTATGAGTAGCCGCGCACGGCCTTCTGTCTCGGCGATGGCGGTTCGTCGAGGGCAGCGGCTGTAATCGGTGTAGCCGCAACAAGCGCAATCAATATGGTCAGAAGCGGCTTCAGCATTTGATGTATCTAACGTTCTCTCAGGCCTCTTTGTTCTTTGGCGGATAGTCGAGCGTGTAATGCAGGCCGCGCGACTCGTGGCGTTCCTTTGCCTGACGCATGATGAGATAGCCGACGTTGATGATATTACGCAGCTCGCATATCTCGCGCGAGGCCTTCGAGCACTTGAAGAGCTTCTCGGTCTCTTCATAGAGTATGTCGAGACGGTTCCAGGCGCGGTCGAGGCGCAGGTTGCTGCGCACGATGCCGACATAGGTGCCCATAATCTGGTTGACCTCCTTGATGCTCTGTGTGATAAGCACCATTTCCTCGGGATGGCGAGTGCCTTCGTCATTCCATTCGGGAACGTCATGACGCAGAGCGATATGGCCGATTTCGTCTTTGGCGTGACGCGCCGCAGCGTCAGCATAGACGACGGCTTCGATAAGCGAGTTCGAGGCCAGGCGGTTGCCGCCGTGCAGACCGGTGCACGAACATTCGCCCAAAGCATAAAGATGCTTTATCGACGACTCGCCGTTGGTGTCGACCTTGATGCCGCCGCAGAGATAGTGGGCGGCCGGAGCGACGGGAATATAGTCTTTGGTGATGTCGATGCCGAGCGACAGACATTTCTGATAGATGTTGGGGAAGTGGCGGCGGGTCTCCTCGGGGTCTTTGTGGGTCACGTCGAGATAGACATGGTCGTCACCGTGGAGCTTCATTTCGCTGTCGATGGCGCGGGCGACGATGTCGCGGGGCGCGAGCGACAGACGCGGGTCATATTTGTGCATGAACTCCTCGCCCTTCAGATTGCGCAGCACAGCGCCATAGCCGCGCATCGCCTCGGTGATGAGAAACGACGGACGGTCGCCGGGATGGAACAGTGCCGTCGGATGGAACTGGATGAATTCCATATCTTTGACGGTTCCTTTGGCACGGTAGACCATGGCGATGCCGTCGCCGGTGGCGACCAGCGGGTTTGTCGTCGTCTGATAGGCTGCGCCGCAACCGCCTGTGGCCATGATCGTAACCTTCGAGAGGAAAGTGTCGACACGGCCGCTCTCCTGATCAAGAACGTATGCGCCGTAGCAGGTGATGTCGGGCGTCCGGCGGGTCACAATCTTGCCGAGGTGGTGCTGAGTGATAATCTCGATGGCAAAATGGTTTTCGTAGACGTCGATGTCGGGATGCGACCTGACAGCCTCGATAAGACTCTGCTGTATCTCGTAGCCCGTGTTGTCGGCGTGGTGGAGTATACGGAATTCAGAATGTCCGCCCTCGCGGTGAAGGTCGAAATCGCCTTTTTCGTTCTTGTCGAAATCGACACCCCAGCCGATAAGCTCTTTGATCTGGGCCGGCGCGCCCTTGACGACCATCTCGACGGCAGCCGGGTCGCTGAGCCAGTCGCCCGCGACCATCGTGTCATGGATATGTTTATCGAAATCATCAACCTCGAGATTTGTCACCGAAGCGACACCGCCCTGCGCCAGAGCCGTGTTGGCTTCATCGAGAGTCGTTTTACATACCAGCGCCACACGGCCTGTACCGGCCACTTTAAGCGCAAAACTCATGCCGGCGATGCCGGAGCCTATCACAAGATAGTCATATTCCTTAACCATGGTTCAGATATATGTTATAATGCTTTGCTTATTGTCTGAGACATTTATCGCTGCAAAAATAACAATAATCATCACACCGAACAAAATAAAATTTTTTCGGTGGGAAATCATAGAAACCGGGAGTAGGGGACTCTTGGTATTTTGCAACTCTAAAAATTTTTGATGATGGAAACGACAATCTTCGGCTTTAAAATTAATCCGGGCAGACGCCGTGCCGCCTATACCAACACAATCGCAAAGCTGTTTCTCTGCGACAGCATTGATTTCGATTATGCCAAAGAGCTGATAACCAAACTATCGATAGGCGAAATCACGCTCGATGACATCGACTTGCTCACCGACGCTTACGGCTACTTCGGATCGGACGGCAAATTTACAGACCGCGAACTGGTTGTCAGGTCGAAGCATAAACTGACCGAGTGGTTTATAAACGCCGGAGAGCCGTCTGTCAAAGAAATGGAACTTCTGCGCAAAAAATACAGAATCAACACCACACATGTTCATGACCTGGCGGAGAAGACCATGCGCGAACACATCGGCAGCGCACGCCGTCTGGCTCAGGAAGTAAAACGGTTTATCAAAGGTCAGGACGAGGCCATCGACCGCATGTCGGTCAACTTCTTTCTGCATCTCGAAAGCGTGCGCACCGGCAAATCCAACCCCATCAAGACGCCCGTACTGCTGATGGGCCCGACCGGCGTCGGCAAGAGCGAGATCTACCGCCGTTTCGGGCAGTTCTGCAACTGTCCGGTCGTGCGTATAAACTCAAACGAAATAGTGCCGACGTCATGGCGCGGCATCCACATCACCGACGTGCTGGCACGCCAGATATCCGACAAATGCTCGGTCGACGACCTGCGCCACGCCATCATCGTCTTCCATGAGTTCGACAAGATTGCGGCATACGGCCAGAACAAGGTCGGCACAGCCTCGTCTGACATCGTCGTCGACATGATGCGCGACATGATGCGCC
>ERZ836877.5079-NODE-5079-length-12845-cov-2.556685_pt1 | contig 12845 bp, 8 predicted proteins | sample MGYA00519469_ERZ836877 | MGnify/ENA primary metagenome ERZ836877 (study PRJEB31850, sample SAMEA3708809) | human gut metagenome | biome: human gut; feature: human-associated habitat; material: faeces | place: China | collected 2014 ... | reverse complement strand
AATCCCAATCCGGAAAATTAAGGATAATTCCCGCATTGACAGTCACAGAGGGCTGCGATGCGGGAATTTTTCAGATTCCCGGTGTAATCGGGACTGACGGCGGGATATGGCGGCTGAGGCTCTCAATTACTGAGGCTCTTAATTATAGTTAAGCGAGGCCGGAAATAGGCAGAAAATCGCTAACTTTGTAGTATGAAACTGAAAAAAATAACTTTATATATACTGATGTTTGCCGTGGCCGTAGCGACACTGTCGTGCTCGGACGACGAGCCGTACACTCCGGTCGAGAAACCGGAGCGCACCGTACTGGTGTATATGGTTGCGGCGAACGACCTCGGTCTTCACCCTGAGCCGGGCGGTTCGTATGTGGGCTATGATACCCTGGACATGAAGGAAATGGAACGCGCAGCGCGGGCCAACGGGCTTGGGAACAACCGCCTGCTGGTTTTCCACAGCACTTATCAGGGATCGTCGTTGCTGGAACTGACGCAGGACGGTTTCATAACCATCAAGAAATACACCGACGCTGCGGCAGTTTCGTCGGCGCGGATGGAAGAAGTGATTGCCGATGTCAAGAGTACCGGTGCGGCTTCGTACGGCCTTGTGCTCTGGAGCCACGCCTCGGGATGGGTGGAGGACGGCATGGAACAGCCCGCGACCGCCGACGGCATCCGTCCGCTGTCGTTCGGAGTGGACCAGGGCAGGAGAATGAATGTGACGACTCTTGCCAAAGTGCTTGAAGGCAAGGGATTCGATTACATATACTTCGACTGCTGCCTGATGGGAAGCGTGGAGGTGGCCTACGAACTGCGCGACTGCGCGCGCTACATAGTGGCAAGCGCGGCGACACTGCCCCTCGAAGGGATGCCTTACGACCGCAACCTTGCTTCGCTGCTGGACGGCAGCCGCGAAGCACTGGTTCAAGCGGCACAAAACACCTTCGACTACTACGACGCGAAAACCGACCCGTTCGACCGCAGCGCCACGATGACCGTAATCGACACCCGCGGGCTCGACGGCCTGGCCGATGCTACCCGCGCGATATACCGCCTGACGGATACGCCCCACCCCCTGACGACCGTAACCAACTACAACGGCAACGCCACCACCCGCCAGGCCTTTTATCTGGACTTCGGCGAGTATGTGCACGCGCTGGCCGACAAACACGGGCTGGAGCCGACACCGGCAGGCAATTTCGATCATGCCATGGCCGAAACGGTGATATTCCAGAAGTCCACCGAACGCATTTTCGACAGATACGAGATCAAGAATCCCAGCGGTCTCTCCACCCGGGTATTCAACAACATCCGCGACTTCAATGTAAGGAACTACGACCGCCTGCAATGGGCAACCGACGTTGTCGCGCATCATTTCACCCATTGACACAAAAGAGAATCCAAAGATGAGACTGCTGCCACTGATTCAAGATATAATCCCGGTGATACCGGATTCCGTCCCCTCGGTCAAAAGCGAACTGGGGATGCTCAAGACGCTGCCCGTCGACGAACTTATCAATCGCTTCGTCTCGGGCGCGGTTTCCCTTGCCATCAACATCCTGATTGCCGTCACGGTATTCTACGTCGGCAAATTCATAATAAAGAAGATTTACAACATCCTCACCAACATAATGTTGCGTAGGCGAGTGGACAACTCGCTGATGACGTTCCTGCTGAGTTTTGTGAGGATAGTGCTGTATTTCATACTGATAGTCACGGTCATCGGGCTGCTGGGCATAGAAACATCTTCGTTCATAGCGCTGTTTGCCTCGGCCGGCGTCGCAATCGGTATGGCACTGAGCGGAACGCTGCAGAACTTTGCCGGCGGCGTTCTGATACTGCTGCTGAAGCCCTACCGTGTGGGCGACTACATCGAGACGCAGGGCTATGCCGGAACGGTGAAGGAAATACAGATTTTCCACACCATCATCCTGACGCCCGACAACAAATCAATCATAATCCCCAACGGCGGCCTTTCGACGGGGTCAATCAACAATTTCTCGCGCGAGGATTACCGGCGCGTGGACTGGACCGTCGGAATCAGTTACGGCGACAGCGTCGACACGGCACGCAAAGCCATACTGGACATAATTCAGGCCGACGACCGTATCGTGCGGCAGTATCTCGACGACGACCGCCGCCAGCGCGCCGAAGCCTCGGCCGGGAATCAGGACGAGGACAATACGGAGACTGATGAGGCAGCCGGCGAGGACAAGCGTCCAGGATTTTTCCACCGCCTATGGCACCGCCACCGCGAGCGCGTGGAAACCTGGCAGGAAAAGGAAGAGAAGCGCGTTGCCGCGCTGATTCCGAAAGCCGACTGCTCGCCGGTGGTGGTTGTCGACAATCTGGCCGACAGCGCCGTTGTGCTGAAAGTGCGCGCATGGACCCGTACGTCAGACTACTGGAGCGTCTATTTCAGCATAAACGAACTGATTTATGAGAAACTGCCGGAAGCGGGCGTATCGTTCCCCTTCCCGCAACTGGACGTACACCTGAACCACCTCGACGCCCCCACCCCCACCGACAAATAAAACACCAACCATACCATGACAAGCAAATGGAACTATCTGCCACTGACCTCGGAAGAGCAGAAACTTGAAAGCGAACTGGCGCGGCGCTATGCCAAATGCCCGCCGGTGAGCGAACTGCTCGTGCAAAGGGGCATCACCTCGATTGCCGGCGCCGAAAGGTTTTTCCACCCTTCGCTGCGCGACCTGCACGACCCGTTTCTGATGCCCGACATGGACAAGGCCGTCGACCGCCTGAACCGCGCCATGGGTTCGAAAGAGCGAATCCTGGTCTACGGCGACTATGACGTGGACGGCACGACGGCCGTGGCGCTGGTATACCGCTATCTGCAAAACTTTTACAGCGAGATTGACTTCTACATCCCCACGCGCTATGACGAGGGTTACGGCATCTCGCGGTCGATAATCGACAATGCCGCCGAGGAAGGGATAAAACTCATTATCATACTGGACTGCGGCATCAAGGCCATCGACGAAATAGCCTATGCCGCAACGAAAGGCATTGACTTCATCATCTGCGACCACCACGTGCCAGACGACACACTGCCGCCTGCCGCCGCAATCCTGAATCCGAAACTCGAAGGCAGCACCTACCCCTGCCGTCACCTGTCGGGCTGCGGCGTGGGCTACAAATTCATGCAGGCTTTTTCCATATCGAACGGCATCGGGACCGCCGAACTGGAATCGATGCTGGACCTGGTTGCCGTGAGCATCGCCGCCGACATCGTGCCGATGGTCGACGAGAACCGCGTGATGGCCTTCGCCGGACTGAAAAGGCTGAATTCCAATCCAAACCTGGGGCTGCGTGCAATAATCAGGACTTGCGGCCTGGGCGGCAAGGAAATCACCATCAGCGATGTTATATTCAAAATCGGCCCGAGAATCAATGCGTCGGGACGCATGCAGAGCGGCCGTGAGGCCGTGGAACTGCTGGTGGCCCGCGATTCCAAGGACGCCGTCGCAAAGAGCATCGCCATCGACCAGTACAACAAAGACCGCAAGGAACTGGACAAGCGCATCACCGACGAGGCCAACGCCATTCTCGAGGCCCGCGGCGAGATGTATTCGCCCAAGAAATCCATTGTCATCTACAACAAAGACTGGCACAAGGGAATCATCGGCATCGTGGCCTCGCGTCTCACCGAACTGTACTACAAGCCGTCGGTGGTGCTGACGCTGTCGAACGGTCTGGCAACCGGCTCGTCGCGTTCGGTGCAGGGATTCGACATTTACAAGGCCATCGATTCGGTCCGCGACCTGCTGGAAAATTTCGGCGGTCACCCCTATGCCGTAGGCCTTTCGCTGCGCGAGGAAAACATTCCGGAATTCACGCGCCGCTTCGAAGAATATGTGGCCTCGCACATCCTGCCCGAGCAGCAGACACCGGTCATCGACATCGACGCTTTCCTCAATTTCTCGCAGATTACGCCCGAACTCATATCCACCCTGGGGCTGTTCAATCCCTTCGGCCCCGGCAACCAGAAACCCACGTTCTGCACCCGAGGGGTGAAAGATTTCGGCACGAGCATGCTTGTGGGCAAGCATCTGGAACATGTCAAACTGGAACTTGTGGACGACACTTCCGGCAAGGTCATCAACGGCATAGCCTTCAACATGGCGCAGTATTTCGACTATATCCACGCCGGGAAGCCCTTCAACATCTGCTATACGATAGAGGAAAACAAGCACCACAACGCTTCATCGACCATCCAGTTGCTCGTCAAGCAGATTCGCACCTCCAGCGAGACCGACTGATGGACACCCCCCTCGACATCCTGCGCCGCTACTGGGGCTACGACACGTTCCGCGAATGTCAGGCAGAGATTATCGCCTCCGTACTCGCCGGGCGCGATACCATCGGCCTGATGCCGACGGGCGGCGGCAAATCCCTCACGTTCCAGATTCCAGCCTTAATGAGCGAGGGTATCACCCTGGTGATAACCCCCCTCATTTCGCTAATGAAGGACCAGGTCGACAACCTCCGCTCCCGCGGAATCCCCGCCGGCTGCCTCCACTCGGCCATGAACCGCCACGAGCAGCGGCTGACCCTCGACAGGATTTATGCCGGAAGGATGAAGATTCTGTATCTCTCGCCGGAAAAACTGTCGCGGTCCGAGTTCAGGGCTGAAATCGCCGCATGGGATGTCTCGATAATCGTTGTGGACGAGGCGCACTGCATATCGCAGTGGGGCTACGACTTCCGGCCGTCGTACATGACGGTTGCCGAACTGCGCGGAATGTTTTCGCAGGCTCCGGTGCTGGCGCTGACGGCGTCGGCCACGCCGCAAGTGGTGGATGACATCAAAACGCGGCTGTGCATGCGCGAACCGGCTGTGTTCTCGCGCAGTTTCACGCGCGGCAACATCAGTTATCTGGTCCGGTACAGCGACATAAAGGACGATGTCATGCTCCGTGTTTTGAACAATACGTCGGGGTCGGCCATCGTATACGCCCGCTCGCGGCGCCGCACGGCTGAAATCGCCACAATGCTGTGCAATGAAGGTATTTCGGCCGGCTTCTACCATGCCGGACTGAGTCCCGAGGAAAAGACCGCGCGACAAGAGATGTGGATGGACGGACGCTGCCGCGTGATGGTTGCGACAAATGCCTTCGGCATGGGCATCGACAAACCGGATGTGCGCGTGGTGGTGCATTACGACATTCCGCCATCGCTCGAAGAATACTATCAGGAGGCGGGGCGTGCGGGACGCGACGGGCGCGAATCGTTTGCCGTCGTCATAGCCTCGTCCAAGGACAAAGGAATTCTGCGGCGGCGCCTTTCGATGGAATTTCCCGGCCGCGAGTATATCCTGAACGTCTACGAGATGATGTGCAATTTCCTGAATGTGGCAGTCGGGGGCGGATATAACAATGTATATGAGTGTGATGTGGCTAAATTCTGCCGCGTCTTCTCAATGCAACCGCGGCCCGTGCTGGCCTCGCTGGGATTCCTGACCCGTGCCGGAGTGATGGAATTCAACGAGGATATGGGCAGCCGCTCGCGCGTGCTGATTGTCATGGACAAGCGCGAACTGTACCGGACCGAACTCTCAGCGGCCGCTGATGCCGTACTCCAGGCGATGCTGAGGCACTACACGGGGCTGTATGCCGACTTTGTCCCCGTGGACGAAGGCGACATTGCCATTCTGGCATCGGTTCCGCGGCAGGATGTGTATGAAGCACTGCTCGAACTCTCGCGCCGCCACGTACTGCAATACATACCCCGGCGCACACTGCCGTTTATCTACTTCCCGACGTCGCGCGAATTGCCCCGGTATATTCAGATTCCCACCGAAGTGTACGAAGCACGGCTTGAAGCGGCAACACGGCGGATGGAATCGGTAATCGACTATGTGTTCAACGACACCACCTGCCGCGTGCAGCGGATGATGCGCTATTTCGGCGAGACCGACGCGCCGAATTGCGGGAAATGCGATGTGTGCCGCGCCGGCCGCCGCGCCGGTGGCGCGGAAGAGCGCCGTGAGTTCATAAGGCAGACCGTCGGCGCCATGCTTGCAGGCAGCGAGGGGGGAATAGACCTGAACCGGCTTAGCCATGCCTTTCCGAACGAGAGCGACCGCGACACGGCCGTGACGATACTGCGCGCAATGGTCGACCGCGGCGAGGCTAAATTGACCGGTAATACCTTTACCGCTCCGCGTCACTGATAACTCCGAACACGGAATAGCGCAGGAACAATATCTTCGTCCTGCCGCCAACATTCAGAGACGGCTCTTAGTGTCGAGATGTAGGATTTCGAGGAAACGGTCGACGGTGGCTTTTTCGCCGGAATATTTTCCTGCTTCCTCGCTCAGTTTGCATGTGTCGCAGTAGAAAGGCCATGATTCGGTGATTTTCACTGCAATGAGTTTGATTACTATATTCATGGGCCGGATACCGTCGAAATCGTTCGTGAAATGGGTTCCTATGCCGAACGACGGGATGCACTTTTCGCATGCATATTGCTGAATCGCGATTGCCGCGTCGACATCGAGGCCGTTGCTGAACACAATCTGCTTGGTGCGCGGGTCGATATTGAGGCTGCGGTACTTTCCGACAATCAGATCCAGTTCCTGGAAATTATCGCCGCTGTCCACGCGCAGGCCCTTGAACATATTGGCATAGTCCTCCGAGAAATTCAGGCTGAAAATACGCCAGCCGTAGGTATCATAGAGGAAAGTACCCAAGGCGCCCCGGTAGGTCCCGGCCCAGACCTTCATGGCAAGGTAGTTTGCCATCTGCGAGCCGTACATTCCGGCAATTGCGCATATCAGTTCATGGGCCATGGTCCCGACGGGGACCAGGTCGTATTTCATGGCCAGATACACATTGCTGGTGCCGATGAATTTCCCGGGTCCCTGCATAGAATCGTGACATTCCTTCATTGCGCGGATTGCAGTGTCCTGGGCCTTGAACGAGGCACGGCGACGTGTGCCGAAATCGCTGAACGTGCAGCCGGCCTCAATCATTCTGCGAGCCTTGTCGCGGGATTTGGCATAATACGAATCGTAGTCAAAGGCCTTGTCGTACCCGGTCATAATGTAGTACAACTCAGAGATGATAGCAAGGACCTTGACCTCGAGGAGAATCGTATTGCTCCAGCAGCCCTCGAACTCGATGTCGAGATGACCGTCCGCGTCCTGTGCGATTCTCACCCAGCGGCTGTCATAGCGGAAGCCTTTGAGATAACTGTAAAACCAGGCCGGAATATAAGTGCAACGCCGACGCATGAAGGCTATTTCCTCGTCGGTAATCACCAGGTTTTCAAGCAGGCGGACCTGCCGGCGCAGTTCATCGGCGAAACCGGGCGGGTACACCGTGTTGTTGCGGTCGTTGAAGCGGTAACGAACCTGTGTACGCGGGTAATTCTCAATCACCGCGCAGCACATCGTGAACTTGTAAAGGTCATCGTCCGTGAAATGTTGAATTATCTGCCGCATGACTAGTGGTGTTTTGTGATTAGTCTTACCTAGATATTCTACTTTATTAAAAAACAACACGGCCGGCGCCCATTTGGTTGACATCGATGTCCGACCCGGAATGTATAATAATAATATAGGTTAATAAGAATTAGGCTTATTTATGGCGCTGTTAACATTCCGGGAGTGTTATTATGACGGTGTGTGCTGGCATATAGCCCGCGCATGCCTTTATCTCCGGGACGGCAGGAGAGTAGCGATACCGTACCTGTCGTCCTATAATAAATCAAAATAGTTGAAACGTCGGGCGGCGCCATGTAATTCCCTACAAGGCGCCGCTTCGCGTATACGGTTGTCGGATATCGGTGGTTTAAAGGGCCTGAAGCATTTCGTCGTAGGCCTCCCAACCGGGGTCGTTCTCGGCGGTGATTTCCAGGGGCACGCCGTCCTCGTCCTCGTTGCCCAGGCCGTCATAGTGCAGCGTCAGCGTGTTGCCGGATACCGAGGCGCGGCGCACAATCATTTTGAGGGCCTTGACGCCGGTGGAGCCGGCCACCGAGACGAGCCTCTCGGCCGCGGGGCCGTCGGGCTTCAGCAGGGTGGCTATGTGCAGGTAACTGATGGCGGTGGGGTATTCCTCGCCTTGCAGCAGGCGGTTGCCCAGGTCGCTGTAACGGCCGGCAATTTCGTCGACCTTGGTGTTATAGTCGGCCTCGATTGCCGAGTAGTCGTATTTCGGGTCGCGGTCGATGAAGTTGTATTCCATGTGGTAGTTGCGCAGCGAGTCGAGTTCGGCGGCGGCATCCAGCAGCATGGTGTAGGAATTGGCGTCGGCATTGCGGATGTTCGACTCGCAGAGGTCGCTGATGCGCTCGTAGCGGCGCACGACGGCCTCGGTGTCGACTTCGTTATTGTCTGAACCGGCTGAGTCGCCTTTGGTCAGCAGGAAGGCGGCCACGGCTGCGGCGATGAGGATTACGGCACCGGCGATAATGGCAATCAACTTGCCTTTGCTCTTGTGCCTGCCATTGCTGTTGTCCGGGGTCTTGCCGCCGGAGCCGCCGAATGGCGAGCCTCCGTCGATGGGGACGGTGCGGGCCGGGGCTTCTGCGGGTTCTTCGTTGTAGCGGGGCGCGGAATGGCTGCTGTTGCGCACGGTTGCGCGTACGTTGCGTTCGTGGCCGTCGCTGTCGCTGTCGCGTGGTTCGGGGCGGCGCGTGCGGCGGCTGTCGCCGTCGTCGGTGCGGGCAGCCTGCGGTATCGGGTCGAGGTCTTCCATGTCCTCGTTGTCGTCGCCGTCGTATTCGTCGGACTTGCGCGAGGCGCGTGCCATGAAGTCGCTCCACGAGATGTCGCGTCCGCGCAGGATGCGTCCGGCATAGTCGGCCAGTTGACGTGCGGTGGGACGGTCCCATGTTTCCTTGGCCAGACAGGCCTGCATGGCGTCGTTGAGGTTGGCACTCCATTTGTCGGCCGAGAGTTCGGGTAGCATTGCCCCGGCCAGCAGCATTCCGCCGCCCTGGCCTTCAAAAGGCAGTTCGCCGGTGGCGATTTCGTAGATTGATACGCCGAGAGCCCAGATGTCGCTGGCTTTCACCGAAATGGGCTCGCGCTTGAAGCGCTCGGGTCCCATATATGCCAGCGCGCCCGAACCGATCGAGCGTTTCGACTGCTTGCGCATCGTCGAGCGCATCTTCTTGCTGATGCCGAAGTCGGTGATCAGGAAGGTGCGTTTTTCGTCGACAAGGATGTTCTCGGGCTTGATGTCCTGGTGGATTACGGGGGGATTGAGTCCGTGGAGATGTGCCAGACCGGCGGCCACGTCGTGGATGAAGTGCCAGATCATCTTCTCTGGCATTATTCCCAGCATGCCGGCGGCCGAGCCGTTGGAGCAGTACTTCATGATGAGGAAGGGGCGGTGTTCCCACACTCCGTAGTATTGCGCCGTGAGCAGGTTCTCGTGCTGCAGACCGTAGGCCACGCGGTATTCGGTCTTGAATTCGTCCTGGGCGGTCTGGTCGAGCGAGATATACATTTTGATGGCAACGTCGATTTCGAGGTCGATGTCGGTGAGCCATACCTCGCCGAAACTGCCGCTGCCCACGTATTTCTTGAGGCGGTAGCGCTCGGCAATCAGTTGCCCTTCATTTAGTTTTGAACTGTTGTCCATTGGTGGAATATATGATTGGGAGAGGAGTATCGGTGATTGGTTCTAAGGAAAAACGTGATGAAATCAATGGTTGCCGGGTTGGGGCACGATCTGGCGTTCGAGTTCGGCGACCTTGTTTTCGGCCTCGGCCACGGCGGTGGTGTTGAGTCGCTCTTTGAGTTGGGCGGCTGCGTTGCGGGTCTTCTCGGCGGCGTCGGGATTATTCTGGATTGCGGTCAGACGATTCCACAGGCCAAGGCGGGTCTCGTAGGTGGCGGTGCGGCGTTCGAGGTTTTGCTTACGGTCGTCGCCTGCACTCTTGATTTCCCCAATCAGGTTTTCGATGTCGTTTTTCCATGTCTCGACGGCGCCCTGCACCTTTCTCAGGCGGTTGATGAGGCCGCCTTTCCAACCGGCGGGGATATCCTGCGCGGCGGTTTCGGTCACGGTTCCGCTGTGAGAGGCGATTGTGCCGGTTGCGGGCTGTTCGGCGGGCGTCGAGGTTTCAAGGTCGCGCTGGCCGGTTTCGTTGCGGATTGCCTCGGCGGGCTGTCCCTCGATGGCTTGCGGCGGTTCGGGTTGCGTTGTCTCTCGATTGGTCTCGTAGTCCTCGCCCAGAGCCTTTATCATGCCGCTGCGGTTGCCGGAGGTCGTTTTTTCGAGGTTGGGGGCGTCCATGTCGCTGTATGTCTTGTCTTCGCCGGAGTTGAAAAACCAGTAGCCTGCGGCTGCCACAGCGCCCAGAAGCAGCACGGCACCTATAATCCACAGGGCGGTGTGGCTTTTCTTTCGGGGAGCGCTGACGGCTTCGTCGGCACTGACGGCTTCGGGCTGTTCAGCGGTCTCGGGAGCCTTTGCCGGGGCGGTTTGTGGCGCGGGCACAGGTGCGGAAGCCGGTTCGGGTGCGGCGGATGGTTCTGCCGGCTGCGGAACGGCCAGGGGCAGGTCGCCATCGACGCGGCAGAGCAGCACGGTGAGATTGTCGTACCAGTTGTTGTTTTCTGCGGCCTTCATCAGGTCGGTTCGGGCGGCGGTGAGGTCGTTGTAGTCGGCGGCGAGGATGGCGTCGATGCTGCCCTCATAGTTCTCGGTGGGCGTGTCGGGGACGACTCCGCTCAGACCGTCGCTGCACATCAGCACGATGTCGCCGCGGTGCAGGTATTCCTGCGCGGTGTCGGGCAGCGGGTCGGTATCTGGGTCGCCGAGGCTGCGGGTCACGATATTGCCCTGGGGGTGTCCGAAGGTGTCCTCGTAGGTGATTATACCCTTGTCGGCCAGTTCCTGGACGTATGTATGGTCGTGCGACACGGGTTTCAGCCCGTAGACAGGATTGAACAGGTAGGCGCGGCTGTCGCCGATCCAGCCCACGGTGAGGCTGTCGCCGGATATCCAGCTGATGATGAGTGTGGAACCCATTCCGCTGCGGTCGGGGTGTCCGTCCTGACCCTCCTTGACGCGGCGGTCGGCCTCGACGATGATTTCGCGGAGGTATGCGGCGCGGGTTTCGGGGGTCGCGGCGACGGCCTCGGTGAGGCGTTCGGGGGCGAAATATTCGGATACGGTATCGATGGCTATTTCGGCGGCGACTTCGCCGGCATTCTGGCCGCCCATGCCGTCGGCTACGGCCATGACGCAGCCCAGCGGCGACATGGGTATGTCGCGGTCGAAATTTTCACCACCGACGTGGCTGTTGCCCAAGTTGTTGTCTACAAAAAAGTTATCTTCGTTGCCGTTCATCGGCGCCGAGGGGTCGTACTTGCCGGCTGCGTCCGAATAGGCCACAAGACGGAGAGTGATGTTCTTTTGAGCCATTGCTTGATGGTTTATTCTAATGGCCACAAAGTTACGATTTTTTTCAGAATCATGCAAAAAGAAAGGGGAACGGGCGCCGCAGTGACTGCAGCGCCCGTTCAGGGGAGGTTTTTACGGAATAGGGAATGTTTTCAGGGAATCATTGGAATCAGCGGCGACGGCGCACCGAGCGTGTTGCTCCGGCCGAGCGCGATGCCTGGCTTTCCTTGACTCGCGCGGGCTTCTTGTTGCTGCCGCGGCGCGACGAGCGTACGCGGGGCTGCTTGGGTGTCTCCTGGTTTTCGGCAATCGAGGCTGAATCCTCGGCTGGGCGGTTGCGTGCGGCCAGTTCCTCGCGTGTAGGCGTCCACAGGTGTGTCTCGAAACTGTCAAGACGAGCCTGGATGCTGTCGCAGGCGCGGCGGCGGTCCTCTTCGTCGGGGAACAGTTGAGCCATCGACTTGTTCTTGAGGTTGCGGGTCTTGTAGATGTCGCCGCTGTACATGGTGAGGGTGAAGAAGTCGTCGTATGTGCAGGTGGGCATGTTGTTGTCGTCGCTCACGAAGATTGGTTGCAGTGCCAGGTGCGGGCGCAGGTCGCTCATCTTGACCCAGAACATGGGATAGCGGATTGCCTCGCCGCCGAAATCGCCCGAGCGGTGCAGCACGGGGCAGATGGCTTCGACGGTGGGACGCAGGCGGTTGTGGCGCGTGTCGAACACCCATTTTTCAATGATGTAGTAGGACAGCACCTCGTTGGTGGGAACGTCGCTTTCCTCGATGGTGAAGCGGGGATTCTTCTCTGACGAACCGCGTGCGGGTTCGTAGATTATGTGGAAGCGGTCGAGGATATCGCGCACCGGAACCTGGTATTTTTCGGTGAATTCCTCGCGGCCGTCCAGATATTCGTAGGCTTTCAGTTGGCCGGCTGCAAGCAGGCGCATGATGATGCGGAACAGGTTTTCATTGCCTTCCTGCACTTCCTCGGGATAGTAGAGAGGCGCGTTGCGGTCCTGCTCGAGGTCGAGCGCGCGGTAGATGATTCTCATCCACTGCACGTCGGCGTCGCTGATGCCTTCGGCGTCGTAGAGTCCCTGCATGCGTTCGGTGACGCCGGTTGGGGCGTTCTGGGTGTTCTCGCGTGCGGTGCGGCGGCGTACCGTCGAGCCGGTTGACTGGTTGGCGTCCTGCGCCACCAGGAGGGCGGATGCCGATGCCAGCAGTATGGCGGGGAGTATGTATCTGATTGGTTTCATGATGCTTGGATTAATTTACGATGACTTCCATGGGCGAGAGGTCGCGGGTTATGCCGTCGGGGCCGACAGCCTTGATGCGGGATATGTAGAAGCGTTTGCCGCGCTGCAGGCGCTGGAACGACTGACGCTGGCGGCCCGAGAACTTGGCTCCGTCGCTCACCTCGGGGATGGCGTTGCCCATCGAGTCGAAGAAGACGGTCTCGA
>ERZ836877.5067-NODE-5067-length-12885-cov-3.529384_pt1 | contig 12885 bp, 5 predicted proteins | sample MGYA00519469_ERZ836877 | MGnify/ENA primary metagenome ERZ836877 (study PRJEB31850, sample SAMEA3708809) | human gut metagenome | biome: human gut; feature: human-associated habitat; material: faeces | place: China | collected 2014 ... | reverse complement strand
CTCTTGAAGGTCTTCTCCGCGTCGACGGAAAGACATACCGTTTCATGGGTGTGAAGAACACCGTCCTCGAGACCATCGTGCCCATGGCCGATGAGGTGGCATGGACCGGTGCGATGACACACGAGAAGCCTGCAAGCGGATGGGAGCGTCCCGATTTCGACGACTCCAAATGGAAACGCGCCGAAGGTGCTTTTGGTTCACGCGGCCTCAGCAACGTGCGCACCCGTTGGGACAAGGAGAACAGTGATCTTTACGTGCGCCGCGCCGTTGAACTCACCCCCGAGGATCTCGCAGGTGAGCTTTTCCTCGTTTTCTCACACGACGACGTTTTTGAAATCTATATCAATGGCGCGCTTGTTGCCAAGACCGGCGAGACATGGCGCGAAGGTGTGAAGCAGGAACTGACCGAAGAGCTCAAGCAGCTCCTTCACCCCGGAAAGAACGTTATCGCCGCACACTGCCACAATACTACCGGCGGTGCCTACACCGACTTCGGTCTTTACCGCAATGTCGGCGCCGAGAACGGCAACACCGAACTGGCAGCTCAGAAAAACGTGGATGTGATGGCCACCTCCACCTATTATACATTTGAGTGCGGTCCCGTGGAACTCGACCTCGTGTTCACCGCCCCGATGCTCATCGACAACTACGATCTGCTTTCATCGCCGATCAACTACATTTCATATCAGGTGCGCTCCACCGACAACAAGGAACATGACGTGCAGCTCCTGCTCACAGCATCACCCCTTATCGCTGTCAACAAGGCCATTCAGCCTACCCGTTCCACAACCGAGGAACACAACGGCGTGAAATACCTCAAGACAGGTACCGTAGAGCAGCCCATCCTCGCCAAGAAAGGTGACCATATCTGCATCGACTGGGGTTACCTCTACATGCCCGCCATCAACGGTGAGGTGTGCCTCGGATCCGACAAGGAGATCAAAAACTGCTTCATCAACACCGGCAAGCTCCCCGCTTCCGCCGACGAGATCGTCGCCAACAAGGCAGGCGAGCGTCCCCTGCTCGCTTACGAGCACAATTTCGGCCGTGTGAAAGACGCATCAAGCTACACCATGCTCGGTTACGATGAAGTATTTGACATTGAATATTTCTTCAAACGCTACAAGGGCTACTGGGCACACAACGGCGAAGTGAGCATCTTCGATATGTTCAACACCCTCAACAGCTCTTACGCTTCAATAATGGACCGTTGCCGCGAGCTCGACCGGAAGATCTACGACGACGCTCTCGCAGTGGGCGGCAAGAAATATGCCGAACTTCTTTCCGGAAGCTACCGCCACGTGATCGCCGCACACAAGCTCTTCAAGGATGACGAGGGCACACTCCTCTTCTTCTCAAAAGAGAATGACTCCAACGGCTGTGTAAACACCGTCGACCTCACCTATCCCGAGGCTCCCCTCTTCCTGCTCTACAACCCCGAGCTTCAGAAGGCCATGATGACCTCCATCCTCGACTACAGCGCTTCAGGACGATGGACCAAGCCTTTCGCCGCACACGACCTCGGCACATATCCTATCGCAAACGGCCAGGTATACGGTGGCGACATGCCTCTTGAGGAAGCCGGCAACATGCTCACACTCATCGCTATGTGCTGCAAGCTCGACGGTAACACCAACTACGCCGATCCTTACTGGGATATCCTCCAGACATGGACCGACTACCTCTCCGACAACGGACAGGATCCTGAGAATCAGCTCTGTACCGACGACTTCGCAGGTCACTGGGCACACAACGCCAACCTCTCCATCAAGGCTATCATGGGGGTTGCTGGATTCGCCGAACTCGCCAAGATGAAAGGCGACATGGCTACCTACAAGAAATACAACGACCGTGCCAAGGAGATGGCTGCAAAATGGGCTGTCGACGCACGCGAGGGTAAAGGCAGTGACGCCCACTACCGTCTCGCTTTCGACCGCGACAACACATGGAGCCAGAAATACAACATGGTATGGGACAAACTCTGGGGCACCGAGATCTTCCCCGCCGAGGCCATGCCCACCGAGATCAACTACTACCTGAAGAAACAGAACAAGTATGGTCTTCCCCTCGACAGCCGCAAAGACTACACAAAGAGCGACTGGATCATGTGGACAGCTGCAATGTCACCAGACCAGAAGACACTTGTGAAATTCATCGATCCCCTTTACGATTACGTAAACGAGACAGAGACCCGCGTGCCTATCAGCGACTGGTACGACACCAAGACCGGACGCAAGACCGGCTTCATGGCCCGCTCGGTAATCGGAGGACACTGGATGCCCGTTCTCGCTTCCAAGCTCGCACGCTGAGCCTGACGGCAGCGGGATCCTTTCACCGAAAGACCACAGGCAGACGGCTATCCTTACGGATGCCGTCTGCCCGCGAGGTCAGGAGCGGTGGCGCCTGACCGGGGACATACCTGTCCCTGTTAAGAGGAATGGCACCTTGCAGACGCCCCTTCCGTGACTGTAATATAGTAATGAATTTATCTTTAACAAACACTTAACCAATTGCCATGAATTTAAAAAACATTACCAAAAACCTTCAGAAACTCATGATGGGTGCGGGTCTGGTGCTGGCAGCAGTGTTCGCTTCTTGTTCCGATGACAAGGAGACGATAGAAAATGTTGCTTTCGACCCTACGAAACCTGTCACAGTTACTGACTTCGCGCCGAAGACAGGTGGTTACCAGGAGCAGATCCTTGTTTACGGTAGCAACTTCGGCAACGACAAGAGCCGTGTGAAGCTCTTTATAGGCGGCAAAGAGGCCGTTATCGTGAGTCTTAACAACAGTACTATCTACGCTTACATCCCCCAGAGTGCCCGTGGCAATTCTGTTGAGGTGGTTCTTCTTGACGAAAACGGCGAGGAGATCAACCGTGGCGTTTCTCCCTCCGATCTTGAATTCACATATCTGCGCAAACGTGTGGTTGGCACTCTCGTCGGCTACAGTAACGAGCAGGATTCGCAGGGCGAGCGTTTCGGTCCCTTTCATGATCCCAGTGGAAATCAGGAACTTGACGCTTGCGGTTTCCGTTCTGCCGGCTGTATGGCTTTCGACCCCCTCTACCCCAACCGTCTCTATATCGTTTACGACGGTATGAACAAGATAGTCGAGCTTGATCTCGAGGCTAGGACACACAACCTGCTTATGTCCGGATCGAAGTTCCAGGACAGACGTCTGCGTAACTGCGCATTTACCAAAGATGGCCAGTATATGCTTGTGTCTACCGACCGTGACGATAACGGTACACACTCCACGAGTCTCTGGATCGTAAGACGTAACTCCGACGGCACATTCAGCGACCGCTCGAGCACCACAGTGCTTGCAGCCTACAAGCAGTGCAATGGTGTGGCAGTGCATCCTAACGGCGAGGTTTACTTCAACTCATATGAGAAAGGACAGTTCTTCCGTCTTGACATCGACAAGTATTTCAATACAATCAACGGTGTAGGCGGTGATGATGATTCAACACTCGGAACCTGGACCGGATATGTTGAGGATGGATGCTTCGACGAGCTGTTCCAGATCTATGAGAACCAGTGGGAGTTCAACATCACAATCCACCCCAGCGGCAACTATGCTTATATCGATGTGATCAACCGTCACTATATCCTCCGTACAGACTACGATTGGAAGGCCAAGAAATTTACCCAGCCTTACCTTATCGCAGGCCGTAGCGGTAACGCCGGTTATTCCGACGCAGTAGGTGGTGACGCCCGTTTCGAGCGTCCTTATCAGGGTATATTCGTGAAGAATCCCTCTTATGCAGGCCGCACCGACGAGTATGACTACTATGTATGCGACCGCCTTAACTTCTGCGTGCGCACCATCACCCCCGACGGCATCGTGCGTACATACGCCGGTCACTCCCACAACACCGACAACAACTGGTGGGGTATCGAGGAAGGCGACCTCCGCACACAGGCCCGTTTCCGCGATGTCAGCGGTATCGCTTACGACGAATCCAAGGATATTTTCTATGTGCTTGACGATGTTAACCACCGTATCCGCACCATAGGTCTTGAGGATGAGGAAGATGAGCCGGTAGTAACTCCCGATCAGCCCGCAGAGGGAGGTGAGGGTGAGAATACCGAGGAATAATTCAGTATATATCACTTGAATCTAATAACTTCAGAATAAAATGAAACAACAACTGATAACACTGCTGGCCGCAGCGACGCTTACCACGGGACTTGCCAATGCAAAGGTATTCACCGGTACCGTCTACAGCTCAGTTGACAACGAACCGCTGATCGGCGCTACAGTTGCAGTGAAAGGCACCGGTGTCGGTGTATCAACCGATGTCGACGGTGAATTCTCAATTGATGTGCCTGAAAATGCGAAAACTCTTGTTGTCCGCTATGTGGGCATGGAACCGATTGAGGTTTCTGTGAAGAGTCTTAAGAAACAGGGTAACGAGTTCCGCCTCGAGGAAACCAAGACCGCCCTCAACGAGGTAGTGGTTACCGGTATGGGTGCCCGTAAGAAAATCACGGTGACCGGTGCGGTGACAAATGTCAATGTCGACGACATGAAGCACTTCAGCACCTCGAACCTCTCCAATACCCTGGCCGGTAACGTGCCGGGTGTGTTCGCCCGTCAGACTTCCGGTCAGCCCGGCCGCAACAAGTCTGAGTTCTGGATCCGCGGTATCTCTACTTTCGGTGCCGGTGCATCCGCATATATCCTTGTGGACGGTTTCGAGCGTGAAAACATCGACGACCTGAACATCGAGGATATCGAGACCTTCACTGTGCTCAAGGACGCTTCCGCAACCGCCATCTACGGTTCAAAGGGTGCGAACGGCGTTGTGCTCATTACCACCAAACATGGTAAGGCAGGTGCTGTGAAAGTGAACGCCAAGTTCGAGACCTCCTACAACACCCGTACAAAGACTCCTGACTTCGTCGACGGTCTTACTTATGCCCGCATGCTCAACGAGGGTAACCTCACACGAAGCAAGGGTGAGTATTTCAACGCGCAGGAGCTTGCTCTTATCCAGAACGGCCTTGACCCGGATATCTATCCTAACGTGAACTGGAAAGACCTCATCCTCAAGGATGGCGCCATGAGCTACCGTGCGATGGCCAACATCAGCGGCGGCGGCAGCACAGCACGTTACTACGCTTCTATTTCATACGTGAATGACGAAGGTATGTACAAGACCGACGAGACCCTCCGCAACAAGTACAATACCAACGCCAACTACAGCCGCTGGAACTATCGTCTGAACCTTGATATCGACCTGACACCCACCACAGTGCTCCGTCTCGGTACATCTGGTGACCTCTCCACACGTAACTCCCCCGGTATCGACGACAACAACACATGGAACTCGCTCTTCGCATATAACGCGATCACCTGTCCTGTGCTCTACTCCAACGGATACGTGCCCAAGACCAACCTGAAACGTGGCGATGACCGCGACCTCAACCCCTGGGTACAGGCCACACAGACCGGTTACTATCAGGAATGGAACAACAACCTCCAGAACAACGTGACCCTCGAACAGGATCTCCGCTTTGTCACACCTGGTCTCCGTTTCACCGGACGTTTCGGTTACGATACATATAACTTCAACCGTATCAACCACTTCCAGACTCCTGAGTCATACTACCATCAGGGACGTGACAAGGATACCGGCGAGATTATCTTCGACAAGACCCATGACCGCAAGGACATGGAGCAGAGCTCGAACAACGACGGTTCACGCCGTATCTTCGCCGACCTCCTTCTGAGTTACAACCGTTCGTTCGGCGAACACAATGTAGGCGCCAACCTGAAGTTCACTTACGACGACAATATCTCGACCCAGAATATCGGATCTGATATCAAGAACTCTGTGGCTCACAAGAACATGGCTCTCGCAGGTCAGGTTTCATACAACTGGAAATACCGTTACTTTGTTGACGTGAACTTCGGTTACAACGGTTCTGAGAACTTCGCTGACGGCCACCGTTTCGGTTTCTTCCCCGCTGCATCCGCTGCCTGGAACCTCACACGCGAGGACTTCATGCAGGATGTGAAGTGGCTCGATATGTTCAAGATCCGTTATTCTTACGGTAAGGTAGGTAACGACAACCTTTATATAGGTAATGATCGCATCCGCTTCCCGTACCTCTATAATATCGACTATATATGGAGAAAAGTTGATGATAAAGATGTGCATGATACCCGAGGATACAACTTTGGTACCTTGAATGATCCGACCCGTGAGGAATATCGTAAAATGATGCACTTTACAGCGTTAGCGTCAAACAATGTGACATGGGAAGAGGCTACCAAGCAGGACGTAGGTCTTGACATCGCTCTCTTCAACAACTGCTTCTCGCTGACTGTGGACTACTTCCACGAGAAACGTGAAGGAATCTTCATGGTACGTAACTTCCTCCCATATTCACTGGGTCTGGAGCAGGCTCCGAGAGCTAACGTAGGTAAGGTGACCTCGAAAGGTGTCGATGGACACTTCCGTTTCGAGAAGACTTTCGGTGAATTCGCTCTTACTGTCCGCGGTAACATGACCTATTCAAAGAATACCGTAGACAACTATGATGTTGAAAACAACGTTTATCCCTACCAGAACTGGCTTGGCCACCGCGTGGACCAGATCCGCGGTCTTGTTGCAGAAGGCCTCTTCAACAGCTATGAGGAGATCCGCAACCATCCGAAACAGATGTTCGGTGATGTACAGCCCGGTGATATCAAGTACAAGGATGTGAACGGCGACGGCGTTGTCGACGACGGTGACATCTGCGCAATCGGCGCAACCACCCGCCCGAACCTCGTGTATGGTGTCGGTGTGTCGCTCGCATGGAGAGGCTTCGACCTCAATGTCCATTTCCAGGGCGCAGGCAAGGCTTCAACCATCATCCAGGGCAAGACCGTATGGGCATTCTCCGAAGGCCGCTGGGGACAGATCCTCACAGACCTCGTGGAAGACCGTTGGGTTGACTCCGAGACAGCTGCCAAACTTGGCATCGCCGCAAACGAGAACCCCAACGCCGCATATCCCCGTATGCCGGACTCCGACGGTACCCTCGGCCGCGGTAACAACTACCGTGCATCGTCCTTCTGGCTGCGCGACATCAGCTACGTGCGTCTGAAGAACCTCGAGGTAGGCTACAACTTCCCGAAGAATTGGGTGAACGCCATCCACTTCGAGAATATCCGTCTTTTTGTGCAGGGTGCCAACCTGCTTACATGGTCCAGCTTCAAACTCTGGGATCCTGAAATGGGAAGCAACAACGGCGAGAAGTATCCTCTCTCAAAATCGATCACTGCCGGTTTCCAAATCAACATCTAACCGAACACTACAATCATGAAAAAATATTTTGTAAAATCCATATCACTGGCTGCGCTTATCGGATGCGCGTCGGCAATGTTCTCCTCCTGCGAGGATACACTTGATGCCGACAAATATTTCGATGACCGCGTGACACTTGAATCGGTGTTCACCGATATCAACCAGACAAACGCCTGGCTCACACGTGCTTTCAGCTTTCTCAAGTATGACCTCTGCGACGTGAGCAACAAGGAGGCAAACGGCCGTAACTATCATGTGTTCGCCGACGACATCCTCTGGGGTGACCGCGACAACGAATTCGGCAACGACTTCCACTACACCGGCAAGTACTCTTCTTTCAAGCAGGGTGACTACGACGAGAATTTCAACTCCAGTTTCTGGATTAACGCCTACCAAGGCATCTACCAGGCTTCGGTGTTCATCCATAATATCGACAAGAACAACAAACTCACAGAGCGTGAGCGCACAGACATGAAGGGGCAGGCCCGTTTCGTACGCGCTTACTTCTATTGGCTGCTGCTCCGCAAATATGGTCCTGTGCCCATCATGCCCGATGAAGGTGCCGACTATACCCAGGATTACCAGGCGCTTTCTTTCCCCCGTGCTTCATATGAGGAGGTGGCGGAGCATATCTCCGACGAAATGCTCAAGGCTTGCAACGAGCTTACAAGCTGGAGCCGCATGACCGGCAACACCAGTACCGAGAATGTAATACGCCCCACAAAGGGTGCCGCCCTCGCTACCCGCGCTCTTGCCCTGATGTATGCGGCATCCCCGCTTGCCAACGGACAGCTTGCCAACGGCGTACACGGTCCGCTTGTGACAGACGATTTTGCCAAAGCGCTTGTCAACAAGGATGGCAAACAGCTTCTCAGCCTCAACTACGACGAGCGTAAATGGGCCCGTGCGGCCGCCGCTCTCCGCGACGTGATCGAGTGCCCCGCAAACTACGAGCTGTTCACTGTCAGCAAAAACGAGTCTTCCCGTCCGGAGCAGGGTTATCCTCTAACTCTTTCTCCTTATCAGGACGGCGATTTCTCCGAGAAGAACTGGCCGGAAGGTTATGCTGATATAGACCCCTATCTGTCGTATCGCGATTTCTTCAACGGTGTGGCTACGCTTGACAACCGCGAGATCATTTTCAGCCGCGGTTACAATACAGCGAATTCAGATGACCGTCATGGCAGTCTTGACGGCATGGTTCTCCATGCTTTCCCCTCATCGCTCGGCGGATGGAACTGCCACGGTGTGACTCAGAAAATGGTGGACGCCTACTATATGAATGACGGTACAGACTGCCCTGGACGCAATAGCGAGTGGAATGGTGAGGATGCCGATCCCCGTCCCCGTCTGACAGGCTGGACAGCTTCGCGTACCAACACTAACCGCAATGAATATGCTGCAGCTAACTATCCCGAGCTCGGTACCAACAAGACTGGTACAGGTATTGTAAACGGTGTATCGCTGCAGTATGTACAGCGCGAGCCGCGCTTCTATGCTTCAGTAGGCTTCAACGGTTCCAAATGGTGGAACGCCTATGACCAGGCTACCGATAAATATCCGCAGATCAAATATTATCGTGGCAACAAGGACGGTATGTCAAACGCGAACGCATTCTGGCAGCGTACAGGCATCGCGTTCAAGAAATATATCAACCCTGCCGATTACTGTCTCGCTCAGATGAACTACAGCAATGTGGTGCGTAAATGGGAGCCGGCTCTCCGCTATGCCGATATCCTCCTGCTTTATGCCGAGGCTGTCAACGAGCTGAATGCAAGCTATGAAATCCCCTCTTGGGACGGTTCTCAGGTGTACACCGTAAGACGTGACATCAACGAGATGAAGAGAGGTATCCGCCCCGTGCGTTGCCGTGCCGGCGTCCCCGACTTCGAGGCAAGCGTTTATGCAGACCAGACAACCATGCGTAAGAAGATCAAACGCGAGCGTTTCATCGAGCTTATCGGCGAGGGCAAGCGCTACTATGATCTGCGCCGCTGGATGGACGCTCCGGTTGAGGAATCAATCCCCGTTTACGGCTGCAATACCAACATGCCTGAGAGCCGCCGCGACGACTTCCAGCAGGTAGTGCCTATATACAGCCTCCCCACTGTCTTTAACATCAAAATGTACCTCTGGCCTATCCCCACAAACGAGCTGAAGAGAAACCAGAATCTGGTGCAGAACCCCGGTTGGAAATATTACGACTGATAAGGCTTCCCGCAAACCGGGACTGACTGGAATATAGACTCAAAAATGGCGATGTGCCGCAAGACTGGGCACATCGCCATACAGAAACAAAATACAGAACAGCTTAATCTTTATATCATGCTTAAGATAAAAAACATATTTGCTCTCGGTCTTCTGGCAGTAGGTGCCGGGTCGATGATGACCTCGTGCAACGACGACTGGAAGGAGGAGCAATACGCAAACTATATCAGCTTCAAGGCTCCTCTTGACGCTGAGGGAGGCCTTACTTCAGGTGTGACCACCGTGTATGTGCCTTATACCCGCCTCAACTCGGATATGACACCGATGTTCGGCCGCGAGGGCGTATCAAACTACAAACTCCCCCTGATCGTAGCCGGCTCGCAGAACAATCCGAAGACTGTGACTGTGAACATCGAGCATTCCGATACTCTCGACATTCTGAATGTGGAGCGTTTCGGCCACCGCGAGGAGATCTACTACAAGGATATGTCGGACTTCGCCGAGTATCCCTCTACAATCACAATACCTGAGGGACAGAACACCGCACTGCTCGACATCAACCTCGACTTCACCAAGAACGGTGGTTTTGACCTCATAGACCGTTATGTGCTTCCCCTCCGCATAGCTCCGGGTGCCGGTTACGAGCGTCATCCGCGTAAGAACTATGCCACAGCGATGTTGCATATCCTCCCCTATACCGATTTCTCTGGTATCTTCTCGGCTACAAACATGCTTTATTGTATCTCCGACGAGAATGGCGACGGCGAGACAGCAGGTATGATCAATGTGCAGACCTATGCATGTGGCCAGTACGACGTGTTCTTCTATGCCGGTACCAACAAGGAGACCAGCCTCCTGCGTAAGAACTTCCGTATCTACGCACACTTCACTCCCGATCCTGACTTCGAGCCGGGTGAAGATGTGATTGCCAGCGGTACCGTTCAGCTTTATGTGAATGAGAGCGAGAACCCCGAGCTTGACTTCAAGTGTGACAAAATCGGTACTTACAAGATCCTTGAGTCTCCCGACCCTGTGCTGAACTATGTGATGCGCCGCACTCTGGTGCTCCAGGATATCGAATACTACTACACCGATACCAAGACTGCCCCTGGAACATCTGTTACCTTCAAGGTGTTCGGCGGTATGACCATGGAGCGTAAGCTCAATACCCAGATGCCGGAAGAGGACCAGATCATGTGGGAATAATCCCCTCCCTGTTCCGACATTAGTCTGAAATAGCTTAGAGTGTGGACTGACACTTCAGGGTGTTTGGAACACACTCTAAGCCTTTTTAATAACCAAAACATAAGCCTGATGACGATAAATCTACGTAAAGCCTTACTGCCTGTTGCCGCGGCGGTCTGTGTGGCCGCCGGCGCGCAGGAGCTGACCAAAACCGAGCTAGCCATCCGCGATATAGAGCGTGCGATGGCGCTGATGGACGCTTCATGGGAAAAGACCATGATCGGCAGCAAGACCAATCTCTATATGGCCGACCGCTACAATACGGAGACAGGGGAGGTGAGCGGTCCTTCCGACATTTGGCCGCTGACCGCCGCCGTTGAGGCGCACTGCTCGCTTCTGCAGGCCATGCAGCTTGCCGAGGATTTCGACAAGGATCTTTATGACGCCAATTTCGATAAATACAAGGAGCGTCTTGACATACTGATCGACAATCTGGAGTATTACCGAGGAAAATATTATCTCTCTTCATATGCCACCAGCAGCAAGGAGAGCCGTCCCTATGCCGTGCCGCGCTCAAGCAGACGCGGTGAGGCCAATGTGACCGGTATACTCAATGTATATGACGACCAGATGTGGCTCTCGCGCGAGCTGATCCGCGCATATGAGATAACCGGATCGGAAAACTATCTCGAACTGGCCACCTATCTGGCCGACTATGTGCTTGACGGTTGGGACTGTTGGCGCGACGGGAACGGAGAGGAATACGGTGGGATAACCTGGGGACCCGGCTACAATTCCAAGCATGCGTGCAGCAACGCACCTATCATACAGCCTCTCGTATGGCTCAGCGAGATCTACAAGGATACGGGAGCCACGCTCCAGTTCGCTTTCCGCGATGAGGAAAATATAGTGAGACGCGAGGATCGCGACCGCTCGGCCCATTACCTTGATTTCGCAAAAAAAGTGTATGATTGGCAGATGGATCACCTGTATGACCGCTCAGGTGTGTTCTGGGACATGATGGGCGCCGACGGCAAAATACTCGTATCACGAGGCTATCGCCAGCATGTAGACTGCGGGGGAGCAGGTGGCAATTTCTACAGTTACAATACCGGTACGATGATCGCCGGTGCCGCCGACCTCTATCGTGTGACGGAAGAGACACGTTTCCGCACCGATCTTGCCACCATGTGCCGCGGTTCGCTCAACAAGTTCACAACTCTCAGGCGCAATCTTAAGGCTTACGACTTCAAGACCGACGATAACGCTGAAAACGGCTTCAATACATGGTTCAACAACGTCCTTATCCGCGGATATGCGTATGCATTGCCTTACTGTGACAATAATGCGGCCTCAAACGGGCTGAATGGCATACAGATAACTCTTGACTATGCTTTCGACAACCACAACCGCGACAACATGCTGCCGATACATCTGATCGACGGGTGGGGCAATGAGAAAATCACCAAGCCGTTCCACCAGTTCTCGTTCGCATCCGAGTATTCGATGCTCGCGGTAAGGTATCTTACCGATGCACAGACAGGTGGCGTGGATTCAGTTGCCGCTGATACGGAAGAGGCAGTATCTGATGTGGTATATAACCTCTCGGGTGTGGCTCTCGGACGGCTCGGCGAGGTAGAGCACGCGCTTCCGCGCGGCCTCTATATAGTGGGAGGCGAGAAGCGCATGCTTGGCTACTGATGCGCCGGCAGTGGCTTCGGCCGGGATTTCGGCTGAGATTTCGGCAGACAAGTCTGCCGCACAGGAACAAATGAGCACGGGCACAGAGGCTTGCCAAGAACAGCCGCTTGCCGGGCGCCAATGCTTCCCAGGAGCAGAGGCTTGCCAAGCACTAATGCTTACTAAGCCCAAATGCTTCTTAAGCGCGGTGCTTCCCAAGCGCCAATCGGCCAGTGCTTGCCAGGCGCCGGTTATTCCATAAAAATGCCCGCCGGAGCGGTCGCAAATGAACAGGCGGCATGCTCCGGCGGCATTTTCCGGTTATTGGGGGGGCGGTATGCGCTTTCGGTAGTTTCCAGTAGAAAATATTTTTGTTGAGCCTGCCGAAAATATTAAAAAATGAGGCCGCAATATTTGCATAACTCAGATAAGTTGCATAACTTTGCACCGAAAATAAGACGGGGTACTAGCTCATCTGGCTAGAGCGCGACACTGGCAGTGTCGA
>ERZ836877.5052-NODE-5052-length-12913-cov-2.669233_pt1 | contig 12913 bp, 10 predicted proteins | sample MGYA00519469_ERZ836877 | MGnify/ENA primary metagenome ERZ836877 (study PRJEB31850, sample SAMEA3708809) | human gut metagenome | biome: human gut; feature: human-associated habitat; material: faeces | place: China | collected 2014 ... | reverse complement strand
CCCGAGGATGCCGACATGAGCGTCGACATCAAATCCCGAAAATATCAAATCTTCAACGAAACAATAAGCAACCGATGAAAAGGAAACTCTTCTGGCTGGTCCTTCTCGCCGCCATGTGCGTCGGCGACGCTTTCGCAGCCATCAACAACATCCTGCTTGAGGCCCAGGAAATGCTGCGCAACGCCACGACAATCGAAAACTACGTTGCAGCCCGCAAAAAATTCACAAACGCCTCGCTCGACATCAACTATAACCCCGCCGAGCACGACGCCGCCATCTCGCGCGGCATCAACGAATGTTCGGCCCGCATACGCGAACTCTCGCCCCGCCTGACCGTCAACGGCAACTCGCGCGCCATCGAGCAACGCGTCGGCTCAACCGGCGGCGAAGTCTCATTCAAAATCAACTCGACCGTAGGCCGCCCCGCCATCTCCGACCTGCCCGACTGGGTCCGCGTCCTGGACCTCAGCACCACGGCACTGACCCTGGCCTGCGACCCCAACACCACCACGACGTCGAGAAACGGCTCGTTCATCCTTTCGGGAGGCAAGCAGTCGGTGCGCGTCAACATCATCCAGGCCGGCGAGCGCCCCGCCACCAACCCCAATCCCGGCACCAGCGTCAACCGCCGCCGCGAACTGGAAATCACCGACGTATCCTTCTCCAACATCACCTTCGACAACAAGGAAATCAACGCCCCCGGCACCACGCTCTATTCGGCCGAGATGCAGTATCTCTGCCCGGTGATTTCATATAACGGTCCCACCACCGAAAAGACCGCCCAGATTTTCACCCGCGTCTACGACCCCAACGGCAACCTTATGGACAGCAGTTCGTCGCCCGCCGGATTCAGCCAGGGCTATGAACTGACCTTCTTCGAGGGCGACAACCAGACCGTCAAGGGCCTGGGCTGGGGCAACCGCCGCCAGAGTTTCTACGGCCCCGGCCAGTATAAATTCGAACTGTGGATGGACGGCAACGTCTTCTATACCGCCTACGTCACTATCTACGACCGTCCCAGCGAAAACGCCTACCTCACCGTCAACGGCGAGGACAACCTCAGCGTCGACCTGCGCAGCGAGGGCGGACAGAACGTGTTCTTCGTCTCCACCAACGATCCCGAATGGCAGATTCACGACCTGCCCCGCTGGCTGGTACTGAGCAACCGCACCGAGAACTCGTTCACGCTGACCTACCGCGCCAACACCACCCGCGAGGCCCGCAAGGAGACTTTCGTCGTGACCGGCGCCGGCATGAAGGTGCCCGTAACCGTCATGCAGGCAATCAACGGCCCCACAGGCTCGTTCACCGACGTGCGCATCGACAGGGACGTGACCGTAAACGGCGAGAAAGGTCTGCAGATTCACGCCAATCTGTCAATCGACAACGCACAGGGCCACCGCGTGCAGGTTGTCGCCTGGTTCTACTATGAGACCGGCGAACCCCTCGTGGACCAGGACGGCCGCTTCCGCTCCGGCGACGGCCTCGTCACCGTCAACAAGAACATCGACATCACGGGCAACGCCATGTCATTCCCCGATTTCTCGATGTTCATCCCCTACTCCCAGTTGCACCTGACGGAAACCGGCACGGTCCCCCTGCAATTCGACATGGGTGCCTTCGACATGCAGCGCGGCGAATTCATCGCCCAGACCTCGCGAATCAATTTCAACATCGAACTCTAAGCGGCTCCGCCGCCAATCACAGGCCCCGGTTCCCGTCGCTGACGGAAGCTGGGGCTTCCATATTCACCTGCCGGTCCAAAATACTTGCGAAAAACGGCCGCCCGCGCAATAAATCGGCGTTTTTGCAGTTATAAGAGAGTAATGCTTTCAACAAGCCAATCGAAACGCAAATGAAACACCGCATAATCCTCCTGCTGGCAGCTCTGCTCTGCGCCGCCGCCATGCAGGCACAGAAAAACGAGTTCAACCCCATACAGACCGGCGTGACATCGCTCGGCATCGCCCCCGACGCCCGTGGCGCATCGATGGGCGACATCGGTGCCGCTACCGATCCCGACGCCAACTCGCAGTTCTGGAACCCCTCGAAATATGCCTTTGCATACAGCAAGGCGTCGGTAGCGCTCAGTTACACCCCCTGGCTCCGCAAACTGGTCAACGACATCTTCCTGGCCAACCTGTCCGGTTACTGGAAAATCGGCAGCGGCGACAACCAGGCCCTCAGTGCCTCGCTGCGCTATTTCTCGCTGGGCGAAGTGACTTCCGACAACGGCATCGACGACATCTCCCAGTCGCTCAACCCCTACGAGATGTCGTTCGACATCGGCTACTCGCGCAAACTGTCCGAGAAATTCTCAATGGGCGTCGTGTTCCGCTACATCTACTCCGACCTGGGCTTCTCCGACTCTTATGCCGGCGACCAGTCGACAGGTGCCTCGGCTTTCTCGGCCGACGTCAGCGGCTATTTCACCACCTACCCCATCATCGGCCGCAACGAGTGTCAGTGGTCCTGGGGCTGGAATATCTCGAACATCGGTACGAAAGTGGCTTATAACGACGGCGAGAACCCCGCTTTCCTGCCCACCAACCTGCGTCTGGGCACCACATTCATGTTCCCGCTGGCCGACTACCACAACCTGGCCCTGAGCCTCGACTTCAACAAACTCCTGGTGCCCGCACGCCCGCGTCAGAGCGACTACGACACCGAGACACCCGAAGGGCAGGCCGCATATACCGACGCCCTGGCCGACTGGGAAAACATGTCGCCCATCACCGGTATCTTCAAGTCCTTCTCCGACGCTCCCGGCGGCTTCAGCGAGGAATTGAAGAAAATCAACATCAGTTTCGGCGCCGAATATTCCTACAACAACCAGTTCTTCATCCGCGCCGGATATTATTACGAGAACGAAATGAAGGGTAACCGCAAATACTTTGCCGCCGGTGCCGGCTTCTCGCTGAACGTGGTGCGTCTGGACGCCTCGTACATGCTTGCCACCGCGCAGTCCTCGCCTCTTGACCAGACCCTACGTTTCACGCTCACCTTCGACATGGACGGCCTGAAAGACCTCTTCGGCCGCCGCTGAGGCCACTTTCGGCATGCGATATACAAATGCAGCCGGCTCCGTCTGGGGCCGGCTGCTTTCCTGATTCAATCAAGGGTGCTTCGCTTATTTAGCGTTATTGAAGATTACGATACGGTTCCAGTTGTTGATGTCATAGGGCTGTACGGACGAGCCTTCGGCATCGATGGTCACACGCCATAGGTGTTGACCAGAGCGTCACGCACGGCCTCGGCACGGCGTTTCGACAGGCCCATGTTGTAGTCCGATGTACCGGTGTCCTTGTCGGCGTAACCTACGATGGCCACGTTCTGATCGGGATTGTTCTTCATCCACTGTGCCACGTTGTAGACGTTGACCATTTCCTGGTCGGAGATGCGGGCCGAATTGATGGTGAAGCGTACGGTTGCCATCAGGGGCGCGGGTGCGGCAGCAACGGGTGCGGGTGCGGCATCGGGAACGGGCGGGCACGGGAGTTGTGCCTCGGCTGCGGCAAGTGCGGCTGCGGTGGTGGCGAGAGCGCCGCGCAGGTCATTCACCTGATTGTTGAGGTTGCTGATATAGCCCAGATAGTCGCAGGGATTGTAGGTGCGGAAACCGGAGCCGCCGATATGGAAGGTGAAGCCGCCGATTACCGAGATATTCATGTCGACAGGAGCGCCTTCGGCATAGTTGTTGAAGTTATCGCCTGCAAACTGTGCGCGGCCTTCTGCGAAGAAGTCAACATATTTGCACAGGCGGAAACGCAACTGGATGCCGGCCGATACGGGCAGAGTCCATGAATTGGTTTTCAGTTTGCCGTTGTCGCGCTGGATGTTGACGGCGGTAGCGGGGCTGTAGTCAAATGTATAGGCACCGCCAAGACCTACGAAGGGAACAATCGAGAACACACGGCCGGGGTTCACGCCGCCGAAAGTGTTGAACATGTCCCACATGAAGTCCAGGTTGGCGTTGACCCATTTGGCGTGGTTGAACTGGTCGTTGTCCCAATGGAGCGAGCCACCCAGGAAACTCAGGCGCCAGCCGATATAGGGCGAGAACCATTTGCCGAAGCCTACGTTGTAGACGGCTGTCAGATGGTGCTTTTCACCTCCGTCGGGAAGTTCGTTCTCAACGAAAGGCGATGTGACGCCGGCACCCAACTGGATGAACCAGTTATCCTTGCCGGTGGAGTAGTAATGTGTCTTGCAGGGTACGTCTGTGATAATCGCGGTTTCTTCCTCCACGATGACCGTCTCGTCCTGGGCGGCGGCTGTAAAAGCCGGTAACGCGATTGCGCCACAAGCAGCAGCAATCCATAGATGCTTGGTTTTCATTGTTTAAACAGGTGTTTTGTTAGACTTGAGTTTTTTGGTGCAGTGTTTTTGAAACCTTTGACAGTTGTTCCACTTTTATCAAAGTTTTATTCCTTAAACGCCCCGGGATTTTCATTTGTTCACGGAAAGTAGTATCTTTGTCCCTGTCATGAAAGACGAGGAACAGGAAAAGAAAGACGCACCTGCCACACCGCGGCGCAAACCCGCGCGGCGCTATCGTGTGGTGATTGTCAACGAAAATTCGGGGCGCAGGCTCTGGCAGGTGAAACTGCGGGGTTCACGCATCGCCGTGGCCGCCGTGGCCGTCCCGGCGGCAATCGCCTCGCTGATTCTCGTCATCCTGATGTTCACGCCGCTGGGGCGCCTGCTGCCGGGCCACCTGCGCGGATACCAGCGCGAGGAGGTGATGGCCGCCGCCATGCGGGTAGACTCGCTCGAGGCCCTGGCACGGAAATCGGACGCCTATTCGCGCAATATCATCAACATACTGACCGACAGCGTCAGCCCCCGCGAGGCCCTGGCCGGCGCCGACGCGCTTCCCTCGGTTGTCGACACCCTCATTGACGCCGGCGAGCGCGAACGCGCCTTCGCCGCCCGATTCGAGCAGGAAAACCGCTACAATCTGTCGGTACTGTCGCCCATCGCCGCCGAGGGCATGCTGTTCGAAAGTCCCTCGGAGACCGATACCGGCGCGGGAGGCGTCAATGCAGTGTACCGCGGCACCGTGGTGGGCTGCTTCACCGCCCCCGACGGGTCGCAGACCGTCATCGTACAGCACCCCAACGACTTCCTGTCGACCTACGCCAACCTTATGCAGGCCTTCGTCGAAAAAGGCGACAAAGTGGTGGCCGGACAGCGCCTGGGCCGCACAAGCGCCGCACTCCCTCTGGATTTCGGGCTCTGGCACAACGGCGCCCCCCTCGACCCCGCCCTCTATATCCCCGAATAAGCCCTTAAACTTTGCAAAAATGCCGGGAAAACGGCAAAAAATCGCTAACTTTGTGTGCGTTGAACATACGGCAACGCCGCGTTGTTGTAATTTAAAGGCGCGGAGCCATCCCCGGACGCGCACGCACGCCTGTAAATCAACACATTGACTCTACAAAAACCTTACTGACAAGATGAAACCAACACGTTTTCTCGGCATAGCCGCCATCGCACTTGCAGCAGTTGCGGCCCTGGGAGGTTGCAAAAAGGAACCCTTCCAGAAACTCGACGAGACCGTCAACGAAATCAACACGCAGATTGAAGATGGCAAGACGCCATTTGCCAACGACATCTTCACCGTTTCGTCGCTGAACTACGATGAAATCACCAACACGGTGAAAATCAACGTGCCCTACTCCGCAAACACCGGCAACGGCGCTTCGGCCAACATCGTCCTGATGGTCGTGAGCCGCTATGCCCCGAACCTCGACGCCGCCATTCAGGAGGCCGAGGCCAACGTGATGGTCTGCACCACCGACAGCGCCGGCAAGCCGGTCGAGACTCTGTTCGAGACTACGGCCGCCAATCCGCAGTAATCCCCACCCTCTGCGCGGCCTGCTGACTCGGGCCGCGATTCCCGACCAACCGATTATCACACAATGACGAAAAGAATTGCCGTACTGGGTTCCACCGGCTCAATCGGCACACAGACATTAGCCATCATCGCCCGTCATCCCGAACGCTACCGGGCCACGGTGCTGGCCGCCGGCAGCCGCGTCGACGACCTGATTGCACAGGCACGGGCGTTGCGTCCGGCGCTGGCTGTCATAGCGCGCGAGGACCTCTACGGGCGCCTGCGCGACGCCCTCGCGCCTCTGGGCATCGAGACGGCCTGCGGACCCGACGCCCTCTGCGAGGCAGTGACGCGCGACGACGTCGACATGGTGCTGACAGCCACCGTCGGTTACAGCGGCCTGCTGCCCACCGTGGCCGCAATCCGCGCAGGAAAAGACATCGCCCTGGCCAACAAGGAAACCCTCGTCGTGGCCGGAAGCCTCGTCACGGCGCTCCTGCGCCGGTCGCCCTCGCGCCTATATCCCGTCGACTCGGAACACTCGGCCATCTACCAGTGTCTGCGCGGCGAAGACCCCGAAACGGTGCGCCGCCTCATCATCACGGCCTCGGGCGGCCCCTTCAGAACCTGGGACGCCGACCGCATATCCCGTGCCAAGGCCGCCGACGCCCTGCGCCACCCAAACTGGTCCATGGGCGCGAAAATCACCATCGACTCGGCCACGATGGTCAACAAGGCTTTCGAAATCATCGAGGCCCGCTGGCTTTTCGACATGCAGCCCTCGCAGATTACGGCCGTGGTGCATCCGCAGTCCATCATACACTCGATGGTGGAATTCCGCGACGGCGCCATCAAGGCCCAGATGGGTGTGCCGGACATGGGACTGCCTATCGCATATGCCCTGGGCGAGGCCTCGCGCCCGGCGCCGGTAAGCGAGTTCTGCGACCTCATCGGCCGCGGACTCACCTTCGAGCAGCCCGACACCGACCGTTTCCCCTGCCTGCTGTTGGCCTCAGAGGCCCTGGAACAGGGCGGCAACTTCGCCTGCATAGTCAACGCTGCAAACGAAATCGCCGTAGCCGCCTTCCTGCGCGATGAAATCGGCTTCAACGACATACACACCGTAATCCGCCGCACCCTGGACCGCGTGGCCCGCATCGAAGCCCCCACGCTCGACGACATGGTGCTGACAAACACCGAGGCCCGCGCCGTGGCAGCGGACGTCGTCGCCTCCCTGAAGCAATGAAACAATAACCACACTCACATAAATGGAATCATTTCTCATAAAAGCGGCCCAACTGGTTGTCGCACTTATAATTCTGGTGACAGTCCATGAATTCGGACACTATATCTTCGCCAGGATTTTCGGCATCAAGGTCAACCGCTTCTACCTCTTTTTCAACCCCGGATTCTCCCTGCTCAAATGGGACCCCATGAAGGGCACCCTGCGGATTATGAGCCGCGACGACAACCACAGCTGGAAGACCATTCAGGTCTCAAAGCCCCGCACGCCGCGCGCCGACGGCAAACCCACCTGGCGCGACACCATCTATGGTCTGGGCTGGCTGCCCCTGGGCGGCTACTGCGACATCGCCGGCATGGTCGACGAGACCAAAAGCAGCAAGGACCTGGCCGAGCAGCCCCAGCCCTGGGAATTCCGCACCAAAGCCGCCTGGAAACGCCTCCTGGTAATGGTGGCCGGCGTGCTGTTCAACTTCCTGCTGGCCATCGTGATATACATCGGCATCGCCTTCCACTGGGGTGACCGCGTGGTGCCCTACGAGAACATAACCGAGGGCATGGACTTTTCCGAGGCCATGCATCAGGCAGGATTCCGCGACGGCGACATCCTGCTGGCCCTGAACGGACGCCCCATCGACGCCCGCGAGGTGGACAACGGCTGGAAATTCATCCAGCCCGGCGCCTCCCTGCGCCTGCTGCGCGACCACACCGACACCGTCGAGATTACCGTAGACCAGAAACTGTTCAACGCCCTCATCGCCGCCAACGAACCCTACATGACCATGCGTATTCCCGTCGTTGTCGAGGACGTGCAGGGGGGCGACGGAGCCGCAAAGGCCGGACTCCGCTCCGGCGACCGCATCCTCAGCGTGGCCGGCGAGCCGACGCCCTCGCTCTCCGAGTTCTTCCCGGCGCTGAAATCGCATTCCGGCACAACGGCGGCAATGGAAATCCTTGACGCCGAAGGGTCCGCCCGCCGCGCCGACGTCGAAATCAACGACGCCGGCAAAATCGGCATCATGCTGCGCCCCGCCGGAAAAATCTACGACGTAACCGAGGTCGACTACACCCTCTTCCAGGCCATCCCGCGCGGCTGGCACACCGGCGTGAAGCAACTCACCACCTATGTCTCGTCGATGAAACTCGTCTTCACCAAGGAAGGCGCAAAAAGCATGGGAGGATTCGGCACCCTGGGCAGTCTGTTCTCCACATCATGGAACTGGCTGTCGTTCTGGGAAATCACAGCCTTCCTGAGCGTGATTCTCGCCTTCATGAACATCATTCCCATCCCGGCGCTCGACGGCGGTTACACCCTGTTCCTGCTCATCGAGATAATAACCCGCCGCAAACCCGGTGAACGCTTCATCGAAATCGCCAACATGATCGGCATGGGCTTCCTGTTCCTGCTGCTCGTCTACGCCAACCTCAACGACGTCTACCGTCTGATTATCAAATAACCGCACAATGACAGAATATCCAATCATCAGGCTCCGCCGCGGAAAGGAGGAATCGCTGGGCCGCTTCCATCCCTGGGTGTTCTCGGGCGCCATCGCCTCGATACCCGACGGCGTGGCCGAGGGCGACGTGGTGCGCGTGGCCGCCAGCGACGGCCGTATCCTCGGCACCGGACACTATCAGATAGGCTCCATCGCGGTGCGCATCCTCGAATTCGGCGAGGCCGAAATCGACGCCGCCTTCTACACCCGCGCCCTGGAAAAGGCCTGGCGCATGCGCCGCGACCTCGGAATCGTCAACGAACGAACCGACGCCTACCGCCTTGTGCACGGCGAGGGCGATTTCCTGCCCGGTCTTGTGGTGGACATCTACGGCCGCACCGCCGTGGTCCAGGCCCACTCGCCCGGCATGCACCACGCCCGCATGACCATTGCCCGCTGTCTCACCGACCTACCCGGACTCGACATTTCCGGCGTCTACTATAAATCCGACACAACACTGCCCTTCAAGGCCGGCCTCGACCCCGTCAACGACTACCTCATCGGCTCTGCCGCCGGCACCGTGGCGATGGAAAACGGCCTGAAATTCAACATCGACTGGTTACGCGGCCAGAAAACCGGCTTCTTCCTGGACCAGCGCGACAACCGCGCCCTGCTCGAACGTTACAGCCGCGGCCGCAAAGTCCTGAACATGTTCTGCTACACCGGCGGATTCTCCGTCTACGCCATGCGCGGCGGCGCAGAACGGGTGGTTTCGGTCGACTCCTCGGCCAAAGCCATCGCCCTGACCGAGGCAAACGTGGCCATGAACTTCGGCGACGACAGCCGCCACAGCGCCGTGGCCGAGGACGCCTTCCGCTATCTCGACACCGTCGGAAAAGGCGCCTTCGACCTCATTGTGCTCGACCCGCCGGCCTTCGCCAAGCACCGCGGCGCCATTCCCAACGCCCTCAAAGGCTACCGCCGCCTCAATGCCGCCGGAATCTCCAAGGTGGCCCCCGGAGGCCTGGTGTTCACCTTCTCCTGCTCGCAGGCCGTCAGCCGCGAGCAGTTCCGCCTGGCCGTCTTCTCGGCCGCCGCATCGACAGGCCGCCGCGTCCGCATCCTGCATCAGTTGACCCAGCCCGCCGACCATCCCGTCAGCATCTACCATCCCGAAGGCGAATACCTCAAGGGCCTTATATTATATGTGGAATAATCTTTACCGACAAAATATGAACCGAATCAAAATCACAGCCGCGGCCTTCGGGCTGGCGCTGTCTGTCTCAACTGCAATGGCACAGACCGAAACTCCGTTCAACTATGTCGTGGACCGTTTCGCCGACATCGAGATTCTGCGCTATCCCGTGCCCGATTTCGACAAACTGTCCCTCGACCAGAAACGCCTGGTCTACTATCTGACCGAAGCAGCCCTCTGGGGCCGCGACATCCTCTGGGACCAGAACTACAAGTACAACCTGCCCCTGCGCGACCTCCTCGAGGCCGTCTACACCAACTACAAGGGCGACCGCAACGACCCGCAGTTCAAGGCCTTCGACACCTACCTGCGCCAGGTTGAATTCGCCAACGGCATCCACCACCATTATTCGATGGACAAATTCACGCCCGGTTTCAGCCGCGAGTGGCTCGAGCAGCAGGCCTCGGCGCTGCCCGCCGGCTCGTGGACACCCGTCAAGGCCCAGGTGATGGCCGCAATCTTCGACCCCGCCGTCGCTCCCAAGCGCGTTAACCAGGCCGAGGGCCAGGACCTCATCCTCACATCGGCCAACAACCTCTACGAAGGCGTCACCCAGGCCGAAGTCGAGGCATACTACAATGCCATGAAGAATCCCGCCGACACCACTCCCGTCTCCTACGGCCTCAACACCCGTGTGGTGAAGGACGCCGACGGCAACGTCACCGAGCAGGTCTATAAAATCGGCGGCCTATACGGCGACGCAATCGCCCATATCGTGCAGAACCTCACCATGGCCATGGCCTACGCCGAAAACGACGCCCAGCGCATGGTCATCGCACGCCTCATCGACTTCTACACCACCGGCGACCTCCGCGTGTTCGACGACTACTCGATCCGCTGGGCCGAGGACACCGCCTCGCAGGTCGACTTCATCAACGGCTTCATCGAGAGTTACGGCGACCCTCTGGGCATGACCGGCTCCTGGGAATCGATCGTCAACTTCAAGAACATTCCCGCAAGCCACCGCACCGAGGTGCTGTCGGCCAACGCACAGTGGTTCGAGGACCATTCGCCCATCGACCCGCGCTTCCGCAAGGAACAGGTCAAGGGCGTCAGCGCCAAGGTAATCACCGCCGCAATCCTGGCCGGTGACAGTTATCCCTCGACACCCATCGGCATCAACCTGCCCAACGCCAACTGGATTCGCGCCGCCCACGGCTCCAAATCCGTAACCCTCGAAAACATCACCATGGCCTACGACCGGGCCTCGCACGGCAACGGCTTCAACGAGGAATTCGTCATCGACGAACCCACGCGCCAACTCATGGACCGCTACCTGTTCATCACCGACAACCTCCACACCGATCTGCACGAATGTCTGGGCCACGGCTCGGGCCGCCTGCTGCCCGGTGTCGACCCCGACGCCCTCCGCGCCCACGGCTCAACACTCGAGGAGACACGCGCCGACCTCTTCGCACTCTACTATCTGGCCGACCCCAAACTGGTGGAACTCGGACTCCTCGACAACCCCGAGGCCTACAAAGCCGAATACTACAAATACATCCTCAACGGCCTGATGACCCAGTTGATGCGTATCGAACCCGGCAAGGACATCGAGGAGGCGCACATGCGCAACCGCCAGTTGATTGCCGCCTGGGTCTACGAACACGGCCGCAAGGACAAGGTGATTGAAATGGTGAAACGCAAGGGCAAGACCTACATCAAAATCAACGACTACGAGGCCCTGCGCCGCCTCTTCGGCGAACTCCTGGCCGAGGTGCAGCGCATCCGCAGCGAAGGCGACTATGAAGCCGGCGCCGCTCTTGTAGAAAGATATGCCGTCAAGGTCGACCGCCGGCTCCACGACGAGGTCCTGCGCCGCTACGCAACCCTCGACATCGCCCCCTACCGCGGCTTTGTCAACCCCGTCTACACCCCCGTATTCGACGCCAACGGCAACATCACCGACGTAACCGTCACCTACACCGAGGACTATATGCCCCAGATGCTGCGTTACAGCCACGACTACTCGGGCCTGAAACGCTGACCCGCATCCCACCCACGATACAAAAGGCCGCGCCCCCATCCCGGAGCGCGGCCTTTATACATTCACCACGACAATCCTCTTGAAATCAAGGATATTGCCACCCAATGCTCGATTTAATTATTTTTAACTAAAAAAATGCAACATCCTGTTGCAAAACGTATTATATTTGCGCAATTATTCATTCTCTAACCTTATAATACCATGATAAGGGTTATTATTGCAATTCTTGCGGTCCTGGCAACAATCTTGCCCGCCCGCTCAACAGACAACACCGTTTCCTCCAAACAATCCGCCTCACCTGTAATGGTTATTCCGGGAAGGACATGGTGGTATCATGCTCAACGATTATTTAACGGCCCGCTGCCCGCAAATAATTACGAATTTGGGATGCAAATCAGTGACGAAACTTTCGATACCAACGGCGCAAACTGGTACATGTTACAGATTACCCATAGCGCTATCTTCGACCCCGATTGGAATAATCCAGTATATGATGACACTGTCTATCCCGTTTGCTATATAAGAGAAGAAAATGGCCGAGTCTATGTATGGGCCGTCCCGAGAGATGAATATCATTGCGGATTTGAAGCGGTTGAAGAATGGATTAACGATTCATCATGTTGGCAACAATATTTTGAAAACCAAGACCAATTCCCCTGCGAAGTGGCCATATATGATTTCAGCACTCAGGGCGAGACTGCAACAATCGGCACTCAAACTGAACCGATAACTTGTTATATAATAGGGCGCAGAACTATTGAATCACATGGATATATATACGAGGAAAGAACCGAACATCACGACAAAGGCCGATTCCCGAATGATGATTATGTTGTAATAGAAGGCATCGGAGCGTATATGGGAGAAGGTAGCGTATGCCAATTATTGCCCGTACCCGTACCCGGCAACTTGATGGGTATCAATATTATACGCGAACCACAATTACGTTACGTGACCGATAAGGATGGAGAAATCATCTACGAAAGACATGGCGGCATGAGACTGTGGGACGATATGAAGAGCACCGTCTCAATCGAGACGCCCGCCTCCGAGACTCCCGTGGAATGGTTCAATCTTCAGGGCTTGTCTATTCCCAGGCCGTCCGCACCCGGAATCTACATCCGCAAGGAAGGCCGTAACGTTTCAAAAGTAAG
>ERZ836877.5051-NODE-5051-length-12913-cov-3.341733_pt1 | contig 12913 bp, 13 predicted proteins | sample MGYA00519469_ERZ836877 | MGnify/ENA primary metagenome ERZ836877 (study PRJEB31850, sample SAMEA3708809) | human gut metagenome | biome: human gut; feature: human-associated habitat; material: faeces | place: China | collected 2014 ... | reverse complement strand
AAGCAAACGACCTCGGCTGCTGCTATCTCGGCACAACAACCTACAAGGCGCCTCAGATTGCCGAAACCCTCGGGCTGCCCGACAGAGTCGTGCCTGTGACCACACTGACCGTAGGCTATCCCGCATCAATGCCGGCTGTAAGTGACCGCATCCCTGCGGCAGCATTTATACATAACGAGCGGTATCAAGACTATACACCCACGCGCATCGACAGCATATATGCCGAAAAAGAAGCCCGCGAAGACTCAGCGCGCTTTATAGCCGAAAACAACAAGGAAACTCTTGCGCAGGTATTTACAGACGTCCGCTACCCCAAAACCAACAACGAACACTTCTCTGAAGTCTACAGAGAGTTTATCGAACGTAAAAAATTCAAGATTTAGAGGCCGCCCGGTCTCATGCCTCCATGAGCGAGGCTTCTATCGACGAGACATCGTCGCGCAGCTGCTTCTCAAGCGTCAGACGCTCCTCAATGCTGTTGCACGCATAGATGACGGTCGCATGGGTGCGGTCGATGCGCGCGCCGATGGCCTTGAGCGACATATTGGTCAGTTTCTTGGCAAGATACATTATCATCTGACGGGCATCAGAAATCTCACGCTTGCGCGATTTTGTGAAGAGCATGTCAGACTTGATACCGTAGTATGAGCTGACGTGTTCGGCGATAAGCTCGAAGTTTACCTGACGGCGGCTGATCTTCACATAATTAGACAGAACGTTCTTTGCCAGATCCACATCGACCTCACAGTTGTTGACCGTAGCATGGCCGATAAGCGAGACGACGATACCCTCGAGCTCACGGATACTGTCGGTTATGTTGGCGGCGATAAGATCAATAACATCGCCAGAGAGCGACAGACCGTCCTGTTCAGATTTCTGAATCAGCACCTCACGGCGTAAGACCGGGTCGGGGCGACCAAGCTCGACCGACATGCCCCATTTGAAACGCGACAGCAGACGGGCCTCGAATCCTTCCATATCAGAGGGTGCACAATCACTTGAAAGAATAATCTGTTTGTTATTCTGGTGCAGATGGTTAAAGATATGAAAGAAGGTGTTCTGGGTGGCAGGTTTACCGTTGAGATCCTGAATGTCGTCGACAATCAGGGTGTCTATACTCTGATAGAAATAAAAGAAGTTATTGATCTCGCCTTTGAGACGTGCGGCTGTAAACTGGCTCTCGAAAAGACGGGCAGTGACATAGAGTACTCTCGCTGTCGGATTCTGCTCTTTGATTCTGATGCCGATAGCCTGAATGAGATGGGTTTTACCCACACCTGTCGGACCGAAGACAAACAGAGGATTGAAAGTCTTACATTTCGGGTCCATGGCTATTGACTCGCCAATCGACTGGGCTATTTTATTGCTCTCACTGACGCAGTAGTTTTCAAAGGTATAGCGCGGATTGAGCTGCGGGTCGATGGGCTGAAGATCGATGGGCTTGAACGGGTTGGCCGGCATGGCGTTTTTTGACTGCGCCATGATGGCAGGCGACGGAGCGTTGGCACGCACACTGACAACTGTGTCGGGCTGGCTCTGAATCTGACGATACTTATATATAAGTTTGTAGCCGTCGCCATAAACTTTACGGATAGCAGCGCCAAGAACCGATAAGTAGCGCTCTTCGATAATGTCTGCGACATACGACGACTGAAGCATCAGATAGATGTTGTTATCACTGACACTTGCCGTTATCGGACTGAACCACGCGTCATATTGCGCGGCCGGAATATTATCCTTTATAAAAAGGAGGCATTCCTGCCATTTGTCGTTGTTGACATTTTCCATTACCATTTTGGTATCGATTGTTGTTTTATCGGTTACTTTGCGAAAACAAATTTCATGTTTTTTTTCTAAAAAAAATAGCCCGAAAATATTTGGCTTTCTTAATTATTTGATAACGTCATAGTCATCAACCGATTAAATCAAGCGCAATAGAGGCGTTATCCGCGACAGTCCAACATCTACACAATCTACTATGGAACAAATGATTAAAACCAAAACTTTATGTTCCACAATAACGGCCCCGAAGTGATTCGAGGCCGTGAAACGTCGTCAACCGCTATGTTTTAACAATTGAAAACCAATTAAAGCACCGTAGCGCTTATTTGAAATGATTTCAAATAAGCGTCCGAAGGCATTTAAAGCAGTTTTATGCTTATATATCGTTTGGGATTCTCTTTAATATCTTTCAGAAGGGCATCGAGAGCCTTGACCGTCTCGTTGAGATTGTCATAGAGAGCGGGGTCATTGGTGAGTTTGCCGACAGTCGAATCAGAGTTGTTGAGCTGCTCCGAAAGCTGTCGCAGATTGGCCGTGACAACCGCAAGGTCGGCGGTCAGCGAATCAATCGGAAGCTCTTTGAGCTGAGACGAGAGCTGGGCGAAGTCACCCGACATCGAAGCCACATTACCGGTGATGGTCTTGACATCGGCCGTGATAGGCTGAATCGAAGCCATCGCAGTGGCAAGCCGCGCTGTCGTTTTCTCGAGATTGGCGGTGATGGCGTCGAGACGTTTGACCGAAGCCATGACTGCCTGGTCGCTGACAATCTTGTTTATATTGGTTAGGAGGGTGTCGATTTTAGGAAGAACCGATTCGACCGAGGGCATCAGTTTGCCGTTGACGCTCTCCATCAGTCCCGATGCGTTTTCAGCGACAAGCTCCGAACCGACCTCAAGGAAATCCTGATTCTTTGCCATATCAAGGACAATAGAAGCCGTGCCGAGCAGGTCGGTCGTCAGAACAGCTTTTGTGCCGGCGGGAACTTTCAGTGATTTGTCGAGCGCGATCTCGACCATGACATGGCCGGGATTATCATATTGATACTCGATTTCTCTTACCTGACCGATTTTATATCCGTTGACCGTCACGGGAGCCGAGATGGCAAGCCCCTCGACATTGGTGTACACGGCGGTATAATAGTTGGCCGCCTTAAACATATTGATGCCTTTGAGGTAGTTGACACCAAAGAACAGAATCGCGAGCGCCACCAGGACTATAAGTCCGATCAGTAATTCTTTGCGTAAAAGTTTGTTCATTTTTATATTTTCGTTTATTTATTTTATTCGTTTGCCGTTGCGTGTCTTAATTATAAACGCTTTGGGATAGCGTTTTTTGATTTTAGCGAGATATTTCTTTGCTTTCTCGTGCGAATCAAACTGACCGCAATAGTAGTTATAGTACTTTCCCTCACGGTAATAAGCTGTTTTTTCGAGACCTCTGAGATCGGGAGCGTTCTTTTTGAGCGCATGTTTGACAGCGAGTACCTGAACACTGTATTTCACCCCGCCGTCGTTCGCCTTAGACTGACGCTCAGATGCCTCAGACCTTTTCTCTTCAACAGGAGTCAGACCTTTAGTCACGATAGAATTAGGACCGTAGTCGCCGTCTTTATACTGAGAGTAATACTCGCTGAAGGCATTGTAAAGAGCCTCGGCACACGACTGCCGCCCCTGCTCGGAATTGAGAAAACGCTCGGCCTCGGGGTTGCATATAAAGTCAAGCTCGACAAGCACCGAGGGCATCGAGGTAGCCCACAGCACCCAGAAGCCGGCCTGACGCACCTCTTTGTCGGCACGGCCGGCGTCGCTTACGAGATGGCGCTGCATCTTCTCGGCGAGCGTCAGACTGTGGTTTATATGCTGGTTCTGATTGAGTTCAAATATAATGTACGACTCCGACGAATTGGGATCGAAACCCTGATAGGTTTCAGAATAGTCGTCTTCGAGTTCCATGACGCTGTTTTCGCGCATAGCCACACCGAGATTGCTGTCAGAGCGATGGAGACCGAGAGTATAGACCGACGCACCGTGGATAGACGCACGGTTGCGGTTGCGTTTGTCGAGCGAATTGACATGTATAGATACAAAGACGTCACCGCCTGCACGATTCGCGATATCGGCGCGGTTCTGCAACGTAAGATAGCGGTCATCGTCACGCGTAAAAACAGTCTTGATCTCGGGCAGCGAATCGCCGACCATCTTGCCGAAACGACGTGCGACGTCAAGCACAATGGTCTTTTCATTGGTAAGCTTGCCGACACAGCCATAATCTTTGCCGCCGTGACCGGGGTCGAGCACAAGCACAAATCTGCCGGCATCCGCAGCATCGCAAACAACATGCGACAAGACGGCAAACACCATCAAAAAGGCGAGTCTCAGAGGCCGTATGACAATACTTTTATTCATATTCGCACAAAATTAACAAATCTTCGCCGATAAGCACAGCGATTGGCGTTTTTTTACCTCGCAAAATCCAAGATATTCGACCAAAAGAATACTTTTTTAGAATAAAAATCAAATTTTACAATGCCGATATATATTTTTCACGGCCGAGAGCGTTATGTCTATAAAGACTCAACCGACACCACAATGAACCACATTCATCAACTACGTCTCTTAAATATAGCCGCTGTAATCGCTTCGGCAATGATATTCAGCTCATGCTCTCACCCCGAACCCGAAGCCGCCGATGTAGCACCGCTCTATGCCGTTTTTTACGAGCTTTCACAAGACACTGTCAAAACCCGACTTAACGATGTAACAGATAGATACGGTAATGAAATTAAAGCGTTCATTGAGGTCGTGAACAGTGTCAGAAACGACAGCGTCACTATCGAATCATGGCCTCAGTCAGATGTCGTGAAGGTATTCTCACCCGACGTCATGAAGGCGTTCCCCACTCCGGACGTCATAGGCGAGACCGCGGCCTACATGACTGATGCCGCGCGTCGCAATGGCCTTGACCTGCCTGAATACCGGTATGCCGCCGTTGTCTGGGGGCTGAACAAAAGCATAATTTTCAGCGACAGCATCGCCATGACAGCCCTCAACCACTATCTCGGCGCCGATTATCCGGGATATGCCGGCATGCCAGCTTACCGCCGAGCCCGGAAGACGGCCGAAATGCTCCCATACGACCTGACCGAGGCTGTCATTGCCACCGGATATCCTTACGTCAGAACCGAACAATCTACGGTTCTGAGCCGTCTGCTATACGAAGGCGCACTCACCGAAGCAAAACTCAGACTGACACCCGACGCGTCCGAAGCACACGCACTCGGCTACGACGATGACACCTACAGATACCTTACCGAAAACGAAGCCGGAATCTGGGAGACGCTCGCAACTCGCGACTTACTGTATGACATCAACGAGATGACAGCATCACATCTCGTCGACGAGCTGCCGGCCACAAACATCATATCGCCCGAGACTCCAGGACGCGCCGGACGATTTATCGGACACCGCATTGTTGCCTCATATCTCAGAAAACACCCCGAAACGACACTGCAGCAGCTACTTTCGCCCGGTTTTTACGACAATCTGGAAACACTGGTTGCCTCGGGCTACTCGCCGAGATAAGGTCTGACATGGCTGCGACAATAAACATTGTTGTCTTTTTCAGCGTTTTAGTCTAAAACCGATACAACAATGAAAAAGACATTTATAATTGTCGCACTGTTTTTGGGCCTGTTGATCGTATCGGCCGCATTCAACAAGACCGAACGTAACACTACGATAGGCAAGGACGCTCCTGAGATTAGCGTAAACACAACCGACGACACCATTGATCTCACGAGTCTTAAAGGCAAATATGTTCTTCTCTCGTTCTGGGCCTCCGACGACGCACGTTCGAGAGAAGCCGTAAACAATTATACAGCCTGGAGCAACAGTCATAAAGATTCAAATATCAGATATGTCGGCATAAATTTCGACGACTCCAGAACCCTGTTCAACGAAATCGTGAGACTCGACAGCCTGAATCCGGTCGAGCAATATAACGTGCGCGGCAACGACGCCAAAGAAATCGAAATGAAATATCAGCTCGACGACGGATACGGATCTCTGCTCATAGATCCCGAAGGCAAGATAATCGCCCACAATCCCACCGACTCCCAGCTTGACGAACTCGTCGGAGCGACTTCACCAGACTGACACTCACGACAATCAGGCCATGCTCTCGGGATGGCCGCTCGACGAGGTATAATCCTTGTCAAGGCTGGCTTTGATCTGCTCGCGACGCTGCACCACATCCTCGGGCTTCATCTTGATTTTGACATGGTCGAAGCCCTTGCCATAGACGCCGTTGACATTGGCCTGAGTGATAAAAGCGTTCTCGTCGATAGACTTGATGATGCGGAAGATTGTCACCGATTCTATTTTACGGCACATGACCAGGAGCACCTTGACATCCTGCTTGCTATACCAGCCTGTTGCGTTGATGACGGTACAGCCTCGGTTGGCTTCGTTGTTGATGGCGGTAGCTATCTCACGCCAGAAAGGCGAGAATATCGTGAACTGCACAGCCTGACGGTTGGTGTTGATGACCATATCGGCCACCTGTGACACAAGGAAAAGAACTATAAAGCCGTAGACTATCTTGTCGACACTATGATAAAGTAAATATGACGACGAAATGATAAAAACATCGGTGTAGAGCATCATTCGGCCGATGCTGACATTAGAATGCTTCGAGACCATAGCGGCGACGATATCGGTGCCGCCGCTGCTGCCGTTGTGAATAAATGTGAGTCCGATGCCGAAGCCGCACATCGAGCCACCTATGACGATATTCATAAACGGCTCGCTCGTGAAACCGTCGGCAAAAAGCGGCTGAAAGATACCGACCCACACCGACAGCATCGTCGCGCCATAGAGAGTACCCAGGACAAATGCCTTGCCTACAATCTTATAGGCAATAGCGAGGAGTATGAGATTCAAGACCAGCTGGGTGATGGCTACCGGTATGCCCGTGGTAAAGAACACCAGCGAGCCGACACCGGCAAGACCGCCTATAATGACCTTTTCGGGCAGAATAAACGCCGTAAAACCAAAGGCATAGATTGCCATGCCAAGTGTAATGAAGAAGTAGTCTTTCGACGTACGCCAGAGTTTGCTTTTTTCTATCCGAGACATTTATGCTTAATTTTTCTGCAAAGATAGTATGTTTGCAGAATTTCTCTATCACTGCGCCGTTTTTTTTTGAAGCCGACGATGTTTTAGACCTCGACCGGCGAATATTCGGCGATTTTAGCTATTTTTGCAAGATATTTCATACGAATATGACACGCATAAGCAGACTATACATATTAATATTATTGTTTCCGGCCCTTTTATGGTCGTGCGGCAACAGCAGACATGACAACGCCAAACCGGTTCTTGCCGTGAGCCTCGCTCCCGAGAGCCGGCTTCTCGAAGCGCTCGCAGGCGACAGCTACGAAATCGTCACCGTGCTTGAAAACGGCGCGAATCCCGAACTGTTCGAGACTCCGATGGGACGCCGCGTCGCCGTCGACCGCAGCCGTGTATACTTCAAAAACGGCGGTCTGCCATTCGAAGACGCCATCCTTGCCACCCTTCCCGACAGCGTCAGAGTCGTCGACATCTCGGAGGGCATCACGCCCATCTACGGCACCCACGGCCATCACCACGGCCATGAAGCCGAGGAGCATGAAGGCCACGAGCATCACGACGGCGAAGGCTTTGACCCGCATATATGGACATCAGTCAAAAATGCCCGTGTGATGGCCTCGAACATGGCCCGGGGACTGATAGACCTCGACCCGTCACAGGCCGACGCCGTCAACAGTCGTCTTGCAGCTCTCGACGCCCGGCTCGACTCAGCAGACCGCGCCATCGCCGCGCGCCTCGACAGCGCCGGTGCCGACAAGTTTCTCGTCTGGCATCCGTCGCTCAGCTACTTTGCCCGCGACTACGGTCTGACGCAGATTGCTGTCGGTCAGGAATCCAAGGAAGTGCCCGTCGGGCGCCTCAAAGAAATAATTGACACGGCCGCCGCCGACAGTATCACCACATTCTTTTTCCAAAAAGAATATGACTCACGCCAGGCCGAGACTGTCAGCCGAGAGCTCGGCATCAGTTATGAAACCATCGACCTCCTCAGCCGCGACTGGCTTGAAGAGCTAAACAAGATTACCGATGTCCTCACCCGCTGACACACTGATACGCATCGCCGACGTGTCGATGCGCCGCGACGACAGACTTATACTCGACGGCATCAATCTCGACGTCGCCAAAGGTGATTTCATCGCCGTCACGGGCCCCAACGGCGGAGGCAAGACCACGTTGCTCAGAATACTTCTCAAACTCATCAAGCCCACATCGGGAAGCGTCAGGTATTATATCGACGGAGTCGAGACCACCCGACTGCCTATCGGCTATCTGCCGCAGAAAAACATGATTGACTCACATTTTCCCATCAGCGTCGGCGACGTCATCGCCTCGGGACTGATGCAGCGCCGCGACCTCTCCAAAGCCGACAAAACGGCCATGATAGACGAAGTTCTGTCGCTTGTCGGCATGGACGACTATTCGCGGCGACCTATCGGGCGTCTCTCGGGCGGCCAGCTGCAACGCACCCTGCTTGCCCGCGCGATAGTCTCACAACCCCGAGTGCTTGTACTTGACGAGCCTCTTAGCTATCTCGACAAACGCTTCGAACACCATTTCTATGACATACTCGAGAGCATAGCACAAAACACAACCATCGTCCTCGTCTCACATGAGATGACAGGCATAGCCCGTATGGCCAACCGCCATTTCATCGTCGACTGCACCCTCAGCCAGTGTTCGGCCCATCACCACTATATCGAAGACGACTGCGAATGCAGACTACACGACACCACGACGATGACAACCGTCAAAAATTTGCATAAATAAAAATTTAGCCGTAAATTTGCCGAGTCAACGACGACAAGTCGACATTCGGGGCGTAGCGCAGTCCGGTAGCGCACCTGGTTTGGGACCAGGTGGTCGCAGGTTCGAATCCTGTCACCCCGACAAAAAACTTAACCAGTAAAATAACTCCATTCAAAACCTTTAGGGGGCGCGGTTTTACAACCGCTTTAATGCTTTCGCACCCCCAGGCATCAGCGACGGAGTATTATTTTAACCGTCCATTTGCCCACATTAAACGCGATTTCGATGCGCATAATATGGAAAGGTTTCGCGGCTATTTCAATTAACAAAGATTGGAGGCTTGCCGCATCACCTTTCAACCTATGAAACTCCGACCGCTGCAACCGTTCGGGGTTTTTCTTTTCAATGTTCGCTTTATCCAGCATGAGTTATCATTTGCGAACAATCGGCGGAGGCGGATTGTATAGAATATAAGTAACTCTTAAAAATTAAACGATATAATGTAACTCTGTAAATCTTGCCCGATAAATCTCGTTCTTTTTGGCCATTTTATTCTCTCGCGCAGTCACATAGCCCGCTATGCTGCTTGACTCGGGAATAAAATGTCTTTCAAAGATAACTTCGATTTCTCTGTGCATTAATTTTTGCGAGTTACTTAAAAATATAATATTCACCATTATGCTCACTCCGCTTCTAATCACCCATGCGGCCGAAGAGACCGACCAGACTCTTCTGGCGACCCGACAGCTGACAGGCGAGGCTGCCGAAAGCACCTATGCTCTGGCATCGCTTGTCATGAAGATTGTCGACTGGATACTTGGCATCTTCGGCCTCGGTCATAACGAAACTCTCGTCACATGGCTGTATGCCATCGTCGTACTCGCGCTGTCAATGGTCATCGGCTATGTAGCCAAGTGGATTATCATCGCGATAGTCGAACGCATCGGCAGCCACACCCGCAACGACCTTTTCGTCTACTTGACAGGAGCACGGTTCTTCACCAAGTTCAGCCGCATAATACCGGCACTGACTTTCCTGATTCTGATACAGTTCACGCTGCAGACCCACACGTCTATCGCCAGGCTTTTTACAAAAATCACCCTGTTCTATGTCATATATGTAGTCACCGTTGCCATCAATTCGCTTATCCATGCTCTCTGGATGCACATCGATTCACGCGAGAACAAGAAGCGTCTGCCCCTCAACGGCCTCGTACAATTGATAAAAGGCATCGTATGGATCATCGCGGTCATCATAAGCATCGCCCTGCTGATCGACAAATCGCCAGGTGCGCTGCTTGCCGGCCTCGGCGCCTTCGCGACGGTGCTGATGCTGATTTTCAAAGACAGCATTCTCGGTCTTGTCGCCGGCGTACAGCTGTCTGAAAACGACAGCCTCCATGTCGGCGACTGGATCAAAGTCGACGGCACTGATGCCAACGGGCGGGTCACCGAGGTTTCCCTGACCACCATCAAAGTGCTCAACTGGGACAAAACGACGACGTTACTGCCGCCCTACAGCCTCATCAGCGGCAGTTTCACCAACTACAGGTCGATGCAGGAAAGTAACACACGACGCATCAGACGGTCATATATGATCGACGCCGACAGCGTCGTGCCACTGACGCCTCAGATGCTCGACGAAATGAGGCAGATTGATTTCATGGATGATTATATCACAAAAAAACTCGCCCAAAAAGCCGCCGGCAAGGTCGAGGATGTGGACAATCCGGAAGGACTCGTCGACGGCACCATCGACACCAACCTCGGACTCTTCAGAGCCTATGTGAGGATGTGGCTCAAAGCCAATCCGCACATCGACAACAACAGCGACTGTTTTGTCTCGACCCTCGATCAGACCTCGACCGGCATACCGTTCCAGATCTACTGCTTCACCAACACCTCGAAATGGTTTCCATACGAGGCCATACAGGATACGGTCATGGAACACGTGGCCACGATGCTCACAAAATTCAGGCTGTATACATTCGAGAATCCCTCGGGCCGCGACACCATTGTCGACGGATATCTCAGTCCGGGAAAACCGATGGACAATGTTCTCGGCATACCGCGCCCGTTTTTTATCGACAACGACACGCCAGCGCAGCCTAAAGACGGCACAGCGGACAGCAATCAGGCAAAATAAGCTCTAACTATTGTATTATCAGACGGCAATTGTTACCTTTGCGGTATGAAAACAATTGCCGCCTTTCTTTTGGCCTCATCGTTGACCCTCTCGGCTGCCACCTTCAGCGAGCGCGATGTCACCGTCGTCAACCACCGCGATGGCGTCACCCTTGCCGGAACGCTTACCGCTCCAGACGACGGCTCTCCGCGTGCGGCCATCATACTCGCCAGCGGCAGCGGCTCCCAGAACCGCGACGAGGAGGTCGCCGGCCACCGTCCGTTCAAGACCATCGCCGAGTATCTGTCAGACCGTGGCTATGCGGTGTTGCGTCTCGACGACCGTGGCGTCGGAGGCAGCAGCGGCGATTCGCCGAATTCTACCACCGACGACCTCGCGCGTGACATGTCTGCGGCCATCGCCATGCTCGATTCCCTTTACGACAAAGTGCCAGCAGGTGTCCTTGGCCACTCAGAGGGAGGCATCACCGCCGTCAAGTGTGCCAACGCCGACAGCCTCTGCCGCTTTATCGTCACCCTCGCCGCCCCTGCCTGGAGCGGTGACTCGATAGTGATGTCACAGACCCGCGCCATCGCCGTAGCCATGACTGGCCGTTGGGACGAAGAGGCCACACAACGGCGACTGCTCGACATCGTCATGTCTCCGACTTCAGATTTCATTGCCAAGACACTGTTAAGAAACGAACTCACGGCGAGACTCGGCGAAAGCGCCAAAATGCCACAGGTAGCCCAACAGATTGAGCAAAGCGTCTCTGTGATGCTTTCGCCGGCCTATCGCTCTTTGGTGCGCTGCAATCCCGAATCCGCCATGAGGCACGTCGCCGTGCCCTGGCTCGCCCTCAACGGCAGCCGCGATACCCAGGTGCTTCCTGACAACCTCAAAACCATCAAGGAATACAACCCTCAGGCCGACACAGTGCTAATCGATGGCCATAACCATCTGTTCCAGCCCTGCATCACCGGCCTTGCGAACGAATATGCCTCGATCACGGGCGACATATCAGATATGACTCTTGAAGCTATTGTCACGTGGCTCGACAAGACAACCGCCTCACTGACGCAAAAACCATGAACGACCCGCTACAGAACAAGAGCCGTGACCGCGAGCTCTATGACTTCATGCTCTATAAGTTCAGAAGCGGCGACCAGCGTTTCATAATGGACATATTCGAAAACGACGCATTTCTGGGCCGTTCGATAAAGAAAGCCTACCGCAGCCGAGTCGACGAGAGCATCTCTTATGAAGAACTGCTCAGCGAGCTTTATCTCTACCTTGCCGAAGACAACTGGCGTAGGCTCGAAGGCTTCCGCGGTGCGTGCGACCTGGTGATATGGCTGCGCACTATTGCGGCCAACTTCTTCAAGACTTATTTCAGGAACAACGGCCGTCAGGTCGAAACCGTCACTATCGACGACAGCACCCCCGCCCCCACCGACGACACCGACACTATATATCCACCTGTCGAGAAGATGCGCGAAATCATCACGGCTGTCATCTCGCGATGGAAGAGCGCCAACTACCGCGACGTCATCGACTGCCGCATACTGCGCGGCCTAAGTGCCGCCGAGACCGCCAAGGCTATGAATGTCGATCGTTCGAAGTCAGACAATTACTTCAGCATAGCCCGCACCAAACTCATAAAAGAAATCTCAACCATCAACCCCGACCGTTATGAAACCCGCTGACCCCCGAAAAGACCTGAGCGCCGATATTTTTGATAAGGCATTCGCCCGACGCTTTCTTTCTGAAATGGCCGACAAATACGAAAATGAAATCAACGAATTCGAGAATCTGCGGCATAAGTCAGGAAACTGCTGTAACGTTCGTGAAATAAATCTTGCTGTACGGCCCTGCGCCGCCCCTGATGATGAGACAGATGCGACAAAGGAATAAATTTTAACATAAAAAACCGCCAGAAATATTTGGCAGATCCGTCAAATGTCCTTAACTTTGCAGTGCAAAAAGGCGATTTAGTGTAGTGGCCTAGCACGCCGCCCTCTCACGGCGGAAACTCGGGTTCGAGTCCCGGATTCGCTACCAAAAGGAATCTCAAGCGAGGTTCCTTTTTTTGTTTTCAAAAAAGTTCGGCAGGCGGCGGCAAGCCG
>ERZ836877.5048-NODE-5048-length-12917-cov-3.465091_pt1 | contig 12917 bp, 13 predicted proteins | sample MGYA00519469_ERZ836877 | MGnify/ENA primary metagenome ERZ836877 (study PRJEB31850, sample SAMEA3708809) | human gut metagenome | biome: human gut; feature: human-associated habitat; material: faeces | place: China | collected 2014 ... | reverse complement strand
GCCATGTTCGAGGCGGGAACGGCCACGCGCGGGCACACGATGCGCATGTACTTCGAGGAAGTCGATGCCGGGCTTACCGACGAGACGTCGCACCTCAAGCATAGGCCCGATTACTCCAGGAGCCTGCTCGCACCGGAGAACGACGATATCTATCGCGAGTTTTGCCGATACGTGGACATGGAGGAACCCCGTTTCTTTGACAAGGTGGAAGACCCCATCAGCGTGGAGGGGCATACGGCAGCCGATGTGTACCTGGCGATGATTTCCCACAACGACCGCATCGTCGCTATTGACGGCGCCGCTGTCTACGCCATGCTCGCCAACCTGCGCAAGAACCCCGAGCTGTACTCGAAGGTGTTGGACTTCCGACCGACCTGCTATCAGAGCGGATGCGGTATGAAGGATGCCGCGTTCGACGCGGGTTATTACGGCGAGCGCAGATTCCCGAAGGCCTGAGCAGGATGCGGTAATCCGTCCAGGCGCGAAGCTCGTCTGATGCGGGCGATGTCCAAGCGCCTGCAAACTTTTCCGAGCTTTATCCTGCGACTTGAACCTATTGGGGTATAATCCGTCTACATTGCGGGCGTAGTTCATCGGTAGAACCTGAGCCTTCCAAGCTCATGAGGTGGGTTCGACTCCCATCGCCCGCTCCAGACATCTGCCAACGGGTGCCGCATGGTACCCGTTGCTTTTTTGGAAAGAGGCACGGCATGAAGCGCGTCGTAAGCATTCAGGACATCTCTTGCGTTGGAAAGTGTTCCCTCACCGTTGCGTTGCCCATCATCTCGGCCATGGGAGTCGAGTGCGGCATTCTTCCCACTGCCGTGCTCTCGGTTCACACCGCTTTCAAGAGCTTCACTTTCGATGACCTGACCGACCAGATCGAGCCCATCTCCCAGAGCTGGATTGACAACGGGGTCGACTTCGATGCCATCTACACGGGCTATCTTGGCTCCTTCGAGCAGCTCGAGCTTGTGAGCCGCTTCTTCGATCGTCACAGGGAGGATGGCACGCTCATCTTCGTTGACCCGGCCATGGCCGACAACGGCGCGCTCTACAAGGGCTTCACCCCCGAGTTCGCTCGGGCAATGGGCACGGTGGTTTGCTCCAAGGCCGATATCATCGACCCCAACATCACCGAAGCCGCATTCATGCTTGGCGCGGAATACAAGGAAGACGGCACCTATGACGAGGACTACGTGCGTGACCTTCTCCAGGGACTCGTCGCCCTCGGCCCTAAGAAGGCCGTGCTCACTGGTGTGAGTCTCGAGCCGGGTAGCTGCGGCGTCTATGGTCTTGACGGGGAGACGGGCGAGTACTTCTCGTATTTCAACGAGCTCGTCGATGCGCGCTTCCATGGGACGGGCGATGTTTTCTCATCTACGACGGTTGGCGCTCTTCTCAACGGCTTCGAGTTGGACGAGGCGCTTGCCGTGGCGGCTGACTACACGGTTGCCTGCATCAAGGCCACCATCAGCCAGCCCGACCACAACTGGTACGGCGTCGATTTCGAGACCGAAATCCCCTATCTGCTCAAGCTCATCGGCAAGTAGGGGATTGCGTTTTAGAAAGTATGCTCGTTACCGTAGAGGGCTACGCAAGCAGGCGTGAAGTAAACCTTGCATGCAGAGACGAAGTCTCTGCCATGCCACGCTCTAAATCCGCCTGTCTTGGGTGAGTACATGTATCGAGCGCCAGACCCGGAGAGCGCTCTTATCGTCTCGGCATCTCCATCCATGAGAATGTCGAAAATTTCATCGATGCTCATCGTACCCCCTTTATTAACAAGAAACGATCAACCAATCTTTGTATATAAGTGTGGATAATGTCGTCGTCGTTGGCTTCGACAAATTTACAATACAGTTCTCGATGATGGCGGTTTCTGATTATCCTTGCCTCCAGCTCTTCGTGAACCAGCGTATCGATCAAATCCTTGTGCGAACTGGAATATTGTTTTCCAATCTCGATGAACAGCTCGTACTTATCTTTCTCCGCATTATACCTTTTTGAAGTTTTGCCCGGGGTGCCGATTCTGTTGTTTACCTTTGGCTTTACGCTAAAACGTATGCCGGAAAGCTCATTTTGGATAAGGTCATCAACTTGTTCTTGAGTGACCGAATAATCACCACGCTTCATTCGGGGTTTCTCTCGAATTACGATATTTTCCGGTACGAGTGATGACGGTTCCTCGCCGTGTGACACGTCATCCTCGTTAGCAGTCGAATTCATTCTTCCTACTCCCGTTTGCTGTTCGGGCCAAAGGCTTTGCGGCGCAACGCTGCTAGCAGGCCGAATGCTGCAGCCCCAATTAATCCGCATGCTGCGAGCATCCATATGGTCGAGTCGCCCGTCTTCAGCGAGGGGCCAAACGGAGTGAGCGGCAACTCATTAGGCGGCGATGCCTCTTCGGGCGGTGTCTCTGGTCTGGAGGGTTTCACGCGCACGGTCTGGTCCTCGTCATGGAGATCAGCGTGCTCGGCCATGAGCGCATCATTGGCAAAGAGCTTCTCGAAAACGACGAGCTTTGTGTCATCGCCCAGGAGCGTGGCATCTATCTCGAAGGGAATGGTGACGTTTCCATGGGAGGCGTCTGGTGTGAATTCGACATGCGCGGTTATGGGCCTTCCAAAAGCATCGAGTGCGGGTCTTCCTTCGAGAGTGCCGTCGTCGATCATGAGCGTGCCATCGATTTCATACTCTTCGTTTGGAATGAGGCCGGCATAGGAGACGCTATCGATAATGGTTGTCATGCAATCCCCGGTGATTTCCTTATCGCCATCGCTCATATCGGACGCGTACGTTTTGATAGAGGGCGGCGTAACGCGAACCGTTTGAGCGGTGTTCTCGTAGTCTGCGTGAGTCGCGAGAAGTCTCCCATTGCGGTAGAGCTCCTCGAAGATGACGATCTCTCGCTCTGTATCGGTGTTTGAGGCGTCGAAGGAGAAGTTGACATCGACGACTCCAGCCGCCTCTTCGGGAACGAAGCTGCATGTTGTCCGCGCAGGTTCGCCCTGTGCGGTAAGGAGCGGCGTTTCTGCCTCCTTGTCCATGAGCGTTCCCACGAATTCATAGGTGACGCCAGGCTGCAGGCCCTCATACGACACCGCATCGAATATCCGTGTCTGCTCATGGGCTGCGATGAGCTTGCCACCATCGAGCGGGTCGCTCGCATAGGTATTGATGGCGGCTGGCACAAGGCGTACCATTTGCCCTTCGTCTTCGATGTCCTCGTGAACGGCGATTTCCTCGCCATCGCGAAAAAGCTTCTCGAAGATGACAAGCTCGCTTCCGGCTTCGAGCATGCTCGTATCGAGGGAAAACGACAGCGAGATGGTTCCGTCGGCATGTTCCGCGACAAAATCTGCTTGCGATGTTATAGGCCTGCCGCCTTCATCGGCGAAGGGCTTTCCGTCCGCCTTGTTCATGACTGTTCCGGCAAGCGTGTAGTTGCAGTGGGGCGCCAGGCCTTCATAGCTCACGGTATCGACGATGGTCGTATCGATATCGCGCACAATGGCTTTGGACCCGTCCTTCGACGCTGCCGTTGTCGTAATGCGTGGCTTGGCGACCGTGACCGTCTGCTGGGCATTTGCAAGATCTTCGTGTGCGGCGATTTTGACGCCGTCGCGGTAAAGCTCCTCGAAGACGACGAGCTCCGTCCCCTCATCCACGACGGTTGTGTCGAGTGTGAAGGAGAGCTCCACGAGACCCGATGGGGCATCCGGCGTGAATTCGAGACTGCTCTTTACGGGGTCGCCCCTGCGGTCGCTCAGCGCCTCGCCCGTCGCTTTATTCATGACGCGGCCACGAAGCTCATAGTTCTGTCCTACCTTGAGATTGCGATACGAGACTGCGTCAACGAGGGGGATATCTCTATCGCGCATAAGCTGCTTTGACATGCCATCCGAGCTTGCCGCTGTCTGGATGTACGGTGGCTCCACGACTATCGCCTGTTCGACGCTTGCAAGGTCGACATGACTTGCGAGGTGACGTCCGTCGCGGTAAAGCTCCTCGAAGACGACGAATGCCGTTGACGTTTGGATGTTCGTGGCGTCGAAGTCGATGACCACATCCGTGTTCCCCTCGCGCTCCAGAGGTGTGAAGACGTGCGTTGCGGTGACGGGCAACTCGAACGGATCGAGTGCTGGACGCCCGCTCTCCTTGTCGACGAGCGTTGCCACGAGCGAGTATTCGTACCCTGGCGTCAGCCCGCTGTAGGAAACCGTGTCGATGATGCTCGTGGCGATATCGCTCGCAACGCTCGAATCGCCATCTTGTGGATCATGCGCGTGCGTTTGGAGGGACGGCGGAAAGACGCTTATCGTCTGACTGACGGAATCGAGGTCCTCGTGCGTTGCGACGATGGTGCCGTCACTCATCAGTTTCTCGAAGATGACGAGCTTCGTGCCCGGTTCCAGTTCGGATGCGTCAAGGGCATATGCGATGTCGATTGACCCGGATGAGGCTTCGGGAACAAACGTAACTGTCGAGGTAACCGTGCTACCAGACGATTCGAAGGGCAGGCCACTTGCGCTATCCACAACCGTGCCGGTGAGCTCGTAGCTCGCGCCCGCTATGAGGCCCGTGTATGAGACGTGGTCAACGATGGTCGCATCGACATCGCCCACGATGAGCGAGTCGCCATCCATTCCATCAACTGCGTGTGTCTCGATTGCCGGCTGAACGATGGTTACGGTTTGGGAGCTATCGTCGATATCCTCATGCGTCGCGAGAAGACGGCCACCCTCGAGGAGGCGTTCGCAGACGACGAGCTGCCTCCCGTTTTTCAAACCCATCGTATCGAGCGCGAACTTGACCTCAACGGTTCCCGTACCTGCTGATGCGGTGAACGTATGCGAGGAGGTGATTGCGTTGTCATGGGGGTCGCGAAGCACCTCGCCCGTCGTCGCGTCGGCAAGGTAGCCCTCGAGCGTGTAAGTCCGTCCGGCAACGAGGCCGCTGTACGACACGGAATCGAGGATGACGGCATTCGCGTCCCAGCTCACGAGCTTATCGCCGTCACGTGCGTCATGTGCGCTCGTTGCCAGTGTGGGGGTGATGTTGCCGACAGTTCCTAGGTCTATTGTGGTGGATTGCGCAGCATGGGCAAATGCCTCGAACTGGACGAGCGCCTTGCCCTCGTTTGCCCGCACAGGCAGCTCTTCGAAGAGGTAATGACAGTTCGTGCTGTCGGGAAAGGCCCCGACCGGGTCGTTCGCCGTAGTCATGCTTCCGTCCGCCGTCATCCCAAACCATGTGCCGGCTTCGGAGTCGAGCAGTGCTTCGTTTACAACGTAACTTCCATTTGCCCCAATCTCTACGGCCGCATCATTGGCGTTGGTACGTGTTGTATGGCGTCGATATGCGGCGCTCGAGTCGAATCTTCCGTTCGCATCGGTGACGACGACATGTCGTTCGATGGTCGACCCATCCGCGGCAATGCGCGACACGAGGAACGGGATGCCGCCCATGGGCCTTTGCGTGTCCAGATCGCGTTTGGTAAAGCAAAGGTCCTGGCGTACGGGGTTCTCGTTGACGATGACGCCGCCGTTGCCAAGCGGACCGCTCGACACGTCATGCGCGCCCGTGCCATGAGCGGTGATGGTGATGACAATGGGCTCGTTGTCTACGGGGACTTCGTAGGAGGCGGGGGCCTTCAGCTCGCGAATCGCGTAGGTGCCAATGGGGAACAGCGGATCGTTTGCGATCGGATCGCGATACAGTGCGTCTCCGCTGACAAAGGCATGCGCAAGGTCGCCGCGTAGATCGACCTTACCCGTATCATCGGTCCTAAAGGTCCATCTGCGAACTGCATTGCCCCCTGTCTCTCCCGTGAGGTTCGGGAAATAGCGCACCTCAAAGAGCGCATCGGCAAGCGTACCGTCTCCTGAGGGTGTCGAACTCCGTGTGATCAAGTCGTGTTTCTGGATGATGACGTCAACGTCTTCGGTTTGAGGCTCGTCCGTGACATCGTTTTGGTCGACATCGCCCGCGCCGTTTGACGTATCGTGAAGCCAGCTCACTTCTCCGGGGTCAACCCAGCAGTTGTAAATGGTCGGGTCGTAGGCGTAGCCCGTGCCCTCGACGGAGGATTCGATCTCGCGTATGAAGTAGGTGCCTGAATAGAGCCCCCCGACCTCTGCATAGCCAGACTCGTCGAGCACGAGAGTCTTGCCCGTATCGCCTTCGGGGCCACAGGTGTTAGTCACGTAGACGCCGTATGTAATGCCCTCCATGGAGTACAGGGGGTTATCGTTTGTTATATCGGGATTCATCGACCGTTTGTTCATCTTGATCATGCCGACGGTTTTGTAGCGTGAGCTTGCGGCTATGGTCTGCTTGCTTCCCCCGTCGATCATATAGGCTTCGAAGTCGGCGGGTACCTCGCCTGTGCGCGTCATGACGAGGCGCCCAAGGGCGTTGGGGTTGATGAGGCTGCCATTGTTTAGGTCAAATCCCGTGATGTTCCAGGTAAGCCAGTTGCGGAAGTTCTCGCCAGCGCCATAGGTGGCTTCGTGGGCGCTCGAACTGTACGTGTCGGCCAGAAGAATGTGCGAGGCAAGGTAGTAATCCTCGGCACCCATGGGGTCGCCGTTCCAGTTTGTCGCCGGCCACATGCTCGCATCGAAACCCGGCCCACCGAAGGCGAACCATAGGTCGGCTATGAGTTCATAATCCCTTCCGCTCACGCAATGGATGCTGCTCTTCTCGTAGCTTCCCTCGCCGGGCGAGTTCTTTGCGGGTTCGATGCAATATGCCAGTGTCTCGCCCTCGCCGTCGTTTGCGTGGAAGATATGCGCGTTCCATGCACCGTCTGAGTAATGGATATTGCCCTCTTTCCATAAATTGACGGTCTGTCCCGATGCCAAGGCGGGTCGCGTGGCGGCTACGACAATGTAGGGTAAGGTCATTGTGCATATGAGCAGCAAGCTCAGCATGATGACTTGCATTTTGTGCAGCGCACGTGGTGTATCTGGTGCTGCGTGGCGAAAGCTCTGTGGCATGGCCTCTCCTTCGTTTTCCACCCGATAGTCCAGGTGGTCGCTTCGATTGGAGCCGCCATGCTATGCCTTTGCTTACCGAGCGAACCACCCCGACAATCTGAACGAACCCAGACCAAAGCAGGAGCAAAATCGGACAGAAAAGCGAGTGTTTTCAGACTTCCCCCGTTCAGGAGCGAGCATGTGCGCATCACCACCGACAGTGTCTGCCTCTAGCTGCTCCGTGCTTTGTCGGAGAGCTGCGCTATACTTTGCTCAGCACAATGATGGTCGGGCGTCACGCAAGGAGAATCCATGAGCGAAGTGCCTGTCATAACGATGACCGGGTGGTCAAATTCCGGAAAGACGACGTTCACCACGCGCGTCGTGGAGTTGCTCACGGGCATGGGCATCCGCGTTGGCGTCATCAAGCATCATGGTCACAAGACGGGCGGCGTCGATGTCGAGGGCAAGGACTCCTGGAAGTACGCGCAGGCCGGTGCCAACCCCGTCATTCTCAGCGCTTCGGATCAGTACGCGATCTTCGTGAGCACACCGCAGGGCGAGCCATCGCGTGACGAGCTTGTCGCCAAGATCGCCGATGACGTTGACTTGGTGATCGTCGAGGGGTTTCGCGCCGAGGCCGATGGTGCCATCGAGGTCTATCGCAACGCTGCGGGGCATCCAGACCCCAAACTCGCCTCTGAGGAGCGCATTGCGCTCGTCACTGATAACGTCGCCCTTGCCGATCAGGTGCGCGCCGAGGGAAAACCCGTCTTCGGCCTCGAAGACTTCGAAGCGGTCGCGCGCTATTTCCTCGAGCTTGCCGGTATCGATACGAGCACTCTGTAGTATTCTGCAATGAACTTCTTCGAGGGAGCCACATGAAGGACAATTACGGACGCAAGATTGACTATCTGCGCATCTCTCTGACAGATCGCTGCAATCTGCGCTGCATATACTGCATGCCCGAGGAGGGCGTGCCGTTCAGGTCGCACGAGTCCATCCTGCGCATCGAGGAGATTGCCGACTTCACGCGCCGCGCGGCGCAGGCGGGCATTCGCAGGGTGCGTCTCACGGGCGGCGAGCCACTCGTCCGCAAAGGCGTGGTTGACCTCGTACGCGAGATTGCCGCTACGCCGGGAATCGAGGACATTTCGCTCACGACCAATGGCATATTGCTTCCCAAGATGGCGGCCGATTTGAAGGATGCCGGTCTCACGCGCGTCAACATCTCGCTCGACACGCTCGATCCCGCACAGTTCACCTACGTGACGCGTCTCGGAAAGATCGAGGACGTGTTTGCGGGCATCGATGCGGCTCTCGAGAACGGCTTTGATCCCGTCAAGATAAACGCCGTCGCCGTTCGCAGCCTCGACCAGGATTTCTTTGGCTTTGCCAAGCTCTCGCTCGACAGGCCCTTGCATGTGCGCTTCATCGAGTACATGCCGGTGGGGGAGAGCTCGGGCGGCACGGGCGCTGGCTGGACCGAAGAGGACATCGTTCCTGCGAGCGAGATTATCGAGCGCATCAATGAAGGTGCCATCGCAGCTGGTATTGGCCCGCTTGAGCCCGTTACTGACGACGATCTTCCCTCGGGCGCCGGCCCCGCGATCTATTACAGGCTCCCAGGCGCGAAGGGAACGGTCGGCTTCATTAGCGCGATGTCGAACCATTTCTGCAGCTCGTGCAATCGCCTGCGGCTCACGGCGGATGGCAAGATTAGGCCCTGCCTGTTCAGTGACCGCGAGATCGATGTCATGGAGGCAATTCGCTCCGATGATTCCGAGGCCATCGATCACGCGATCGAAGAGGCGATTGGCATCAAACCCGACGAGCATCACGAGGAGCGTGGCACCGAGCGACGCATGAGCCAAATAGGAGGCTAGAACATGACGCAGGACAGACCAGGAGGCCTTGCGGCTGGCAATTCCGAGAACGACCTCGCACGCGATGGGCAGCTCAGCCATGTTGACGAGAAGGGCGTCGTGCGCATGGTCGATGTCTCGCAGAAGGCCGATACCGAGCGCCAGGCCATTGCCGAAGGTTGGATTTTCATGCATCCGGACACCCTTGCGATGATTACGGACGGCACGGCGGCGAAGGGCGACGTCCTCGCCTGCGCACGCGTGGCGGGTATCATGGGCTGCAAGCAGACGAGCTCGCTTATCCCCATGTGCCATCCACTTAACATCACCAAGTCCAAGTGCGAGCTCGAGCCCGTCTTGGCAGGCGAACGCGAAGATGGACGAGTGGGCATTCACGCGACCATGACCACGGGCGTGACCGGAAAGACCGGTATCGAGATGGAGGCTCTCACCGGCGTGAGCATCGCGCTCCTTACGGTATACGATATGTGCAAGGCGGTCGATCGCGGCATGGAGATTTGCGATGTGCATCTCGTCCGCAAGGAGGGTGGACGCACGGGGTTGTGGACGCGAGACTAGAGACGGGACAGGCCATGAACATCAAATTCGGAATCGTTACCTGCTCATCCACACGCAATATCGAGGAGGATACGGCAGGAGCGCGCCTCGAGGAGCTCATTGCCGAGCAAGGGTGGACGACGCTTTCGCGCGTTGTCGTGAAAGACGACGTCGACATGATCGGAGACGCCATCGTTGCCTGCTGCGATGCCGGCGCCGATGTCGTCTTGACTTGCGGAGGCAGCGGCCTTTCGCTCGCGGATGTCACGCCCGAAGCCACGCGCAAGGTGTGCGACCGCGAGGTTCCCGGCATTGCCGAGGCGATGCGCGCCTACTCCATGACCAAGACGCATCGTGCCATGCTCAGTCGCGCAATTGCCGCGCAGCGCGGGCGCGTGCTCGTCGTTAACCTGCCTGGCTCCAAGAAAGCTGCAGAGGAGAACTGGGAAGGGGTTTTCGACCAGTTCGATCACGCAGTCTCGATGATGGCGGGCGAGGGCCATGCGTAAGCGAAAGCAGGACTCCGAGTACCATACCGGCAGGCTCAACATCTCGTGCCCGCCCTCGACGAAGGATGCCATCGCCACTGACGCGACGGCACATGGGCAGTCCATCAGCCAGTTCATCCTCGAACTCTACAAGACGAGCAAGCAGGCGGGATCATCCGCGCATCTTGCCCGCATGGGGCTTGACCTAGTGGGCATCAAGAAGCGCCTGATCGACATCGATGCACGCCTGCGCCGCTCCCTCAAGCGCAGCCATGGTATGGTGGATGCCGCCGTGCATGACGACCTCGTGCGTCTCAAGCAGCTCGAGGATGAGATCGATGCGACGTTGCGCGAGACTCTTGATGCCGTGAAGATTCTCAAGAAGCACGAGGAAAACTTCGACGCCTAAGCTGTCGGTTGCCTCGCGTGATTTACGCTAGAATGTGGAGCCACAGCGCGCCATTAGCTCAGCAGGATAGAGCATCGGACTTCTAATCCGGCGGTCGGGGGTTCGAATCCCTCATGGCGCGCCAGATAATCCAAGGTCAGCGGGCTATTTGCTTGCTGTCCTTTTCGTTCGAATAGCCATAAAATCGCGAACAGGACACATTTAGGACACATTCGTCCATGGTCATGCCGTCTTCCTCTGCGCGGACAATGGCTCTATGTTCGATGGATTGATGATGGATTCAAGTAGGTTAGCTGCCGCCTCGTCGTTCTCCGGTACGGCATGCGCGTAGGTTCCCAGGGTAATGCTCGGACTTGCGTGCCCCAGACGCGTCTGCACGGTCTTCACGTCCACGCCGTTGGCAAGAAGCTGCGTTGCCTGGGTGTGGCGAAGCTCGTGGAACTTGAGGCCCTCGAAGCCGTAATCGGTTTTGAATATGCGCCATGCGCGTTCAAAGTTTGCTATGTCGATATAGTCTCCTTTGTCCGTGCAACACACGGGAGTATTATCTCCTTGGTCGATTCCGAGATCAGCTAGATATTTCTTTTGCAGGGTCTTCCATCGCTTGAGTTTTTCGCACGTCGAGCTGTCGATGTGGATTGTCCTCATACCCGCCTTGGTCTTGGGAGGCTTGATTTCTCCCGATTTCGTGCGTGACTGTGTGACAGTTATGACCTGCTGTTCGAGGTCTATGCCGCCCCATTCGAGCGCGATGATTTCGCCCCTTCTCATGCCCGTGGCAAGTCCGATCCTGAACGCCAGCAGGCAGCTCAGATTGCAGACCCCCCCCCTCACGGATTTTCTGGTGCGAGTGCGCCCCAGTTTTTCCATGCGCTCCTCTTTTGCGAGCATCTTTGCCATTTCCTTTTTCTCGGCCGTGTCGAGGGCCTCGGCAAAGCGCATGCACCCCGCCATGTCGAGTGACTTTCGTTCGGGCTCGTCCTTCTTTGGCGGAGTGACCCGCTCGCAGGGGTTGCGTAGGATGGCGTCGTAATCGACGGCCTTCTTGAACACGCTCTTGAGCTGGACATGGATGTGGTTCATGGTCGTGCCGCCAAGTACATCATTCTCGCGTACAAGTGCATATGTGCGCTCGATGGTCGCGGCGTCGATTTCCCTGATGGGGACATGTCCGATGTACTTCTCGACATGCTTGAGCATGCCCAAGTCCCTCTCGATGGTTGATTCAGCTGACTTGCCCGCTGTACGTCTGGCGTCAGCCCATATGGGAATGAACTCGGAGAGCGTTGTTTTCGAGGCGTCCACTCTTATACCGTTTTCGTGGTCGCGGCGTATCTGGTCTCTGACCTTGCGTGCATCGGCTTTGGTGCCGCGCACGTTCTTGGAGATGATCCGGCGCTTGCCCGTAATGGGATCCTTGCCGAGATCGACTCTAACCTTCCAGATGTTCTTGGATACCTGCGTGATGCTTCCGTCTCCGTAAGCCATTTCTGTTACCTCCTCTCGGTTTTATCCGCGCTGGTCAATTAGCTGTATCCAACACGCCCAGCCACATGGCCGGGCAGAATTGGTAGGATCAATCCTCGGCTCTGGGCCAAGTCTCGGTGTCGGGCCCGTGGATCGCCTCGATGTGACTGTGGATGGCAGAGCGCCATTTATCATCGGTTGCTGCGCTGAACAGCTCCGCGTCATCGGCTGCGATCTCGGAAGCCGAAGCATCGTAAAGGGCCAGGAGTTCTTCGTCGGACAACTCGCTATGAAACGCTGACAAATCCCCCACGCCCGTCTTCTGCTGCCAGACGACCTCGGCGTTCTCCTCTTTCCACGCATCCGGTATGGAGGAGCTGACGATTCCCCTCCATTCGGGAGAGAGGCAGAGGTCGATTGTCCGGTTATCGAACAAGGCCTGGTTAAGGGCGAGGCTTATCGCCATGAACTGGAGTGCGTCCGGGATCTGCTTTCCCTGCTCTATCTTGTATAGTGTGTCTCGGCTTATGCGCACGCGCGTGCGCCGCCAGATGCTCTCGGCGAACTCCTCGGCCTTCCTGTAGCCGAGGTCGATGCGGCCCTTGCGGATCAGCATCCCGTAGAGTAGCCAGTCGAAGGGCTGGAAATTTGCATCTCTTTCCATTATTATTCCTTCCGTTAGTAAAAATTACTAATATCGTATTTACAACTAATGTTGGTGAACATTATAGTCTGTTGGTGTAACAAGTCAACCGACATGAAAGGAGCCAGTTATGAAGCGAATGGAACTACTGCGCCGTGACCGGGGGCTATCCCAGCGACAACTCGGGGCAGCCGCCAAAGTGAACGCATCATACATATGCAATGCCGAGCGTCGCGGTCTTATTCTCTATCCGGAGCAAGCAAGGCGCCTTGCTGTCGCCCTGAATTGGGACGGTGACCCTTCGGACCTGTTCGAGGAGGTGTCCGCCGATGACCTCCCGAGCAAGCTCTCCTAGCTCATCCACACCGGAATCCAGAGGCGCTGGCACGGTCTTGGATGTCATGCGGCATCTGGCAGATTGCCCCGACCTGCTCACAGTTCGGGACTTGTGCGATCTGACCAGTCTTTCCGCCCAGACGATCCGCGCCGAGATCAACGGCGGCA